>Ga0302177_10003372_pt1 | contig 11161 bp, 10 predicted proteins | sample I_Palsa_E1_2_FD_198780 | JGI IMG/M metagenome (GOLD analysis project Ga0302177, IMG submission 198780) | Peat permafrost microbial communities from Stordalen Mire near Abisko, Sweden - I_Palsa_E1_2 | ecosystem: Environmental > Terrestrial > Soil > Palsa > Peat permafrost | place: Sweden... | reverse complement strand
CGCTCTGTACGGCTCTGCGTACAATCTGCGGGCGGTTCCGCGACGGGATGACGGCGCTGACCTTAGGCGTGAATTGTTCCACTTTTTCCTCGCAGTGTATTGCATCGAAGTGCGGATCGGGCCGCCCACTCAAAGTCTGCGGGTTCCATGCTTTATTTTCATCGAAGCTCGATGAGCTGGTGCTGCGTTTTCCATTCTGCCGGAACAGCCAGGTGCATCACTAATTAATGTTTGGGATGGGTGATCATTCCGCCCTGCGTTTGCGGGTCAAAATCAACGCTGATGTCCGTGGTCACGTCCATCGCCTCGCCGTCGCGAAGAAATGGTTTGTAGCGCCAGAGCCGCACCGCATTCGTCGCCTGGGCTTCCAGAGAACCCTCTCCTGAAACGACTCTCACGGGAGAAACACTGCCGGACTTCCACACCACAACGCGCACCACGACGGTTGCCTTTGTGCGAGGGATCCCGTCAGTTTGCGGGTAGACCGGGCTCACCTTTGTGATGCAGTGACCTTCCATCACTTGCGGGGCCACGACGAGCTTCCCCAGGGGCGCACCGGCCCCGCTCTCCTGCAAGTAAGCCGACGTGCTGGCAGAGCGGATGGCCGCGGGCGGCATCGCGCGTGACTGGCCGGCAAGCACACAAAACGTCGTGCTTGCGATAAGCAACCCGCGCACCCACATGGTCTTCGCATATCGTCCGCAGCCCCGAGACCGTTTCGGCATCAATGCACCACGTAAACGGCGGCTCCTGCTGTCGAAGCCGCAATGTTTGCGCTGCTCATGGCAACGTTCTTCATCCAACTGAACGGCACATAGACGATGTCGTTCGCCTGCAGCATCAGCGGTGGCTGCTTGCCTTTTTCCATCTTATCCAGACGAACCGGCAACTCCACCTGGCCCTGATCCGTCGTCCGGATAAGGCGGACGTGTGATTGGATCGAGGTCTTATTGGCGGATCCTGCCATGGCAATTACCTGTAGCACGCTCAAGCGCCCGTCGTTGGTGGCGATCGCATATCCTCCCGGACGGTTCACGTCACCCATCACGTAAACCATAGGCGCTCTCGAAACCAGCACGGTGTCGCCAGGGTCGACCATCACCACCCCTGACAAGGCTTCCTCCGAGTCGTTGGAGACGTAGTACTTCAGCCGTTCCGAAGATTTGCCTCGTTTCACCACCACATTGCGATCCGCCTCCTCCGTAAGCCCACCGGCAAGAGACAGCACTTTTAGAATCGTTTGCGGAGTGGTGATGGAGTAAGTCCCGGGTGTGTGCACCTGGCCCAGTACCGAGACATCCTGCGTCGCGAGCTCGATCATTCTGACCGTGACCTGGGGCCGATGCATCACATGTTGATCGATCAAGGCTGTCTGGATACCAGCGGCAGCCTTTGCCGGCGTTAGGCCGGCTACATGGATGCTTCCAACGTAGGCCAGCGGTACCGAGCCGTCATCGGTTACACGCACCTGCTGCTCCATCTCAGGAGTATCCATCACATCGACCTGGATCAGGTCCCCAGGCCCAATTAAGAGGCTTTCCTGCTGCGCAAAGCAAGGCGACGCAAGCGTGCCCAGCAGGAACAAGGCGCCGATCAGTTTGTGTCTACGCATACAGATCGCTCCCGGAGTAAGACATGTGTTTGTATCCGTAATATCTCTGACTGGCTCCGCCCGTTGCCTTCACTCCATTCAGAACCATACCCATGTGACGAACCCCCTGAGAGCGCAGTATCTGGCAAGTACGTTCTACCGATCTGCGGTCAGTCACGTTGTGACGGGCCACCACCAGGGTGTAATCCGCGTATTGGCTCAACAGGGCCGAGTCGGTGACAGGCAATATCGGCGCGCCATCGATCATGATGTAGTCGTATTCTTCCCGCCACAGGCGCACCAAATCCGCCATGCGGTCGGAGGCAAGCAACTCCGCAGGGTACGCAGGCAAAGGACCAGCCGAAAGAACAGAGAGGCTTGGGATGCGCGGGAATGGAACCTCCGGCGCAATCACCGCATATCGGTCGTTATCTCCCATAAGCAGTGAACTCAGCCCGCTCGTCCCTGTCAGATTCAGCTCCTGGTGCAGCACCGGGGTGCGCAGATCGCCGTCGACCAGCAACACATTCTTGCCCCGTTGCGCACACACAATCGCCAGGTTCGCAGAGAGCATGCTCTTGCCCTCTCCAGAAACAGAACTGGTGACCAGGATGACCTGACCGCGCGGTCCGCCATTTCTGCCCTGCATAAGCGAGGTGCAAAGTACGCGAAGCGCTTCGGTATAAGCAGCCCTTGGCTCAGCGGCGGCAATGGTCGCATTGGATGTGGTCAGCGCCGGCGAGGGGGAATCCAGGGGTGAGGCGAAAGCGGTGGCCAGCAACGGCGTCCTTGCGCTGGAAAGACGCTTCCGTTCAGCTTTCGGATCGTGGAAGGGCAGCATACCAATGGAGAATTCCGCAAACAGCATCTCCAGTTCGCCTAGCTCCTGGATGCGATTATCGGTAGCGTCGCGGAAGAGCGCGCCGCAAATTCCGAACAGAAGTCCGCCGGCAATCGAAGCGGCTGCGTAGAGCAGTAGATTCGGCTTGGCCGGTCTCGATGGCACGTGGGCCGAGTCCACCAGGGTGATATAGCTGGAACGAATCCCGGCCACAAGGTCGGCTTCCTTCATACGGCCCATGAGGTTCTCATAAAGCGTCCGGCTTTGTGTGGCTTCCTGGCGCGCCACCTGGTATTGCACGGCTTTATCGTTTTGCGCTTCCGCTTGCTCCTTTTCATCCAGATAGATGGAACGATCTTTATCCTCGATCTGTTGCGCGACCATGTAGTCGTTATGTACCCGCGAGGCCACGCGCGCCGCCTCATCGTGGATGGATTTCTGTGTGCTCTCGAGGTTCGATTGCAGCTCCGCCAGCTTCGGATATCCCGGTCCGAACTTTTCCGAGAGTTCATTCAATCTAGCCTTGGTCTGCGCTTCCTCGCTGCGCAGGTTCTGTAAGAGTGTTAATGACCCGCTGAGTCCCGGTGACGCCCCGCTCAGCATCCCGTTGCCTGCAAGCCCGGAGATTAGCTCAGGATCGCCGTTCTTGACTACCTGGTAAAGGGCGCCTTTCATAATGCGCGCGGACTGTGCCTGTTCCAAATCAGTGGTTGCCTGCTGCAGGCGGTTGAGCTCGGGTGTGAAGACCTGGTCGTGGCCTTCGGTATCTGTCTGACCGAAGGAAAACACTCCGGAGTCGCGCTGCAGGTCGGCCACCTTGGCCTGCAAGTCTTCGCTCTGCTTACGCAGATCGCTCAGCTGGCTTCCCAGCCAAACGCTCGCCTCGCGGGTAGCGTTGTGACGCGTCTGAAAGTTATAGTCGACCAGATTCTGCACCAGGTGATTGACCACTGCCGCTGCCGTCCGCGGATCTTCATTCAGGTATTCAATGTCGATCAGGCGAGTGTTTGGCACAGGCTTTACTTTGAGATGGGATTCAAAGATCTTGACCACCCCCGCGCGGCGGCCAGGAGCGTCTTCTAAAGGCACATTGACCGGATCCTCGATGCCCGCGGGCGCAAACAACCCCAGCACCCAACCGATAGGACTGAAGTGAGGGCGAAAGCCCGGGGTCTTCTCCAGGTCCAGTTCTTTGATCACTTGCAAAGCCAGTGTCTCCGACTGCAATATCTGCGCCTGTGTCTGTATCGTGATATTTGCTTCAACCGCGTCCGATTGAGACTCGGGCCCCATCACGGTGTCCATACTTAACGCGTCGGCGGACTCTTTTTGTACCTGGATCTCTGCGAAACCCATGTATAGGCGGGTGGACACTGCGAACAAGCCTGCTGCGGCTCCCATCGTGAGCAGGAGCACGCTAAGAACGATTGCGCGGCGCCGGGACAGGATCCCCCAAAGGTCCTGAATGGTCATTTCTTTGCGCGGGAGCAACGGCGCCGGTGTGCCGGTGATCAGCGCGGGAGCAACCACAAGATCATTTTTACTGAGCATCATTCAACCTCGGATTGAAGTTCGGTTGAGCAGAGCTCTTCTCGTAAGCTCTGGAAGTGAACGGACTATTCAAAGTTGCGCCCCGTCAGGCCATCCAGGTCGCGGGTGGTGACGTTGGGCAGAATGTTAAGGGAACTCTTCCGCAGCAAGGTCAGCTCACTGAGCTCCGCGGCGAAACGATCTTCGTTCACAAACTGCACAAAAGTGTCGAGCAGAGAGCGGCGAATGCGTTGCCGAACAACGATGACCGCAAATTCCAGGTTGCCGATCAGATAGCGCCTCCACATCCGGCGCGGCTCACGGCATAGGCGGTAAAGCCACTCGCAACCGATGTCTTGCGCCCACATAGGGGCACGAGGAACAACTCCGCCTACGATCTCGAATGAGCCGCCGACGCCGATACACACCGGAACCTCGAGCTGGAGACCGTGCTTGTAAATCCAATACTCCTGCTTGGGCGCGCCCAAAGCAACAAACAGCAGGTCGGGCTGCACCCTGGTAATCGCGTCTGCCGTCTGCCTCAGGCCGGTCGCACTCTGCTCGAAGCCCAGGGGTGGGCAGTAGGTGCTGCACTTCAAACCCGGGTAGTCGCTCTTCAAAGAGGTTGCGGCAAGTTCCGCCGACCCGGGACGTCCACCGAGCAGGAAGACACGCAGCTCGGCTTCCACTGCAAGCCCGCACAACTCCCTGAACAGATCGACCCCTGCTATGCGTTGTTGCAGCGAACGGCCATAGAGGCGCGCAGCGATCAGCAGCGAGATTCCATCCGGGATTATCAGGTCGGCATTGTCGTAAACCTCTTGAAGCTGCCGTTCCTTCTCCAACAGTACGATATGTTGCGCGTTGGGGGTGATGACGTGCGCCGGCTTACCACGGCTTCGTGCGTGGGCAATGATCGCCGCACGCACTTGCTCCGATGAGCAATTGTCAATTAAGGCATGGCCGACAGCTATTCGAGCTACTTCTGACCCGCGAAGTGTTGCGCGGGTAGAGACCGGGGTCGCGGACCAGTACGTAGAGGAGTTCATCTTCTGATCTCAAGTATTCGAGTACGTTCCGACGATGCCGGAAGGCAATAAGGTAAGTAGCGATGGTTGATGCAAATCGCCACCCGCGTTAATTGAGGATTGGCTCCAGGGTTGACGCATCCACCTCGACCGCCACATGTTGGTGAATGATCTCGACCGTGAGCACGAAACGCCATCCGCTATTCTTTCTAATCAGGCAGCCTTCCACACCCTGCATGGCGCCGCTCTTGATGCGAACCCGCTGGCCCACTACCAGGCCGAGGTAAGGCTCTGCCTTTTGCTCACATAAGCTGTTGCGCAGGAACTCTATTTCCTGGTCGGGTAAGGGAAGTGCTTCGCGGCGCGTACCGACCAGCTGCCGTACACCCGGAGCTCGCAGAACCTTGCCCCGGTCCTGGTGATCGATACGTACAAATAGGTAGGTAGGAAACAAGGGCAGTTGAACGTTAACTTTCTGCCTGTTTTTCCACACACGAGGAGATTCGTAGGTCGGAAGGAAGGTTTCAACTCCGGCGAAGTCGAGATGTTTAACTGCGGCCTTCTCGTGCTTCGGTGTTGTGAGCACGGCAAACCACCTGCGAGCGGCCGGCTCATGGGAGGGGAGTGGGAGAGAAGCTGCGGTTTCTTTAGTCAGCATGGCCCTTTTTGACAAAGTGCTGCTGGTTCGTGCGATCTCCAGCGTCCTGGGCAGGGCTTCGCCATCCTGACTTAGCAAACGCCGCCAGCCCACCCATTCCGGTCAGTAGTCATGTTCCTTCAGATCTAGACCAACTAGACAAAAGGTGCAGCTCTGACCAGTCTCAGCTTATCGTCCAGACGCAACGATTGAATATCGGAGAGGTTTGCCTTTCGTATGGCAAGAAGTTCGAAGCATTTCTCGAAGGTCTTACTATTGATTCTTGGCTTGAAATGGTGTAGCGGGTGCGGGCGCAGGAAGCGCGAGGCGAGACTGAAGTTGAGTAGTGCTAACGGCGACTTTCCTTGTTCCCTCTCATCGAATCCCTCCCCCGAAAGAATCGATGAAAGCGTTCTTGGAAAATCGCCGCTTGAAAAGAGCATATCCGTTCTGCTGGAATACGCCATAGTTCTTGAGTAATAAACCACCGGCTTGTGGTAACAGCAAGTAGTAATGGAGGCTCGCCCCATGGCTTGACATACGCCCGCCCCGCAGTCGGTAATGGCAACAGGAGAGTGTGCAGCATGCATATGGTGGAGCTGATTATTAAGAAGAGGGATGGCGGCGCGCTAACCGATGCCGAAATAGCATTTCTAGTCGCCGGGGCGGCGACAAATTCAATCCCTGAGTACCAGCTCGCGGCCTGGCTCATGGCAGTTGTCTGGCGGGGCCTCAACCCCGAAGAGTTGCATAGCCTCACCACCCATATGCGTTACTCCGGCCGTGTGCTGAATCTCACCAGCCTGCAAGGCGTGAAAGTGGATAAGCATTCCACCGGAGGAGTGGGCGACAAAACCTCCTTCCTGGTGGCGCCTATTGTTGCCGCCGCCGGTCTCTATGTGCCCATGATCTCTGGCCGTGCCCTGGGGCATACCGGGGGAACCCTGGACAAGTTGGAGAGCATTCCCGGCTATCGGACCCACCTGCAGGAAGATGAAATATTTGCTGTCCTGAGCAACTGCGGCGCGTCCATCGTAAGCCAGACAGAGTGGCTGGTGCCTGCCGACCGCACTCTGTATTCGCTGCGCGATCGCACCGGAACCGTGGAAAGTCCATTTCTGATCTGCGCCTCCATCATGAGCAAGAAACTCGCCGCAGGGCTTGACGCGCTGGTCCTCGACGTGAAAAACGGATCGGGTGCGTTTTTGAAGAAAGAAGAAGAGGCGATCCACCTGGCCAGGCTGATGGTGGCCACCGGCAATCATGCCGGAACTAAGACGGCCGCGTTGATCACTAATATGAACCAACCACTCGGGCGCATGTCAGGCAATGCAGCCGAGATCGTCGAGTCAGTCGAATTGCTGCGCAACCACCGCGACCGTCAAACCGAGGACCTGCGCCAGCTCTCACTCGAGCTTTCAGGCTGGATGCTCTACCTGGGAGGCAAAGTGCCCAGCCCTGAGGATGGCGTGCAGTTGGCAGAAGAGCTGTTGCTCAGCGGTCTGCCGCTAAAGAAATTCGGCTGCATGATCGCCGCCCAGGGTGGCGATCTGTCGTGGTTTGAAAGTCCGCAATGGTTGCATAGGCCTGCCTATCAGCATCCCATCACGTCGCCATCAGCAGGCTTTCTGTCGACTGTGGATTGTAACCAGGTCGGCTGGGCCGTGCAACGCACAGGAGCCGGCCGCATCGTGCCCGGCGAAGCGGTGTCTGCCCATGCCGGTGTGGAAACGCACAAAAAGGTCGGCGACCACGTCACTGCAGGCGAAACCCTGTTTACGATTTATGTAGAGGATGAGGCGCGCCTGGAAGCTGTGACCTCAATACTCAATCGCTGTTACACATTAAGCGACCAGCAGCCTGCCCCAGACCCGCTCATCTATCAAGTGATTGCCTGAGTCAATTAAGAAAATGAAAATGGAGCGGACGAATATTAAGTGGGTGGCCCAGGTCTCGCTTTTGAGACCTGGGTTTCTCCTCGCAAGTGGATCCCGGCCGAAATACCCAGGGTTCCTAAGGAACAAGTCTGCTTTCCGTGGGAGGCCAGGGGGCGAGACCTGACTATCCCACCCTTCGCAAAGAACGCGAAGGATGGGGCACCCGTCGATCAGTGGTGGAGGTGATAGAGCCCAAAAGCACGTTCCTTCCGCACTTCACTTGCCGCCGGCAAGCGAGTTTGCTCAAAAGCGAGACCTGGGCCACCCACTTAAAGTCTCGAAGTTGCAGTTTGTTTTTCGACAGAGAAGTCATGGGCCAGCGGGCCCACCCAAGGTGATGAAAAACGGCTCCTGTTCAACAACTACTCTCCCTGGAAGCACCGCCCTCCCCTTTGTCATCTCGACCGGAGTGGAGAGATCTGCGGTGCAGCGGTCCCTTCTTGGAAATGTTTTTCGACAGAGCGAAGCGCATCGGAGGCGCCGCTTAGTGCCCGTATTGGACGCCGTTATCGAGGCCAGCCCCGTGTGCCGGCTGGTAGGGCTCAACAGCAAGCAGGTTGGTCAGAATGCCGCGCTCCTGCGGAGAGAACTGTGCCTGAAACTGGCCTGAATTCATCATCGCCTGCCGCTGCTCCGGCGGATATTCCCGCAAGTCGCGAAACGCCTTCCTCATCAGCCGCTGCCGGTCTTCGGGCAGCGTATGAAATTCCTGAAACGAGGCGCGTACTTGCTGGCGCATCTGCGGTGTCAAGTGTTCCATCGCCTCAATGTGGTCGACAGTGCGCTGGCGTTGGTTGGGAGGCATCCGGTTCAGTTGTTGCAGCCGGCCGAGTAACCTTTGCTGCTGCTCCGGAGGCAGCTGGCTGAAGCCTGGCTCACTCCGCAGAGCCTTTTCCTGTTGCTCAGGAGTCAGGTTCCCATGCCGCTGCAACCACGTCCCGAGATGTGCCTGCTGATTGTTTTCAAATCGTGGCCGCTGTCCCTGCTGCGGAGGGCGGGCAAAACAAGACGCCAGGGGGAGCACCAGCAGCAGCACAGTGAACACACTTCGAGCCAGCTTCCCGCTATAGGATCTACGTTCGAGCTGGTTGTCGATTGCCATGCTGGAGCCCTTCGAAGCGGTTACGTCGACCGTCGTATTCGGGCGCCTCGTTTCCCGTTTTCTTGCGTCATCAGTTCGAACTGCCGGTCCCGCTATCCTCGTCCGTGTCTAAGGCATTCAATTGCTGAAATATCTGGGCATTTCCATCGTAAGACTGCAGGTCGCGTACCGTGGCAGAAGTTTGAGGAACCGGCGTCTCCTGATGGCCAAGCAGGGCAAACGTTCCCCCGCCGATCCCACCGATCACCAGCACCGCGCCCAGTGCGCCTGCTGTTAGCTGACGCATTTGCAGGTTGCTGCTATAAAGCAGCCACGCCTTGGCACGCTCAAAAAAGCTGGCCGGCGCATTGCTCTGTTCCGTCCGCAACCGCGCATACAGCTTCGCATCGAAGAAGGCGCTGGGTTCCGGTGCCTGCCATTCGTCCAGCAGCTTCCAGGTAGCTTCCATCTCCTTGAGCTCGGTCGCACAGCCGCCACATTCCGCCAAGTGCTTACGGGCATCCTCTGTCAGCGGCCGTGACGCGAAAACCGATTCGGCTAAATTGTTCTTCATCTCAGGGCAAGTCATATCTTCCTCAATTCCTGCTAAGCGAAATCCTTCAGATTTTCGCGCAATGTCTGGTACGCCCGGAATAGCAAGGACTTGGTCGCTGATTCACTCAGCTTTAGCACCTCACCTATTTCCTTGTAATCCATATCCTGGTACTTGTGCATCAGCACCGCGTTGCGCTGCCGTTCCGGCAGAGCCATCACGTGTTTGCGAATGGCCGTCATTCTCTCTTCGCGCACCAGTTCTTGTTCTACGCTGAGGGTGCTATCCGCCACATCGGGAGTGGTCCCCGTTTCCGCATCCGGCTGATCGAGATAAACATTTTGTGCCGTCCGTTCGTACTTCGTATCGCGCGCATGGTTCACTCCCAGGTTGGTCGCGATCCGGTACAGCCACGTACTAAACTTTGCTTCCGCCCGATACGTCTGTCGCGAACGGTAGACGCGGAGAAACACTTCCTGTGCCAACTCCTCAGCGACGGCCTGGTTGCGAGACATCCGGAACATGAAATGCACAATCTGCTTCCGGTACTTCTCGATCAGGATGCTGAAGCCAGAATCGTCACCCTCCCGAACGCGCAACATGATCTCCGCGTCAGAGAGATGCGCCCAATCGATACCGGACGTATGGACCTGAGCACCCTGCTGGGCGCCCTGGAACCCGTTCTGCGAAATGGCTATGGTACCCATACCTTCTGTAACCCCACCCTCCTGACTAGGTTGCGCGGATTCAGGAGAGTTTTGCGTCTCCTCCCCGGGGTCGGGGGAAGGGTGCTGCGTGGGGGGAAGCGGAACCATAAGATGAATGGATTGTAATCTTTGCCTCGCCCGAAGGTCTCGCCCGTTTCGTGGGATATGAAAACCGACCGCAGGGCCGTTCTGTACAGGCTCAAAGGCTGCAGAAAGCTATATTTTCGCACCAAGCCTGAGTCTAGTGGGGCCGTAAATGATTGAAAATAAACAGATTTTGAAGGGAGTAGCCTCTAAAAGACCGCTGCAATCCGCTGTGCAGCCCAGGGAAGCAGGTTTTCAAACCCGCGAGAACGCCCCGTAAATAAAATCGGGGCTTTAGAGTGTGTGTGAGTACCGTGAAAGAAACTGCCGGTCCCGCCACTACAACGCGCTTTTGGGCTCTATCCCCGCCGCATCGACGGGTGCCCCACATCTCGCTCGTTTTTCGCGAGATGTGGGATACCGCGGCCCTCGCCCTCAAGCCTGTCGCGGTCCTACAACTCCGTACGGGTGCCCCATGTTCGCACCAGCGTACGTGGGCCGAAAACGATGGGCGAAGCCCCACCACAGCCTTTCGTTCAGGACCCACCCGTTTTTCATTAGGACCGGAGGAATCATGGGCTTTTGGCCCACCCAGGGTGATGAAAAACGGCTCCTGTTCAGCCACTACTCTCCCTGGAAGCACCGCCCTCCCCTTTGTCGTCTCGACCGGAGCGTACCCGGATTTCCTACTTCACGATGCTGCAACGACCACGTATGCGGTTTTCCTCAAGAAAACCGCATACGTGTTAATCAACGCCACGAATCTCGACAGGAAATCAGGGGGAGCGGAGTGGAGAGATCTGCGGTTCAGCGGTCATTTCTTGGAAGTGTTTTTCGACAGAGCGAAGCGTAGAAGGAGGACTGCGGTTTCATTTCCTGGGTACCCACACACCCTCTTAAGCCGCGATGGCAGTCTGTCGATCGGTTTACGACTTTTTCCGGCCGGCTCAACCCCTGAGGCCGCCATTCTAAGCGGTTTGCATTCAGGCGGTTGTGCCATGGCCAATGTAACGTAGGTCGTCACCCGCGCACTATCTCTACGCCGGTCCGTGCATGGACGGCGACAGCGTCGGGAGTCTACCCGGCGACTCCAGGAGAGCACGAAAACATCAGGGGGATACGGCTCGGCTTCCCTCAGCGCAAAAATCGAATAGCGGGACAGAACGCTTGCG
>Ga0302177_10003370_pt1 | contig 11164 bp, 11 predicted proteins | sample I_Palsa_E1_2_FD_198780 | JGI IMG/M metagenome (GOLD analysis project Ga0302177, IMG submission 198780) | Peat permafrost microbial communities from Stordalen Mire near Abisko, Sweden - I_Palsa_E1_2 | ecosystem: Environmental > Terrestrial > Soil > Palsa > Peat permafrost | place: Sweden... | reverse complement strand
TGCGGCGCTCAGGTACGACTGCACCCGCGCCCTCACGTACGGCCACGCCTGCAGTGTGGGTGACTTGTTACCGGCAACCGGGAAGCCGGGGGATGCCGTCTATAGGCTTATCGCGGCGGCGTACGAGTACGTGAAGGCCTGTGAGCCCTTTGTTGAGGCAGGGTCGCCTGTAGTGGACGTGGCCCTCGTGGCCGATCCAGCCTTGGGCGACGAGCCGGGGCCGGCGATGATCGGGGCGGTCAAGTTGCTGCAGCGTCTTCGCCAGCAGTTCGACGTCGTTCCGGCAGGGTCGTCGTTGGACGCCTACGCTGTCATTGTCATACCAGATAGCACCTTGGTGAGCGGCGCGCTGGCGGCTGAGATCCGGAGCCAGGTGACGGCCGACAAGGCGGTGATCGTCGCTGCGGCGGCAGTTCCGGCCACACCGGAGGGTGATGACCTGATGGCAGCGCTCGGGGTGCGTCGAGCGGGGGTATCCCCGTTTAGCACTGTTTTTTTCGCGCCGACACCCGAGGGACCCCTCCAGCCCGCCACCTCCATGCCGATAAGGGTGCACGGCGAGAGCCTTCTCCTCGAGCCGCTGCCGGGTACCCAGGTCTTGGCCGACATGGTGAACCCGTTCTTTGAGCGGACCTATGAGCACTTCAGCGGCCACTCCTACACGCCACCGGGAGCGAGCTCGGGGTATGGGGCTGTGTTTGGGCGAGGGCGCATCTTCGTCCTCGCTGTGCCGCTCTTCGCCGGGGTAGCCGAAGAGGCCAACCCCGAGTATGAACGCGTCCTGGGTGCTTGTTTGGAGCGGGCCCTGCCGGCACCTGCCCTGCGAGCGGGCGGCCCCCGGCACTTGGAAACGGCGGTGGTGCAGGCCGGTGAGGCCACGGTGGTGCATTTGCTCAGCTACTTGCCGAGCAGGCTGGGCTACGAGCTCGACCTGGTGTTCGACCCGTTCCCGCTGGTTGACGTAGATATCGAAGTACGAATGAGGTCGGTACCCCGGCGGGTGTCCCAGCAGCCAGCAGGGAAGGAGCTGGACTGGGCCTACCAAGGGGGGTACGTGACAACCAAGGTGACTGTTCTCGATGGCCACACGATGGTCGTTCTCGAGCCATAGCGATGACCCAGCAACGACACCGCGACGCCGGGGTGGGCGGGCCCGGGCTTGCGGCGCTGACTGAGAACCTGGGAAAAAAAGGCAATTGGGCTGTCATTTGAAAAGAGGAACGCAATGAGCGAAGTCATCGCCGGGGGTGTTGCCCTGGTCACCGGAAGCAGTTCGGGCATCGGGCTGGCCACCGCCCGGGAGCTGTCCCGACAGGGGATGCGGGTTGTCCTAACCGCCCGGTCCGCCGAGCGGCTTGAGCAGGTGCGCGCCGAAATGCCCGGACCTAGCTGCGTCGTACCCGCCGATATCGCCGCGCCGGGAGCAGCCGCCAGGGCGGTCGAGGCCGCTGTCAGCACCTTCGGCGCTCTGGACGTGGTCGTGGCCAACGCAGGCGTATACCTCGGCGGTCAGTTGTGGGACTCAGGCTCGGAGGCCATCGCCCGCTTGGTAGCCACAAACGTCAATGGAGTTATGCAGACGGTGCGCGCCGCGTTGGACGTGATGCTTACCAAGCGTTCGGGCGACATCGTCGTCACCGGCTCCGTTTCCGGTTACCAGGCCATCCCCTGGGAACCCGTGTATTCGGCGTCGAAGCACGCCCTGCGCGCCTTCGTCGACGGCGTCCGTCGCCAGCTGGCCGGAACCGGCGTCCGGATGGGGGAGGTGGCGCCTGGCGCCGTGCACACGGACTTGTGGTCGGCGGCCGGAGAGCCCGGCTTCGAGGATCTGGCTGGGAAGACATCCGGCATCAGCCCTCAAGATGTCGCCGACGCCGTCGTGTTCATGCTGACGCGACCACGTCACGTAACGGTCCGAGACCTCGTCATACTGCCTTCGGACCAGGCCATTTGACGCTTTGCCAACACCGCGGTCTTGGCGCCGGGCTGGTCGGGAAATGCAGCCGTCCACTTGATCCGCTCGGTGAGTTGTGCACCGACCAACAGATCGGGGATAAATGTGACAGAAATGCCCAAAGAAACCAGTTGCCGGCTGCTCGACCTTGGCCTCGACGACAGATCCAGTTCCACGCGCTGTTCGGGGCGGTACCCAAGGGCCATCTGGCCGCCGCGCTCGCTGATTGCGACCGGATCACCCGGTCCGAAGGACGATTCTCGAGTCATGGTTTCGATCCCAGGAATCCCTCTCACGGTCCACCTCGGTGATGAGGCGGTCTTGGCAACTGGTCCGAGGCTCGTCTTGTCAATGGGAACGGTGATCATGGGGATAACGACTGCTCCAGGCTAAAGAGTCTGGAGCAAGGAACGGAGGCTGAACATATGGCGTTCGCTAACAGGCAGGTGGCAGTGACCGGGGCAAGCGGCGGTATCGGCCGGCTAGCCCCACGTCGACGGCTTAGGCCAGGTGGAGTGGCCGACTTGGCATCCCAAAACCTCCCCGCACAAAAGAACGGGAAGGTTTGGGGGTACCACGCTCGGCCATTCTCCTCCAAACCTGGGTTCTACGAGAGCCGAAGAGTTTGTGGGGGCCCGGCGCCACCGACCAGCGCGGTCCAGAGACTAAGCGGCCGACACGGTCATGTTTCGGTGCGCAGCTCGGGCACGGTCCATCAGGACCGCAACAGTCGCAGCCAACAGGGCGGCTCCGACGGCGATGAGCGTGATCAGCCATCCGGCCATGCCGCCTGTGACAACCGTGTGGACAATTGTCGGATGTGGTTGCGGCACGGCTGACTGTGTTCCCGCCAGGGTCGGGGCCCTGCCGTTGGCGTACGTCCGGAAATTCACCATCAAGGCAAACGCCGAGGGAGCGAAGAGAACAAAGCCCAGCAAGCTACTGCAGATTGCAAGAACGACGCTCGCTGCGCGCCGCACGAAGTGGATGTGGTTCATGACGACCTCCTTAGCTATGTGGAATGACTTTGTTTGGAAGTATGAACCCGTAGAGCAAGGTTTCGCTATCCGATCATTTACGGATGCCCAGGGGGAGCGGCCTGGCCGGGCCTTGGCGAGGCTGTGCGTACGGGCTTGCTCGCGCAACTGGTGCTGGTGTTGAGTGGCCAAACGTTCGGTGATGTAGGGGTTTTGCATGGTGGCGTCCTCCTCGTTGAAGTGGTGCTCCTAATCGTCCGCCGGCGCCCTACGGAGAGGCATCCGTAGACCTACGGGCCCGCTACGGGCCCACCACGCAAACGGGCCCTGACCCCTAGCGCGTCGGTTGTGAGCGACGCACAATGGTGAAGTGGAACTTTCTGTCCGCGAGGCGGAAGTGCTCGACCTGGTGGCCGAGCGGCTGACCAACGCCGAGATTGCCCGCAAGCTCTATGTTTCCGTCCGCACAGTGGAGAGCCACGTTTCATCCCTGCTCCGCAAACTGGGGTTGCCCGACCGCCGCGCCCTAGCCGCCTACGGCGCGGAGCACCAGGGGCCCGAGATCGGATGGCGCAGCCTGGGTGAACCGTCGACGTCATTTGTGGGCCGGGAAGCCGAGTTGGCTGCCGTTGTCTCGGCCGTGGCTGACTATCCCCTGGTCAGCCTGGTCGGGCCCGGAGGTGTGGGCAAGACACGCCTGGCCTTGCGCTTCGCTACCAAGGCACGGGCTGTGTTCGCCGACCTGGCCGTGTTGTCGGCGGGGGCCGATGGCGAGACCGTAGCCCGGACCGTAGCGGCCGCCCTTGGTCTGGCCGAGCCGGTTGACTGCAGCGCTTTGGACGTAGTGGCGGCCGAATTGAGCGCCGTACGGTGTGTCGTCGTCCTCGACAACTGTGAGCACTTGCTCGACGGCGTGGCCGCTGTGGCTGAGCGCCTAATGAGGACCGGCTCGGCCCGGCTATTGGCTACGAGCCGTGAGCGCCTGTCAGTGCCCGGTGAGTGCGTGATCGTGGTCGAGCCATTGAGCGAGGACGCCGCGGCGCAACTTTTCTTGGAACGCGCCGCCGCCTCTGGGGCGGCTCAGGAGCTCCTGGCGGCTGACGTAGCCGAACTATGCCGTCAGCTTGAGTACCTGCCCCTGCTGGTGGAGCTGGCAGCGGCGCGGCTGACCACGTTCAGCCTGGAGGACTTGCTCGCGCGCATCGACAATGCCCTGGGACTGCTCGGTTCAGGGGGCCGTTCGAGCCACCGCCACCGCAGTGTGCTGGCCACGCTGGAGTGGAGTTATAACCTCTTGACCCCCCCGGAACAGGCCGTGTACCGGTCGTTGTCAGTGCTGAGAGGCCCCTTCCGGCTATCCACTGGCGAGGCTGTAGTGCCGAATGGCCATCCCGGGGCTGCCGCTGGGCACCTGGCCCGACTGGTGGACGGGTCGTTGCTGGTCCGGGTCGCGGACCGGTACCGGCAGTACCAATTGGTGCGGGCCGACGCGGCCGAAAGGCTGCGGGCTGCCGGTGAGGAGGAGGCGGCCCGAGGCCGATTGGTCGATTGGGCGCTGAAGACGTTGGCTGGGGGGGTACGGCCGGGCGATGATGTCGACCTGAAAGCGGCCGTGGAGGCGGCCGAGGAGCTCGGGCACCCGGACCTCGCTCGCTTGGCGGAAATGTTGGCGGAACACTTCGAGGCGGCCAGCCAGTGGAGCGATGCGCAGGCTCTGTACGAGCTGGCGGCGCGCTCCTCCGGAGATGCTCGCTCGGCAATGGCCGCGGCGGAGCTGGCGTTGAGCCGGGCGCGGGGCGACCCCGCCATGCGCCTGTTCCGCTTCGCCGCCGACCTGGCGGCCACCAGCGGCGACGCCGACATGGAGGTGGAAGCCCTGGTGGGAATGGCCGAACTTGCCCTCCGCTACCCCGGCACGCTCAACGACTGCCCGTCGGCCGAAGAAGTCGACGCCGTCCTAGCTAGAGCTGAAGCGCAGTCCCGGTCAGCGCCCTCGGGCTCGCGTCGGGCCGCTTTAGTCGCCGTCGGCCGGGCCTGGCAGCAGTGGGGGATCGGGACCGGCGTCCGGCCGAGTGCCGGCGGTGCTGAGGGTGCCGACGGTGTCGGCACCCTCGCGGTCGAGGAGCCGGCCGAGGCCGTCGCCATGGCCGAGGCGAGCGGCGACCTGCTCCTGTTGTCTTCGGCCTTGGACTGCCGGACTTGCGGCCTGCTAAACAAGGGCGACCTGGCTGGTGCCATGGTTGCCACCACTCGGCGGGTGGCTTTGCTTTCCGGCCTGGCCGACGACTCGCCGCGTGCCTGGGCGGAACGTCGAGACGCTTTGTACATGGCCAGCGGCGGGGCCAAGCGCCTGGGTGACTTTGGCACCAGCCTCGACTATGCCCTCAAGTACCGCGATATAGAGCTCATGCGCGGCCAGCCGCGTGGTGGCCTCGAAGCGGTCATGGCGGCTCAGTTCTTCCTGGGGGGGTGGGACGAGCTCATCGACGATGCCAACCACCTGTTCACGGTTCGCCAGCAAGAAGTGGCCTGGGGCACCGGCCACCTTGGTGAACCGTGGGCCTACACGGGGGCGGTGCTGGGTTACCGGGGCCACACCGAAGAGGCCGAACAATGGTTTGGGCGCGCCGAGTTCAGGGGCGACGCGGACCCGTGGGCCTGGTTGATTCGCTGCCTGCGAGCGGATGTCGAGCTCCACCACGGCCGCGCCGCGCAGGCTCGAGATCTCCTCGTCACGCCGTCGGCGGACGCTTATGGCTGGTGGCAGAGCCTGTACGCCGCGGTCCGAGCCGAGGCGTTCGGCGGCGACGAGATCGACGAGGCCGCCTCCCTGGTAGGCGATGATGCCCACGCCGCCGCCATCCTGGCCCGGGCACAGGGGAAACTCGAGGTGGCGCAAGAAGGTTTTCGCAAGTGTGGCGCTGTCTACCAATGGGCGCGAACGACGCTACAAGTGGGCGGGCCTGATGTCGACGAGGCATTGGCGACCTACGAGGCGCTCGGGCTCAGGACCTGACGATCCCTTGGCATCGACAGGATGGCGCTCTGGGGCTTTTCCCGGCGCGAAATCTGGTCTGATAGTGCTGAGGTTGGTGGTTCGATCCCACCCAGCCCCATCGCTAACCCCGCTGCTTCGGCCGCCTATCCTTTCGCCAGCGATTTAGTGGCATCAAAGGAGTGCTTGCATTGGGGATCCTCGATCACAAGCGAGCCGTTGTAACCGGCGCTGGGCAGGGCATCGGGCGCGGCATCGCGGTGCGCTTCGCGGCCGAGGGGGCCGCCGTTGGCGTAGCCGATATATCAAGCGATAATGCCCGGGCCGTCGTCCGCGAGATAGAGGCCGCGGGCGGGGCGGCCACCGCTTTGGTCATGGACGTACGAGATCGAAGTGCGGTGGGACAGGCAATATCCGACTTTGCCGGTCCCCGGTACGAACTGGACATCTTGGTGAACAATGCTGGGGTCATCCGAACTGGGCCGTTCCTCGAGATCGACGGCGCGTATTGGGACTACGTCATGGACGTGAACTGCAAGGGCACGTTGTGGTGTTCCCAGGCGGCCGCGACGGCAATGATCAAGCAGGGCCGTGGCGGGAGGATTATCAATCTCGCCTCCCAGGCCGGCCGCCGTGGCGAGGCCAACGCTGTCGTCTACTGCGTCAGCAAGGCGAGCATAATAAGCATGACCCAGTCGATGGCGCTGGCATTGGCCGCTCATGGCATCACCGTCAATGCCCTGGCTCCGGGCATTGTGGACACGCCCATGTGGGACGACATTGACCGCCGGGCGACACAGGCTCGTGGTGAACCGATCGGGGAAGCAAGACGCAGGGCGGTGTCCACGATCCCCGTCGGGCGCATCGGACGGCCTGAAGACGTTGCTGGAGCAGCCGTCTTCCTGGCATCGGGCGATGGAGGGTATGTGACCCAGCAGTGCCTGAACGTCGACGGCGGGAACTGGCCCAGCTGATCCTGGTGGTCGAGGGGGACGCTACCCGCACAAGTCTACTAAGTTGATGGGAACACTTAGGTCCAGCGGGAGGGAGCCGAGCAATGAGCGCAACTGATGGGTTGGTCGCCAACAATGCCAGTTATGTCGCAGGGTTCACCAAGGGGAGCCTTCCTCTGCCCCCGGCCAAGAAGGTGGCCGTCCTGGCTTGCATGGACGCTCGATGCCCACGTAATCCGCAACGCCGGAGGAGTGGCTAGCGACGACGCTCTGCGCAGCCTGGTCATATCGCAGCGACTGCTCGGGACCGAAGAGATCATCCTTGTCCACCACACCGATTGCGGGATGGAGACGTTTCGCGACGATGCCGTTAAGGAGCAAATCCTGGCCGACACGGGCCTGAGGCCGAGCTTCGCCCTCGAGGCTTTCCCCAAGGCGGACGACGACGTAAAGCAGACAGCGGCGCGGATCAAAGCCAACCCTTTCATCCCCCACAAGAACGTCCGGGGCTTTGTTTACGAGGTCGAAAGCGGCAGGCTGCGCGAGATCTTCATGGACTGAACAGGCGATTTCGGAACAGGTCGACCGACGGGGCCTGTTAGACCACCGGCGGTTCGGAGGACCAGGGGAAGGCGATCCAACCGTCTGTCCCGGCCCAGAAGTAGTCAGGCTCGACGACTGACCATGGCTTCTTGTACAGAACGGCAGTACGCAGATCGGCGACATGGGGACGGACCAGGTCGCGGATCAACGCCAACGTGATGCCCGAATCCGCGACGTCGTCGGCCACGAGGACCTTGAGGCCTGCTAGATCGATCAGCGGCGGCGTCGGAGGTAGCACTACTGGGACCTCCATCCGCTCACCAACACCGGTGTAGAACTCCACGTTGATGGTGGCGCAGTTCTTTACCCCGAGGGCATAGCCGAGCGAACCCCCTATTGGGAGCCCGCCGCGAGCGATGGCCAAGATGAGGTCGGGGTGGTACCCGCTGTCGGCGACCTTGACTGCGAGTTGTCGGCTGGCAGCACCAAAGATTTCCCACGTAAGCACTTCGAGTTTGTGGTCAGTTGTGCTCGTCATGGTCCCTTCTCCGAGGACAGCGTCGCAGCAGCCATGGCAGGTCGCGCGGTAACTAAACCGTACAAGATGGGGCCATGGGTGTCGGGGACCTACCCTCTCCGGCCAGCGCCGACCTGAGCCGCGGCTTTACGGTCTCAACAGGCGGAGCATTTCGCGTCGCCAGGCAGAGCGCGCATTAGCTGCTTCCACCGTGTCGGGGTGCACGAGACGGGTGAACTTGGGTTCGCCCGGCTCTCGATGGAACGCAAAGGCCCGTGCCTCCGTCTCGATGTCCGACTTCGTGTAGTGGGCGCGTTGGAGCAAGTAGCCCTGCCAGGAAGGAACGAGAAAAGTCTCCAGGAACTTGCCGTACTCGGTCACATCCTGGAAGACGCCCCAGCGCGTGGCGCCGAGGCGCCTGCGCACGATGCGTAGCTCCGCCATCGCGGCGAGGAAGCCCTCGACATCGCCTGGCGTGATGCGGTACTCGACCAAGACCAGCACGGGACCATCGTCGGGGTGAACGTGCTCACCGATAGAAAGCGAGGGGCTGGCGACCAGTTGGAGGGACGACCGGTCGACGACCGGAAGGCCGAAACGGGGGATCAAGAGGATCCCGGGGAGGAAGGCGACGACGGCGACGAGCAGGGTGTCGCGGAGCGGTAGGAATGTGTCGATGACACCGAAGCCCAGACCGCCGATCACGAACGGTCCCTGGAGCACAACATAGAACAGCGACAGCGATCGTGTTTGCACCCACTCCGGGGTCACCTGGCGGGCGGCCACTATAAGAGCCACCGTCGCCCACACCCAGCACGCACCCGTGACCGGCAGCACAGCCATCGCAGCCCACCGTGTCGGCCAGATGACAAGAGCGGTGATCGCGAGCGCGTCGGCGACAGTGGCGGCGGCGACAAGGGCGTCGAGGTGGAGACGGCCCTGGAGACGGGGGAACAGCAGGGCCGCGACCAAGGCGCCCGCCCCACTGAGAGCCAGGATGAGCCCGTAGTCGAAAGCCGTGCTGTGCAGGAAATGGGCGGCAAACAGGGGGAGCAGTGCGCCTAGTGAAACCGCCGGGGTCACGTAAAGAGCTGTTCGGGCCGCCACGGCCCGGAGGCCGGGTGTGTTCGAGAAATACCGCCAGCCTGATGAGACGGCGCCGAGGAGGCTCTCGGCGGCCGTGCCACCCGGTGTGGACAAGCGCAGGTCGCTGCGTCCTCGCCACAAGGTCAGGAAACCGACCTGGGGGAACATGATGAAGCCGCAGACGGCAAAGAACACCGTCGTGCCGGCGCTTCGTAAGACCGCGCCGCCGAGGACCGGCCCCACGACCTGGCCGATGTTCCACTGGAAGCTGTCCACGCTCAGGGCGACGGGGACCAGGTCGGGAGGCACGAGGCTGGCGACGGTCGTCCACCAAGACGGCGATGACGTCCCATTGGACACACCCATGCCTGCTATCCCGATGAGCAGGGTCGCTGGAGTGAGGTTCCCGGTCGACGACATGATGACGAGGAACGCAACCGAAGCTGTCAGCAGGATCTTCGCCAGCAGGAGGATGGCGCGCCGGTCGCGTGAGTCGGCGGCGGCCCCGGAGAAGACAACGGCGCAAATGCCTGCCAGCGGGCTCATGACGGCGGCGAGGGTCACCAGGACGGGCGAGGTCGTGAGGCGTTCCATGATGAACCCTCCGACGAGCGCGACCATCCACACGCCTGTGTTGGCGAACACAGCGGTGAACTCGAGCCACCGGTAAGCCCTGCTGCGAAGGGGGGTGAGAAGTGACGTCACGTGGCGGCTAGTGCGACGACCTTGGCCGCGGTTACCCGCACAAGGTCAGCCGGCCTGACCGAAAAGACGGACCGCGGCGAGCCGGCTGCGGCCCAAACGACATGATGAGCGAGCAAGTGCTCGTCGAGGTAGGCGCCGATCGGCTGGACATGGCCGACCGGCGGGACGCCGCCGATGGCGTAGCCGGTGCGAGCGCGGACGAACTCGGCTGTCGCTCGCTCGACGGGGCCACCGACGATCACGGCCAATAGACTTTCGTCGACGCGGTTGGCGCCGGAAGCAAGTACCAAGATGGGCTCGTCGCTTTTAACGGACCGGAAGATGAGCGACTTTACGATCTGAGAGACGTCGCAGCCCACCGCGGCTGCCGCCTCCGCCGCGGACCGGGTGCTAGCCGGCATCACGCGTACGTCGCTGGCGATGCCGAGACGGTTCAGCTCTTCGGCCACCCGCGCTTCGCTGCTGCTCAGTTCGTCCACGCAGACGTTCTTAGCTCAAATAGTAGGGGCGTTGCCGTGTGCGTGCACGAGTTGGCTGAGTGCTGCGTTCCCGTGCGATCGTGATCGTTGTGGTTCCCCTTCCTCCCGACCAGAGCTTCGCGAGCGACAATGCCGCCGGTGCCCACCCCCGGGTTATCGAGGCGCTACGGGACGCCAACGTCGGCAGCGCGCTCCCGTATGGACAGGATCCCTGGACAACCCGTTCAGCAGAACGCTTCCGGGCGCTGTTCGAGGCGGATGTCGAGGTGTTCTACACCTACGGTGGCACCGGAGCGAACGTCGTCGCTCTCCAGTGCCTGCTCGCCCCCCACGAGGCCGTGATTTGCCCCGCCAACGCACACTTGAATGTGGACGAGTGCGGTGCGCCCGAACGTTTCACCGGTGCCAAGCTCATTGACGTCCCGTGCTCTGACGGCAAGCTGACCCCCGGCATGGTGCGTGCTCTGCTGCACCCCGCACACGATGAGCACCACGTCACACCTCGGGTGGTCGCGATCAGCCAACCCACCGAGCTGGGGACGCTTTACACCGTCGACGAGATTGGCGAGCTGGCCCGGCTGGCTTACGAGCACGGGCTCTTCTTGTACGTCGACGGCGCCCGGATCGCCAACGCGGTGGCCGCGCTCGGCTGCTCGGTCCGAGAGCTCACCTACGGTGCCGGCGTCGACGTCCTGACCTTCGGTGGCACTAAGAACGGCCTGCTGTACGGGGAGGCAGTGCTGTTCCTGCGCCCCGAACTGGCTCGCCGGGCCCGCTTTGCCAGAAAGCAAGCCGGTCAGCTGGCGTCGAAGATGCGGTTCATCGCCGCTCAGTTCGACGTCCTGCTCCAAGATGACCTCTGGATCGCTAACGCTGCGAACGCCAACGACATGGCTGGACGGCTTGCCAGCCGCGTAGCCGGGCTACCCCACGTGGAGCTCGTCCGGCCGGTCGA
>Ga0302177_10003369_pt1 | contig 11164 bp, 12 predicted proteins | sample I_Palsa_E1_2_FD_198780 | JGI IMG/M metagenome (GOLD analysis project Ga0302177, IMG submission 198780) | Peat permafrost microbial communities from Stordalen Mire near Abisko, Sweden - I_Palsa_E1_2 | ecosystem: Environmental > Terrestrial > Soil > Palsa > Peat permafrost | place: Sweden... | reverse complement strand
CTCCAGCGCCGCGCGCATCTCAGTTCCTGCGATATCAACTCGTGCAAATAAATTCTCACGCTCGAGGTAATCCAGCACCGCATTTCCCGCGGCCGTAGCCACGGGATGCGCGCTATACGTAAAGCCGTGAAGAAAAGCTCCCGACCCGCTGGAAATTGCTTCTGCCACATGTCCGGCGGCGATCACCGCACCCAGCGGCGCATACCCGCTCGCAATTCCCTTGCCCACCAGAATCATATCCGGCGTCGCGCCCCAGTGTTCGACCGCAAAAGGCTTGCCCGTCCGCCCCATTCCCGTCATCACTTCGTCGGCGATCAGAAGAATTCCGTGCTCGCGGCAAATTTCCGAAATTCGCTGGACGTAACCTTCCGGAGGCGCAACTGCGCCCAAGGTTGCTCCGACGACGGGCTCGAAAATAAATGCCGCCACATTTTCCGATCCATCGCGCTCCAGCATCCGGCCCAGTTCATCCGCGCACTCCACATTGCATTCCGGGTAACGAAGCCCGTAGGGGCAACGGTAGCAATGGCAGGGCGGAATGTGCCCCCATTCGGACAGCATGGGCGCAAACGGCTCGCGCCGCCGCACGTTTCCGGAAACTGACAGCGCCCCGAGCGTGCTGCCGTGATAACTCTGCAAGCGGGAAATTACGCGGAATCGTTTTTTCTGCCCGCGTTCGATCCAGTATTGGCGCGCCAACTTCAGCGCCGTCTCCGTGGCCTCCGACCCGCCGGAAGTAAAATAAACGCGGCCGCCTTGCCGCATTCCCTTGGGAGCGAGCGCTAGAATTCGCTCGGCGAGTTTTTCGGCGCTTGCAGTGTGGAATTGGGAGGAGTGAACGTACGCCAGCCGTGACGCCTGTTCCGCCATCGCACGGGCGATCTCTTCCACTCCGTGTCCAATGGTGATCACGGCGGCTCCTCCTGATGCATCCAGGTACCGCTGGCCGTCCGCGGTGTACACAAAACATCCCTCAGCGCGCACCGCGCGGGGATACGCCTTCAGAAAACTTCGCGGGAAAACGGCTTCATCCATCATGAGCCGCCGGATCGGCGAAGTTCGCGCCGCACGATTCGAAGAGAAACGCGCTTGTCATCATTCAGAACCGAGCGATTCTAGCAGGAAATCACGCGCGCACCAGGGAACGCTCATTTCCACTTTAGCTTCTTCACGTCCACCGTTGGCGCTGGAAATTTAAAGTCCATCTCTTTCAGCGTCTCGTCGATAATGTGCGACACCGCCAGGTTGCGAAACCACTTCTTGTTCGCCGGAATAATGAACCACGGCGCATCTGCCGCGTTACAGCGTTCCAGTGCGTCCTCGTACGCTGATGTATAGTCGTCCCAGCATTTTCGCTCTGTGAAATCGGCTTCGGAAATTTTCCAGCGTTTATCCGGATCGTCGATGCGCTCCAGAAAGCGCTTTTTCTGCTCGTCTTTGCTGATATGCAAAAAGAACTTCAGAATTTTCACTTGGTTTTCAGCGAGCATGTGTTCGAAGTGATTGATCTGGGCATACCGCCGCGACCAAACATCTTTGGGCACAAGGTTGTGGACGCGCACCACCAACACGTCCTCATAGTGAGACCGGTTAAAAATCCCGATTTCACCCAATTCAGGCACGGCTTTGTGCACGCGCCAAAGAAAATCGTGCGCCGCTTCTTCCGGGGTAGGCACTTTGAATGACCTGACCGCGCATCCCTGCGGATCTACGCCCGACATTACGTGGCGGATTGTTCCGTCCTTGCCCGCCGCATCCAGCCCCTGAAATATTAGGAGGATCGCCCGTTTTTTTTCGGCGTACAGCCGGTACTGAAAGCTATCGAGTCTTTTAATAGCGCTCGCCAGACTTTCTTTCATTTCATGGTTCTTGTCCCAGCCAAGCGTGTCGTCAGGATCCCATTTTGAAAGCTTCACTTTATGCCCCGGTTTGATTCCGAGCTCTTTGCTGAATTTCGTTTTCATCGGTCGAATCTCCTCGCATAAAACCGCCGGAGCCTGATTCCTTTCTCACCGTGTTTTTCCCCGGTAACACTTTCTTCACTCTGTATTCATCGTTCCGGGATATGATATGCGATTCCGTATAAATAATTCATATGGTTACGAGTACCCCTGACATCTCGCCCACCGCCGATCCTGCCCCGGCCAAACAAGCCGCCACCAAACGTGCCTATCCCGGCGCTCTGGTCGTCGTGGAAGGCATTGACGGTTCCGGGAAGAGCACCCAACTCTATCTCCTAAAACGTTGGCTCGAAATCGGCGGCTACCGCACGCACTTCACCGAATGGAACTCTTCTCCCCTGGTGAAATCCGCTACGCGACGTGGAAAACAGCGCCGCCTGCTTACGCCGACCACATTCTCCCTTTTGCACGCCGCCGATTTTGCCGACCGCTGCGAGCGCCAAATCATGCCGTTGTTGCATGGCGGCTACCTGGTGCTCGCCGACCGTTATATTTACACCGCGTTCGCCAGAGACGGCGCTCGCGGATGTTCACCCCACTGGCTGCGGAATCTTTACAGTTTTGCCCCGGCTCCGGACATCACGTTTTATTTTCGCGCTCCGCTCGACGTAGCTGTAAATCGCATCCTCGCTGGACGCCCCAAGCTTAAATATTATGAAGCCGGAATGGACCTCGGAATTTCTCTTGATCGATCTGAGAGCTTCCGCATTTTTCAAGAGCGCATATTGAATAATTACGACCAGATGGTCGAGACCGACCATTTCGTGCTGATGGACGGCACCGTGCGTGTGAACAAACTCCAGAAACTGATGCGGCAGATCGTCGGCGAGAAAGTTTCTCTCCAGCAATTTGCGCCCAAGAAAAAATGAAACGTTCCAACAAAAAAGTGCTTGCGGCCCCGGCGAATGGCCGCCCCGCGAACAACAAGTCGAAGAAGGCCGCTGCAACTGTAACTCCTCCCTCGCGCTTCTACGGCACACCGCTGCCCGGCGTGAAGCCCGAGGAGCTGAGCGGAACTCTGGTTGTCATCGAAGGCACCGACGGCTCCGGCCGCTCCACCCAGATTTATCTCCTTACCGAATGGTTGGAGTCCCAAGGATTCGCCGTACAAACTATGGGTCTGCGCAGGTCGTATCTGGTGGGTGAAGACATTGACGCGCTTCTTGCGGAGAACGCAGTCACTCCTATGACCCTGGCCCTGATGTACAGCACTGATTTTTTCGACCAACTCGAACGCCGTATTCTTCCCGCCCTGCGCTCGGGCTTGGTCGTTCTTGCGGACCGCTACATCTTCACGCTGATCGCACGCGCTGCTGTGCGCGGCATAGGCCGCGATTATCTTCACGGGATTTATGAAATCGCACTGAAACCCGATCTCACTTTTTGGCTGAATGTGCGCCCGGAAGTTGCCTTCGATCGCGAATTCAAGAAATCGCAAACCATCAGTTATTGGGAATCGGGACGTGACATGTCTCTGTCCAATGATTTGTTTCAGTCCTTCATTCGATATCAGTCCATGATCAAGCGTGAATTTGAATATCTTTCGAAGCGGCACGGCTTTGTCGAATTAGACGGCGAAAGCAGCGTCTCCAAGGTAAACCAGGTGCTCCGCAAGCGCATTGCCTCGCACCTCGGAATACGGAGCACGCAATACAAGCCTTCGCACGCTCTGTCGCATCTCTGGCGCTAAGAGTGGCCGCCCCCGTTCAACTAGCCGCGATCGATGCCGGCTCCAACGCCATTCGGCTCGTTATTGCACGCGCCACTTCTCCCCATCATATTCAAATCCTGGACAATGAGCGCGCTCCGGTGCGGCTGGGCCACAATGCGTTCACTCGCCGTTTGCTCGATGACGATACCATTGCGCGCGCCGCTCGAGTCTTCCGCCAATTCCGCGACCGCATGGGCGCCCATCAAGTCAGCGCTTATCGAGCTGTGGCTACTGCCGCGGCTCGAGAGTCGCGCAACTATCGCAAACTGATGGACCGCATCCAGCGAAAAGCCGGAATTGAGCTGGAAGTGATCAGCAGCGAAGAAGAAGCTCGCCTGGTTTGCTCCGCCGTGAAATGGGCGCTGAACGACCGTCTCCAGCCGCGATTGATTTTTGACCTCGGTGGAGGCAGCCTGGAATTGAATTTCTTTCAGCGCGGCGTGCTCGAACATCGCATCGGGCTTCCACTCGGCACCATACGTCTGATGGAAACGTATTCGATCAAGGGCGCCATTGACGAAGACGATGCCAGCCGCCTTCGTCACCACGTGCTCGCGATTCTTCGCAGCGCGCTGCCATCGCCTCCGAGGCTCACTCGTTCCATTGCTGTCGCATGCGGAGGAAATGCCGAAGCCCTGGTTCGAATCGCTCCTGGACCCATGATTGAACGCATTCCGTCGATGAATGTGCGGCTGCTGAAGGACCAGACTTGGAGAATGATAGCGCTCGACGTGCCCCGGCGAATGCGAGCTTTCCGCGTGCGTGAAGACCGCGCCGAAGTCATGGGCATCGCCGCCATCATTATCACCACTCTCGCGAAATGGCTGGATCTGCGCACCGTGCTCGTGCCGGGGGTCGGCGTTCGTGAAGGGATTCTGATTGATCTTGTCGCGGAGCAATACTCCGCCGGTTCTGCATCTGAAGAAGAAAAAGGCCGGGCCGCCGAAGTGCGTGAGGGTGCCTTATGGTTCGCGAACCGCCTGAACTACAATCAAAATCATGCGGAACAAGTAGCACGGCTTGCTCTTTCGCTGTTTGACCAGCTGCGGCCGATTCATGAAATGGGAGCCGATCTCCGGCACCTTCTTGAAATTGGCGCGCTGTTGCATGACGTAGGGCATTTCGTCAACCGTAAGGCTCACCATCGTCACGGCGAATATTTGATTCGCAATGGAGACATCCCCGGCTTGCGCGGCTGGCGATGCGAAATGGTGGCCGCCCTCGTGCGCTACCATAATTCGAAATCCGAGCCTGAGATCGGGCACTCTTCGTACGCGGCTCTTGACGGCCAGCGCCGCCGGCAAGCTCGACTGTTGACCTCGCTTCTGCGCATCGCAGAAAAACTTGAATCCGAGCACGAGCAGCGTGTGACTGCCGTGGACGTGCAGATCGCCGGGCGCAAAGCGATTTTTGTGGTCCGCGCGGTTGACGGAAGCCGTTTGGACTTGGCTGGGCTCGAACGAAAAGCGGATTTATTTGAGAAGGAATTCCATCTTAACGCGGAGTTTCGCCGCGCTCAGAAAAAAGAAAAAGAGGTGGCTTAACCTATGATTCTCTATCTTGTACGCCACGGCATCGCCGTTGATCCGAACGACCCGAAATCGCCCCCAGAGCCCGAACGACCGCTAACCGCAAAAGGTGTGCAAAAGACGCGCGCCGCCGCCCTCGGACTCAGCGTCCTCGGCATCAAGCCGGACGTGATGATCACCAGTCCCTATGTGCGCGCAGCGCAAACAGCTGAGATATTTGCGGAAACTCTGGGGTTTCCTCCGGCAAAAATCCGCGTCCACGATGCGCTTAAACCCGCTGGGAATCCCGCTGAGATTGTGAAGGAAGTCATCGGCCTGCGCGCCAAGGAAGTAATGTGCTTCGGTCACGCTCCGCAGTTGGATCTGATGATTTCCCACTTGCTCGGCGCACGCGGCGCCGTCACCGAACTGAAAAAGGCGGGCGTCGCTTCATTTGACCATACCGCCGCGCACGGCAGATGGCTGCTTCGTTGGATTTTAACCCCAAAGATGTTGCGTCAACTAGCGGAGTAAACGCGCTGCAATTCCAGCGGTGAAACAGTTCTGAGGTTGTGGCCCCATTCCAGCCCTTTGTGCCAGACTACCCAGGACGAGTCCTTGTTGGCAGTCTTCGCGCGAAATTCCTCTAGCCGCGCCTTCCGTGTCTTTTCAATTTCTTCCATCCACTTTGCGACTATTTCAGGATTCAGTCCGGCTTGTTTTCTGATTCGAAGCCGCAGCACATCCAAATCGTGAACTTCGCCCAACATATCCTGCATGCCTTTGAGTTCCTTGCTCCATTGTGCGTAGCGTTGCGGCAAAAAATTCTCCAAAATGTATCGGAACTCCTTCAGTCCGATTCGCAGCCGGTGCCACGCCGCTCCGCTGCGAAGTTTTCGTGCCCGGTGATACAGGTCGACCGCTTCATTCAATTCCGCCAGAGCTAACCGTTGAAAAACAACGCTCTCCACGGGAAAGAATTCCGCTTTAGCCGGAAACTTCCGCGACCATTTCTTCCAACTCTTCCTGTCAAACTGGTACAGCGCTTTCTCCGCCTTTCTTCGCTGTTCTTGCTCCTGTTTGCCCAGCACTCTTAGCATGCGCCCGCGAACCGGATCTTTCGCTATACCGAACTTTTTCACCCATTGCTTCGTCACCTGCGTGTCTCTTAGTTCACCCAGGGCCTGGAATAAATCACGGGTAACCTTCTTGAGTTTCTTCCAACTCGGCCCCGGATTCACCTCACTCAAAGCCTCCGCCATCGTTCGGCAGCGCCGGAGCGCTACGCGCAGATCGTGGACGTCGTCCGCGTTCCAATCGTCCTGAACCTTGTCCGCCAACTCCAGGACGCGATTCATCCAAACTTCCAGCCCCACTCGCTTCACTGGAATAGTCGTAGGCAAAGCAATCGTAAGTGTCACAGAAGTCCAATCTGTTGCATGGCAGGATCGAGACCCAATCCTACACCGGTCGTTTTACTTTTTCCAGCGCACCAGGTTTTTACCGGACTTTCATTCAGCAGTAACAAGGCGCATGCAGGATGCCCCTGCCACTGCGGGAACGAAATACTACAAGACTTTCCGCGGTCCTTCACCACATACCTCCCTGGCTCGGCCGCCCCCCGTCGGTCCGAGCCAGTTTCTTTTTTGCGCATCGAAGCCGCCGCCTCCCGGATGTATGCTTGGAATCCGCCCTTCGCGTAGGGGCGGACTGCCGGGAGAAGCCTGCTTGCCGCCTAAACTTCATAAACTTAATCTCACGCAAGTTTCCGAATGGGAGGACGGGCAGCTTCGTCGCAAAGACGATTATCTGGCCGCGGAAGAGCCGCTCGAAATTCGCGTCGGCGACGAACCACTCAGCGTCACCATGCGCACTCCAGGTCACGACCTCGAACTAGCCGCCGGCTTTCTGTTCACCGAGGGATTAGTACAGTCCGGCGGCCAGATCATCTCCCTCCAGCCAATAGCCGCGAATGACGGCACCGATTCCGGCAACGTAGTGCAGGCAACTCTCGCTCCTGAAGCCGCTCCCGATTTCGCAAAAATGCGCCGCCATTTTTTCGCCTCGTCGAGTTGCGGCATTTGCGGCAAAGCTTCGATCGATGCCATCCGCTCGCGCCTGCTCAACGCGCCGAACGCGGACTTTCGTTTCGATCCGGAAATCCTCGTCGGCCTCCCCGACGTGCTGCGTTCCTCACAAGACGTCTTTCGCCGCACTGGCGGATTGCACGCCGCCGCTCTCTTTGACCCCTCCGGCACTCTGCTTGTATTGCGCGAAGACATCGGCCGCCACAATGCCGTGGACAAAGTGATCGGCTGGGCCCTAACGAGTGGCCGCGTCCCGCTGGCAAATTCGGTTCTGCTGGTGAGCGGTCGGGGAGGATTTGAAATTGTGCAAAAGGCGATCGTTGCCGGCATCCCGATTGTTGCTTCGGTATCCGCGCCTTCCAGTCTCGCAGTGCAATTAGCGCGTGAGTTGCGTCTCACACTGATTGGATTCCTGCGTGGAAGGCGATTCGTAATTTATTCGGGCGACGAGCGCATCAGCAAATAAAACCATCCGCTACCCCTGAAGAAATCAAATCTCAGCGTTATTGGCGCTCTTCAGTGAGGCCTCTTGTTCCGGGCGATTCCGCGCCTCTTGAATCATTTCTCTGAATGCAGCGTACAGTTCGCGGTCCCACCATCCGCGTTCCGCTTCCGCATCCATCATTAGGAGCGCGGTCTCCCAGGGAATCGCAGTCTTGTACGGACGGTCGGTAGTCAGCGCGTCAAAAACGTCGGCAAGCTGCAATATCCGCGCAGTGAGCGGAATGTCTTTCCCCTGCAAATTGTCGGGATACCCTGAGCCGTCATACTTCTCGTGATGATGGCGAATGATCGGAAGCACGATGCCGAACGTTTTCAGCGGCGCGCAGATACTTTCGCCCACCGCGGCGTGCTTTCGCATCTGGATGATTTCTTCGTAGGTCAGCGGCCCGGGCTTCAACAAAATCGAATCAGGCACGGCCACTTTGCCGATATCGTGGACAATCCCCGCTCTACGCAGCGCTTTGATATCTTCACCGGAAACGCCCAGCCGCCCTCCCAACTGAGCGGACATTTCTGCCAACCGCTCGCAATGCCCGCGCGTGTAAGGATCACGCGCCTCAATACTGCGAGCAAGACTGAACAGTACACCTTCGGCGTTCTCCAGTTCGTCGGTGTATTGCTTCAACCGAAGCAACGAACGCGTCCGAGCCAGCAGTTCGTTCAAATCGATCGGCTTGCTCAGAAAATCGTCTGCGCCGGCATTGATTCCTTTAATGCGGTCCTCGGTTTCAAAAAGCCCCGTGATTAGCACCACTGGTGTAAGGCGGGTCTCGGGCGTGGCTTTAATTCGTCTGCAAACTTCAAATCCGTCGATGCCCGGCATCAGTATGTCGAGAAGAATCAGGTCTGGACGAAACATGGCACATTCCGCCAGGGCTGCCTCTCCGTTGCCGGCGTCGCGCACTTCGTAGCCTTCGCGATGCAGGAGCATTTCCAGAGCCGCGCGCGGCGCAGATTCGTCATCAACAATCAGAATTTTTTCAGGCATGGGCCTTTGAGTATGACGCCTATTCCCTGCGAAGTGTCGCTTCGATCAAACCTTGCGGTTCCTCCGTGGGCAGAAAAACTTCCGCGGAATTGTCCATTCCGAAGGGCGAAAGATCAACAAGATTGAAATGTTTCTCCGGCAATGAAAGATGGATTTCGCGAATGTGGTCGAATGTGGCCAGCACCGCTTCTCCCATGGCGTACAGCGTATGCTGAAGCGATCTGCTGTCGTGCGCAGCAAAGGTTTCAAGCAGCGTTTGCCGCACGCTGTGCCACAGCGGGTTGAATTCGATCTCGTCGCCCTCGTAAAGCCATTCCGCTCGAATAGTCGTCGCCAGGATTCGATCGCCATCCTCTTTCAAAGTGGTGTACGGGTCGCGCAAAAATCCGTCGAACGCCGATTTTGTCGTCTTCATAACATCAAGGTCCTGGATCCCGGCGCGGATCGTAATTCTTTCACGCGTCCCGCTCAACACCGCTGTGCGCTTTTCCGGCCCCGATGCGCGCATGAACGCGAAAGCATGCGGCTTCGTTCCGTGCGGAATGCGCGACCATGGATTTTCCAGCGCTTCAATCCGTACCCGAGAAACCTGTTCGTTATAAGTTAGAAAGTGTTCGATCAGGTGCAGCGCAAAATCCTCCACCGCTTCCACTGGATACTGGCGCGCGAGCGCGTACACCGTGTTTTTCATGGTGTCCGACGGCAAGATTTTCTTGTTCTCGCCCTTTGTGTGCGCCGCCTCGAAATCGCCTTCGAAACGAATCGTAACCGTCAGTTCCTTAATGTCGTGGCGCCCTTCCTGCCGCAAAACGCGCAGCAGGCGCACGCTCGACTTGCCATAACTGTTTTCGCCGAGCCTTACGATCATGCTTCAGCCCCCACTCGTGAGGCAACGTACCAGCTTCGACGTAAACCCACCGCTGCCTATTCCTGTTATTAAATGTGAATTATGCTCGCATGCTTGAATCATGAAATACAAGATCACCGTCCCGCGTTCCTGTTTTTGGTTGCGATCAGCGGATCCGCCTCAGGAGCAGGCATCCGCCGATGAAGGCCAGGATTCCCGCTGCCACGGCCGGAATGTAGGCTGCCCAAAACGCAGCGCCCGGATGGAAGTCAGGAGATGCGTTAATCAAATGGTGGTGTAGCAGATGCGCGTAAGCCAAGGTCGTGAATAGCACCGAAACTCCGCACAGGATGTTCAGGATTCGCATGGTTTCCTCCCGATCGGTGGCAGCTTCATTTAGTAGCTGGTTTTGTCCGACTTTTGTTCCCAGGCGCGAAACGCTGCCAGCGATTCTTCGCGCATCAATTGGATCATTGGAATTTTCCGGTGCAAGTGCGGACGCTGAAGTTCCCGGTAAATGAACGAATCGTCAAAGCCCGCTTTCGCGGCGTCCGCGTCGATGCTCGCAAAATAGACGCGAGCGAGTCGAGCCCAGTAAATGGCTCCCAGGCACATGGGACATGGCTCGCAACTGGAGTAAAGCTCACAATCCGCGAGATGAAAAGTCCCCAGCTTCCGGCAGGCTTCGCGAATGGCTACGATTTCGGCGTGCGCGGTCGGGTCATTCGTCAAGGTGACGCGATTCGCGGCCTCGGAAAGAATTTTGCCGTCTTTCACGATGAGTGCGCCGAAGGGTCCGCCGCCGGAACGCACATTTTCGAGCGCAAGGGCGATGGCGCGTTGCATAAAGGTGTTTTGGGGCATCTGGATCAATCAGTATGCAGTATTGCTGCCGTCAACGGAATTTTCTGCGTCGTGAAGGAACGCTCTTTGCGGCGCCAGAAGTATAGGAGCGCGCACCCGATCAAAATCAGGGCGACACACAAACCGGTCCACAAGCCTGGCGCGCCCCATCCCAAGTGGAAACAAAGGTAGGCGCCGAGAGGCAATCCTACGAGCCAGTACAGAATCAAATGGCAGATCATCGGAGTTCGCGTGTCGCCTGCGCCGCGCAACGCCCCCGTAGCTACGGTCTGCATTCCGTCGAAGAGTTGAAAAAAACCGCCGACGAAAAGTAAAGTGGTGGCTGCGCCAAGGACCGCGGGGTCCGGTGTATAAATCCGGACGATATACTGCGGCACCACCAGAAAAAGGATGGTCATGACTCCCATGAATCCGGTGCCCAGAAGCATAGCGGTCCATCCCGCGCGACTCGCGCCGTCCGGATCGCCGCGTCCTAACGCCTGACCCACTCGAACCGCGGCAGCCGCGCTAAGTCCGAGCGGAACCATATACGTAAAGCTCACTGTGTTCAGAGCAACCTGATGGCTCGCAAGTGGTACCGCGCCTAGCTTGGCGATCATCGCTGTAGCCACGGCAAAAACTCCCACTTCCATCCCGAATTGCGTGGCTGCCGGCAAGCCCAATTGTACGAGGCGCCAGATACGGAAAAAATCCG
>Ga0302177_10003358_pt1 | contig 11182 bp, 11 predicted proteins | sample I_Palsa_E1_2_FD_198780 | JGI IMG/M metagenome (GOLD analysis project Ga0302177, IMG submission 198780) | Peat permafrost microbial communities from Stordalen Mire near Abisko, Sweden - I_Palsa_E1_2 | ecosystem: Environmental > Terrestrial > Soil > Palsa > Peat permafrost | place: Sweden... | reverse complement strand
TGGTAATAACTTTGCCCACGATCTCGTGGCCCGGGATGAGGGGATAATGGCTGATGCCCCAATCGTTGTCGACCATGTGGATGTCGCTACGGCAGATGCCGCAGTGGGAGATGGCGATTTCTACCTCATTGGGCTTGATGTCTCCCGGATCGTACTTGTAAGGCAGAAGTTCGGCGCCGGCGGCATGAGTTGCAAAACCTTGAAACAGCGGCATGAGCGTTGCCTTGGCAGTGGAATTTAGCGCGAAGAGTTCCAGAGGGCCCGCGTAAGTCTACCTTATTCGATTTCTACCGAGACCACCTGCATACCACTGAGCATGGCTTCCACCGGGATGGAGGTCACGGGAACCACCGATTCGCCGTTGAGGGAGATGCCACGGTTGGTCCGCAAGGGCTCCAGTACATTGGCCATGGAAATGGGGATCGACGCCAGGGTGCGCCCATCGACCACGGCTTGAGCATTGGGCAAAAGGAGAGTGACGTATAAGCGGTCGTCTCCGTGCGCCGAGTTCATCTGGTGAATGATGCTGCTCAGCTCCAGCGGACCTTCGTTGGATGACGAGGTGGTGGTGAGCCGATCAAGCGTGGCGCCATCGCTGAGCAGAATACGGAGCGGTCCAGGATTCAACGTTAAGGGGATGGGGATGGGAATGCGGAGGTTTTTGGGTTCGCCGCGGAAAGGCCGCAGGGTCGCTTCCACCATCACGGTATCGCCGGGGTGGGCAGCCGGCTGGGTAGCCTGTGCCCGCTCTAACTGGATGCTGCGACGGCCGGGCAGCGAGTCAATGTTGAGGTCGATGCTCTGAATATTGCGCACGCGGGCGGAATTGCCATAAACCGTTTGAAAACGTTGGCCCACGGTAAGAGCGGCTCGGAGCGCTGAAGGTAATTGCTCGGTAGGAGCAATGAACGAGTCCAGATGCAGCGGCGGGTACCCATCGATCGCGACCGTACCCTTTAACTCGTACGTGAGCTCTTCACTATAGCTGTTGGTTTCGAGCAGGGATTCGTAAAGAGAAACCATCACCGCGCCGGGAGTGATGTCGGGGTTGTCGATGACTTCCATATGCAGGGTGCGATCGCGCAGGCCGCCATGGGTGTGGATGGTCACCGGGATCATACGCGCCGATTCGCCGGGAACGCCGCGTATGGCTGACGAGCGATCTTCGGTAAAAGCGCCGATGGTCTGGGTGGTATTGACGATCTTGAACGAATTCAGAGGCGAGGCCAGGGTGGCGACTACGTCCGCCTTGGTCATGGGGATGGAAACGTCGCCGTAGCGGGTGATGGGGTGGCCGCAGGCCAGCACCTGCTTGGGATCCACATAGGTCACGGTGCACGTGGCGGCGATTTCAAGATCTCCCCGGACCAGCAGGGCGCTTACTGCTGAGCCTGGCAGCAGCGGAGCGGAAGAGGAATCGATATGCCCGTCGTCTGAGGAGCTGCCACCCAGCCCGGCAACCGGCGTTAAGCCCATGACCGAAACGTGCTCCTGGAAGAACCTGACCGCCTCCGGGCTAAAACCGGAAAGCACGAGCGGCGTTTCGATGGGATGAATGTCCGTTGAGTCAGCTACCGGCGTAGGCCCAGGGCCAGACAAAGACGAGGTCGTCGATTGGGCGCTGGTCCCGGCGGTCCACATGGCTGCATTCGTGTTTCCCGCATTACGCCCGTTGACCGCCAGCATTTCGGCAATGGGCGTGATGCCGGCGATCGGCTCTTTACTAAACTGTCCTATTCTGTAAGATAGGGCGCCCAGTAACTTGCCGTCGATGTAAACCGGGCTGCCGCTCATGCCGGCGACGACTCCGGTGTACTCTGGTTTGGAACCGTGGAGACGCGCCAGGATCATATCCTGGTCCGGGCCGAGGACGTTTTTGAGAACTCCAAGAATTTCCACATCCATGGCTTCCGGCTGTGTGCCTTCAAAGACCGTATAGGCCACACCATGGAGGCCGCGGTGCACCTCGGATAAGGGGAAGATTCCAGCCGTGGCAGACGGAGGCGGAGTAACCGGGCTAGCCTGGGCAGAGAGGCTGCCCGGAAGAACAAAAACAGCGGTTAAAACCGAAATCCAGGTTGATATACGGCTGATAGACACGTCTACAGATTAGACGTTCCAATCGTTCGAGCATAGGGGCTGAGGTAATTAGATGAAGTTAGAAGGGCAAAAATTCTTTGTTGCCGCCGTGGCTTTGCTACTGGCCGTTGCAAGCGGGGACCGGCTGGCCAAGGGCCAAGCGCCAACCACCACGCCTCCTACGAATGGCCAGCAGCAACAACAGCAGCCCGATCAAACGGGACCCGATTCCGGTGGTCCGGGTGGCGACAATGGCGCCATTGCTATTCCTAAAAAGGGAGAGAAGGCGGATGTGCCTCCGCCGCCCCCCGAGCCGAAGGTCAAGAATCCTCCTGGCCTGGCAAACTTCTCGCTCCGCGTGGATGTTCCCGAAGTGACCCTGGATGTTGGCGTCATCCTGCAGAAAACACACGAGTTCGTGCCTAACCTGCAGGCTAATAATTTTCGTGTTTATGAAGACGGCATACCGCAAAAGGTGAACGGATTTCAACGCACCAGAGCGCCGATCACCGCGGTGCTGCTGTGTGAGTTTGCCTCCACGAATTACAGGTTCGTGTACGACATGAGGAATGCAGCCTATGCCTTTGCCCAGCAATTACAGCCGGACGATTACGTAGCAGTTGTCACTTATGACCTTAAGACCCAGATCCTGACCGACTTTACCCAGGACAAGCGGCTGGTTTACCAGTCCTTGAATATGTTGACGATCCCTGGGTTTAAGGAGACGGATATGTTCGACGCCGTGTACACCACCCTTGATCGCCTCAGCCGCATAGAGGGACGCAAATATGTGGTGTTGATTGGGTCCGGGTATGACTCCTTTAGCAAAATCAACCTTGACAAGGTGTTGGCGAAGATCAAGGCGACCCCGAATGTCACGATCTTTAGCGTGGGGACGGGACAGACAGCCAGGATCACCGGCAACGCACGGACCGGCATGTTCGGTCCCAAGGAGATTGACTACCTGCAGGCGGATAACCAGATGTCTACGTTTGCGCGGATGACCGGCGGCATGTCATTTTTCCCCCGGTTTGCGGGCGAGATGCCGGATATTTTCCATTCCATCAATGACTCCATTCGGAATCAATACGTTCTGAATTACACGCCGACAAATGCCAAGCAGGACGGGTCCTATCGCAAGATTCGAGTGGAACTGGTGGACAACGAAGGCCAGCCGCTCAAGATGCAGGACGAGAAGCATCATCCTTTGAAGTACGACATTATTGCGCGCGATGGGTACAAGGCCAAACAGCAAGTGGATTAGCGGAGAGATGAACGCGCTTTTGGGCTCTATCCCCTCCACCAACCCCGATTTATTGGGACCTGGGTTTTCCCGCAAAACCCAGGTCTCAAGATCGAGACCTGGGCCACCCACTCAAACTTCCTCCCGAGCATTTTCATCTACATAGGCGCTGCAGGCTGATCGACGAGTTCAGCGGACTAACCCGACTCCCGGCGAACCTTTACAATCAAGAAAAAACAATTCCACTGGGTCCCGGGACGAGGCATTGGCTACAACAACACTAGCTCCGCAGCGAAAGCCTGTTCCAAAAAAGGTTCACCACACCTCAGTCGAGGGATGGCATCCCAAACACAATCCCTGGTTGATCGCCCTCACCGTGACCCTGGCGACGTTTATGGAAGTGCTGGACACCTCCATCGCTAACGTTGCCTTACCGCATATGGCCGGGACCCTGGGCGCCAGCCAGGAAGAAGCTACCTGGGTCCTGACCAGCTACCTGGTTTCCAGCGCCATCGTGCTGCCTATTTCCGGGTGGCTGTCTACCCGATACGGGCGTAAGCGGTTTTACATGACCTGCGTCGCCCTGTTTACCGTGTGCTCGCTGTTTTGCGGGCTTGCTCCCACCTTGCCGATCCTCATTCTGGCCAGGATCCTGCAGGGCCTGGGCGGTGGCGGACTGGCCCCCAGCGAACAGGCCATCCTGGCGGATACGTTTCCGGTGGAACAAAGAGGCCAGGCTTTCGCCCTCTACGGCATGGCGGTAGTGGCCGCACCTGCGATCGGGCCGACGCTGGGCGGCTGGATCACCGACAACTTCAATTGGCACTGGATCTTCTTCATCAACCTCCCCATCGGCATCATTTCCCTGCTGCTCAGCAACCGGATGGTGGAGGATCCGCCTTACCTGGTAAAGGAGAGAGCGAAAGCCAACCCCATCGATCGAGTCGGGCTGGGCCTGGTGGCAATCGGGGTTGGCTGCCTGGAGTTTGTCCTCGACAAAGGCCAGGAAAAAGACTGGTTCGGCGATCGAACCATTACCATGACCTTCATCCTGGCCCTGGTCACCCTGGCATTCTTTGTATGGTGGGAATGGGGGCACCCGGACCCAATTGTGGATTTGAAGCTGCTGAAAAACCGCAACTTCGGCACCGCGGTGGGCTTTCAGTTCATCCTGGGCTCGGTGCTTTTCAGCACCACGGTCCTGATTCCGCAGTTTCTCCAAGCGTTGATGGGCTACACGGCGGAGCGCGCCGGCATGGCGCTCTCGGCGGGCGCGCTGGTGCTGATGGTGATGATGCCCGTGGCGGGCAAGCTGGTGTCAATCATGGATGCGCGGCTCATGGTGTCGATCGGTTTCCTGGTTACCGCGCTCGGACTCTACAACATGACCCGGCTGGATTTGAATGTGAGTTTCGGCAACATCGTGTTGTGGCGCGTGTTCCAGGTGCTGGGATTGTCGTTCATTTTTATTCCGATCAGTACGCTCAATTATGTGGGCGTGCCCAAGGGCAAGAACAATCAGATTTCCAGCTTTTCAAATTTCGCCCGCAACTTTGGCGGCAGCATGGGCACGGCGCTGCTGACCACCTTTCTTGTCCGCACGCAGCAGACCCACCAGTCAGCACTGTCCGCCAAACTTATTCCCGGAAGTTACGCGTACGAGAATTTTCTCGCCCAGATGCGGGGCTCTCTGATGGCGGCGGGACAATCTGCCGGACAGGCCAAAGCCGCCGCCACCGGCTACGCTTACCAGCTATTGCTTCGCCAGTCGTCCATGCTGAGCTATCAGAATGCGTTTTGGGTGCTTAGCGTGGTGGCGGCATTTCTGGTCCCGTGGCCCTTTATCATGCGCCGGCCTCCCAAGCGCAAGAAGCCTACGCCGGAGGAGGCGATGGGACACTGATCTTAATTACGCCCCTCAATCACTTCTTCGACCCGATGTAAGGCCCTTGGCGATGGAAGCGCGGATCGGTAAGCTGTTGCAGCATAAAGTCGGCGACGTCGGCACGATTGACGCGCAGAGCGCCAGTGGGAAGAGCGTCGGGCAGGACGTGATAGTTGCCGGTAAAGGGACCGTCCATCAGCCGGGGCGCCCGGACGATGGTGTAATCGACATCGCTGGCTGCCAGCAAACGCTCCTGCGCGGCCTGGTCGATGAAAGGGTGCTTCAGCGCTGTCTTCCTGGCAATCCAGACTCCCATCGCTGTGAGCGCGTTCTGATATTTGCTCCAATCGGGGTGAAGTCCCGCGGCGCCCAGCACGACTAGCCGGGTGACGTATTCCTGGCGCATCCCTTCGAGGATATGGGGGATCGCCCTGACCAGCACGTCGGACTTCTTGGTGGTGCGGGCGCCGAGCGCCGAGAGGACGGCGCGATGGCCGTGCATGGCGTCTACGACTGCGCCAAAATCGAACACATCGCCTTTGATCACTCGCAAGTGCGGGTCGGCCGGCATGCCTTCGGGATTACGGGCGAATGCGGTGACCGTGTGCCCCTTCGCCAGCGCCTGCGTAACGATCAGCCTGCCTGTACCCCCAGTGGCGCCGAAGACAATGATCTTCATGTAAACCCAGTTGCTTCCTTCCCACTAGTTTGCAACCACCACACTATACAAGGCACAACCCTTCTGCAATGCACACATCTGAGCAGTGAGAGGATATGTGCAACATGTCAGAAAACCTTAAACAGACAGAAGATACACTGCGCGATTTGATCGAAACCCTGCGCGATGGGCATCAGGGGTTCATTGAACTGGAAAAGAACTTGAAAGACCCGGAAGCACGCCAGCTATTTCGCGAACAAATACTTGAGCGGGCGGGGTTCGCGGCGGAATTGGAGAACGAACTGCACCACTTCGGGGTGAAGGATGTGAAGGTGGGCAGTTCAACCGCGGGTAAGGTGCATCGCGCCTGGGGTGAACTGAAGGCTCGGCTCGGGGGCGGCGACCATGCCTTGCTGGCTACGGCTGAGAAGGGTGAAGATGAGGCCAAGCATGCCTATGAAGAGGCTCTGGCGAGCGAAGATTTTCCCCTCCCATTGCGGGAGATACTCCTGCGGCAGCAGCGGCATGTCCTTGCGGCGCATGACCGCGTAAAGGCATTGCGCGACAGGGAGGCGAAATAGATTCCGCAAAACTCTGCGTGAGACCGAATGCTCGGGTGCCCCATCCTTCGCGCTCTTCGCGAAGGGTGGGACAAGCAGAATCAGCGGGGAAGGGATCCGGGGGCCACAGTACTCGTATCCCACCCTTCGCAAAGAGCGCGAAGGATGGGGCACCCGGGCACTCGTTTAGCGGAGGAATCCGTCGGCCAGGAATTTGGTGAGGAGGAAGGCAGCTACCCCACCGAAGAACACCAACGCCATGCGAATCCCGGGTTCGCGATTTACCTCCGGCACTAAATCGGTGGCGGTCACGTAAATCGCGACTCCCGCGGCCAGTGGAAGACCTGCACGGACCCAGCCAGGGAAAAAATTAATGACCAATACGCCGGCCATCGTGGCAGCAGCCACGATGACCGCCGAGGTGAGCGCAGCGGCGCGGGTGTGGCCACTAGCCAGCATGACGGAGGCGACAGTAAAGCCTTCAGGCAATTTGTGCAGCAGGATGGCTATGAAAATGACCCAGCCGAGCCAGGAGGAAAGTACAAATCCAGAGGCGATGGCCACCCCGTCGAAAAGCGAATGCGCGGCCAGGCCGGCGACCACCGAATTGCTGGTGTAGGTGGTGAGCATTTCATCGTGGCAATTCTCTTCACCGAAATGGAAATGCGGCGTGATGGTGTGCTCCAGCAGATGAATGAGGGAATAGCCCCCCAGAACCAGAAGCGGAGTCCAGCGGAAGGAAAGACGAAAGCTCTCGGGGACCATCTCCAGTAATGCGGCGGCAAGCATGAAGCCCGCGCCGAGGGCCACGAAGTAGCGCAGGTAGCGCTTTTCCCACTGGGTCCGGACCAAGATCAGCGCGCCAAAAACGTCGGCCAGCGCAGCCACCAGCCCCAGAAGCAGCGAGAGTGAGAAATTGGACATGGGTGCGCGCGCTAGCCGCTGTGCCGAATGTGCATGACGTCCCCGTCCTCGACCCGGTAGTCCTTGCCTTCCAGGCGTAGTGTTCCCTGGGACCGGGCAGCGGCTTCGGAGCCTGCGCTCAGCAGGGTATCCCAATGGATGGTTTCGGCGCGGATGAAGTGCTTTTCGAGATCGGAATGAATGGCCCCGGCGGCCTCCTGGGCGCGGGAATGTACCGGGATGGTCCAGGCACGGCACTCATCTTCGCCGACGGTGAAGAAGGCGACCAGGCCAAGCAGTTCGTAGCTCTTGCGAATGAGACGGCGCAGGCCGCTCTCCCCTAATCCGTAGGAGGAAAGAAACTCCGCCGCTTCCTCATCGCTCATCTCCGCGAGTTCGGCCTCGACTTTGCCGCAGATGGCTGTGGCGCCGGCGTTTGGCCGCGAGGCTACTTCTTCCAGCTTGTAGCGCGCGACCGCGTTTTCGAGGTCCGCGCCCAGGGTCGTACTTTCGGCGATGTTCAGCACAAAGAGCATTGGTTTTTGGGAGAGGAACATGAAGCCGCGGATCAGCTTCTTTTCGTCGGCGGACATTTCCATCTCGCGCAGCGGCTTCTCCTGCTCCAGCTGTTGCTTACAACGCAAGAGGAGCGCGTTTTCCTTTTCGAGATCGGGGGTGCGCTGCTTCTTCAGATCTTTTTCCAGGCGCTCCAAGCGTTTTTCTACCTGGGTAAGGTCCGAGAAGATCAGGTCGAAATCTACGTTTTTGATGTCGCGCAGGGGGTCGATGCCGCCAACGCGGGGGATGGAGTCGTCTTCAAACGCGCACAGCACGTGGATCAGGGCATCGTTGTCGCGAAGGTGGGTGAGAAAGGCGCTCTCCTTGAGCGCTTCCTGGCCTACTGCCGCCACGTCGGCGTACTCCACCGTGGCGTAGACGATCTTTTTGGGGTTGTAGAGGGTGGCTAGCTTGTCCAGCCGGTCGTCGGGGACTTTTGCCACGCCAATATGGGCCTCACGGGGATTGGAATAGGCGGCGGTTTCAACCTTGGCCCGGGTGAGGATTTTGAACAGGGATGTCTTACCTACTTGAGGCAGACCGATAATGCCAGTTTTCATGGGAGTGTATTCCGCTCTTGCGGCGTAAGAGCTTAGTATACCTTCCCGTATTGGGTAGGCCGGAGTTTCGATGGGCCTGCAGCACGCCTAAGAAAATGAAATGGCGCGGACGTTGCAGCTTATTTACGCCCTCAACTCTTTATACCTGGGTTCGGGACCAGTGGGCGGTGGCTACAATCGCGCCGATTGCGCAGAGCAGGACCAGGCCTTCGACGTGCGTCGACGTCTCATGCAGGCTGTCAAAAATCTGCCGGCCGGGATTGTTGACGGGCACTGCATCTACGTTGCCGCCGATGGATGCACGCGCCGTATCCATTCGCGGAATGATGGAGAACTGCGAGTAGGCGGTGAGCAGCAGCATAAGCAGCACCAGAACGCCTTGCGGGAGGATGCTGCGGTAATGTGCGCGCCCCAGCACCATGGCGGCCAGAAAAATCAAACCGCAGAGCATGCCTATCCAGTGCAGACGTACCAGCGAGCCGCCGACGATGAGACCGGCGGCGTGTATCCCCTGCTCGCCAAAGAGCCGCGGCAGTTCAGTAAACGCAAGGGGGGCCAGCACGGCGCCAAAAAAGATGAGGGCGCCCAGCCAGATGCCGAGCGCGAGGTAGACCAGCGAATCGAAGAGCGTTTTCACTGAGGAGGACGGCCGGTCAGCCGCTCAATCCGCTTGGCCATCGGAGGGTGAGTGGAAAACATATTGGCGAAGCTGGCTCCGCTGATCAAGGGCGCCACAATAAACAAGTGGGCCGTCGATGGCGAAGCCTGCAGGGGCAGCCGCCTCGAATAAGCTTCCAGCTTTTGCAATGCACTGGCCAGGGCATAGGGATTTCCCGTGGTGTGCGCCCCGGTGGCATCGGCCTCATATTCCCTGGACCGGGATACGGCCAGTTGGATCAGGGTCGCTGCCAGCGGAGCCAGGAAGAACATCAGGAGTCCGCCGCCGCGGTTGCGGCTATCGCGGCCGCCGCCAAGAAGGCCGGAAAAATGCGCCAGGAGGGTGACAGCCCCGGCGAGCGTGGCGGCAATGGAACTGGTGAGGATGTCGCGATTCTTGACGTGACCGAGTTCGTGCGCCAACACCCCTTCCAGTTCCTCGTCGTTGAGAAGATTGAGGATCCCCTGGGTTACGGCGACGGCAGCATGGCTGGGATTGCGCCCGGTCGCGAAGGCGTTAGGAGACTCGGTGGGGATGACGTATATCTTCGGCATGGGTAACCCCATGCGGGGCAAGATGCGCTCCACGATCTGGTACACCCGGGGCAGCTGCTCGCGGGTCACCGGCTGCGCTCGATACATCGATAACGCCAGCTTGTCAGAATAAAAATAGCTGAAGAAGTTCATTCCAGCGGCGATGAAGAAGGCCAGGATCATTCCGTCGCGGCCGCCAACCCAGGCGCCGATAAGGATGAGAAAAAGGGTAAGAGCAGTCAAGAGAAAGGCAGTTTTTAAGGTATTCATGGCGCGGCACCTCCCGCACTCAATCCATCTATCTCTATTGTGTCACGTTGACAAACCTGGGCGAAGCGATTTGAATCTGATTTGAATTTGGCAGCGGCGGGGTGAAGAAACCGGGGCCGATCTCGTTCTCTCCCACCCAATGCATCGAGCCCAGAATCTAACTATTTATGAGAGCAATCGTTTATACAGTCATGACCCTGTTAACTTCTTTGTCCGCCCTGGGAGCCTCCGCTCCTCCGCAAGCCGAGATCGCAAATTCTCAATTAAAGGTGAAGCTCTATCTACCAGACTCCGCGGATGGCTTCTACCGCGGCACCAGGTTTGATTGGAGCGGCGTGGTCGCAGATCTCGAATACGCAGGACACAGCTACTATGGCGATTGGTTCACCCAGACAGATCCCAAGATATCTGATTTTATTTACCAAGGCTCCGACATCGTAGCCGGCCCCTGCAGCGCAATTACCGGCCCGGTGGAGGAGTTCAGCGTTCAGGGATACGAACAAGCCAAGCCCGGCGAGACCTTCCTGAAAATCGGCGTAGGTATATTGCGCAAGCCCGATGACGCGCCTTATACACAGTATCGGCTGTACGAGATTGTGAACGGTGGTAAGTGGAGCGTCAAGAAAAGCAAGGACGCGGTGGAATTCACCCAGGAGCTTCACGATGAATCGTCGGGGTACGGCTACATCTACCACAAGAAGCTAAGCCTGGTGACAGGCAAGGCGGAGATGGTGATCGAACATAGCTTCAAAAACACCGGGAAACGAGCGATCGATACCGAGGTGTTCGATCACAATTTTCTGGTGCTGGATAAGAGGCCAACTGAGGCGGGCATCACGATCAGCTTTCCCTTCACCATCACCAACGGTCCGCTTGCAGGCAAGGGACTGGCAGAATTCCGCAAGAATCAGATTGTGTACCTGAAAACTCTGACCGGGCAGGATACCGTGGCTACCCCGATTGAGGGTTTCAGCAAAAGCCCGGACGATTACAAGATTCGCATTGAAAATGCGGCTGCGAAGGCTGGGATGACAATCAGCGGTGATCGCCCCCTATCCCAGTTGAGCCTCTGGTCCATTCGTTCGGTGCTTGCCGTCGAACCGTTCATCGAGGTATCGGTTTCGCCCGGAAGCGAGACTACCTGGAAGTACCATTATGAGTACTACGCCCATTAGCGCTTAGAACGCTTGTTCTATTTGCGCGCGAAAACGAATGTTCGGGTGCCCCAAGCATTGTTCTCGATGCTTGCTAATCGGTTAGCCACGGATTATCCTG
>Ga0302177_10003356_pt1 | contig 11183 bp, 7 predicted proteins | sample I_Palsa_E1_2_FD_198780 | JGI IMG/M metagenome (GOLD analysis project Ga0302177, IMG submission 198780) | Peat permafrost microbial communities from Stordalen Mire near Abisko, Sweden - I_Palsa_E1_2 | ecosystem: Environmental > Terrestrial > Soil > Palsa > Peat permafrost | place: Sweden: Abisko... | reverse complement strand
AGCGCGCGGGCCTGCTGCTCCCCGGCTGCGACGGGATCATGCTCTGCCCGATCACGCTCGATGACCGGCCGTCCGGGGACCCGCTGATCGCGGTCCTGGCGGTGTTCGGCGGGCAGCGGACCCTAGCCGAGCTGTCGTCGACGCTGGAGATCCTGGCTCAGCAGGCTGCGCTGGCGGTCGAGCGGGTCATGCTGAGCGAGGAGGTCATCCGGCGGGGCAGTGAGGCCTACTTCCGGACCCTGGTGCAGGACACCTCGGACGTGATCTTGATCGTCGGCGACGACGGGATCGTCCGGTACGCGACCCCGTCCGCGGCGAGCATCTTCGGTGATGTCGCGATGGAGGGTGTCTTGCTGGGGGATCTGGTCGCCCCTGGTGAGCGGGATGATCTGGTCCGGGCGCTGGCGCGGATGCGGGAGCACGCGGGGCGCCGGTCCTACCACGAGGACATGCGGATCACCCGCCGGGACGGGGTGAGCGTGCAGGTCGAGGTGCGGTGCAGCGACCTGCGGGGGGAGAGCACGGTGGGCGGGCTGGTGCTGACGTGGCGGGACGTGACGGGGCAGCATCAGCTGGAGGAGGAGCTTAAGCACCGGGCGTTCCACGACGCGCTGACCGGGCTGCCGAACCGGCTGCTGTTCCAGGACCGGGCCGCCCGCGGGCTGGTCGCGACCCGGCGCGGCGGGACGACGGCGGGGGTGCTGTTCGTGGACCTGGACGACTTCAAGATCGTGAACGACACGATGGGCCACGGCGTCGGCGATGAGCTCCTGGTCGCGGCCGGCACCCGGCTGTCCTCCGTGGTCCGGGACTCGGACATGGCCGCGCGGCTGGGCGGCGACGAGTTCGCCGTCCTGGTCGAGGGCGTCGCCGATTCCGCCGCGGTCGACGCGTTCGCCGAGCGCATCGTCACCGCGTTCGGGCAGCCGTTCGCGCTGGCCGACGGGTCGGTGCTGTCCACCGCGACGGTGGGGGTGGCGACCACGCAGGACAGCGCGGATGTGGACGAGCTGCTGCGGCACGCGGACCTGGCGCTGTACGCGGCGAAAGCGGCCGGCAAACGGCAGTGGCGCCGCTACCAGCCCATTCTGAGCGCCGGGATGGTCCGGCGCCGCGAGGTGCGGGCCGCGCTGGAGGAGGCGGTGAAGAACTCGGAGTTCAGCCTGGCTTACCAGCCGATCGTGGACCTGACCAGCGGGCAGGTGGCCGGGTTTGAGTCGCTGGTGCGGTGGCGGCACGCCCAGTGGGGGATGATGCAGCCCGGTCAGTTCATCGAGCTGGCCGAGGAGACCGGCCACATCGTCCCGCTCGGCTCCTGGGTGCTCGGGCAGGCCGCCGCGGACGTCGCCCAGTGGGTCCGGCGGCTGGCCCGCCCGGCGCCGCTGTACGTCAGCGTGAACGTGTCGGCCCGCCAGTTCCGCGATCCCGGCTTCGTCGACGGGGTCCGCCGGGTGCTGGCCGAGTCGGGCCTGGCGCCCTCGGCGCTGATGCTCGAGCTGACCGAGAGCGTCCTGATCCGCCGCGACGAGCGGATCCACGCCGACCTCGCCGAGCTCAAGGCCATCGGCGTGCGGCTGGCCATCGACGACTTCGGGACCGGCTACTCCTCCCTGAGCTACCTGCGCGAGCTCCCGTTCGACGTGCTCAAGATCGACAAGTCCTTCATCGACGGGATCGCGACCTCCGATCAGGGCCTGGCCCTGGTCGAGGGCATCAACAGGATCGCCGGGACGCTGCACCTGACCGTCATCGCCGAAGGGATCGAAGCCGAGCTGCAGCGTGATCTGCTGGTCTCCATGGGCTGCCAGTACGGCCAGGGCTACCTGCTCGCCATGCCGGTAGAAGCCGACCACGCCGAAGCGCTCCTGCGCGTCGGACCCACCCTGGTACCCGAACTCCCCCGCATCAGCGCCTGACCACCCCCGGACCGGGACCCACCCCCGGACCGGGACCCACCCCCGGACCGGGACCCACCCCGGACCGGGACCAGTGAGCCGGAATCAGCCGGGGCCGGCCCTAAGCGGCGGTGCCCGCTGATCGCTGGGATGGCCGCGACCGCGGCATCCTCACCGCCGTCCCCGGTCGCCTCACACGGCCGGCGTCGGCAAACCGCGCTCACGGGCGGGCACCGCCTGCTTGCCCCCTCCGGACGGTGTCCTGGAAACGCCTCCAGGCGCCGCTCCGTCCCCGGTCAAAGGACAACCCGGGACTGTGGAGTCCGTGTGGAGATCGCATGCGCCCGAGGTGTAGTTCCGGCGCTTCGAGCGCCTTCGTGATCATGAAAAACCCTCAGTAAGCGGCGGCTCCGGGCCCGAGAGGCGCGTCGGAGCTGGTGCTGGCGTGCCCATCGGGGCTAGTGCCCCCGTCGGGGTCGGCGGCCGCCTCGTGCCCGGCGTGCGCGTCGGGCCCGGCGTCCCCGTTGAGGGTGCTGAGGAAGGTTTGCGCCCAGCGGGCGACGTCGTGCTCGCGCACTCGCCGGCGCATCGAGCGCATCCGGCGCCTGGCCTCGGCGGGGCTGACCGCGGTGGCGCGCACGATGGTGTCCTTGAGGCCCTCGATGTCGTGCGGGTTGACCAGGAACGCGCCGCCGAGCTCGTCGGCGGCGCCGGTGAATTCGCTCAGCACGAGCGCGCCGCTCTCGTCGTTGCGGCAGGCGACGTACTCCTTGGCGACCAGGTTCATCCCGTCCCGCAGGGGGGTCACCAGCATGACGTCGGCGGCCAGGTAGAGCGCGGCCATTTCTTCCCGCGGATAGGACTGATGGAGGTAGTGGATGGGCGTGGAGCCCACCTCCGCGTGCTCGCCGTTGATCCGGCTCACGGTCAGCTCGACCTCGTCCCGCAGGGCCCGGTAGGCCTCGACCCGTTCCCGGCTCGGGCTCGCGACCTGGACCAGGACGGCCTGCGGCGGTCCGAGCCGGCCCTCGTTGAGCAGTTCGCCGTAGGCCTTGAGGCGATGCAGGATGCCCTTGGTGTAGTCGAGCCGGTCGACTCCGAGCAGCACGATCTCCGGCTGGCCGAGCACCTCGCGGATCTCTCGCGCCCGCTTCCTGACGTCCTCCCGCTGCGCGATCTGGCTGAGCCCGGCCGAGTCGATCGAGATCGGGAACGCCGCCGCGTGCACATCGCGCGGCCCGGCCGGCCCGCTGACCCGCACCGTCGACCCCTTGGTGGTCAGGCCGGTGGCCCGGCGGCAGGCCCGCAGGAAGTTCGCGGCGTCGGCCCGGCGCTGGAAGCCCAGCAGGTCCGCGCCGAGCAGGCCCTCGACCACCTGGCGGCGCCAGGGCAGCTGGGCAAAGATCTCATACCCCGGGAACGGGATGTGGTTGAAGAACCCGATCCGGACATCAGCCCGCTGCTGGCGGAGCATCTGCGGCACCAGCTGCAGCTGATAATCGTGGACCCAGACGGTCGCGCCCCGGGCCGCGTGCGTGGCCGCGGCCTGCGCGAAGCGCCGGTTAACCGCCACGTAGGCGTCCCACCAGTGGCGATGAAACTGGGGCGGCGCTATAACGTCGTGGTAGAGCGGCCACAGCGTGGCGTTGCAGAAGCCCTCGTAGAAATCCCGGACCTCGTCGGCGGACAGGCCCATCCCGACCAGGTCCAAGCCGTTCGCCTCGAACGGTCCTGGTTCCGGGCCGGCGTCACCCGACCAGCCGATCCAGGCGCCGCCTGCCTCGCGCATGACGGGTTCCAGCGCGGTGACCAGCCCGCCCGGGCTGGGCCGCCAGCTGGTTCCGCCGTCCGGCTCCTCGATCCGGTCGACGGGCAGTCGGCTCGCCACCACCACGAAGTCGTGGCCCGCGCCAGTCTCAGCCGTGGCGGCATCCGGTTCCGGAATCGAAGGCATCAGTTAACCTTAGCGAGTCGCGGGCAGCCGCCGCCCCGAGCTGCAGGTCGGCCAGCCCTGGGGCGGCGCCGGCCGCAGCGAACTCCCGGCGGCCGACTATACGGCTAACCTGTTGCCCCGCGGTCAGGTTTGCAATCATGCTGGCCGGGCAAAACACAGGTTCCTCGGCACTTGCGCGCCCTAGCTGCCCCGCCGGTCCGGTGACGTCCCGCAGGGGAGTGATGACATGCTGTCAGGGGAGCCTTTTCCCGGACCGGGCCAGCGAGGCCGATGGCTGCCCCGCTTAGCTCCGGCCCGCCTAGCTCCGGCCCGCCTAGCTCCGGCCCGCCTAGCTCCGGCCCGCTTAGCTCCGGCCCGCTTAGCTCCGGCGGTGACCTGGCCGCCCGGGCCGAGCACGCGCTCGCCGACCTGCTGCGCCAGTCGCACCTGCTCAGACCCGACGCGATCGAGGAGGTGTTCGCCGCGGCCGTCCGCCCGCTCGGCATCGACGAGGTCCGGGTGTACCTGGCCGATCTCCAGCAGCGCCATCTCGAGTCACTTCCGGCCCAGGACCGCCAAGACGGCCAGGGGCGGGAGGGCGCCAAGGGAAAGGGGGCAGAGTCGCTGGCCATCGACTCGACGCTCGCGGGTTACGCCTCGGACGGTCACGATCCAGCACGTCCCGGCGGGCGAGGGCCGGGACGGGTACCGGGTATGGGTGCCGCTCGTTGACGGCACCGAACGGCTCGGCGTGCTGAGCTTGCTCGCCAGCGATGTCGCCGAGGCCATGCTGGACCGGTACCGGGCCCTGGCGTCGCTGGCCGGACTGGTGATCGTGGCCAAGAGCGGGTACAGCGACACCTACGCGCAGGTCCGGCGGGGCGCAAGGATGGCGCTGCAGGCCGAACTGATCTGGGGATTCCTAGTGCCCCGGACATTCGCGACCGACCGCGTTCTAGTCGCCGCGACCCTGGAACCGGCGTATGAGGCCGGCGGGGACGCCTTCGATTACTCGGTACTCGGCGATCACCTGAACGTGTCGATCTTCGACGCCCTCGGCCATGATCTGGCCGCTGGCCTGCTGGCCAGCGTGGGCGTGGCGTCCTGCCGGAGTACCCGGCGGGCGGGCGGCACGCTGCCCGACATCGTCCGGCGCGCCGACAACGCGATCGCCGGGCAGTTCGCCGACCTCCGGTTCGTCACGGCGCTGCTGTGCGATCTGGACCTGTCCACCGGGCTGTTCAGCTGGATTCCCTGCGGCCATCCGCCGCCGCTGCTGATCCGCGGTAACAAGGTCATCAAGGAACTCGCCCGGCGGCCGGTGCTGCCGCTCGGCCTGGGCGGCATCGATAGCCGCGGCGAAATCGATGGCAGGCCACCCGACGCCAAACACCCCGACGCCAAACACCCCGACGGCGGCCAACCCGATGACGGGCAACCCGATGACGGGCACCCCGACGGCGGCCAACTCGGCGGCGGCGCCACGGCCCCGGTGTACACCGAGCGCCTTGAGCCCGGCGACCGGGTGCTGCTCTACACCGACGGCGTCACCGAGGGCCGTTCGGCCGACGGCGCGCCGTTCGGCCTCGACCGGCTCAGCGACTTCATCATCCGGCACAGCAACGACGGCATATCCGCGCCCGAGACGATGCGCAGGCTCAATCACGCGATCAGCGAGTACCAGCGCGGCCGGCTGCAAGACGACGCCACCATCGTCCTGGTGGAGCGGCTCCCCGATCACCCCGAACGCAACCTCACACCATGATCGTGGCCAGTTTCGGGCGCTGCTGCGAATCCCAAGCCGGCTCCTGCCGGCACGATGTGCCGCCGTGCCGGCTGACAGCGGGTCCTAGCCATCCCGTCATCGCGAGCGGCTGTTCCTGGCGGGGCGGCCGGGGTTGGAGAGAGGCTTGGGGGAATCATCCGAGCGGGACGATGGGGGCACAGCTGGCCCGGGGATGATGACCGGTCGGTGCTGCAGGAACGGCTCCGGTGCCTCCTTAACCGGCCAGCACGGAGCGGCCCGTCGGCCCGGCTCCCCACCGGGTAGCGTGAACTGGTTATGCGGCTGATCATCGTGGGTGCCGGGATTACCGGCGCTGCCTGCGCGTACACGGCCAGCGGGCTGGGCGCGCAGGTCACTCTGATCGACGCGGAGCGGCCCGGCCGGGCGACCGCGGCGGGCGCGGGCATCATCTGCCCGTGGACCTCCGCCGTGGACGACCCGCCCTGGTATGACTTCGCCCGCACCGCCACGCGCGAATACCCGGCGCTGATCGCGGGCCTGGCCGACCAGGGCGAGCCGGACGTGTCCTACCGCCGCGTCGGCGCGCTCCTGCTAGCCGGAACCCCCGATCAGCCAGACCAGGCCGACGCGCTGGACCAGGCCCGGCAGCGAATCGCGGCCCGGAGCGCCGGGGCTCCGGAAATGGGCGAGGTCAGCCTGCTGGACGACAGCCAGGCGCGGGAACTGTTCCCGCCGCTGCGGCCGGGCGCGGCCGCGGTGCACATCGCGGGCGCGGCCCGGGTCGACGGCCGGCGGCTCTCGGCCGCGCTGGTCCGGGCCGCGGGTCGGCAGGGCGCCAGCATCCGGACCGGTGCGGCCACGCTCAGCTGCCGCGCGGACCGGGTCACCGGCGTCAGCGTCGACGGCGACCTGGTCGAAGCGGACGCGGTAGTGGCCGCAGCGGGCGCCTGGACGGCCGGCTTCGCCGAGCCGGCCGGGGTCACTGTGCATGTCGTCCCGCAGCGTGGCCAGATCGTGCACATCGGGCTCGACGGCGCCGACACCAGCCGCTGGCCCGTGGTCCTGCCCTCGGCTACCGGCCACTACCTCCTGGCCTTCGACGGGTCGCGGGTGGTCGCCGGGGCCACCCGCGAGGCCGGCTCGGGCTACGACGTCCGGGTGACGCCGGGCGGCCTGGCCGAAGTACTCAACAATGCGCTGTCCGTCGCGCCCGGCCTGAGCCGGGGCACGCTGCTGGAAACCCGGGTCGGCCTGCGCCCGGTCGGACCGGATATCCGCCCGCTGCTCGGCCCGGTCCGCGGCGTCGACGGCCTGGTCGTGGCGACCGGCCTGGGCGCGTCCGGGCTCACCATGGGCCCGCTGGCCGGCGCGGTCGCCGCCCGGGCCGCCCTGGGCCTGCCGCCAGGCGTCGACCTGCGACCGTTCGACCCGCTGCGTTCGTGACGGATGTGAAGCAGCAAGGAGCGGCTTCGCACGTCTTAACTACATGGAGTCTGATGACCTAGCCGGCCCGGCCGCCCTGCGCTGGTCTGATTCGGGCTGGTCCGATTCGGGCTGGTCTGATGCACGGCCGACGCAGCCCAAGCCCAGTGCCGCGGACAGCGCGGACAGCGCGGACAGCGCGGACAGCGCGGAGGTTGCGGTCGCGGCGCTCTACGACGCGGCCGCCGTCGGCCTGATCCGGCTGGCCTACCTCATGCTCGGCGACCGCCCGGCCGCCGAGGACGTGGTCCAGGACGCCTTCTGCGGCCTGTACCGGAACTGGGGCCGGCTGGCCGATCACGACCGCGCGCTGGCCTACGTCCGGTCCTCGGTGCTGAACGGCAGTCGCTCGGCGCTGCGCCGGGCGGCTACCGGACGCCGGCTCACCACCTACCAGCCGCCGGTCGCCTCCGCCGAAGCCACCGCGCTCGGCCACGAGGAACGTCGCGAGGTCATGCAGGCTGTCCGGCGGTTGCCTGACCGCCAGCGCGAGGCGCTGGTGCTGCGCTTCTACCTCGACCTGCCCGAGGCCGAGATCGCCCGCATCATGGGCCTGCGCCCCAGCTCCGTCCGTTCCGCCACGCACCGCGCGCTCAAGGCGCTGGGCCTGTCCCTGGGGGAGGGATCATGATTCCGCTGGAGGACAAGCTCCGCGCGGCCATCCACGCGACCGCCGAGGAGATCCCGGCCGATCCGCCGCCGCTGCGTCTGGGCTCGCCCGCGCTGAGCCCGCGCCGTCGGCCCTGGTTCCGCCCGGGCGCAAGCCGCCTAGGCGAGGGCCGGTTCCGCCCGGGCCGCCGCGGCTGGAATACCTGGCTCGCTCCGCTGGCCGCCGCGGTCCTGGTCATCGCAGTGGTCCTCGGCTCGCTGGCCGTGACCCGAAGCGAGTCCGGGACGGCTGCCCCGGCCACCACGGCCGGCCTGGCCGGCGTCCCGCCGTACTACGTCGCCCTGATCACCCTGGCGGCCAAGCCTGACCAGCCCGTGCGCACCGCCGCGCAGGTCCGGTCGACGGCCACCGGCGCGGTGCTCGCGACCATCGCCGCGCCCAAGCCGAACGTCGCTTTCAACGAGATAACCGCGGCCGCCGATGACCGCACGTTCGTGCTCACCGCGCAGGGAGAGCCCTACAACTCCGCGCCGCATCTGTTCGTCCTGCACATCGACCCCAAAGCCCATAGCGTCCGGGTGTCGCTGCAGGCGCTGCCCGCCTCCTTCGTTCTCGCGGGCGACAGCCTTATGGATATGGCCCTGTCGCCAGACGGCACCTCGCTGGCCGTCGAAAGCACCAGCGTCTTCGGCACACGGCTGCCCGTGTTCAAGCTAACCGTGTTCAACCTGGTGACCGAGACCCGGCGAATGTGGAGCTTCGAGATGTCCAGCGGGATGACCACCGGGATCCACTACGTCGTCGGCATATTGGACGGCCTGTCCTGGACGGCCGACGGGCAGCACGTCGCGTTCACCGGCCCCGGCGCGTCGGCGGGCTCGTTCGCGCTCCGGGTACTGGATATCAGGGATCCGGGCCCGAACGCGCTGGCCGCTAGCAAGCCCGTCCCGTCGGCCGCGGTCGCCAAAGCGGCCGGGGGCTGGATGGGCGCGATCATCACCCCCGACGGCCGGACCGTTGTGTTCGCCACGACCCTCACGACCCGCGACGGGCGCGACTATAAGACCCGGCAAGAGCTCCTGAAGGTCTCGGTAGCTACCGGCCAGGTGACCGCGACCCTCGGCCCCCCGAAGAGCCTGGCCGTTAAGGCCCTGGGCGGCGAGCAGATCCTGTACACCAACGCCACAGGTAGCGTGCTGGTCGTCGGCTACGCCCAGCTCGGAACGAGCGCGGGGATCCTGCACGGGGACACCTACACGCCGATCCCGTGGACGGCCAGCACGGTGACCGCCGCCTGGTAGCCACCATAAACGCCACTACAGTGGCGAAGGTGACGGTTGACCAGACTCAGATCAAGGCCAAGGCCCCCCGGCTGACGTCGCTGTCCCCCGGCGCGGGCTGCGCGTGCAAGCTGCCCCTAGCCAAGCTTGAGGCCCTGTTCGCCACCATGGACGGCGTCCCCGCCATGGGCCCGGCCTCCGGCGACCTGCTCATCGGCGCGGCCGAGGGCGACGACGCCGCCGTCCTGCGCCTGGACGCCGAACGTGCCCTGGTCCTCACCACGGACTTCTTCACCCCGATCGTTGATGACCCGTTCGACTGGGGCCGGGTCGCGGCCGCGAACGCGCTGTCGGACGTGTACGCGATGGGCGGCCGGCCGCTGTTCGCGGTCAACATCGCCGCCTGGCCCGGCGAAGGGCTCGACCTCGCCATCCTCGGCCAGGTCATGCGCGGCGGCGCTCAGATAGCGGCGCAGGCCGGCTGCTTCCTGGCCGGCGGGCACACGATCGATGACCCGGTGCCCAAGTACGGCCTGGCCGTGGTGGGCCTCGCCGACCCGCGCGCGCTGATGACCATCGACCGGGCCGCGCCCGGCGACCAGCTGATCCTGACCAAGGCCCTCGGCACCGGCGTGGTCGCCACCGCGCTCAAGCGGGACGGGGCGGACAAAACCGCGGTCGCCGCCGCCGTGGCCTCGATGACCCTGCTCAACGCGGGCGCCAGCCAGGCCGCGCTGGCCGCGGGCGTGCGCGCGGCCACCGACGTGACCGGCTTCGGCCTGCTCGGCCACCTGCACCGGATGCTGGCCGCCAGCGGGGCCGCGGCGCGGCTAAACGCCAGCGCGGTCCCGCTGCTCCCCGGAGCCGCCGAACTGGCCGCCGCGGGCTTCGTGTCCGGCGGCACCCGGGCCAACACCGACCGCATGGCCGGCGTCGTGACCCTCGACGACGCGATCCCGGCCGACGTCGCCGTGCTGCTGCACGACGCCCAGACCTCCGGCGGCCTGCTGCTGGCCGTCTCGCCGGGCCAAGCGCCCGCGCTGGCCGGCTTGCTGCGGGTCCAGGGCCTGCCCGCCGCGCTGATCGGCGAGGTCGTGGCGGGTGAAAGCGGTCGCATCGAGGTGAGCCACGGTCCGTTCCGAATGTCCTAAGGTCTCAGATCCGGATACCGTGGGGCGGTGAGAATGAGGCCAGCCGCGGTGTGGTCGGCGCTGCTCGCCGTGCTGGCCGTGCTGGCCGCGCTGTCCATCGCCGGTGCGAGTCCCGTGAACGCCCGGACCCCGACGGCCCGGCACGTGGTCGTCGTGGGCATCTCGGGGCTGCGCTGGAGCGACGTCTCCGCGACCGCCACCCCCACGCTGTGGCGGCTGGCCGGCCAGGGCTCGGTCGGGTCGCTGGTCGACTACGCGGTGCTCCCGCTGACCTGCCCGGCGGACGGCTGGCTGACCCTGAACGCGGGCGCCCGGGCGCAGTCCGACCATACCGACGCCAGCTGCGGCGCGTTCCCCGCCGTGGTCGCCGCCGGCGCCGGCGCCCAGGTCCCCGGCCTGCCCGGGCTGGAGTCCTACAACAACCAGTTCCACAACACCCCCAGCTGGGGCCTGCTGTCCCGCGAGTCCCCGGGCTGCGCCACCGCCGTCGGCCCGGGCGCCGCGCTGGCCCTGGCCAACCCCTCCGGCCACGTCGCCTCCTACCTGCCGTCCCCCGCGAATATCACCGCCGGGGTCCTGTCCCGCTGCCCGCTGACCGTCGTGGACCTGGGAAATCTCGAATCGGCCGAACGGGGCCCGCTGCTTGCCTCGGCAGACTCCCAACTCGCCCGGATCGTGGCGGACCTGCCGGCCGGCACCACGCTGCTGGTCACCGCGCCCGGCGCCACGACCAAGGGCCCCCACCTGCAGCTCGCCCTGGTCAGCGGGCCCGGCTACCAGGCGGGACGGCTCGACGCCGCCTCGACCCGGCAGCCGGGCCTGGTGGTGCTCACCGACCTGACCCCGACCGTGCTGGGCTGGCTGGGCGTCCCGGTGTCGGCCGCCTCGGTGGCCGGCACGGCGTTGTCCGCCGTCGGCGGCGCGCAGATCACCCGCGCTGACCGCGGCGCCCTGGCCCTCACGGTCAGGTCGCTGGTCGGCCGGGACACCGCCGAGCAGGTGTGGCGGTCCACCCACAGCAAGTTCTTCTGGGTCTACGCGGTGGCCGACATCGTGGTGATGGCCGGGATCGGGCTGGCGTTCTG
>Ga0302177_10003353_pt1 | contig 11186 bp, 11 predicted proteins | sample I_Palsa_E1_2_FD_198780 | JGI IMG/M metagenome (GOLD analysis project Ga0302177, IMG submission 198780) | Peat permafrost microbial communities from Stordalen Mire near Abisko, Sweden - I_Palsa_E1_2 | ecosystem: Environmental > Terrestrial > Soil > Palsa > Peat permafrost | place: Sweden... | reverse complement strand
GAGGGCAGCGGCGGCTGGTACCGGCTGGCGCACAGCGTGATGCGCCGCCCGGTGCTGTACGCGGTCCCGATCGTGCTGGTCCTGCTCGGCCTCGGCTCGCCGTTCCTGCACGTCGTCTGGGGTGGCGTCGATGCCACCGTGCTGCCCGCCAGCGCCGCACCCCGCGTCGTCACCGAGGCGCTGAACCACGACTTCCCCGGCAACCCCACCGCCCCGATCGAGACCATCGTCCAGTTCCCTGGCACCATCGCCAGCTCGCCGGCCCGCACCGTCGGCCTGAGCGCGTACGTCAGCCGCCTCGACCACGTTCCCGGCATCACCGCCGCGCAGGTCACCGGCATCCGCGGCGACATCGCCCGGGTCGACATGACCTACGTCCCGGGCCCTTACACCCCGCAGGCCCGGGCCATCGCCGGAGCTGTCCGCGACGTCGCCGCGCCTCCCGGTGCCACGGCATACACCGGCGGGCAGACCGCCGCGCTGACCGATGAGCTGTCCAGCCTCGGCCAGACCCTGCCGTGGATGGCGCTGGCCGTCGTCCTGGCCACCTTCCTGCTGATGTTCCTCGCGTTCGGGTCGCTGGTCCTGCCGCTGCAGGCGATCGTGATGAACATCTTGTCGCTGTCCGCGATGTTCGGCGTGGTGACCTGGATCTTCCAGGACGGGCACCTGTCCGGGTTGCTGGGCTTCACCCCGAACGGGACGATCAGTCCCACCATCCCGATCCTGATGTTCGCGATCATGTTCGGGCTGTCCATGGACTACCAGGTGTTCCTGCTCTCCCGGATCCGCGAAAGCTACGACATCACCGGCGACAACACCAGGGCAATCGCGGCCGGCCTGCAGCGTACCGGCGGCGTGATCACCAGCGCCGCGCTGCTGCTCGTCATCGTGATCGGCCTGTTCTCCCTGTCCAGCATCACCTTCATCAAGATGCTCGGCGTCGGCATGATCGTCGCCCTCATCCTCGACGCCACCCTGGTGCGGATGCTCCTCGTACCCGCGATCATGCGGCTGCTCGGCGACGCGAACTGGTGGGCACCAGCTCCGCTGCACCGCTTCTACGCCCGGCATGGCATCCACGAAGACGACGGTCCCGCACCAGGCGCGGTCCAGGCACCCGCACCCGAGCCGGTCGGTACCTAGTGACACGCGGGCAGAGCCAAGGTCCGGCACGATCCCGCGCGCCAGGGCGGCCGCTGACAGCGGCCACCGGCCCCGGACCAACGAAGGGATGACTCACATGAACACCACGAACGGCACCAAGGTGCTGGTACGCAGCCGGCAAGGCCGGATGGTGGCCGGGATCTGCGCCGGAGTCGCCGGCTTCTTCGGCTGGGATGTGACCCTGGTCCGGGTGGTCGTGGCGGTCGTGTCCGTCATGACCGGCGGCACGGGGGCCTTGGCCTACCTGGTGGCGTGGGCCCTCATCCCGGTGGAGGGCGGGAAGACCTCGATCGCCGAGGACCTGATCAGCAAGGCCCGCCAGGGCTCGCCGGGCTGACCACGATGACCGGCTTCCGGCCTTTCTTCAACGCGGCCACGGGAGAGTGGATCGAGTTCACCGTGGTGGCTGGCGACAGCGACGGGCAGCTGGTCCGGTTCAGCTGGCGCAGCATACCCGGCGGGGTGATCACCGAGCACGTCCATCCCCGCCAGGAGGAGCGCTTCATCATCACCTCCGGCGAAGCCCGGTTCACCCTCGACGGCGAGGAACTCACGGCCAGGGCGGGCCAGACGATCGTCGTGCCCGCCGGGGTGCGCCACTCCGAGGGAAACCCCGGATCTGCCGAGATCCAGGCCATCGTGGAGCTGAGGCCAGCGCTGCGGAGCAAAGAGTTCCATGAGGCAGTCGCGGGCCTGGCCGCCGACGGCAGGACCACGCCCAGGGGAGCGCCGCGTAACCCGCTCCAGCTAGGCGCCACCTTCTGGCATTTCCGCCACGAAAGCCGGGTCACCTCACCGCCCATCGCCATTCAGAACCTGATGCTCCCGCCGTTGTGGGCGGCGGCGAAGGCCTTCGGCGTGCGCCCTTACTACACCCGCTGGGACAGCCGCATCCAGGAAGCAGGCCGGCCACCGCCGCCAACCTCCAAGCACGGCCCCGATAAAACCGGCAGGAGCTAGCTCCGGCCGGTGAAGAGCCCTTACCCGCACCATTCTGCTCAGCGGCGAGGACCGCCGCGGCACGTTAGTGGAGGACCGAGATGAACGTGACCGATCCGATCCGCCGGGTGTCGGTGGTGAGCACGGGCCAGGTGCAGATCCGCTCCGACCACGTGGCGTCCACTTGGCGCCCGACCGCCGTATGGCTGCTCGCCTCCCGGACCTGGACCGGGCCCCGGCCCATCAACGCCTATGTCATCGAGTGCCGCGACGGCCTGGTGCTGTTCGACACCGGGCAGGACCGCGCCTCGGTGACAGACCCCGGATACTTCCCCGGCGGCCTGACCGGGATGCTGTACGACCGGCTGGCCCGGTTCGACATCGGCGCCCAGCAGACACTTACCGCGGGTCTAGGCAGGCTCGGCTACGCCGTCAGCGATGTCAAGACTGCGGTCATTTCCCATCTTCATCAGGACCACATCGGCGGCCTGGCCGAGCTGCGCGGGCTGATGCGCCGCCATATTGACCTGCCGGGCCTGCGCTGGCACCGCGTCACGCCAGAGCCGATCCAGGACCCCGGCCTGGCCCCGTTCCGATCGGGTCACGACCTATTCGGTGACGGCAGCCTCGTCGTGCTGCCCACGCCCGGGCACACGCCCGGGTCGATCTCGCTGCTCGTCCGCCGGCCGGGCCTGCCGCCGCTGATGATGGTCGGCGACGTGACCTACGACGCGCACGTGCTTGAGGCGGGCCACGTGCCCGGAGTCGGGAACCGCCGTCACCTCCGGCAAGCCACCGCCATGGTCAACCAGATGCGCCAGCACCACCCAGGCCTGGCGGTGATGCCCGCGCATGACCCCGGAGCGGCTGACCGCCTGGCCCAGGCCACCGGCCAGGCCCCGACACTGGCGAGCGCGTAGCCATGACCGGCACCAAGATGGCGATCGATTCGCTCGAGTCAATCCAGGCCGGCGACACCAGGCAATGGATCCGCATCCGCGCGGCGGACCGGTCCAACCCCGTGCTCCTGCTGATCCAGCAAGGGCCCGGCCTGCCGATGATCAATGAAACGCGTCGCTTCGAGCGCGTCCTGGGGCTGGAGCAGTACTTCACGGTCATCTACTGGGACCAGCGCGGCTGCGGCCGCTCGCTGCGCGGCCCCGGGGACCCGGCAGGCATCAGCCTGGAACGGATGGTGGCCGACACGGTCTCGCTCCTCGGATTCCTCGGTGACCGGTTCGGCGGGAAGACCTACCTGGCCGGGTTCTCGTTCGGGGCGGCGCTCGCCGCGTTCGCGGCCGCGCAACGCCCGGACCTCGTCGAGACGCTGGTGGCAACGGGGATGGACATCGACGGTCCTGCCGCCGCCACCGGCGCTTATGAGTTCGCGCTGCGCACAGCGGAGCAGCGCGGCCACCGGCGTGCGACCCGGCAGCTGGAGGCCATCGGCCCGCCGCCGCACCTGACCGCCAGGCAATTCGGCACCCGGGTCCGCTGGGCCACCAACTTCGGCGGAGTCACGACCGGCGAAACGTACGCCTCCCTGGCCCGTGAACTGGTATCCAGCCTGGTGCGCTCGCCCGATTACTCGGCCCGGGACATCATCCGGACCGTCCCCGGCATCACCGCCACCCAGGCCGCGCTGCTGCCCGACCTGGCCACCATGGACCTGACCCGCAGCCTGCCACGCATCGACGTGCCCGTCGTCATGATCCAGGGCCGCCATGACCAGGTCGCGCCCCGCGAATCGGCACAGCAGTACGCCAGCTCCCTGCAAGCGCCCAGCAAGCAGCTGATCTGGTTCGAGACCTCAGCGCACACCCCGCATCTCGAGGAACCCGCCAAGTTCCGGGACGTCCTGCTCAGCATCCGGGACAGCCAGCACGCACGCACATGACATGACACCGGTTCACAGCGCCGGGCGCGCAGCATCCGCGGAGCGCGGCGCCGCAACCCTGACCAGGAGGAACTAGCGATGCCAGAGAAACTCACCTACCACGGCGACGGAGCACGTGCCACGAGCCAGCCAGGCTCGTGGATGCTTTACGGCGCCGCCGGGTACACCGGCACCCTGATAGCCCAGCACGCACGCCAGCGCGGCCACCAGCCGGTGCTCGCCGGCCGCAGCGCACCCGCTGTCACCACGCTGGCTGAGCGCCTGGGCCTGCCGTGCCGGGAACTGAGCCTGGACGACCCGGCCGCGCTGACTGCTGCGCTGGCCGACGTGGATCTGGTGCTCAACGCCGCCGGCCCGTTCCTGCACACCGCAGGCCCGCTCGCCGAAGCCTGCCTGCGTGCCGGAGTGCACTACCTCGACATCGGCAACGAGCTGCAGGTGTTCCGCGCGCTCTACGATCTGGACGAGAGCGCCCGGCAGGCCGGGATCTTGATCATGCCCGGTGCCGGATTCGGCGTCATCGCCACCAACTGCCTCGCCCGTTACGTCAGCGACGCCGTCGGCGGCGCCGCGGTCCTCGAAGTCGCGAGCCGAGCCGCCGTAGCCCAGCAAGGTCCCGGCGTCGCCGCGACCAGGCAACAGAACATGCCGTACGGCGGCTGGATCCGGCAGGCAGGCCACCTCGAGCCGTGTCCGCTCGGCTCGGGAATCATCACGATCACGCTGCCCGACGGGCCGTGTCTGATCATGCCCCTGCCGACCGGTGATCTCGAGGCCGCCTTCCAGGCCACCGGCGCAGCCGATGTCACCGCGTATGGCGTGGTACCCGGTGGTTCCGCCCCCGGCTCGGAGGCCTCAGATCCGCCCGCTGAGGAGCGCCCGGCCTACCAGTCGTTTGGGTGGGCACGGGCCACCGGCGCGGACGGCGCCACCACCCAGGCATGGCTGCAAACCGGCGAGTCATACGCCTTCACCGCCACCGCCAGCATCCGCGCCGTAGAGGAAACCCTCGCCCGATCCCTATCAGGTGCGCTCAGCCCAGCGGCGGCCTTCGGCGCCGACTTCGTCCTGACGATCCCCGGCACCAGCCGGACCGACACGATCCCCGCCGAAGCGCCGCGAGCCGGGAGACCCTGACGGCCGCGCCAGGAGGGCTTTTGGGATTCGCCGTGCATGTGCGTGATCGGCATGCTGGAGGGATGAGCTGGAATCGAGCGCACAGTACTACCGGCTAGTGAATGGACTGACCCGTGAGCGGCTCGGCGGGCTGCGCCCCGCGCGGCTTGTGCTTGTGTCTGTGGACTTGCTGAGATCGAACAGTTCCGGGTCACCGGCAGTGGGTGCGGGCCGGCGAACTGCTCGCCGAGCTGGCCAAGTCGGCCGGGCCGGCGGTGCCGGGCTGCTATTACTGTGCACGAACACCATGCACAAGGTCGCCGACCATGGTGACGTTATGTGACCAGATGAGGCGATGGCCGCGGTGAGCCGTGGACCGGTTCGTGGAGCGAGCCACTGACGGAAGTGGGTGCAACGAGCGTCATGGCGGCGTAGATCTGTGGTATCGGTGCAGGCAGTGCACCCGGAGCGCCGGACCGGGCTTCTCATAATCCGCCGGTCGTGGGTTCGATCCCCACCCGCCGGCGTCCGGCCGGGCATTGTGGTGTGCGATCGCGCACGGCCACCGCGCAGGGCCAGTGGCGCTGACGAGGAGCGTCTGTGGCTGCTTGGGTTAGCCGATCCAGCTCACCTGGATGATGACTACGCGTTCGCCGCGGACGTCGGTCAGGTAGACGAGCATCAGCGGGCCTCGCCGGGCGGTGCGCAGTCCCGGCGGCTCGCCTGTAAACTCCCGCCCGTCGAGGAAGATCATCGATTCGCGACGGTCAGTTCCTCGGCTACCTGACGGACCGCTGCCAGGGCGGCAGGCGGTAGCCCGTCGGGTAGGTCATCGGTGACGGGTTCCCAGTACCAGTCAGGCACCTACGACCTCGCGGTAGGCCGCCTGGACGATCTCGGCGGCTTCCCGGATTGCGTGGTCTCGGACAGCGGGGTCGGGGTCGGCGAGGGCTCGTTCGGCGGCGTGGAGCCGGGCGGCGACCGAGGGCCGCCGCTCGATGGCGATGGCGGCGCCCCAGCGCTGGTAGAAGTGGCGGATGGGGAAGACACTGTCTTCGTCGCCAGCCTGGGTGAAGGCGTCCTGGATTTCCTGGAAGAACTCCGGCAGCCGGGACGGCGCGACCGCGGCGACCGCCTGGCGCAGAGCGGGGAGCGACAGGGCGGGCATGGGGATCAGCGGCTCGTCACCCTGTGGGCACTCAGCAGTCATCCAGCCCGCCTCCTCTCGCATCCAGCAACGGAATAAACCGTGCCACGTCTGGGGGCTGAGTCTGGCTATTCGCTCGCGCGGCCGTAGGCTGGGCTCTCCTGGTGACGTTACGCGCAGTAGCCTGACAGCACGAGATTAGCGCTTTGCCGTGGACCGACTCACCTGAGCAAACGGTGCACTCATGGGTTATCGGAGGCGTGGCTCCGTGGTATCCGTGCAGGTAGTGCATCCGGAGCGCCGGGCCGGGCTTCTCATAATCCGCGGGTCGTGAGTTCGATCCACACCCGTCTCACGTAACCTGGATGGCACAGGTGTTTGAAAATCTAAGTTAGCAATTACCGACGGTATGGTTCCTGGGAATATCCAGACGTGGCCGTCCTCTATAGCGCGACGCGGGAAGTGTTGCCCAACGCCACGTCGGCCGGACACACGCTCGGTCCGTTCGGAGATTACACGGACGGTCCTGTCGGTGGACTGCTCCCTGGTCGTGCTTCCGGTCACCATGACCGCCTCGCTTCGGAGCACACCCGTGATGTACTCACTCGGAGACCTCGCCAGCACGCGCGGCGATACCCTTGAGGAGTGACCAACGACGTCTTGACCATGGAGGGGTTGCGCCGTCGCCGCGCAGAGATCCTCGGCGTCGCGCGCAAGCGGAGGGCTCATCGGATCGCTGTGTTCGGCTCAGTCGCCCGAGGCGAGGCTCACCCGGACAGCGATCTAGATCTGCTCGTGGATTTTCGAGCCTGGCACGTCCCTCCTCGATCACATCGGCTTGTTCCAGGATCTGGAGGATCTCCTGGGCGTCGGAGTAGACGTCGTCGCACGTAGTGCCCTCAAGCCCCGGGACGATCACATTCGCGCCGAGGCCGTGGATCTGTGACCAGAGGAGTCGATGATCTTCTGGCTGATCTGGCTGATGCAGCCGATGCAGCCGCCGAGCCGGTGCGGCTTGGGAAGGAGCGCTGGGACACCGAGCGCCTGTTGCGTCTGCTGGCGGGCGAGGCTGTCATCGGCCGGCTGGGTGACATTGCCACCAAGTTGCCTGATGAGGTCATCAAGGCGACCGGCGCTCCAGATAATTCCAGCGCGGTGACTGCCGTCAGTGCGATGGTCCATGTCATCTGTGCAGTTAGCTTGCGTGGTGCATAGGGCGGTACTTCTCATAATTGTAATCTGAATAAAGGCCCGAGACGTCCGGGCTGGCAAGGATCGGCTGCATCGTGCTAACGCCCTCGATAAGGTCCGGGAGCCAATGGATGCATCTATCATCCCGGCCTTCACCCGAGTTCCAGGCCGCCTGGTCGATCGCCTGGGCCTCCCAGATGACCCTGGCGGCTCACCCGGCCAGGCCGAGCCGCCGCAGTGCCTCGTCGTGCGGTATGTATAGGTCTGCCGGCGGCCTCTCGGGCACGCCAGTCCGCCAGAGATGCCTTGTCTTCGGCGTCCTCTAGCTCTTTCAGGCTGGCGGCCTGTTCCAGAGCACGCAAGCGCGAGAAGTCGGAGACCGCGGCACCAGCACCACGGCTTGGTCGCCGAGGTGGATCACCTCATACGGCACCGTCTCGGGGCCGCTCGCCGGGATCCGGCGGGCTGGCTGGGCAGTTATCGTGCCGCCTCCTGTACGGGGTTTCCGGGTTTTGCTGTCCACCTGGCATGCCTGCAAGCCGGCGGGGTGTCATGCGATAGTAACCGCGCCGGGGTGTTGCCTGATTCCGCTGGAATCCCCTAGTCCAACGTTATATGCAAAACCAGCGCAAGTGGGATATAAGCCGTTCCGGCCTATCGGAAGAAATAGATCGAGCCTGGCTGGGTGTACTCTGACACTGCTAGTCTGAGGAGCTTTTGTAATGCGATGTCACGCGCGGAAGCCCAGGCCTCTGGACTTTGCGGCTCATGCCTACAACGGGAGATAGTCATGGCCCAGAGACCGATTTCGAATACTTTGTCCGCCACTAGCACAATTCCTGCCCAGCTTTACGCGGCGCTGATCAGCTCGTCGGATGACGCTATCATCCTCAAGTCACTTGACGGGGTGATACTGACCTGGAATCAGGGCGCCATGCGCATATGGGTACACGCCGGACGAGGCGATCGGCCAGCCGATGACGCTGCTGTGCCCTCCAGATCGAGTCGGCGAGATCACGGACATCCTGGTTAAGGTCAGGAGCGGCGAGCGCATTTCGCACTACGAGACGATGCGGCAGCGCAAGGACGGCACCACCTTCCCCGTGTCCGTGTCGGTGTCTCCCGTCAACGACGAGTACGGGGCCACGATCGGCGCGGCTTCCATCGCCCGCGATATCACCGAGCAGAGCCAGACCCGTGTGGCCGCCGCACTTGCCGGCCAAAAAAGAGACATCGATATGGCCGACCAGAATCTGACGAGCTTCACCTATTCGGTTTCCCACGACCTGCGCTCTCCGCTCCGGGCGCTAGCTGGCTACAGCAGCGTGCTGCTGGAGGAATACGGGGACGCCCTCGGCGACGACGGCCGAGGCTACGCTAAGCGGATCGAAGCCGCCAGCACCCAGATGTCCGCGCTCATCGATGATCTGCTGAATCTCTCCCGCATCACACGAGCCGCCATGCACCTTCAGACCGTCGACCTTAGCGCCGAGATCGAGGACATCGCCGGGCAACTCCACCGCCAAGAGCCCGGCAGAGACGTTCACTTCCGTATCCAGCGCCTAGTCCAGGTCCGAGCGGATCCCGCTCTCATCCGTACGGTCCTGCAAAATCTGGTAGAGAACGCCTGGAAATTCACCTCTCAGCGGGCCGGTGCGCTGATTGAGTTCGGTACGACGCCGACGGGAGATGCCGCGGTCTGCTGCTACGTGCGGGACAACGGCGCCGGCTTTGATCCCCTCTACGTGAGCAAGCTGTTCCAGCCATTCCGGCGGCTGCACACGACTGGCGAATTCCCCGGCACGGGCATCGGCCTCGCCGGCGTCAGGCAGATCATCGAACGGCACGGAGGCCACGCCTGGGCCGAGGGCAAGGTGGGCGAAGGCGCGGCCATCTATTTCACCCTCAACGCCGACGATATCCATCGGCCAGCAGGGCCAGCAGGTCCAGCCGGGCCAGCCGGGCCAGCCGGAACGGCCGGACAGGCCGGGGCAGCCGGAGAGACCGGGCCGGCCGGAGAGACCGGGCCGGCCGGGGAGACCGGGGAGACCGGGGAGACCGGGGAGACCGGGGAGACCGGGGTAGGGAGAGCCGGGGAGACCGGGGAGACCGGAGAAGTAGGGGAGACCGGGCCAGCCGGGCCAGCCGGGCCAGCCGGAGAGGCCGGCCCAGCAGGAGAGGCCGGGCGGTGGGCGTTGAGGAAAGGAAATCGCGTGACGGACCGAACCATCCTGCAGTAGAGGACGGCCCCGACGATGAAGCGCTGACGGTGCGCGCCATAAAAAATGCAGGCTCGGCACGGTCATCGTGGCCCGACGGCGCCGATGCGCTCGAACTTCTCCTTACCGCCGTCAGCGCCCACGTGACGCGCCCCGGCCTTATCCTGCTCGACTTGAATCTCCGCAAGTTCGCCGGGCTGGAGGTACTGCGCAGAATACGTGCCGACGAGCGGCCGACTGGGTGACATTGCCATCGAGGCGACGGCTGAGATTCCCTGCCGGGGGGTCAAGGGCATGAGGATCATCGCCGCGCACGCTTACCATCGAATCGATTATGAAGAGGTCTGGGTCACTTTGCGCGAAGACGTCCCGCGAATGGATCAGGCGATCAAGCACTGGCGCCAGACCTAAGCTTGATCGCGCCAGATTCACGCCTAAACCAAGGCAACCGGGATCGCTGTCTCTACTCGGCCGGCGGTGCTTTGCGGTTGCAGCGTAGACATCACCGTCGAGATAGCGCTGGATGGTCGGTGCGATCGCGGCGACGATGGCGTCGTCGTCCAGGCTGGCCAGCGGCTCAATTTTCCAGACGAAATCATTGATCGCCGGGGCAACCGCCGCCCCAGACGCACTCTGATCGACCATGCCTCGCCGTCCTCTCGGAGTTCCCTTGCACTATGGAAATCCGGATTTCGTCCCGATTCGTGACACCCCGCAGCGACATTCACAGCAACCGACGATGATCACCGCACGAGGGTCACAGCGTGAACATGCTCTGTCCGCCATGGTAATGGTCGCGTGCCCGACGCGGCATCGTTCGGCCCAGGCTTATCTGCGGTGGGATACTCCTCGGCGTGGAGTTGGACCTGGTCGTGAGCAGTAAGTCGTACGTATTTGGAGTTGTGGACGCGGCACTGCCGGCCCTCCACCGCGCCGACGACACTGCCGCCCTTAGGTAGTAAGGAATGACGCGATGACCACCCCGGACGCCTTTCCCTTGAAGCCCACCCCGATCCGCGTGTCCGACGAGGTCCTTGATGACCTGCGCGCTCGTCTCGCTCTGACTCGTCCGCCGCTGGACGAGCGGAATGCGGACTGGTCCTACGGCGTGCCGGACAGCTATCTGCGTGAGTTGGTCGCCTATTGGCGTGACGGCTATGACTGGCGCCAGGCCGAGGCTGCCATCAACGCCTATGAGCACTACCAGGTGAGCGTCGCCGGTGTCCCGGTGCACTTCATGCGCAAGCCCGGCCGTGGCCCGCGGCCTATCCCCTTGATCCTCACTCACGGCTGGCCGTGGACGTTCTGGCACTGGTCGAAGGTGATCGACCCGCTCGCCGACCCGGCCGCATTCGGCGCCGACCCCGCCGACGCGTTCGACATCATCGTGCCCTCCCTGCCCGGCTTCGGTTTCCCCGGCCCGCTCACCGGCTTTCCGGACGTCAACTTCTGGAAGGTCGCCGACCTCTGGCACACCCTGATGACCGAAACCCTGGGATACGAAAAGTAC
>Ga0302177_10003349_pt1 | contig 11192 bp, 5 predicted proteins | sample I_Palsa_E1_2_FD_198780 | JGI IMG/M metagenome (GOLD analysis project Ga0302177, IMG submission 198780) | Peat permafrost microbial communities from Stordalen Mire near Abisko, Sweden - I_Palsa_E1_2 | ecosystem: Environmental > Terrestrial > Soil > Palsa > Peat permafrost | place: Sweden: Abisko... | reverse complement strand
GATCGCAATGAAGTACGACGTCAGCGTGTGCTCAGGAACATAGCCGCACGCCCCGCGGTGGCCGATGACGAGCGGCGCATTGGCGGCGGCGTTGCCTGAAGTGTGAGGTTCGTTGGGGTGCGTGGGCACGGTCGACATCATAAACCATGATCAAACGGCTACTTGGCGGATTCGCGTGCGCGCTCTACGCTCTGCCGCCGGCGCTCGCCGCGAGCTCCACGGAGCCGCCGGCGAGCCAGCCTGCAAGCTACGTGTTCGCAACCGAGCTCGGCTCGGGTGTCTACGATGTCGGCGGACGCACGCTCTTGGTCTACCGGCTGCCCATGAGCTACGACCTGCGCGCGGCGACCGACGATGTGCCGGGGCTGCGCCTGACGCTGCCAGTCGCGGTGGGTTTCTTCAACTACTCGCCGATCGATCTGGTGCACACGCAGCTGCCCTCCCACCTGGATGCCTTCAGCTTCGTGCCGGGGCTCTTGGGCGTCTTCAAGATGGATGATCAATGGCGCATCGAGCCGTATGCGCGTGCCGGCGCAAGCTTCGCCTCCGGCGACTTTGACGGCTGGCTCTACGGTCTTGGCACCAGCAACGTCTATGAATGGCAGATCGATAGCCTGCACATGCGCACGCTGAATGACATCCTCTTCGCCGGCGTCATCTACAAAGACCCCGCGAGTGCGGACGACAACCTCGTACGCCTGAGAAACGGCCTCGAAGTGCGCCGCCTGACGGGACTTAAGATCGGCCAACACGAGATCGAGCTTAGCGTGTATGGTTTCGCCGACTATTTCCCCGATGCGCCGCGGCCGCCGGTTGCCGGCACGCGGACGAGTCGGTTTCAGGTGGAGCCCGGATTTTTGATCGGTGCAGCGCCGCAATGGCGGATTTACAACATCGAGCTGCCGCGGCTTGGCATCGGTTATCGTTTCGCGGGGGATCTGTCCGGGTGGCACCTGGACATCAGCACCCCCTTTTGAGAAGGATCAGGCAGGTATGGTAATTGCTGGATGGCCCCAGTGCTGACCGAGCAGGATATCTATCTCTTCAAAGAAGGGACCTATTTCGGCGCGCACGAGAAGCTCGGCGCCCACCCCGTTGCAGCTCATGGCGCCGCGCCTTCCGGCACACATTTCGCCGTGTGGGCGCCGAACGCGCGCTCGGTCGCCGTGGTGGGCGACTTCAACGGCTGGAATGGCGCTGCGCATCCCTTGCGCGCGCGTGCGGATTCCTCCGGCATCTGGTCGGGATTCATCGCCGGCGTCGGCCCCGGTGCGCTCTACAAATACCGCATCGTCTCGCAGCACGATGGCTACCAGGTCGACAAGAGCGACCCGTTCGCATTTCGCTGCGAGCTGCCGCCGCGCACGGCCTCCGTCGTCTGTGACACCGCCTACGCCTGGGGCGATGGCGCGTGGCTGCAGCGCCGCGCGCAGACCAATGCGCTCACTGCACCGTGGTCGATCTACGAAGTGCACCTGGGCTCATGGCGGCGCGTTCCGGAGGCCAATAACCGCTGGCTCTCCTACCGCGAGCTTGCCAAGGAGCTCGGCGACTACGTGCTCGACATGGGCTTCACGCATGTCGAGCTCCTGCCGATCATGGAGCATCCCTTCTACGGCTCATGGGGCTACCAGGTCACGGGCTATTTCGCGCCCACCGCGCGCTACGGCACACCGCAGGACCTCATGTACCTGATTGACCGCCTGCACCAGCGCGGCATCGGCGTGATCCTCGACTGGGTGCCGTCGCATTTCCCGAACGACGAGCATGGGCTTGCCTATTTCGACGGCACGCATCTGTATGAGCATGCGGATCCGCGCCAGGGATTCCACCCGGAATGGAAGAGCGCCATCTTCAACTATGGACGCTCCGAGGTGCGCGACTTCCTCGGCAGCAGCGCGCTTTTCTGGCTGAAGAAGTTCCATGCGGATGCACTGCGCGTTGACGGCGTCGCCTCCATGCTGTACCTCGACTACGCGCGCACCGACGGGCAGTGGATCCCCAACACCTACGGCGGCCACGAGAATCTCGAGGCCGTATCCTTCCTGCGCAAGCTCAATGAGGAGGTGTACCGCGATCACAGCGAGGTGCACAGCATTGCCGAGGAGTCGACCGCCTGGCCGATGGTGTCGCGCCCGACGTATTTGGGAGGCCTGGGATTCGGGCTGAAATGGAATCTCGGCTGGATGTATCACCACGGCCAGCTCACCTTCAGCCTGTGGTATGCGTTCAGCGAGAACTTCGTACTGACGCTGTCGCATGACGAGGTCGTGTACGGCAAAGGCTCGCTCCTGGGCAGGATGCATGGCGATGAGTGGCAGCAGTTCGCGAATCTGCGGCTTCTCTTTGGCTACATGTGGGGCCATCCGGGCAAGAAGCTCCTCTTCATGGGCGGTGAATTCGGCCAGAGGAGCGAGTGGCAGCATGATTCGAGCCTTGATTGGCACGTGCTGCAGTATCCGCTGCATGCCGGGGTGCAGCGCTGGGTGCGCGAACTCAATCGCTTCTATAGCGCCGCCGCGCCGCTCTACGCCCTCGACTTCAGCTGGGAGGGTTTCGAATGGATCGACAGCAACGATAGCGAGTCGAGCGTGCTCGCATTCCTGAGGAAGAGCGCGAGCGGCGAGATGGTGCTGGTGGTGTGCAACTTCACGCCGCTCGTGCGCGCTGACTACCGTGTCGGCGTGCCGCGCGGCGGCTACTGGCGCGAGCGCCTGAACAGCGACGCGGTCGAATACGGCGGCAGCGGCTGCGGCAACTTCGGCGGCCTCGAGGCGGCGCCGCTGCCGGCCCACGGCCGCTTCCACTCGCTCGCGCTGCGCTTGCCGCCGCTCGGCGTCCTGTTCCTCACGCCGGATTGAGATCGCCGCAGCGCGCTGCCATGGGAACGATTCGCGTCGTCATCGAGAACATTCAACCGCAGATCGACGGCGGCAGCACCCCCGTGCGCCGCGTGGCGGGAGAGGACGTCAGCGTCGAGGCGCGCATATTCACCGACGGGCATGACCAGATCGACGGCGCGCTCCTCTTCCGGGCGCCGGCGTCCGAGCAATGGCAGCGCGTGCCGCTCGTGGCGCAGGGCAATGACCTGTGGCGCGCCGCATTCACGGTGCAGCGGCTCGGGCGCTACGAGTACACCGTGTGTGCGTGGGTGAATCACGCGCGCACCTGGCAGCACGACTTCAAGAAGAAATACGCCGCCGCACAGGAGAGCGAAGTGGATTTCCTCGTGGGCGCCGAACACGCGCATGCGCTCGCGCTGCGTGCGGTCGAGGCCGACGCGCGGCGCCTGACCGATTGGGCGAACGCCCTCGTCGATCCCAATCGCAGCCGCGAGGAACGCGCGCTGCTTGCCGACAGCGAAGGCCTGCGCAAGCTTGCGCAGCGCTACCCGGATCCGGCGCTGGTGCTGCGCCACGAGCCGCCGCTTGCGGTGGAGGTCGAACGCGAGCGCGCACTCTTCTCTACGTGGTATGAGCTTTTTCCGCGCTCCACTGCGACTAGCGCCGGCATGCACGGCACCTTCGCCGATTGCGCGGCGCGCCTGCCCTACATAGCGGCCATGAACTTCGACGTCCTGTATCTGCCGCCCATCCATCCGATCGGCCTCACCGAACGCAAGGGCCCGAACAATCGCGCGCGCGCCACGGCCGACGACGTCGGCAGCCCGTGGGCGATCGGCGCGGAGACGGGCGGCCACAAGGCCGTGCATCCCGCGCTCGGCACGCTCGATGATTTCCACCGCCTGGTGGCCAAGGCCGAGGAACTCGGCATCGAGATCGCCCTCGATCTTGCGTTTCAATGCAGCCCCGACCATCCCTACGTGCGCGAGCACCCGGAATGGTTTCTGCTGCGCCCGGACGGCAGCATCCAATACGCCGAGAACCCGCCGAAGAAGTATCAGGACATCTATCCGTTCAACTTCGAGACCCCGGCCTGGCGCGAGTTGCGCGCTGAACTTAAGAGCGTGGTCGAATTCTGGATCGCGCAGGGCGTGCGCATCTTTCGCGTGGACAATCCGCACACCAAGCCCTTCGCGTTCTGGGAGTGGCTGATCGCCGAGGTGCGCCACAGCCGGCCCGACGTGATTTTCCTCGCCGAGGCTTTCACGCGCCCTGGCCCCATGTATCGCCTGGCGAAGCTCGGCTTCAGCCAGTCGTACAGCTACTTCGCCTGGCGCAACACCAAGGCCGAGCTCACCGAATACTTCACCGAGCTTGCCGCAGCACCGCTCGCCGAGTACTTCCGCGCGAATCTTTGGCCGAACACGCCGGATATCCTCACCGAATACCTGCAGTTCGGCGGCCGCGCGGCCTTCATGGTGCGGCTCGTGCTCGCGGCGACGCTCGGCGCAAGCTATGGAATCTACGGTCCGGCATTCGAGCTCATGGAGCACGCGGCGCGCGAGCCGGGCAGCGAGGAATATGCCGACTCGGAGAAATACCAGCTGCGCCACTGGGACCTCGAGCGCGCCGACAGCCTGCGCGACTTCATCGCGCGCATGAACCGCATCCGCCGCGACCATCTCGCCCTGCAGAGTAACCGCCGCCTGAAATTCCACGCCATCGACAACGCGGCGCTGCTCGCCTACAGCAAGACGACTGCGGATCGCGGCCAGGCCGTGCTCGTCGTCGCCAATCTCGATCCGCATAACATGCAGACGGGCTTCCTCGACCTCGATCTGGAAGCGCTCGGCCTGTCTGCCGAACATGCATTCCAGGTTCACGACCTGCTCTCCGGCGCGCGCTACCTGTGGCAGGGGCCGCGCAACTACATTGCCCTCGACCCGCAGCATGCGGCCGCGCACGTGTTCCTCATCCGCCACCACGTGCGCAGCGAGCGCGATTTCGACTACTTCGCCTGACGTGAATACGCCGCTGCCAACACCGTCCCGCGATCCGCTCTGGTACAAGGACGCGGTCATCTACGAGGTCCATGTGCGCGCCTTCGCCGACAGCAACAACGACGGCATCGGCGACTTTCCGGGGCTCACAAGCAAGCTCGACTACATCCAGGATCTGGGCGTCAACGCCATCTGGCTCCTGCCCTTCTACCCCTCGCCGCTGCGCGATGACGGCTACGACATCGCGGACTATCGCAACATCCATCCGCAGTACGGCACCCGCGCCGACTTTCGCCATTTTGTCGAGGAGGCGCACCGGCGCGGCCTGCGCATCATCACCGAGCTCGTCATCAATCACACCTCCGACCAGCATCCGTGGTTTCAGGCCGCGCGCCAGGCGCCGGCGGGCTCCGCCAAACGCAACTTCTACGTGTGGAGCGACGACCCGGAGCGCTACGCCGGCACGCGCATCATCTTCACCGACACCGAAAGCTCCAATTGGACCTTCGACAAGGTCGCCAAGAGCTACTACTGGCACCGCTTCTTCAGCCATCAGCCGGATCTGAACTTCGACAATCCGCATGTCGAGCGCGCAGTGAGCCGCATCATGAGCTTCTGGCTCGATCAGGGGGTCGATGGCCTGCGCCTGGATGCGATTCCGTATCTGATCGAACGCGAAGGCACCAGCAACGAGAACCTGCGCGAGACCCACGCGGTGGTGAAGCGCATCCGCAAGGTGGTGGACGAGCACTACGCGGACCGCGTGCTCTTGGCGGAAGCCAATCAATGGCCGGAGGACGTGCGCGACTATTTCGGCGACGGCGACGAATGCCACATGGCCTTTCACTTTCCACTGATGCCGCGCATGTACATGGCGATCGCGCAGGAGGACCGTCACCCGATCGTGGAGATCATGGAGCAGACGCCCGACATCCCTGCCAATGCCCAGTGGGCGATCTTCCTGCGCAATCACGATGAACTCACGCTCGAGATGGTCACCAGCAAGGAGCGCGACTACATGTACCAGATGTTCGCCGCCGATCCGCGCGCGCGATTGAATCTGGGCATCCGCCGCCGCCTCGCGCCGCTTCTGGAGAACGATCCGGAGCGCATCAAGCTCATGAACTCTCTGCTGCTGTCGATGCCGGGCGCGCCGATCATCTACTACGGCGATGAGATCGGCATGGGCGACAATTTCTACATCGGCGACAGGAATGGCGTGCGCACGCCGATGCAGTGGAGCCCGGATCGCAACGCCGGCTTCTCGCACGCCGATCCGCAGCGACTCTATCTGCCGCCGATCATGGATTCGATCTACGGCTACGAGGCGGTCAACGTGGAAGCGCAGACCCGCGACCGCGCCTCGCTCCTCAACTGGATGAAGCGCATGCTGCAGATTCGCAAGACCTCCCAGGCCTTTGGCCGCGGCAGCCTGCAGTTCGTGCGCCCCGGCAACCGCAAGGTACTCGTGTACGTGCGCCAGTTCGGCGACGACACCATCCTGTGCGTCGCGAACCTGGCGCGCTCCGCGCAGCCGGTGGAGATTGATCTCGCCGCGCACAAGGGCGCGGTGCCGATCGAACTTCTCGGCCAAACGCCCTTCCCGCCGATCGGCGAGCTGCCCTACCTGCTGACGCTCGCGGGCTACGGCTTCTACTGGTTCCGCCTGAGCCGCGATGTCGCGGCCCCCAAGTGGCACGCGGAGCGCTTGCCGCGCGAAGACGTGCCGGTGCTGGTGCTCATCGATTCCTGGGCGAGCTTCTTCCCCGAGCGGGTGGCGCAGTGGCGCGCGAAGGCGGCAACGCAGCTGCGCACGCAGCTCGAGGAGCGGCTCCTGCCCGCGTTCATTGCGGCGCAGCGCTGGTTCGGCGGCAAGGGCGCCGGGATCGCGCGCGCGCATCTCGCCGACCATCTGGAGTGGGAGTTCAAGCAGTGCCGCTGGATGCTTGCGCTCATTGACATCGAAAGCGGCGCCGAGCGTGCGCAATACTTCCTGCCGCTCGCGCTCGTGTTTGAGGATGTCCCCGAGGCGCGCTGGCTGAAGCTGCAGGCGTTCTCGGTCGCGCGCGTTCGTCAGCAGGCGGCGGTCGGCGTGCTCGCGGACGCGGCGGCGGATGAGAGTTTCGGCCGCGCGGTGATCGAGTCGATCGGCGCCGCCGCCGAGCTTGCGACCGCCCGCGGCAGACTCGTATTTACGCCGACCGCCGCATACGCGCAGCTGCGCGGCGATCCGGGCGCCGATCTCGGCGCGGGCGCGCCGCTCACCCAGGGCAGCAATACGGCGCTCAGGTGCGGGGATCGGTTGTTCCTGAAACTTTATCGGCGCCTGCGCGGCGGCCTCAACCCGGAGGCCGAAGTCGGCCGCTTCCTCACCGAGGTTGCGCATTTTTCCCACATCGCGCCGGTGGCCGGCACGGTCGAATACCAGCGCGAGGGCGCCGAGCCGGCAACGCTTGCGCTGCTGCAGGCCTTCGTCATGAATCAAGGTGACGGCTGGGACTACACCGTCAATTATCTGATGCGCTTTCTGCAGGATCAGCGCAGCGCCGGGCCGCCGGCCGCGGACGTGCACGGCGCGTACCTTGCCATCGTGCGCACGCTCGCCACACGCACCGCGCAGCTGCACTGTGCGCTTGCAACTACCACCACCGATCCCGCCTTCGCCGCGCTCGACATCAGCGCCGCTGACGTGCGCGCCTGGCGTGAACGCGCCGGCAACGCGGTCGATACGACCTGGGAACTGCTGCAAAGCGCCCGCGAGCGCCTGCCGCCTGCGGCGCAGGCGCTCGCCGCCGAGCTTCTCGCCGCGCGCGCCAAGCTCATCGAGCGCATCGGCGCCCGCGGCGCCGAGGATGCCGTGCGCGCTCTCAAAATCCGCGTGCACGGCGATTACCACTTGGGCCAGGTGCTGGTGGTGCGCAACGACTTTGTGATCGTCGATTTCGAAGGCGAGCCTGCGCGCTCACTCGCCGAGCGGCGCGAAAAGCACTCCCCGCTGCGCGACGTCGCCGGCATGCTGCGCTCCTTCGCCTACGCGCGCCGTGCTGCGCTCCTCGGTACCACGCCGCAGAGCGCCGAAGACTGCGCACGCTGGGAGGCGCTCCTCGATGACTGGGAGAAGAGCACGCGCGCAACGTTCGTCGAGGTCTACGACGCGATCGCGCGCGCCTGTCATCTGTATGAGTCGTTCGCGGCGATGCAGCCGCTTTTGAACCTGTTTGAGATCGGCAACCGCCCGGAATGGGCCGTGATTCCATTACGGGCCTTGAAGGCCATGAGCGCCTGACGGCGCACCACTGCAGGATCTTCGCCATGGACCAACCCGCATCCCCGCAGTCGGCCGCGACCTCGCCCATCACCGCCGTCTGGCCGGGCACGCCGCATCCGCGCGGCGCCACCTGGGATGGCGAGGGCGTCAATTTTTCATTGTTCTCGAGCAACTCCACGAAGGTTGAGCTGTGCGTCTTCGATGCGACCGGGCGCCGCGAGCTGCAGCGGGTCGCGCTGCATGAACGCACCGACGATATCTGGCACGCCTACCTGCCCGAGGCGCGGCCGGGTCTGTTGTACGGCTACCGCGTGCATGGACCCTACGATCCCGCGCAGGGCCATCGCTTCAATCCGCACAAGCTGCTGATAGAGCCGTACGCGAAGCATTTGGAGGGCGGCCTGCGCTGGAGCGATGCGCACTTTGGCTACCGCGTCGGCAATCCGCGCGCCGATCTTTCCTTCGACAAGCGCGACAACGCCCCGGGCATGCCCAAATGCCGGGTCGTCGATCCGGCCTTCACCTGGGGCGACGACCGTCCGCCGCGCACCGGCTGGCACGACACGGTCATCTATGAATTGCACGTGCGCGGACTTACGAAGAATCATCCCGGCGTGCCGCCGCAGCTGCGCGGCACGTACGCGGGCCTCGCGACCGCGCCGGTGATCGAGCACCTGCACCGGCTCGGCGTCACGGCGGTCGAGCTCATGCCGGTGCACAACTTCATCGACGACCGCTACCTCCTCGACCGCGGGCTGCGCAACTACTGGGGCTACAACACCATCGGGTTCTTCGCGCCCGACATGCGCTACTGCGCGAACGGCCGCATCAGCGAATTCAAGACGATGGTGAAGACGCTGCATTCGGCCGGCATCGAAGTGATCCTGGACGTGGTCTACAACCACACCGCCGAGGGCAACGAGCTCGGGCCAACGCTGTGTTTCCGCGGCATCGACAATGCCTCGCACTATCGTTTGAACCCCGAGGACCCGCGCTACTACGCGGATTTCACCGGCTGCGGCAACACTTTGAACCTGCAGCACCCGCGCGTGCTGCAGCTCATCATGGATTCACTGCGCTACTGGGTGCTCGAGATGCACGTCGACGGGTTCCGCTTCGATCTCGCCTCGGCGCTCGCGCGCGAGCTCTTCGAAGTAGATCGGCTGGGCTCGTTCTTCGACACCATCGGCCAGGATCCAGTGCTCTCGCAGGTAAAGCTCATCGCCGAGCCGTGGGACGTGGGCGCCGGCGGCTATCAGGTCGGAAATTTTCCGTCCGGCTGGAATGAGTGGAACGACAAATACCGCGACACCATGCGCGCCTATTGGAAGGGCGACGGCGGCCTCATTGGCGACTTTGCGCAGCGCTTCATGGGCTCGAGCGATCTGTATGAGGCGAGCGGCAGAAAGCCCCATGCCAGCATCAACTTCATCACCGCGCACGACGGCTTCACGCTGCACGACCTCGTCAGCTACAACCACAAGCACAACGAGGCGAACGGCGAGGATAATCGCGACGGTAACGACAACAACCTCTCGTGGAACTGTGGCGTCGAGGGGCCGAGCGACGATCCGGCGGTGAATGCGCTGCGCGAGCGCCAGAAGAGAAATCTCGTGGTGTCGCTCCTGCTCTCGCAGGGCGTACCGATGCTGCTCGCAGGCGATGAGATCGGCCACACGCAGAACGGCAACAACAACGCCTACTGCCAGGACAACGAGATCTCCTGGATCAACTGGGAGCTCGGCAAGACCGAAGAACAGCTCTACTTCTTTGTGGCGCGCATCATCAAACTGCGGCGCGAGCATCCCGTGTTCAGCCGCCGGCGCTTCCTTAAGGACCAGAGCACGGTGCCCGACGATGAAAAGGAGGTCATGTGGTTCGCGCCCAACGGCGCGGAGATGACCGAGACGGAATGGAAGCAGGGCTTCGCACGCTGTCTGGGCGTCTATCTTGCCGGCACGGCGATCCGGCGCATCGACCGGCGCGGCCAGAATGTCAAAGACCGGAATTTCCTCGCGCTCTTCAACGCCCATCACGAACCCATCGCCTTCGCGCTGCCGCAGCTGGTTGAGGAGGGCGCGTGGAGCGCGGTGCTCGATACCTCTCTTGCGCACGATCCCTTTGCAGCCAAGCGCTACGAGAGCGGCGCGGCCTATGCGCTGCAGGGACGCTCGATTGCGCTCCTGGTCGAGAGCGCGCGTGACTAGCGCTTTGTGCCGCAGCCATCAAATGCCCTTCGGCGCGCAGCTGACGCCCGACGGGGTGCGCTTTCGGGTGTGGGGGCCGGCCGCGCGCCGCATGGACGTCATGCTGCAGGCGGACGGCGGCGCTGCGCGCGTGCTTGCCATGGAGGCGCTGCCGGGCGGCTGGTTCCAGGCGCTCAGCCGCGAGGCGCAGGCGGGCAGTCTCTACCGCTTGCGCATCGATGGCGATCTTGAGGTCGCGGACCCCGCCTCGCGCTTCAACCCGCAGGATGCCGAGGGCCCGAGCGCCGTGGTGGATCCGTGCGCCTTCGCCTGGCCGGACGGCGCCTGGCGCGGCCGCCCCTGGCATGAAGCGGTCATCTATGAGCTGCACGTCGGCACTTTTACAGCCGCAGGCAGCTATGCCGGCGTCGAGCGGCGCCTCGAATATCTCGCCGGGCTTGGCATCACGGTCATCGAGCTCATGCCGATCGCGGACTTTCCGGGCGCTCGCGGCTGGGGCTACGACGGGGTGCTGCCCTACGCTCCCGATGCGGCCTACGGCACGCCTAATGACTTGAAGTCGCTCGTTGCGGCCGCGCATGGCCACGGCATCGCGGTGATGCTGGACGTCGTCTACAACCATTTCGGTCCGGAAGGCAACTATCTGCAGCGCTATGCGCCGGCATTCTTCACGGACCGCCACCGCACGCCCTGGGGCGCCGCGATCAACTTCGACGGACCCGGCAGCGAAACCGTGCGCCAATTCTTCATCCACAACGCGCTCTACTGGCTCGAGGAGTATCACCTCGACGGGCTGCGCTTCGATGCCGTGCACGCAATCATCGATGCGAGCGAGCGGCATATCTTCAAAGACATGGCGGCAGCGCTGCGCGCC
>Ga0302177_10003348_pt1 | contig 11195 bp, 9 predicted proteins | sample I_Palsa_E1_2_FD_198780 | JGI IMG/M metagenome (GOLD analysis project Ga0302177, IMG submission 198780) | Peat permafrost microbial communities from Stordalen Mire near Abisko, Sweden - I_Palsa_E1_2 | ecosystem: Environmental > Terrestrial > Soil > Palsa > Peat permafrost | place: Sweden: Abisko... | reverse complement strand
GTTACGATCGCCCAGTTGCACACCGTTGCCCCCATTTCGTATGTCGAGCCAGAGCGATATCCCGGAGGGGTCCACCTGCCAGAAGGCGAAGGCTGCGGCTCCCGTCTTGACGCCCATACCGGCGGTTCGTTCCTTGGAGTGAAGCATCGCGTACCAGGGCAACGCACGTTCGGCCTGCAATGGCCGCCACTCAAGATCGCCGTAGCTTCTCTCCCAGGCGTCGCCGAGAGCCAGAACGTCAGCAGGAAAGCGAGCCTTCCAGCGAAGATGTATCCGCTGCACGGGGAGAGTGGGAGACACCAGCGAGAGCTGGGACTGCTGTGCCCCTGGAAGAAAGTCGACACGCACGCCGGCGGCGCGGGTGCTCCCGGTCCACGCATTTCCTGATCGTGACAAGTTGTATCGGCTTGCCTCGACAGCCCCGACAAATGCAAATGCCAGGTCAGGTTGCGAGAGGACTGGCAGATGAAGAAGTGACCCTGGGAGCGTACCTCCGGGTCTCTGGGCCCAGCCTGATTGAGGGAGCAGAACAGCGCCTGCTGCAGGGAGTGCGGCGTTTTTTAACAAAGCTCTGCGTGTGATGCTGGTCCCGGTCTTCGACATGGCCGCCTTTTTCTTTCTTCTGTCATCGAACTAAAACATCATAGTCAAAGAAATATTCACGTGACGGCGCACGTGCTTTGAACGGCTTCTCGTTAGTAGGGCGGTTGTTCGGGAATGGCCTGTCCATCGGCTCGGGGATCGGAGGCGCCGAAATTTACGCCTAAAGAGTCGTCGTGCATGACGGCATTTCCGCGTCCCATCACCTGCGAGTAGCGGGGTACGAGGTTAATCTGGTGACCTTGCGAGGCGAGTTGCTCAAGGACCTCGCGTGGGTAGCCGTCCTCAAGGCTGACGGCGCACCCGGAGTTCTCTTTGTTGAAGCGGGCCGCATCCATAGCGGCCTGGAGATTCATGTCGAAGTCAACCACGTTGGCAACGAACTGCGCGTGCGCCTGGGCCTGGTTGAAGCCCGCCATAATACCGAAGGCGATGGTCTTGCCATCTTTCTGCATCATGGCGGGGATAATGGTGTGCAGCGGACGTTTGTGACCTGCTAGCGAGTTGGGCTGGCCAGGCTCCATGTAGAAGCCGTGGCCACGGTTTTGCAAGACGAAGCCGGTGTGCTCAGGGACAAGACCAGCGCCGAAGGCGCCTGAGTTCGATTGAATGAACGAGACGACCATACCGTCGCGATCGACGGTGGCGAGATACGTGGTGTCGGATTGCAGCTTGTCGAGCTGCTGCTTGCGATCCGAGGGGAGGACCTTGCAGTTGGCTTTCCCGGTAATGCCTTTGGCGCGCTCTTTTGCGAGTTCCTTAGAGATGAGCTTTTTGGTGGGGATGTCATCTGTGTGCGGGTCGCCGACATAGTGAAGCATATCGGAATAGGCCAGTGCCTTGGCTTCCATTTCGATGTGCAGGGTCTTCGGTGAGTCATGCCCCCACTCCCGCAGCGGATAGAGTTCCATGACGTTGAGCATGGAAAGAGCGGCGATGCCCTGGGTATTCGGGGGTGTCTCGTAGATGCTCCAGCCGTGATAGGTAGTGGAAACAGGCTCTACCCATTCGGGCTTGTAATCAGCAAGGTCCGTTTTGGTGAGAAAGCCATTGTTCTGGTCAGAGATCCGGACGATGGCATCTGCAATAGGACCGCGGTAGAAAGCGTCGGCGCCGTTTTTCGCAATCAGGCCAAGGCTGTTGGCAAGGTCGGGGTTGCGGAATATCTGCCCAACCCGCGGATAGGTTCCACCAGGAAGAAAGACGGAGGCGAAGGCGGGACGGTCCTTGAATTGCGGGCCGTACTGAGCCCAGTTGTCCGAGTCGGTCTCCGTGACAGGAAAGCCGTCTTTGGCCAGAGCGATGGCAGGGGCAAGGTCGACAGCGAGCGGCAGTTTGCCGAACTTTGCGTGCAGGGCCTCCCAGCCGGCAACGGCTCCGGGAACGGTGACAGCATAGATGCTGGCGTCACCCATCGTGGCAAGGCCTTTGGCCTTCATGGCCTCGATGGTCTCGGCTTTGGCGGACCAGCCACTCGCGTTGAGGGCGTACATCTTCTTCTCTTTCGGGTCCCATATGATGGCGAAAAGGTCGCCCCCGATGCCGTCCATCATCGGCTCGATGACACCGACGGCCGCGTTCGCCGCTATCGCTGCGTCGACGGCGTTGCCTCCTTTGGAGAGGATCGTAGCGCTGGCTTGCGAGGCGAGAGTCTGAAGAGTGGCGGCAATGCCGTAGCGGTTGATGGTCATGGAAAAAGCATTGTTGCGGGAGGGCTCGGAAGGGTGCTCGCGGGAGTCACGGATGTATCCGCCATTGGCGTCAGCCCCCTCGGCCTGCGCGGAAGTGGACTGCGCGTGCGCGGGGTGGACCAGCAGCAGAAGAGAGAGGATGAAAGGATAGGAGCTGCAAAGGGACATGAGGGTCAGGCCTTACGGGAAAGGATGCAGCTAGTATATCCAGCAGTGTTTTCTGTTCTTTCGAGATGTCTGGTTGAGATCAATGAGTAGGTCTTGGACAAAAGGCTGTCGAAGGGCTTCGCCCATCTTTTTCGGCCCACGTACGCTGGGGCGAACGTGGGGCACCCGTGTGGAGACGTGACGCCCGCAGCAGGCTTGAGGGGGAGATCGTCCGCATACTTGTCCGGATTGGGAGTGGGCGGCTCGGCGCAGCGGAAGTGAATCGCGCGCAGATCGCGCGCCACGATGGCGTAGACCGGCGGATCCTGCCACGTCCCAAGACACTCGAAACCTAGCTTGTCTTTGTAATAGGCGAGCGTGCGGGGAAGGTCGACGCTGAAGAACTGAGGTGCAATCTGACGGATCATAGGGTCAGTCGCTCAATATTTGAAGCTCGTCACGCTATCGGAACCCGGCTGCTTGCGCAATCAATATCAGTCCTGCCCCGGCGGCAACGAACCCAGCGGCTCTCGCCGCGCCTTCGCCGGCGAGCACGAGACGTTCCGCGGTGATAGCTATGGTGACGATCCCCATAACGCGAAGATCCATGACCCCAACCACAAGCAGTATCGCTGTCAGGTTTGCGCATGCGAATAGACAGCGAAAGCCCAATCGAATGCCATGCCGCCAGGAACCTGCAGCATTCGCCGCAAGCCTGAGGCCGTGATCCGATACTTCCCGGCAGCAAACCAGGTAACGCATTTTCCAGGAGGTGAATTGGAATGCGCCCGCAAGCAATACGACTACGCCGACAGCAATCGGAACAGCGCGCGCCAGCGCATACGAGCGCATCTCCACCGCGGCGAGTGCGACACCCAGCGGATAGACCACGCATCCGACCCCAGTCCACACTGAGAAATAACCTATGCTTACGAGTGCCGTCAGCAGGCCGGCATGCCTGGTCCCGGGCATGCCGACCCCTTGGCGGTAGCGCAAAAGCATTGGCACATGCGATGGCATCATCATCGCCACCATCATCAGGACCCACATACCAACGAATGAAGCCATCGCGCCCGGCCATGACTGTCCGGGCATTCGCATCCACGCCATCGACATCGTCCAGTCGCCGGGCATGCGCATCTCTCCCATAGCCGACATGGAATTGCACCAAAGCACAGTCACCAGTGCGCTGACGGCAAAGAGCAGCGCGGAAACAACAATGACGCTTCGTTGGGAACCTTGAACGAATTGGGCGCCTATGATTTTGGAGTTCCCGAGTTCGATTTTGTTGGCGAGTAAAGTCGTGCTTGTCATCGTGATCCTTCCTTATGCAGCGGATCAGTCTTTGGCCTCCGCGTCACGCCTTCGCGCGGCGGCTGCTTGCGGGTCGGTTGTGATGTCGACCCACCTGGGATCGGCCGCAGCCTCGGCGTTGTAATTGTCGTGCCAGTTCCACCACTTGTACGGCGGGGTCTGGGGGTAACCTTCGGGCGAGTCCTCCCAGGTTTCCTGACGGCCAAGCGCCGTCAAATCGAGGTAGCTCCAGGTGGTCCCCATCGCCTCGTCGCCGCGGTTGTTGATGAAGTACGTGCGAAACACCTTGTCGCCGTCGCGGAAGAATGCATTGTGGCCGTGCCATTGATCGACGCCGAAGTCCACGTCGAAACTGTCGGTGATGGTGTACCAGGGCATCTTCCAACCCATACGCTCCCTCAGGCGCGCGATGTACGGCTGCGGTGCGCGTGAGGCGTACGCGAGCGTGGTGTCGCGAGCGTTTAGATGGGACAGGTGGGCGACCTGATCGGCGCCCAGAGAACAGCCGCGGCAGGCGTGGTCGGGCCAGCCAAAAACGCCAGGCTCGAAGAAGGCGCGATAGACAACCAACTGCCGGCGGCCCTCGAACAAATCAAGCAGGCTTACCTTGCCATTGGCTCCGTCGAACTCGTACTTCTTGTTCACCGCCAGCCAGGGCATCTGCCGGCGTTCGGCGGCCAGCGCGTCACGGGAGCGGGACAAAGCCTTCTCCTTCACGAGGAGCTGTTGGCACGCAGCCTCCCATTCCTGCTGCGATACGATCTGAGGTGTCTTCATCGTGTGGGTTTCTTTGCCGTGCATTTTCTCCGTTGTCATCGTCTTTTCTCCTATCGTTGGATTCTGGTCTTTCGTTCTCGATATGACCGGGTGCGTGGTGGTCATATACAAATACTGATGCAGGCATCGAACGAACTGGGAGTGACAAGTGTGGCGGGATTCTGATGGATTCCATGATCACAGCCGCAGCACGGGCGCTGGCCGCAGGGGATCCCCTCGGCGCATTGAAGCGAGTTGCGCTGCGCGACGATGCGCCTGCGCTTGCGCTTCGAGGCATCGCGATGGCACAGCTGGGCGATTTCGCGCGAGCAAAGGAACTCCTGGGAAGAGCTGCACGCTCCTTCAGCCCAAAAGAATCCTTGGCACGTGCGAGGTGCGTCGTCGCGCGGGCCGAGATTGCGCTTGTCTCGCGCGACCTGGGCTGGCCTGCCAAGGCGCTCGAGGCGGCGCGGGCCATTCTTGAAGCGCACGGCGATCACGTCAACGCGGCGCATGCGCGGTACCTTGAGGTCCGGCGTCTCGTTCTCATCGGGCGCCTGGATGAGGCGGAGCATGTGCTTGCCGATTTCGATCCTTCGCCTTTCCCGCCAGCGTCGAGGAGCGCTTATGAGCTCGTGGTTGCCGGGATCGCGATGCGCCGCTTACGCACGAAAGCGGCGAGCGCTGCGCTCGTTCGGGCTGAACGCGCCGCGCGGCAAGCAGGCATCCCTGCTTTGACAGCGGAGGTTGCACATGCGTCTCTCGTTCTTAAAACTCCGGCGGCGCGCCTGATTGCACGCGGTGAAGAGCGGCCGCTCTTGCTCAAGGAAGTCGAAGCATTGTTGGCGTCCAAAGCGCTCGTCGTGGACGCCTGCCGTAACGTCGTTCGTTGTCGAAACATGGTGGTTCCCCTGGTAACGCGTCCGGTGTTGTTCGCACTCGCCCGCGCACTTGGCGAGGCCTGGCCCGAGGACGTTCCAAGGGATCAGCTCCTTGCCCGCGCGTTCGGAGCCAGATCTGTTGACGAATCGCATCGCATGCGCCTGCGGGTCGAAATCGGGCGGCTTCGCAAGATGCTTCGGCCATTGGCAGATGTCAGTGCGACGAAGCGCGGGTTTACCCTGTTGCCTCGCCGCGCGAGAGAAGTGGCCGTGCTGGCGCAGCCGGTCGAAGATGAGAATGGGGCCGTGCTCGCTTTTCTCGCCGACGGTGAGTCTTGGTCGAGTTCAGCCCTGGCGATCGCGCTCGGCACAAGCCAGCGTACCGTGCAGAGAGCGCTTGACTCGCTCGCGGGAGCTGGAAAGGTGCACTCATTCGGTCAAGCGCGCGCGCGTCGTTGGGTCAGTTCGCCGGTACCCGGATTCACGACAACTTTGTTACTCACGGCTCCGCTGACAATTGATTAAGGTGGAAGGATGAAACGATCAGCAGCCGAAGTCGTACGCGAGTACGGTCCCTTTCCAGGCGCCGACCACGTGCATGGAGTCACCTATGACGGGAAGCAAGTCTGGTTCGCGTCCGGGGACAAGTTGAATGCGTTAGATCCCGCAAGTGGAAATCCAACACGCGCCATCGACGTTGCCGCGCACGCGGGAACAGCGTTTGATGGCAAGCATCTTTTTCAGATCGCCGAGGATCGCATCCAGAAAATCGATCCAAAAAGCGGACGTGTGCTTTCCACGATCCCGGCACCCGGCGGTGGTCATGACTCCGGGCTTGCGTGGGCTGAGGGGACTCTATGGGTGGGGCAATATCGCGAGCGGAAGATCCATCAAATTGATCCCGACACCGGCAGGATACTTCGCACGATCGAGTCCAACCGTTTCGTCACCGGGGTCACCTGGGTCGAGGGAGAGCTCTGGCATGCCACCTCTGAAGGTGAAGAGAGTGAGGTGCGTCGCGTCGATCCCCAAACGGGAGAGGTTCTTGAAAAGCTTGAAATGCCCGACGGCGCTCTCATCTCAGGGCTCGAGTCGAACGGGGGCGATCAGTTCTTCTGCGGCGGACAAAAGAGCGGGAAGATCAGGGTCGTGCGCCGGCCAAAGAGCGGCCGGAATTAAGGAGTCTGTGTGACAATTCGGCGATTGCGTACGTCAGGGGGTTTAGGGGGTGTGTGTCTGTTGTTGAGGTGCGCAGCTTCTGATTTACCTGGGGATGATGGGCTTGCCCGGTTCGGCGTAGCCGGTCATTTCAAGGTAGCCGACTCCACGTAACGGTGATTGATCGCGGGCGCCAGCGACATCTATGGCGCCCTCCCAGTAGCTGGTTCCGAATCTGCCGGCGAGTTCCTGGCTCTTGAGCGGCGTCGTTATGTCCAGCTCCATATTCAGGCGCGGGATAGAGACGTGCCAGCGGATCGGATACGCCGCCCTGGTCGACGGACTGGTCCAGTTGTCTGGCGCCGGCGTCATTTGGAAATCCCTGAACGACAGGAATTGAGACTTCCCGTTCGCATCCACGTAGCTGCCCGAAGAGTACGGATCAATGCTGCCATCCTTGTGCCGCAGCCGGTACAGCATGAGTTCGGTCCCGTCTGCCAGTTGCACGCTCAGCCAGTCCCAACCCGTTTCATTCGCTGCCATCGACCCGGTAAAGAACTCGTGGTCGATCCAGGAGGTTCCCTCCACCTGGTAAGTTTTCCCATCGAGTGCAATGGATCCTGTCGTTGAAAGGCGGGTCAGCGAAAAGTAGTGCGAAGCATGGCCGGCGCCCTCGGCTTTCTGGCTGACCCCGTTCTGGCCCTGCACCACGGGCCGCTTGACGGGCGTTAGCTGCAGTGCAAGGTCAAATTTGTCAGCAACGCCGCGCAGCTCCTCTCGGTGCTCTGCGATGTGCGCCTGCCAATTGCCGTTCCACACCAACCCCGTCTGGGCATCCACGCCGGCAACGCCGGGTCCGGACCGATTGAGCCGTTCTTCGCTATAAAAGCGTCCGCCGGTGACATCGCTCAGCGCGATGTGCGCCATCCACAGGTCGCGCACAAACCATGGGCGGCTGCTCTCTGCGCGCGAGACACCCTGCCGGAAGAAGGTCAGCTCAAAACCGAAACGGTGGCCGTCTGCGGCCTTCACATTGCCCGTGTAGTACCACCACTCGGTCTGATAATCCTCATGGTTGAAGTAGTCTTGCGGAAAGGCGAACGTGTAACCAGGCTGCGCGATTTTGTAGTCCTGCGCTGTGGCGTACGTAGCGGTGAGGAGCAGCAGTGCAAACAGCTTATTCCTCATGCACCACCTCCATGGGATCCAACCGGACCGCGAGCCGCGCCGGAAACAGCCCTGCCAACACGGTGGCAACATACACGAGGCTCAGTGAACCCAGGAGAACCGCAACAGGCCAGTGAAATTGAATCGTCCATCCGAATGACTGCTTGTTGATCACGTACACCAGCACCAGCGACAATACGTATCCGAGCACAACGCCCAAAATGTTAGCCAGGATGCCAATCAGGCCAGCCTCGAACAGGATCAGTTTGCGAATCTGCACGCTCGTGCCCCCGAGATACCGGAGCACCCCGAACTCACGCCTCCGGTCCATCACGATGGAAATGAGCGCGCCAGCAACCCCGCCAATTGCTACGAGGATCGAGATGGCCTCCACTGCATAGGTAATAGCGAAGGTCTGATCGAAGACTCGTATGGCCTGCTGTCGTATCTCGCCATTCGAGAGCATCATCAGGCTCTGGTTCGCAATGGCCTTTTGTATTTCGGCGCGGGTTCGCTTGGAGTCTGCTCCTGGCGTAAGGTAGACGGCGAGGTTGGTGGGTGCGCTGTTGGGGAGATACCGTCGGAGAGTGTCCCAATTCAGCACGATGTAACCTGCTTCGTGACCATAGTCGTAAAAGATATCAATCACTTTGAAGGTGACTCGTTGTTCGCCAAGCGGTAGGGTGATGGTCTCGCCGGCCCTGACATGATGCTTGTATGCAAAGGGCTCGCTGACGACCGCATTGTCGCCTGCGGCCAACTCTCGCAGGATGTCCGCACTTGGTCTTCTCGAAAGAAAGGTCAGGCTCTGGCGAGGTGCTTGCCGACCCTGGCTTGCGCCAGCCAAGGAGGCGGGAAGCCCCTGGTACTGAATCTCGTAGGCGCGCAGGCGGCTCACGCTCTCTACGCCGGGCGTCGCCGCGATACGGTCGGCTACTTCGGGCGCAATGGTGGGATGCAGGTCGCCACCCATTGCTCCAGAGGGAGCCAAGTAGAGGTCCGCGGGCAGCTCACTGTCCAACCACGTCAACACCGTCTGCCGGAAACTCCCTACCATAATGCCCACGGACGTCATCATGGCGATGGCCGTGGCCAGGGCCGCCACAAGCACTGCAGTTCTGCGCAAGGATCCGCCCAAGCTGCGCGACGCAAGCAGTGCCTCTACTCCGAGTAAGCGGCGAAGCCAAATCGACCCCGCTGATGTGGCGCGGTACACCACCAGCGGAGCAAGCAAGGCGGTAGAAGCGACAAAGAGCAGCGCCGACAGATACCCCAACAAAGGCTTTCCGCCGATGGGCGGGCCAAGTGCGGCGAGGGTGCCCAATACCGCCAACACCAGCGCAATGGCTGCATCGCGCTTGCGCTCGACGCGCACTTCGAATTCGCGCCGGCCGCGCGCCATTGCTTCCGTGGGCGGCACCCTACTGGCTTCCCGTGCGGGGGCCAACGCAGAGCCTACCGCCACGCCAATGCCTGCCACAAGGGCAAGGACGACTGATCCAGCTGAAATGGTCATGGCGCCTGGGCGACTGGAGACATAGAGTGCATTGACTGTGGTCGAAAGCATGCCCACGGCTCCCGCGGCAAGCATACGGCCCAGGGGCAGGGCGGCCAGGGAACCTACTGTGCCAAAGAGCGCGGCCTCCAGGAGAAATGCACCCATGACCGCACCACGACCCGCGCCCAGGGCACGCATGGTGCCGATATCGGCGCGTCTGCGCACTACGGAAACTGAGACGGCGTTGTAAATGAGAAAGGCACCAACCAGCAGCGCGATACCGCTGAGCATTCGAAGATTCCAGCGGAAAGCCGCAAGCATGCGCCGATTGGCAGCGGTCTCTGCACCCTGGGCATTCAGTACACCCTTAGGCAGCGCCTGCTGAAGCTTGCTCTGCCACGTTTCGAAATTGCCGGAGTCCGGAGCCTTGATGAGGATGCGGTCGACACGCCCGGATTTTCCGGTCGCCAGTTGCGCCGCCCCGATGTCCATCAGGATGGCATCCGTACCCATCTGCGCGGAGTCTGGAATCAAACCGCGCACCACGTACTCCCTGGCGTGGTCGTTGATCAGCAGTTGAATCCTGTCGCCGATCGCCTTTCCCAGCCCGCTTGTCACCCATACCGCGTCAGGATCGTTGATGTGCTCGATACCCTGGGCTGCCGTCGCATCTTTGATGATCGTGCCGGCGTTGTTCGCCTCGGCAACGACATCTACTCCTATCAAAGGTACGGTCTCGCCGTTGGCGACCACCATCGCGTGATCTTCTATGCGGGGGCTAACGCCCAGGGCGTAGGGCAGCCTGGCGATCTGTCCAACGATCGCTTCGGGAAGTCCGCCTGCGGCGGTGACTTCAAAATCATCCTTGCCGGCGAGCGTTTCCATGGACGAGTGGAAGGAGCCTGCCGCAGCATCGCCCGCCAGGTCGATGGCAACCACAGCGGCATCGCCAAGCGCCACGGCAAAGAGGATCACCAGAGCACGCCCGGGCTGGCGGAACAGAGGCCGCAGGATCAGCCGATAGAGGAGAGCTATGCGACCCATTCAGCTCCGCTCTTCGACGATCCGTCCGTCGCGCATGCGCACGATGGTGTCGGCCACGACAGATGCCTCTTCACTGTGCGTCGCCATCAGGATGGTCACTTGGTGGTCTGAACAGACACGCTGCAATAGCTCGAGGATCGCGTTTCCTGTTGCGGTGTCTAGATTGCCCGTCGGCTCGTCGGCGAGAATCAGACGTGGGGTGTGCACCAAAGCGCGCGCAATCGCTACCCGCTGCATTTGTCCGCCGGAAAGCTGGTGCACCATGCGGTGAGCCAGCCCGTCTAGTCCTACATCGGCAAGCCGCTCCATTGCTTTGGAACGAGCGTTCGCCTCGCCCGCCAGCAGTAGGGGAACCTCGACATTCTCAATAGCGCTCAGGGTATGCAGCAATTGGAAAGATTGGAAAACGAAACCGATCTTTTCGCGACGCAGCTTGGTCAGCCCGGCTTCTCTTAGCTGATTTGTCGCAATTCCATCGAGCCGCACGTGCCCGGTGGTCGGGAAGTCGAGAGCGCCCGCCAGATGAAGGAGAGTTGACTTGCCACATCCGCTGCGACCCATCACTGCAACAAATCGGCGTGAGCTGATTTCCAGCGATACGTCGTCGAGCGCTCGGGTTCGCTCGCCTGCGTTGGTGTAGTCCTTCCCCACGTGGTCAAAGGCTAGCAGTGGGGTTGGTGTTTCGGATTGATTCGGCAACAGGGCTCCGGATTCGATGGTTATTTGATGCTATTAGGATTTGAACAGGACGAGGGTGAGTGGAGGTGCGAAGAATTGGCGACTTGCTTCACTGGATCAAAGTTAGCGCATTGACACCGGTTATCCCACCCTTCGCAAAGAACGCGAAGGATGGGGCACCCGTCGATTTGTAGTGGGGATAGAGCCTAAAAAGACCCGGAGCTGAGGTTAAGGGAAGAGCAACCGCAGATCTCTCCACTG
>Ga0302177_10003346_pt1 | contig 11205 bp, 8 predicted proteins | sample I_Palsa_E1_2_FD_198780 | JGI IMG/M metagenome (GOLD analysis project Ga0302177, IMG submission 198780) | Peat permafrost microbial communities from Stordalen Mire near Abisko, Sweden - I_Palsa_E1_2 | ecosystem: Environmental > Terrestrial > Soil > Palsa > Peat permafrost | place: Sweden: Abisko... | reverse complement strand
ACCCAGGGCGATCACTATATGCATCTGGCGGACCTGACCTCGTATTGCCAGGCACAGGAACGGCTCGGCGCGGTCTATGCCGAACCCGGAGCGTGGGCGCAAAAAGCGATCTTGAACGTCGCCAGCTCGGGAAAGTTTTCGAGCGATCGCTCGATTGCGGAATACGCAAGCGAGATTTGGAAGGTGGAACCATGCCCAGTACCCTAGAAACACAGTCCCGGACAGGTGAACCTAACATTTCGCCGCTGGCAGGCAAACCAGCGCCGAAGGAGTTGCTGGTGGACGTGGCTCGCCTGGAGAAGGAATATTTCGAGCGGCGTCCCGACCTGGATGATTCAAACCAGCTCGTCAGCTTCGGCACCAGCGGACACCGTGGCTCGCCCCTGCGCGGCACATTTAACGAAGCGCACATCCTCGCAATCACCCAGGCGATCTGCGAATACCGGCGCGAGCAGGGAACCGACGGGCCGCTCTATATGGGGAAAGACACCCACGCCGTCTCGGAGCCCGCACAGCGCACCGCCCTCGAGGTGCTGGCGGCAAACAACGTGGACACGATCATTCAGCGAGACGACGGGATAACTCCCACGCCGGTTATCTCGCGAGCGATTCTGGTTTACAACCGTAGCCGCCAGAAACATCTAGCCGACGGCATAGTGATTACGCCATCGCACAATCCGCCGGAGGATGGAGGCTTCAAGTACAACCCGCCCAACGGCGGCCCGGCTGATACCGACGTGACCCGCTGGGTAGAGAAGCGCGCGAACCAATTGTTGCGAGCAGAGAATGCAGGGGTCAAGCGCATTCCGTTTGCAAAGGCGATCCGATCCGCGATCACTCACCAGGAAGACTTCGTCCTGCCGTACGTTCGTGATCTCAAGAATGTCGTTGACATGGATGCGATTCGCGGCGCCCACCTTACACTTGGCGTGGACCCTCTGGGCGGAGCTTCCTTGCCTTACTGGGAACCGATCAATTCCATTTACGGGCTGGACATCGTCGTCACCAATGCAATCGTCGACCCGACATTTTCGTTTATGACGGTTGACCACGACGGTAAAATTCGCATGGACTGTTCGAGTCCCTATGCCATGGCCAGGCTGGTCGGTCTGAGAGATCAGTACCAGGTCGCTTTCGGCAACGATACCGACGCTGATCGGCACGGGATCGTGACTCCGGTTGCGGGTTTGATGAACCCGAATCATTACCTTGCCGTTGCCATCCGCTATTTGCTCAAGCACCGGTCCCAGTGGAGTAACACAGTCGCGGTGGGAAAGACTCTGGTGAGCAGCAGCATGATTGACCGGGTCGTCAAAAAGCTCGGCCGCAAGCTCCGCGAAGTGCCGGTGGGTTTCAAGTGGTTTGTGTCGGGCCTGGTCGATGGCTCGTACTGTTTCGGCGGAGAAGAAAGCGCTGGAGCGAGTTTTCTTCGTCTTGACGGCACCGTATGGACGACCGACAAGGACGGGCCGATCATGGATTTGCTGGCGGCGGAGATTACCGCCCGCACTGGCAAAAATCCCGGAGAACATTACCGCGAACTGACGGCGGAGTTCGGCACCCCGTACTACACGCGCATCGACGCGCCCGCCACGCCCGAGCAGAAGGCAAGGTTGGAAAAACTCACCCCGGACGCGGTAAAGGAGTCAGACCTGGCGGGCGAGCCGATCACCGCCAAGCTGACCAAAGCCCCGGGTAACGATGCCCCAATCGGCGGCTTGAAAGTCGTGGCGGAGAGCGGTTGGTTTGCAGCCCGACCCTCCGGTACCGAAAACATTTATAAGATCTACGCCGAGAGTTTCAAGAGCCAGACCCATCTGAACGCCATCCTTAGCGAGGCGCAGGAGATGGTGAATCATGCCCTGGGTTCGTCCGTGGTCGTTCCTGATGAGGCAGGCCGGAGATGAGCGGCAATGGCGGGCTCACGAATGTTCCGCTGTTTCCGCTCGAATATCGCGCTTCGGGCTTGCTGCTGCACGTCACGTCCCTGCCCTCGTCGTATGGCATCGGCGATTTGGGATCGTCGGCCTTCTCGTGGATTGATCGTCTCCACGATTCCGGCCTAGCGTGGTGGCAGGCGCTCCCGTTGGGTCCGACTGGTTACGGAAACTCGCCCTATCAATCGATGTCGTCGTTTGCCGGCAACGAGCTGCTGATCAGTCCCGGCTCTCTCATTTCGGACGGGCTGGTGCAGGCAAGCGATGCTCAGTCTCACTTCTCGAGGGACGCGGTGGACTATGATTCTGTTATCCCGTTCAAACAACGGCTGCTCGAAACCGCATGGGCAAACTTCAAAGCCGGGCAGCGCACGGACAGAGATCTCGCGCCCGCCTACGACGAGTTCTGCGCCAGGCAAGCGCATTGGCTGGAAGACTACGCTCTGTTCCGGGCACTGAAAGAAAAGTATCGCGGAGCGTATTATCTCGAGTGGCCGGAAGCGTTGGTTCAGCGCAGCCCGAGTGCTCTCGCCGAGGCGCGGCGAGAGTTGGCAACTCCAATTGATCGGGTACGCTTGGCGCAATTCCTGCTGTTCCGCCAGGCCGATCGACTCAAGGAGCATGCCCATGCCAGAGGCGTGAGCTTGATCGGCGATCTGCCCTTCTTTGTTTCCCCGGATTCCAGTGATGTTTGGGCGAACCCTGAGCTATTCCTGCTCGATGAGCAGCATCGGCCGCGCTTCGTCGCCGGCGTTCCTCCCGATTATTTCAGCGCGCAAGGTCAATTGTGGGGCAATCCGGTTTACAACTGGGATGCCGTGCGTTCGACTGGCTATCGCTGGTGCATCGATCGGTTGCGTGCTCTGCTCGCCCACGTCGATGTGATTCGCTTGGATCACTTCCGCGGGTTCGCGGCTGCGTGGCACGTTCCAGCCGGGGCGCCAACGGCTCAGTCGGGGCAGTGGGTGGCGGGTCCAGGAGCCAGCTTTTTTCAAGCGGTGCAAACCGAGCTGGGCCATCTACCATTCGTTGCGGAAGATTTGGGTGTGATTACGGCCGACGTGCAGGCCTTGCGCGACCAGTTTCAGCTGCCGGGGATGCGCATCCTGCAATTCGCCTTCGATGGTCATGCGGACAATCCCTATCTGCCGCACAACTTCGTCCACAATACAGTCGCCTATACCGGCACGCATGACAATGCCACGACTCGACAATGGTTTGAGGAATTGCCCGACGATCAGCGGCGGAACTTCTGGAGCTACCTCAAGCGTGCGCCGGGGACCAGTGCGGATGCCGCTCCGGAGTTGATGCGGCTGGCCTGGTCGTCACCGGCGGCGCTGGCGATTGCTCCGTTGCAGGATCTGCTCAACTTGGGAAGCGAAGCTCGTATGAACGTGCCGGGTCGTGCCGATGGGAATTGGCGTTGGCGTGTCCGAGAAGACATGCTATCGTTTCAAGCTTTTCAATGGCTGCAGGATTTGACGCAGAGTTGCAAGCGCTCGGTCAGTCCTGCCACATCCGCCAGGGCGCAAGTGGACCGCGGATGGGCGAGCGCCCAAATCTAGGAACAGACAGGAGGTTAGCCTGGTGATTCAAGTTGCCAAGAGTATTCTCCTGGTGGTGAGCGCGCTGTTTCCGATCGTGGATCCGATCGGAGGCAGTCCGGTCTTCCTGCTGCTCACGCGAGACTACGCGGCCGAGACCCGACGAGTGCTGGCGCGCCGCATTGCGGTGGATAGTTTCATACTGCTTATCGCGTCCTTTACCCTCGGGGCGCACGTGCTCTCCTTCTTTGGGATTTCGCTCCCGGTTGTGCAGGTTGGCGGTGGGCTGATCGTGATTTCAACGGGCTGGGCGATGCTGAATCAGAAAGATGGGGATGGCCGGCCTGCCAGGGGAACGGTCACTTGCGCTGATGCTCTGAGCCAGGCGTTCTACCCGCTGACGCTTCCCTTGACCGTTGGTCCCGGCTCCATCTCGGTTGCGATCACCTTGGGCGCGAATTCGCCGCAGCACCTGGGGGCAAACCTGCTGGTAATTCTCGCAGCCGCGATCGGTTCCGCTTTCGTGGCAGTAACCATTTATCTCTGCTACGGCTACGCCGATCGGCTGGCGAGCAAATTGGGTCCCACGGGGACGAACGTAATTCTAAAACTCACCGCCTTCCTGCTGGTGTGTATTGGAGTGCAAATACTGTGGAACGGCGCGAGCAAATTGCTCAGTTCGTTGCCGCAGTTTGGCGGGGTTGTGGCGCTGCCGCGGTGAGAGCGGAGCGAGCGGTTGGGTGGATGAAAGAGAGCAGCAGTGAACAGTTCAAGCGTTGATGTTCTCGCCAACATGCATGGTCCGGCCAACTCTGCCGGCTCCGTGGCCGCCCCGCTCATCAAACGAAGGACTTGGGAGCAGGCTGAGGGTAACGCACTGCCGCTCGGGGTCAAGTGGATCGAAGAGGAGCAAGCGTTCAATTTTGCCGTTCACTCCGAACATGCGGAGAGCGTCACTCTATTGCTCTACTCTCCAGCCGATCTGGTGAATCCTGTTCTGAGGCTTCAACTGGATTTCCTGCACAACAAGTCGGGGCGGATTTGGCACTGCCGCGTCCCAGTCGCAAAGATGGCTGATGCTCGCTATTACGCATACTCCGTATCGGGAGAGAGCATTCCTCAACTCCATAGCTTCGACCCGCAGAAGGTTCTCCTCGATCCCTACGCGAATTGCATTTTCTTCCCACCCGGTTTTGATCGAAACTTGGCCATGCGAGAAGGATCCAATGCAGGCAGCGCGCCTTTGGGAGTGCTGTTTGATCACCGATCGACATTTGACTGGTCGGGGGATCGGTCTCCGTATCATGAGTCGGATGCAGTCATCTACGAACTTCACGTGAAAGGTTTCACGAAGAACCCGAACTCGGGTGTCGACCCATCGCGTGCCGGCACCTACGCCGGTCTGGTGGAAAAGATCCCCTATTTAAAGGAACTCGGGGTGACGGTTGTGGAACTGATGCCGGTTTTTCAGCGTGATCCACAAGAACACGACTACTGGGGCTATATGCCTTTGAATTTCTTCGCGCCGCATGCTCAGTACGCGAGCACACACCGTGCGGATGAGCAGCGTCTTGAATTCAAGAATATGGTGAAAGCTTTTCATGAGGCTGAGATCGGCGTGGTGCTGGACGTCGTATACAACCACACTTGCGAGGGAGACTACAAAGGGCCGATCTACAGCTTCAAGGGTTTCGACAGCGCCGGTTATTACATGCTTTCCTCCGATCCGGCAAACCCCTACGCCAACTACTCCGGCACCGGCAACACCCTGAATTTCGGCCAGGCCCACGTGCGAAAGATGGTGATTGACAGCTTGCGTTACTGGAAGCGAGGGATGCATATCGACGGATTCCGCTTTGATCTGGCGTCGGTATTCAGCCGCAATGCAGACGGATCTCTCAACTGGGGGGAAGCGCCCATCTTCAGTGAAATTGCCGCGGACCCAGAATTAGGGCGGGTGCGTTTAATCGCGGAACCTTGGGACACAGCCGCTTATCAACTCGGGCGCGGATTCCCGGGTCTGACTTGGCTCCAGTGGAACGGGCGGTTTCGCGACGACATTCGCCGGTTTGTCAAGGGCGACACGGGGATGGTTCCCGAACTGATGCGACGTATCTATGGCAGCGATGACTTGTTTCCGGACAGCCGCGCCGACGCTTATCACCCATATCAGAGCGTGAATTATATAACCTCCCACGACGGCTTCACGCTCTACGATCTTGTCTCTTATGAGCGCAAGCACAATTGGCAAAACGGAAATAATAATCAGGACGGTGCTGACGCGAACTACAGTTGGAATTGCGGGCAGGAAGGGGATGAAGCCATCTCCCCGGCAGTCCTCGCGTTGCGCCGGAAGCAAGCAAAGAATCTCTGCTGTCTGCTCTTCTTATCTAACGGTACGCCGATGTTTCGGGCTGGGGACGAGTTCCTGAATACCCAATTTGGCAACAACAATCCCTATAACCAGGATAACGAAATTGGATGGCTGGATTGGAGTCAACTGCGATCCAATAAGGACATTTTCCAGTTCTTCAAGAAGATGATTGCGTTCCGAAAAAATCATCCCTCGCTGAGCCGGAGCAGGTTCTGGCGGGAGGATGTTTCCTGGTACGGCGTCGGCCCCACGGTCGATTTGTCCCACGACTCGCACAGCCTGGCATTCTGCCTGCACGGCGCTTCTCAAGGTGACGACGACATCTACGCGATGATCAATGCGTACTGGGAAGAGTTGGAGTTCAATGTGCAGGAGGGAACGGCACAGGAGTGGAACAAAATCGTGGACACCGCTTTGCCCAGTCCCGATGATTTCTCGGACGACGGAATCCCTTTAGAGCGGACGAAATACCTCCTGGCTCCAAGATCGATTGTGGTCTTGTGTCGACCCAAGAAAAGCGACACTCGGGAGGGTCCATGAGCACGCGATCGAGGGTCATGATCGTCGGTGGCGATTAACCAAGATGCCGATCGTCTGGTCAGCTCGGCTCCCCCGCAAACGCGGAAAAATGTAGAGCCGGCTCGCCCAATGAATTCTAAGTCTCGCACACAGCTGGCACACCGGATTTTCCACTCGCGTCGCGGAAAGCTGCAGATTCCGAAATTCGCAGTCGCTTGACCTCCAAGCCTCGAGCATTCGATCGCGACTATGCCAAACGTTCCCTGATGAGCCTTGATGAGTGGAGAGAGTTTTCGCGTCAGGACTTTTTCGCCTTCGCGGGAAAAGCCAATCCGAACCGACGAGCATTCCTAATCTCTTAAGTTGCGGCGACATAAATCGGCGGCGAACGCGCGGGACTCTAGCTTTCTTTGACTTTCTGCGCTAGCTCGCGGAATTCCTTGGCTTGTTTGTGACTGGCCTTTACTTGGAGGTGTGCGAGCTGTCGAGATTTCTCACTGGGGAGGAGCGAAACCAAAGCTTCAAGTTCGGTTGCCGCCTCGTGGGCGTGGTCAGCCTCTCTCAGCATCAAATGTTCAAACTTACGGACTGCTTCATTGTGATCCATATTTTCTCTCTTTCATGAAAGTGTGGCGCGAAACGAGACATGTGATATCGCGGTTTATCCCGGTCAAGGGCCACCAAAGCACGCTCCCCGAGAAGAATCCGAACTCGGAACGAACCAGTCCACTAAAAGCGAACTTCAAGAAGGAGAGCTTACGCTTGCTTCCCCCTTGTCGGCGACCGAACGAGCTTCGCCGAATCGGATGGTCCCCATCCGCGTCAAGTCTTTTTCGCCTTCGCGGGAGGAACCAGCGCGACCGCAGCCTCGGTGGTGAGCAGGAGGAAAGTGAATGTCTCCTGCAGGTAAAGACGGACCGCGGCATCGTTGTGATTGAGATAGCCGATGGAGACGTCCTGGCCGAGGTGCAGGTCGAAATCACCGCCACGAGTGGTCAGCACGAAGGCGCCGGCGATTGCGGGCGCCCAGATGATTTGATCATTCACCAGTCGCTTGACGTGCTCCAGCACGGGGTATCCGTGGTCGCTGGTCTCGGCCAGTGCGGTGTAAGCGTCGGCACCGAGCAGCACGGCATAGGGACCGTTCACACCGACGAGACGCAGCTGGCTCAAACTTTGGGCAATTGCATCCGGGTACTCGCGGACGTCGGCGGGGAGCGTCATGATGGGGTTGCTGGTTCCCTGGCGGATGCCCCCAATCCCGGCGGCGGCATATCCCTCAAATATCGCAGCGTCCTCGGCAAAGGCGATCTGTCGAGCGGCGTCCTTGGCCGGTTGCCAGTCGGAGTCGTTCGCGCCACGATCGACATCGTCGATACTTTTGCGGTCCAGTTCGAAGGGAACACGCAGTTCGACCAACGCCTTTACCTCGCGCTGGCTCGCGACAATGCCTTTTGCTGAGGCGGCGATTGCACGCAGGTGACCGGTGCCGACGGCTGAAAGGGCGGTGCCGGCTGGACCTTTTAGGTCCACGACACGTCGTCCGGCAAGGTAGCGCTTGAGCGTGCGGGATGTTTCTTCTTCGATCTGAACCCATGCCGAATCGGAAATGGGAGCAAGCTCACGATGGAGATTATTCATGTCGTATGTCTCCTTTGAGAGAACCGATGCCGAGCGAACCATCGCGCACCGATGGGATAGGTGAGGATGAGACAGAGGAAGGAGTTTCGGCCGCAGGCGGCGCTGCGGAGGATTCCCCAACCGCAGGCTGATCCCCAGCAGCTTGGTCGTCGGTGAGGTTCTCCAGAAATGTCGCTGAAGGGACGAAGAACAGATTTCCTGTGACGGCACGGCTGAAGTCGAGCAGTCGGTCGTAGTTGCCGGGTGGCCGACCGACGAACATGTTCTCGAGCATCTGCTCAATGGTGCGAGGCGAACGGCTGTAGCCGATGAAGTAAGTGCCAAATTCACCATGCGCGGGCCGACCGAAGGGCATGTTGTCGCGTAGAATCTTGATCTCTTTTCCGTTCTCGACGATGGTGGTGAGTGCGCTGTGCGCGGAGGTTGGCTTGACGGAATCGTCCAATTCGATGTCGGAGAGCTTGGTGCGTCCGATGATGCGTTCCTGTGTTTCGGTGGAGAGCGCATTCCATGCGCCAAGATCGTGAAGATATTTCTGAACAATAACGTAGCTGCCGCCCTCAAACGTAGCGTCCTCATCTCCAATCAGCACGGCCTCGGTCGCCGCCGCGCCCCTCGGATTCTCCGTCCCGTCGACGAAGCCCAGCAGATCGCGTTCGTCGAAATAACGGAAGCCCTGCACTTCATCAACCGCGGATACGGCATTTCCGATACGCTCCATCACCTGCGTCATCAGCTCGAAGGATAGGTCCATGCGCTTGGCGCGGACGTGGAACAGCAGGTCGCCGGGCGTTGAGACCGCATGGCGCGCCCCGGAGTGAATTTCCCGGAAAACGTGCAGCTCCGCCGGACGGGGCTGGCCGAAGAGCCGGTCCCAGGCCTCAGACCCAAACCCCATCACGCAGGAAAGTCCGCCCTCCAGGTCGCGAAATCCCACCGCGCGCACCAGCGCGGGGAGGTCGCCACAGAATGAACGCAGAGCGGCACGATTGTTGGAGCCCGGGTTAAGTGTCGCAACCAGGAAGATCGCGGCCCGGGTTAGCGGCGCTTCTACCGCCTGCGCGAGAGCTGGCGATCGAACTGCCGCCGAGAGTGGGCTCATCGAATTGGGATCGGAATCGGTCTCCATCGGTTATCGTGGTTGCTGGCATGGGCGGATTTCGTTTTGCGAAATGCTGCGCTCGCGCCGAGTGCGAAATTCGCCCTGCTAGCTTACCATCGACTGCAAAAATCTTGCGCCGCCTTCCGTCGGTGACTGCCACAATCGCAAAAAACCGGCCTCATGATAGCGATCGGATGGCCTGGAGAAGAGCGGCTCGAACAGGCGCGACGATGACGGTAGTGAGGGCGACAAGGCCGGCCATCCGCGTTTCACGTCAGAAGCCACGTACGACCCGGCTGCAATGGACAAGGACCAAAGAGGAGCTGCCGGAGAGCGGCGGCGCAATCTATGCGACCGATCCATAACAAACCGCCGCTGGTTGCGATGCGCTCCTGATCCTGACTGAGTGGAAGCAGTTTGCGGAGACCTGGATCTCAAGAAACTTCGCTCAGCCTTGAAGCATCCGATCCTGATTGACGGCAGGAACCTGTATCGCCCGGAGGAGATGGCGCGGACAGGCTTGTCTACCACAGCATCGGGCGGCCGGTCGCGATTCCCGACGGAATGGCATTCGAAAGCACAGCGGACGCCATCCATCGGGAAAGGAACTCCCGGTCGAACCCGGCCGTAAGGTGGCGCCCGGGATCCGGAACCTCGATCAGCCGAGCGAACGTGCCTCTCTGAACACGGTTGTGGTTCAGCGCTCAGGCGCTCCTGCCCCCGGCCGTTCCGCGGCGGGAGTAACTATTCTTGATGCCCCGACGGTATCGGGTTTGCGCTTGGCTGGTGCGGGTTAATCTGCTATCTTACTTGTCAACGAATGCTGGCGCGGCGGGAGATCTTGCGGATTCTTCCGACTCAAAGGCCGGGCAATATTCAAGCTGTTCGAATCAGGGTGGGGAACTTGGCAAAACAGTAAACACCTGCTCAGACGATCCGATGGTCGGCGGTTCTTGTATTGAGCGAGGCTAGCCAGCTAGATCGCTGAAGGAGGATGCTGCTACGCCGACGGTAGCCTAATCCCAATCCTCATTCGAAACCCCCAGAACTGATGGCTTTGGCTTTGTCCTGGCGGGGCTTCTGTTAGGGCTTTTGAGCCAGGTTCCAGTCGGGTAGGAACATGGACAAACGAGATCCACGGTCCGATTTTCAGCATAACCCCGCGAACCAACGGGGCGTTGGGGTTCCTGCCAAAGGCGATAGCTCGGACTCTAACTCACCGATTGATCCTGACGCCACTTTAGTCGATTTTCCCAAGCCGGCTTCCGACCCTACATTCGTCGATCCCGAGGCTACTCTGGTGGATTTGGATGCCACCATCCTGGAAGGAATTTCGCCTCCCCCTTCTTTAGATCGAAAAGTCAATCGGCGCCCGGCGGCGGTTCCTCTGCTGCAAACCGGCGAAGTGCTGGTGGGCCGCTACGAAATACTGCAACTGCTGGGGGAAGGCGGCATGGGTGCCGTCTACAAAGCGAAGGACCGAGAGCTTGATCGCTTCGTCGCGTTGAAACTGGTCCGTCCGGAGCTGGCCGCCAATCCCGCCATGATTGCCCGCTTCAAGCGGGAGCTTTTGCTCTCCCATCAGGTCACTCATAAGAACGTCATCCGCATCTATGATTTGGGTGATTCCGATGGGATGAAGTTCATCAGCATGGAATTTGTCGATGGCCAGGACCTGCGGTCACTGATCCTCGAAAGGAACAAGCTCTCTCCCGAGGAGTCGGTGGAGATCATCATTCAGGTCTGCCGCGCCCTCGAAGCCATTCACGCGGTTGGCGTAATTCATCGCGATCTAAAACCTCAAAACATCATGCAGGATACGAATGGCCGCATCCTGGTGATGGACTTCGGCATGGCTCGCACCATCGAGAGTGACGGCATGACCCAAACCGGCGCTCTGGTCGGGACCATGGAATACATGTCGCCGGAGCAGGCCCTGGCGAAAGAGCTGGACCACCGCTCTGACATTTTTTCCCTGGGGTTGATTCTTTATGAGTTGCTGACCGGAGTCATGCCATTCAAGGCGGAGAGCGCTGTCGCCAGCTTGATCAAGCGCAACTCCGAACCCGCCACCCCGGTCTCCGATCA
>Ga0302177_10003344_pt1 | contig 11206 bp, 9 predicted proteins | sample I_Palsa_E1_2_FD_198780 | JGI IMG/M metagenome (GOLD analysis project Ga0302177, IMG submission 198780) | Peat permafrost microbial communities from Stordalen Mire near Abisko, Sweden - I_Palsa_E1_2 | ecosystem: Environmental > Terrestrial > Soil > Palsa > Peat permafrost | place: Sweden: Abisko... | reverse complement strand
CACGGAGCTGTGGATCGAGGTCGAAGCGGATCACACCCACTACGGCGACGAGATCACCTTCGGCGGCGGCAAAGTGATCCGCGACGGGATGGGCCAGCATCCCAGCGCGACGCGTGCCGACGGCGTGCTCGACACCGTCATCACCAATGCGGTCATCGTCGACGCCGGCGGCATCGTGAAAGCCGACGTCGGGATTCGCGACGGCCGGATCGTCGCGCTCGGGAAGGCCGGGAACCCGCTGATCCAATCGGGCGTGACGCCGGGGATGATCGTCGGCGCGTCGACCGAAGCGATCGCCGGCGAAGGGATGCTCCTGACCGCGGGCGCCGTCGACGCCCACGTGCACTTCATCTGTCCGCAGCAAGTCGAGAGCGCGATCTCGAGCGGCGTCACGACGATGCTCGGCGGCGGCACCGGACCCGCCTCGGGCACCAACGCCACGACCTGCACGCCCGGAGCATGGCATCTCGGCACGATGTTCGCCGCGACCGATGCGCTGCCGGTCAACGTCGGTTTTCTCGGTAAGGGCAACGCAGCCGGCGCCGAACCGCTGCGCGAGCAGATCCGCGCCGGCGTCTGCGGCCTCAAGCTGCACGAAGATTGGGGCTCAACCCCCGCCGCCATCGACACCGCGCTGCGCGTCGCCGACGAGATGGACGTGCAGGTCGCGATCCACACCGACACGCTCAACGAGATGGGGTTCGTCGAAACGACCATCGCCGCGATCGCCGGCCGCACGATTCACACCTACCATACCGAAGGCGCCGGCGGCGGCCATGCCCCCGACATCATCCGCATCGCCGGCGAGCCGTACGTGCTGCCCTCGTCGACGAACCCGACGCGTCCGTACACCGCCAACACGCTGGCCGAACACCTCGACATGCTGATGGTATGCCATCACCTCGATCCGCGCATCCCCGAGGACGTCGCCTTCGCCGACTCGCGCATTCGCGGCGAAACGATCGCCGCCGAGGACATCCTGCACGACCTGGGCGCGATCAGCATCATCAGCTCCGATTCACAAGCGATGGGGCGCGTCGGCGAAGTGATCACGCGAACGTGGCAGACCGCCCACAAGATGAAGCTGCAGCGCGGGACGCTCGCCGGCGACGCGGAACGGCGCGACAACGAACGCGTGAAACGGTACGTCGCGAAGTACACGATCAACCCCGCGATCGCGCACGGCTTCGCCGGCGAGATCGGTTCGATCGAAGCGGGAAAACTGGCCGACCTCGTGCTCTGGAAGCCGGCTTTCTTCGGTTACCGTCCCGAACTCGTCCTCAAAGGCGGCGCGATCGCGTGGGCCGCGATGGGTGATCCGTCAGCCTCGATCCCGACGCCGCAGCCGGTCCGCATGCGTCCGATGTGGGGCGCCTTCGGCAGCGCCCCGCAGGCGATCGCGCTGACCTTCGTCTCGCAAGCGGCGCGCGACGCCGGGCTTCCCGAACGCTCGCCGGGCGGTCGCCGTTTCGCCGCGGTGCGCAACGTGCGCGCGCTCGGGAAGCGCGATATGGTGCGCAACGACGCGCTGCCGCGCATCGACGTCGACCCGCAGACCTACGAGGTTCGCGCCGACGGGGAACTGCTGACTTGCGAACCGCTCTCCGTGCTGCCGCTCGCGCAGCGCTACGCGCTGTTCTGATGCTGTACGACACGACGTTCGGGAACCTCGCCGACTTCGCGGTCGGGACGCGCCGCTTGGAGCGCGTCGCGATCGCCAGCGACGACTGCGCGAAGCGGCTCTTGCGGCTCGCGACGAGCATCGGCGACATCGGCTTGCGCTTCGACGGCGCACGGCGCCTGCGTGACGGCGACGTCGTGCACGCCGACGAGCGCGTCGTCATCGCCGTCGCGGTCGCTCCCGACGACGTCCTCGTCGCGCGACCCGCGACGATCGCCGCAGCACTCGCGATCGGGCACGCCCTCGGCAACCGCCACCTGCCGATGCACGTCGACGGCGACACGCTCGTCGTGCGCTACGATCCGCTCCTCCCCGCACTGTTCGCCGAGCACGGCGTCGCGGTCACGCGCGAGGCGCGCGTGCTGACGCAGCCGTTCCGCCACGCGCACGCGCCGCACGGCCATGCCTGAGCTCACCGCGCTGCTCCAGCTCGCCGACGCCGCGTTCCCGGCCGGCACCTTCGCCCACTCGTTCGGGCTCGAGACCGCGATCGCCGAGGAGCGCGTCCGCGATGAAGCCTCCCTCGAAGCGTGGCTGCGGACGTACCTGCGCGGGTCCCTGGCGACGTTCGACGGCGCTGCGTTCGTGCTGGCCGCTCGCGACGAGATCGCCGCCGAACTGCTCGACGAGCGGCTCGCCGCCGCGCAGCCCAACCCGGAACTGCGGCGCGCGAACGCGCATCTCGCGCGTGCTACGCTCGCGACCTTCGCCGCCATCGGATTGCAGTCGGCGGCGTTAGACGCGTACGGTGCGGCGATCGACGATGATCGCTGTGCGGGCCAGCACGTGCTGGCTGCCGCGCTGGGGTACCGCGCCGCAGAGGTCCCGTGGGTCACCGCGCTCACCGCGCATGCGAGTACGACCGTCGCCACGCTGGCATCGGTCGCCGCGCGTGCGGTGCCCCTCGGTCAACGCGCCGTCGCCCGCGTGCGCTGGCGGTTGCAGTCCGCGATCCGCGCTGCGGTCGAGCGCGCCGCGGACGCGCGCAGCGTGGACGATCTCGCCATCGGCGCACCGCAGATTGAGATCGACGGCTTGCGGCATCGCCGCCTCGACGGACGGTTGTTCGCATCGTGAGCGCGGCGCGCGTCGGCATCGGCGGTCCGGTCGGCGCCGGCAAGACGGCGCTCGTGGAGGCGGTCGCGCGCCGCCTTCACCCGCGCATCGATCTCGCCGTCGTGACCAACGACATCTACACCCAAGAAGACGCGCAGATCCTCACCCGCAGCGGCTGCCTCCCGGCCGAACGCATCCTCGGCGTCGAAACCGGCGGCTGCCCGCACACGGCGATCCGCGAAGACGCGTCGATGAATCTGCAAGCGATCGCCGAGCTCGAGCGGCACTTTCCCGATTTGGCGCTCGTGCTGGTCGAAAGCGGCGGCGACAACCTCGCCGCGACCTTCAGCCCCGATCTCGCCGATGTGACGATCTACGTGATCGACGTCGCGGGCGGCGACAAGATCCCCGCGAAGGGCGGACCGGGAATCTCGCGCGCGGACCTGCTCGTCATCAACAAGATCGATCTCGCCCCGCATGTCGGCGCCGACTTGGAACGGATGCGCCGCGATGCAGCCGCCGCGCGCGGAACGCGCCCGTTCCTGTTCACCGATCTGCGTCACGGCGTCGGCATCGACGACCTGGTGGCCTTCGTCGAACGCGCCGCACTGCTCGACCGCATCGCATGATCTCGAACACGCTGCACCTGGCAGCGGAACGGCGCAACGGCAGCACCGTGCTCGCGCGCGTCCACGCGCAAGGCTTATGGCGCTCGAGCCGCCCGTTCCGCGAAGGCATCGCAACCCACGTCGTCGTCTCGCAGCTCGGTCCCGGCATGATCCGCGGCGATCGTTTCAACACCACGGGAGCGGTGGGGCAGAACGCGCACCTGATCGTGACCGGCCAGATGGCAACCCGCATCCTCCCCGGCCGCGTGCCGGTCGCGACGCACGCAGCCTGGACCGTCGCCGACGGCGGCACGCTCGAACTTCTCAACGAACCGACGATCGTCACCGCCGGTGCCACGCTCGACGCGCACCTCACCCTGGAGCTCGAAGGCGACGCGCGCGCCGTCATCAGCGACATCGTCAGCCGGACTGCCGGCTCCACGGTGCGCACGGCAATGAAGGTGGAACGAAACGACCATATCGCGCTCATCGACGTCCTGCAGCTCGACGGCGTCCTCGACGACGCCGACACCGTCATCGGCACGCTCACGATCCTCGGCGGCCGCACCGATCTCGCCGCACTCGATCGGATCGCAGACGCGTGTAAGGACGTCCGCATCGGTATCGGCACCTTCGAAAGCGGAGACACCCTCGCGCGCGTCGCCGCCGCCCACGTCGCCCCCGTCCGCGAAGCGCTGACGCGCCTGCACGCGAGTCTCGGCCTCGATCGGGCCGAAGCTAGTCGCGCCTCTCGCTGAGTTCGCGGGCGTAGTTGGCCATGGATCGATTGTAACGAGGCAAGTATTCGGAGAGCGCCGTAAGCGCAACGCCTACCGCCTCGCGTTCGCGACCGACGCTGACGAGACTGAGCGCGAGGACCCCTCGGACGGCTCCGGTGAGCTCATCCGGTTCGGCTTCGAGCTCGGCAGAGAGGAGCGTAACCGCTTCCTGGGCCCGTCCGATGTTTCGCATCGAACTTGCCATTTGGATGACCGCGCGGCGACGGCGCGTGCCCGTCAAACCGATGTTCAGCGCAGATTTGTACAACGGCACTGCGAGATCGGAGTGACCGGTCGAATCGAAGGCGCACGCGCGCTCGAACGGGCCGATCGCGCTCTGCGGAGGCAGTTCGGCGACGAGGTCGTCGATCGCGGCGACGAACTGATCTTCATCGCGGTCGTCGAGCGTCGCCCATGCGGCCGCCAGACGTTGCTCCCAATCGGCGTTTTCCTCAGCCACGCTCTCCATGTTAGCCGCGCCTGCTCAAACGCCCGCCGGCCATTTCCGGAGGTCGACGCCTTTGATCGTGAGCCACAACGCGAAGAACAGCTGGGTCAGGAAGAACGGCAGGACGATCGCGGGGAAGATCGCCGCGTTGAGGGCCGGGATCAGAAAGTCCGTCGCGACGCTTGTCAAGAGACAGAGCGCGGCCAGCTCGAAGAGCACGCCGAAGGCTCGGGGAAGATAGCCCGAGCGGTAGATGAGGTAGCCGAGCACCGCGCTGTGAAAAGCGAAGAAGACGAGCCCGACGTTGTGGCCGTCGTTGTGGAGATGGAACGCAAGCAAAGCCAGCGCTTGGAGTTGCGGAAGATCGAACGCTGCGAGACGGCCGGAGCCGCCGAGAAGCAGCAAGGCCGCGTAGCGCGCGAGCGCACTCGCCGCACCGATGACCGCGTGCGCGAACAGCAGGAACGCTGAGAGCAGCGCGAGCGCCGGGTTGACCGGCCGGAGCAGCGCGTAGAAGAACGCGGCGATCGCCGCGTAACAGACGTACGTCAGCACCTCGCCGGCAAACGCGAGCCGCCACGGTGAGAGCGGCGCCGCCACTTGCACCCCTGTTACCAGGAGTCCGCTCGGGCCGAACAGCTTCGACCACACCGGGTTCACGGCGAACGCCAACGCGATCTCGATGAGGTACAGCACTCCCGCGGCTCGCGCGTAGAGCTGCGGTGATGCCCTCACGCCCCGGCGCCGACGACGTCTTCCGCTACAACGTCGGCATCAACATCGAAGGACGCGACGTCGTACCAGGTCGGACCCGTCTTGATCGTCGCTTCGATCGGGACGCTGAGTTCGAGGGCGTGCTCCATTTCGTACTTCACGATGCGGGCTACCGCCGGGACGTCGGCCTTTGCGACCTCGAAGATCAGCTCGTCGTGGATCTGCAGCAGCATGATCGCATCGAGCCCCTCGCTTGTCAGCCGGCGGTCGAGGCGCACCATCGCCAGCTTCATGAGGTCGGAGGCCGAGCCTTGCAGCGGGGCGTTGGTCGCTTCGCGTTCGGCCGCCGCGCGCAGCATGTAATTCTTCGCCCGCAGGTCGGGCATGTAGCGGCGACGGCCGAGGATCGTCTCGACGTAGCCGCGTTCGCGTGCTTCCTCGAGCACGTGGTCGATGTAGCCGCGCACGCCGGGGAAGCGGGCGAAGTACGCTTGCATCATCGTCTTCGCGGCCGCGCGGTCGATCTCGAGCCGCTGCGCCAAACCGAAATCCGACATCCCGTAGAAGAGTCCGAAGTTGACCGACTTCGCCATGCGGCGCTGGTTCGGATCGACCTCCGCGAACGGACCGACGTCGAAGATGCGGCGCGCAGTGAAGTCGTGGATGTCTTGGCCTTCGTGGAACGCGGTCCGCATCGCTTCGTCGCGGCTCAAGTGCGCCATCAGGCGAAGTTCGATCTGTGAGTAGTCCGCCGCGAGCAGCACGCGGTCGTCGGATGGCGCAACGAAGGCTTTGCGGATTTGGCGTCCGAGGTCGCTGCGCACGGGGATATTCTGCAGGTTGGGGTTGATCGACGAGAGGCGTCCGGTGGCGGTCGCGGTCTGGCGAAAGATCGTGTGGATGCGATCGTGTTCGTCGAGCAGCGTGGGGAAGACGTCGATGTAGGTGTTCTTGAGTTTCGAGACTTCGCGGTATTCCTGAATCTTCTGCGCGATCGGAAACGACCGCAGCCGCTGCAGTTCGGCGTCGTCGGTGGCGTAGCCGGTCTTGTTGCGGCGACCGGCCGGCAAGCCGAGCCGGTCGAACAGGATGCGCCCGAGCTGCTGCGTGCTGCCGAGGTTGAACTCTTCGCCTGCCATGTCGTAGATCTCGCGCTGCAGCCGCGCGACGTCGGCATCGACCTGTACCGCGAGCGATTGCAGCGCGTTGCGATCGACGGCGATGCCGGCGCGTTCCATCCCGGCGAGCACGGAGGCGAGCGGCAGTTCCACGTCAGCGTAGAGCGAGAGCTGACCGCGGCGTTCGAGCTCGGCGCGCGTGGCGCGCGCGAGCAGCCCGGCAGCGTCGGCGACCGCGGCCGGCTCCTCGGGCAGGACGCGGTCGAGGAACTCGCTCGTCGCCTGGGCCGGGTCGGTGAAGGCGCGCGACGGGTTGAGGACGTGCGCGGCGAGCATGGGATCGTCGCCGAGGCTGCGCACGGGGAGCCGCAACCGTCCCATCACGCTTTTGCCGTCATACGCGATCAGTTGCGGAACCCGCTGCCACAGCCGTGCGAACGCGTCACCGATCGCCGGCGCATCGAGCGCCGAGATCAGGAACGCGAACGCGTGGCCGTCGTCGACCGAGACGGCGACGGCGTCCTCGCGCAGCGCCAGCGCCACGCGTTCGCGACTCGCCGCCGCTTCGAGCAGTTCCGCGATGCGCGCGTGATCCGCCGGTTCGGTCACCGCCGTGTACGACTGGTAGTCGCCCAGCGGCACCAGCTCGGCCGGCGGTTCGAGCCGCGCCAAGAGCGTCTTGAACTCGAGGTCGCGGTAGAGCGTGTACAGCTCGTCGTTCGCCGGCGGGGTGTAGCGCGCCGCCTCCCAGTCGAGGGGCAGCGGCAGGTCGCGGTTGACGAGCGAGACGTCGCGACACACGCGCGCCTGCTCGCCGTACTCGCGCACCAGCGCCTCGAGCTTCGGCGTCCCGGCAAGTGCGGGGTTCGCCACCAGCGCGTCGAGCGAGCCGGCGTGCTTGATCAGTTTGATCGCAGTTTTCTCGCCGACGCCGGGAATGCCGGGAAGGTTGTCGGACGGATCGCCCTTGAGGCCGCGATAGTCGGGCAGCTGCTGCGGCGCGAGATCGAAGCGTTCGCGCACCGCGGCTTCATCGTAGCGCCCCAATTCGGTGATCCCGCGCCGCGTCGTCAGCACGGTCGTGCGTTCGTCGACGACTTGCAGCAGGTCGAGATCGCCGGTGACGATCAGGACCTGCTGCTCGTCGCGCTCGGCCTGCGCGGCGAGCGTCGCGATCACGTCGTCGGCTTCTTCGCCGTCATACTCGACGATCGGGATGCCGTAGACCCCGAGAATCCGGCGCACGAGCGCGAACTGCGGCCGCAGTTCGTCGGGCGTTTCGGTACGATTCGCCTTGTACTCGGGATACAGCGCGATGCGCGCAGCGGCCCGCCCCTTGTCGAACGCGGCGATGACATGGGTCGGCTTCTCGTCATTGATGATCTTGCTGACCATCATCGTGAAACCGTAGGCACCGCTGATCGGCACGCCGCGCGTCGTGGTCAGCGCCGGTAGCGCGAAGAACGCGCGGTACACCAGACCGTAGGTGTCGAGCAGCATCAGGCGTGCCGTTCCCGGCGTCATCGGACCTCGATCGCGAGCGTGCCGGCGCCGACGTCGCCGTCGTCGGAGACCTTGAGGACGGAGACGACGTAACGGCCCGGTGTCTGCGGGAGCGGCACGTCGAAGCCTTCCGTATCCGTGCGGTCGATCCGCCAAAACAGCGAGCGCTCCGAGGCGGCACCGAGCGGGCCGCTCTCGGGCGCGCTGCGCTCGTTGTCGGCCAGGTCGACCACCGTCGACTGGCGCGGCGCCACCGAAGCGTGCCACGCGGGGTCGGTCGATGCGGAATCCTGCGTCGTCGTCCCCGTCCCGCTGAGCACCGCGGCCGCGTCGTCGAACGACGCGCCGTCGGCGGCGCGCGCATCGGCGAGCCGGATCGCGAGCGTCGCCGGCGAGCGTTCCCCGCCGTCGGCGATGGTGACGTGTGCGGTGCTGCCCGGAGCGTAGATCGCATGGTCGGCGGCGAGGGTCGTGGCGCGCGGATGGCCCGGCCCGTCGACGACGAGCCGCTGCGTCGCATACTCCAAGGCGCCGTCGCGGACGAAGGCGACCCCGACGGCGGCGTCGCCGACCGTCTCCGGGACGCTGAAGCTCGCCCGTGCGCGGCCGCCCGCGACGGCGACCGTCTGTTCGCCCATCGCGCGCGTCCCTTCGAAGTCGATGAAGGCGTCGCCGGTGGATCCGTTGAGCGCGGCGTCGACCTGCACGTGTTCGCCGACGCGATAGCGGGCGTGGTCGGTCGCGATCTGCACGTCGGCGCTGCGCCTTGCGCGCGTCCCGACCTGTTCTTGCGGCGCGACGGTGACTGCGCTGACGTCGAGCGCAGCCCGGCCGTCGACGTCGGCTTGCGCGTAGGCGAGGTTCGTCCCCGGCACGACGTCGCGGAAGATTGCGCGCGCGCGACCATCAGGGCCGAGCGCGACGCTCTGCGACTGTGCGCTCGGGCCGTGAACGAGCTTGAGACTGACCGCGAGCCCCGCGGCCGGACGCCCGTCGACGGCGTCGAAGCCGCGCACGTCGATGACGACCGGCTCGCCAAGATCGAGGTCAGTCCGTTCGGGTTCGACATCCAGCGCGATCCGCGCGTTCGGCGTGATGACGCGCGCCGATGCAGTCGACGCGCCGCTCGACGCAACGATGCCGTACGTCGATGCGAGCCCGTCGGTCGGCGCCGGGATCGTCGCGCGCGCGATGCCGGTTGCATCGGTGACCGCGTGGAGGTCGAGGATCTTGGTCGTCCCCCACGTCACGCCGCTGGCCGCACCCGGTACGGGGACGTGCGGAGAGCGCACGACTTCGACGCGCACGTCGCGGCCTGGGACCGGCGTTCCGTTGGGGAGCTTGACGCCGATCGCCACCGGCAGGTTCGCATTGGCGGTACAGCTCGGCTCGCAGGTCGCGACGACCGAAAGCACGACGTCGCCGACGCTGTCGACGTGCACGGCGGCGCCGCCGCTGGCGGTCCCGAGCGTCGCGAGCACGGTGGCGTCACCGCCAGGCGCATCCGGCGGCAGCGCGAGCTCGGCGCTGAACGCGCCTGCGGCGTCGAGGTGCGCTTGTGCCGTCGCGAGCGTACGACCGCGCACGATGAACGCGACGCGCAGATCGCCGCTTGCGGGACGGTAGGCCGTCCCCACGCGTTTGCGCGCGAAGCCGACGACCCGCAGGTGGTCGCCGGCGCGCACGTTCGCGCGTTCGGCGCGCACGCCGACGAGCGTCGCGGGCACCGGCGGCTGCGGCAGAAACGAGACGAACGCGTCGCTGTGTCCCCACTCGGCGAGCGCGAAGCGCGGGCGCTGATTTCCGGACCAGCGCGCGATACCATGGATGTCCGTGCGCCCGTACGTGAACGACGTTCCGACGAGGTAAGTGATGCGCATTCCGGGCAGCGCGCGGCCTGTGCCGAGGTCGGCGCCGTAGAGGACGATTCCACCCGGGGACTCCTTCGTCAGCAGGCCGACGCGCGTGAGGTTCAGCCAGGCCTGCTGCGCGGCATCGCCGCGCCGCGCTTCGATGACGAAGAACCCCTCCCGATTCTCGAGCGGAACCTCGACGTCGTTGGGCGTGTAGCGGAGCCCGGTCGGCGGCGTGAACCGCCAGCGTGCGACCGGTGTTCGACGCGAGGCGTCGATCGGTCGCGAACGCGCTGAGCCCGCGACGAGGACGTCGGCCGGATCGACGGCGTAGGCCGCGAAATCGACCGGCGCGCCGCTGTAGGTGTCGAGCCGAACGGTGATGCGCTTCCACGGCACCGCGACGTCGCGCGCGTAGAGCGCGAAGGTGCGATCCCACTTGCCGGAATCCGGCAGCGGCCGCGCCGCGCGCGCTGGGAGCGCGCCGCCGAGCAGCGCGAGCGCTGCGAACAGCGCAACGAAGCGTTTAGAAATCGTACGAAATCGTCCCGCTGGTCGACGGATCCGTGGTGCGAAAGCCCATCGTGTAGGTGCGCTTTTCACCCTGCTTGAGCACCATCTGCGAGTTGCTCACCCCCGCGAACACCGACGATCCGCTGTCTTGCGCTTGGAACCGGTTTCCGTCCCGGTCGAGGTAGGAGAAGTGATCGATTTGCGGGGTGAAATCAGCGCGGCTGTCGTTGCTGAGTTCCACGCGCACGATTAGATAATTCAACGTGCCGGCCGAGGTTTGTGCCGAACTGTCGCCTGTTGGGACGACGCGAGCGTCAAGCACGCGGACCGAGCCCAATCCGGCGACCCGTTGCTGACCTGCCGGCGTATCGTCCTGTTTGCAGGCGGCAAGCCCGCAGGCGAGCAGCAGGGCGAGCGCGAGACGCTGCGACATGAAACGTCGCTGGGTTCGGCGATCGCGCGACGGCGTCCCGCGCCGAGGGGGCGATCGTTCGCTGCGGGAACTCTCCGCGGATGGACGACGAACGCTCGGGAGGGAACTCAACCGAGACGCGGTGCCGTTACTGCGGGAGCCATGAGACAGCTCAGCGCTCGTTCGAACTGCGTGATCGGGGCGCCACGTTCCAAGTGATCGTCGCGTGCGCGCCGTGCGGCGCTGCGTTCGTCGCGCTCGCGCGAAACTGATGCACCGGCTTCTCCTCGCGACGGCGCTGCTGCTATGTGCCGGCACGGAGGCCGGCGCCGCCACTCCCGCGCCGACGACGCCCCCGCGCATCAACGTCGAGCGTCTGCAGCCGCGCTCGCTCGCGCCGAAGACGAGGCTGCACGTCGAGTTGATCGTCGAGGTCAATCGACTCGGCCAAGTGACGCGCGTGCGTTCGATCAAGCCGTCGCACAACCCGGGCTTCGACCGGCATGCATATGGCAACGCGC
>Ga0302177_10003342_pt1 | contig 11210 bp, 7 predicted proteins | sample I_Palsa_E1_2_FD_198780 | JGI IMG/M metagenome (GOLD analysis project Ga0302177, IMG submission 198780) | Peat permafrost microbial communities from Stordalen Mire near Abisko, Sweden - I_Palsa_E1_2 | ecosystem: Environmental > Terrestrial > Soil > Palsa > Peat permafrost | place: Sweden: Abisko... | reverse complement strand
CGGCGAACTTATCTACCGGGGGGACCGACTGCTTTAGTTTTCGAATGCGAATCAGTTTGGAATATGATCGTCGGCACAGGCATTGATATAGCGGAAGTTCCGCGCATCCGGCAATCGATCGAACGCTTCGGCGACCGGTTTCTGAAGCGCATTTATACGGCAGGCGAGATCCGCTATTGCGATTCAAAAGCCAACCGCGTGGAGCGCTACGCCGCACGCTTTGCCGCTAAAGAAGCGGCCATGAAGGCTCTGGGAACGGGTTGGAGCCGCGGAGTGCGCTGGCGGGATTGCGAAGTTGCGCGGTTGCCCGGCGGCCGTCCAACCATTGCCTTTCACGGGAGAGCCGGCGAGTTGGCCACCAAGCTGGGAGTGAAGAATGCGGCGCTTTCGCTTTCGCATACGGCGGAGCAGGCGATCGCGCAAGTCATTCTCGAAAACTAGCTTGAGATCTAGCGAGCGACGCGGCGCTCTTGCGAGTCTTCTGCTAGACTACGCCTTCCATTCATCATGTCTGCCACCTTACAGGCTGCCGCACCGATTTCTTTTTCCGTTGAGATTTCCGAGCGAACTCTGCTTGCGGGTTTAGGGCTGACGAGTTTTGCGTCTCTGTTACTGGAGTTGGCGCTCACGAGATTATTCTCGGTCGTGCTCTTTTATCACTTTGCATTTCTGGCGATTTCGATTGCGCTGCTCGGGCTGGGAGCGGGGGGAGTGTCTGCTTATCTGCTGAAGAGACACCTGGCGGGCTTCGAAACCTGTGCCGTGGCGTCGCGCTTGTGCATGGCCAACTCGATTGTCATTCTACTGGTGCTGGAAATTGTGCTGCACGTACCGGTCGAACTGGCGGTCACCGGGAAAAATTTCCTGCACTTGAGCGTTCTTTATCTGGCCGCGGCAATCCCCTTCTTTTTGGTGGGTTTGCTGTTTTCCATTGTTTTTGCGCGTGAGACCTGGCGGGCCCCGCGGCTTTACGGCGCGGATCTGGGCGGCGGAGCGCTGGCCTGTCTGGCGGTGGTGCCACTGCTCAACTGGGCGGGAGGACCAAATACGATTCTGGCGGCATCGGTGGCGATGGCTGGGGCCGCGATGGTGTGGACAGCATCACCGATGGGGCGCAAAGCGGCAGGCGGCCTAGCGGCGGCGTTTGTATTGTTGATGGCGGCGAACCACTCGAACCGGCTGATTGACGTGATCTACGCCAAGGGCATATTGCGCGATCCGGCGTGGGTGGAGTTTGCCCGATGGAATGCGCTGTCGCGCGTGGAAGTGGATCGTCAGGGCCAAGCCAAAGCCATCGTCATCGACGCCGACGCTTCCACTTACATCATGAATTGCGACCTGGCGCGGTGGCATGGTTCGGAGTGGGAGCACAATCTGATGTCAGCTCCACCGGCGCTGGCAAATGTTTTACGGCCACGCGGAGAGTTCGCCATCATCGGACCGGGGGGCGGCGTGGATGTGTTGCGCGCGGTGGCGAATGGGAGTCCGAGCGTGACCGGCATCGAAATCAATCCCATTATTGCCGACACGATCATGCGCGGGCGTTATGCGGGATACGCGCTGCATCTCTATGAACGCCCCGAGGTGCACATTCACGTGACGGACGGGCGGTCTTACCTGCGCTCGACGGGGCAGAAGTTCGACGTAGTGCAGATGACGCTGGTGGATACTTGGGCATCGACGGCGGCGGGCGCGTTCGCTCTGAGCGAAAATAATCTCTATACCGTGGAAGCGTTTCGTGAATATTTTGAGCACCTCAAGCCAGATGGAATGATCGCCATCACGCGCTGGGAATTCAGGCAGCCGCGCGAGGCGCTTCGCGTGGTTGCGGTTGCGATGCAGGCGCTGCACGATCTGGGAGTAACAAATCCGGCGCGCAATTTTATCGTGGCTTCGCAAGGAGAGCTGGACGAAGACGGGATTCCGGTGGCAGTGCTGGCGAAAAAAACCGCTTTCACCGCGGCCGAGGTGTCTGCGGTGCAGGCTCATTTCGATCAGTATGACGAGCTTGATCCGCTGTACCTGCCTTCGGAAGCTGCCAACGCCACAGATCGTAATCCATTTTCTGATTTGATCGCGAGCAATGATCCCTACGCGTTTGCGCAGAATTATGCATATAACGTGGCGCCGGTCAGCGACAACGCGCCGTTTTTTTTCTTCACGCTGAAAGCCGGTCAAATTCTCGGCAAGGAGGAAGTGCGGCGGGCAATTGACTGGAAGGTAAACCTCGGAGTGCTGGTTCTTATTCTTGTGCTGGTGATTTCTGCGGCGGCGGTGCTGGGCTTTCTGATTCTTCCGCTGGCGCTTCAGGGTGGGCGTCAGTCGCCTCTTCCGCTGCTTTATTTCGTGGCGGTGGGTCTGGGTTACATTCTGGTGGAGATTGCATTTATCCAGCGTTTCGTGCTTTTTCTGGGACATCCGACCTACGCTTTGACGGTGGTTATTTTTCTGCTGATGCTGTCGAGCGGGGCCGGAAGTTTGTTCTCCCGGCGCTGGCTTGCCCGCACTGAAGCGGCGTGGATCCCGCTGGTGCTGGTAATCGTCGCGCTAGCCGGCGACATATTCTTGCTTCCCCGCGGACTGCCAGCCTGGGTGGGATTGGGATTTGGATACCGGTTGCTGATCAGCGGCATGTTATTGATACCCCTCGGCTTTGTAATGGGCATGCCATTTCCGACGGGCTTGCGGGCGCTGGCTGCGGGATCGGTTCGCGGCGCAGCAAGCGGCGACGACAACGCCGTGGAGTGGGCCTGGGCGATGAATGCCGCCGCCAGCGTGATGGGATCGGTGCTGGCAATGGTGATCGCAATTCAATATGGCTTGACTGTCACCTTGACGTGCGGGGTTGGGGCGTATTTGCTCGCTTTGCTGCTGCTGCCTTCCCTTCGTCCACGACGCGCTTAGGCGGGGGGTTTGTTATGATGCTGCGAGGGGCGTGGGCAGCCGAGTGGGTCTGCGAGTCCCTGAAACAAGCGGGAACAGAACACTGAAGGGCGGACTGAGGAAATCTCTTGCCGAGCCAGAAGCAACTCAAATGGTCGCAGCTTCGCGTAGGCCTGACGGTGGTTTTCGCCAGCCTGGTGCTGGCGCTGCTTTTATTTCTGATGTCCGGGACCAGCGGCCTGTTCACCAAGCGAATCACACTGGTATCGTTCTTCGACAATGCCGAAGGGCTGCGGATAGGCGCGCCGGTGCGACTGAATGGAGTGGATATCGGTAACGTCGCGAAAATTCTGATCGTCCCGGACAAGGATAAACAGATCACGCCGGTGGAAATTGTCATGAAGGTGAGCACGAAGTACAACTTCAACCTGCATCGCGATTCGGTCACCTCCCTCGACACGGCGGGCGTGCTGGGCGAAACTTATCTGGACATCGATAGCTCGCAGGCGGTCGGCCCATTGGCGCAGGATGGCGATACGCTTCTCACCCACGTGCATCCTGACTTCAACGAGGTGGTGCGCTCCAGCCAGAGTACGCTGCAGAATATGGATGCACTGCTCAAACGCGCCGACCGTATTCTGGCCTTCGCGGAAAGCGGCAAGGGTTCGCTGGGCAAGTTGATCTACGATCCGAAGCTATATGACCAGTTGTCGCAGACAGTCTCGGAGTTCAATAAGATTGTCGACCAGATCGCCAAAGGGCAAGGCAGCCTGGGACAGTTGATCAACCGCGACGACGCCTACAAAAAGTTCGTTGCCACGCTGGACAAGATGAATGGCGTGGTTGACGATCTGCAAGCGGGCAAAGGGACGGCGGGAAAATTCCTGAAAGATCCTGCTCTTTACAACAATGCCAACGAAACTGTGGCGAACCTGAAGAAGGTGAGTGAGGACATCAGCGAGGGAAAAGGAACTCTGGGAAGACTGGCGAAGGACGAGGAGCTGGCGAAGAAACTCGACACCACGATGACCAAGCTCGCGGCGCTAACCACCGAACTGGAAGCGGGAAAAGGAACCACGGGAAAGCTTTTCAAGGACGAGGCACTGTACAACAACGCCAACCAGATGCTCGAGGAGACGCGGAACCTGGTGAAAGCGATCCGGCAGGATCCCAAAAAGTATCTCAGCATCAAGCTGCACGTTTTCTGAAGCCTAAGCTTGACTCTTCAGTGCTCGCCGACTCCGAAGACTGCACCGAGCAGCAGAATTGCGAGCACCCCCAACGAAATTGCGCCGTAATTCCAGTCCTTTTCACGTAGAAAGAGAACGCCTGCAACGGCGACACGGACCACGGGGGTGGCCAGCATCAACAGCACTCCGGCGCGTTCGATCTCCGCCGGAAGAGGGCCAGGAACGAAGAGCCCGATCAGCAATCCCGCCAGCATGATAAAAAAACAGCCGAATGCTCCCACACGCAACACGAGGGCAACCAGACGATCGAAGGCCGGTTCGCGCAACTGGCTCACGCCGGGACTCCGGTGAGAAGGTGCACCACCAGATGTACGGCGAGATAAAGCATGATGGCGACGAGCAGGTAGATGACGTATTTGGTTTGAATGCGGGGTGCGAGTCGCGCACCCAACAGCGAGCCCAGAAATACGCCCACTGCCAGAGGCGCGGCGATCTCCACCAGGACGTCTCCGCGCCGGTAATACACAAGGGCACTGGCCGCGGCGGTGACTCCAATCATGAAATTCGAAGTGGCTGTGGCCACCATCAGAGGAACATTCATGAAGACATACATGACCGGGACCTTGATGGGGCCGCCGCCGATGCCGAGCAGGCCGGAGAGTCCGCCGGCGACGAGGGACAAGCCCATGCCGAGAGGGTAGCGCTGAGGCTCGTACGGTGGAATCGCGTTTTCACCGGCGCCAGGATCGGGTAGTTCTTCATTCTTGACTTTGCCCTTGCGCAGCAAAATGGTGACCGAACTATACAAGAGGAAGCCGGCAAATATTCCTTCGAGCCAGTTTCGATTAAAGTAGGCGACCAGATAGGCGGTGACGGCCGCGCCGAAAGACGTTGCCAGTTCGAGCGTCATACCCAGACGAATGTCTGTGGTGTGGCGTTGCAGGTGAACGGAGGAACTCGCCGCGGAGGTGGTGATCACGGCCACGAGACTGGTGCCAATGGCTTGCCGGATGGGAATTCCGAAGTGCAGGGCGAGAATGGGAGAGACCAGGATACCGCCGCCGATGCCGGTGAGCGCTCCCAGCAATCCGGCGAAGAAGCCCAGCAGAACGAGGAGCGCGCTCAGCATGGCGCGTCTAGGACACCACCCGCGGCGCGCAGGTTGACTCCGCTTGCTGGTGCGCGTGATAGCTGGAGCGCACCATGGGTCCGGATTCAACGTGGCGGAAGCCAAAGCGCAGCGCGGCTTCGCGCAATTCGCGGAATTCGTCAGGTGTGTAGAAGCGGGCGATGGGCAGGTGATCGCGCGAGGGGCGCAGATACTGACCCACGGTAAGGATATCGACGCCGCGGTGGCCAAGATCGCGGAAGACATCCACGAGTTCGCCGGTGGATTCACCCAGTCCGACCATGACGCCGCTCTTGGTCACCATGCCGGGCGAAAATTTCTTGGCGTTCTCGAGCAGGCCAAGAGTGCGCTCGTAACGGGCGCCGGAGCGGACCACGCGATAAAGGCGAGAAACGGTTTCGGTGTTGTGGTTCAGGACATCGGGACGGGCGTCGAGCACGATCTTCAACGGCTCTTCCAAACCCTGGAAGTCTGGAATCAGAACTTCGATGCGGCAATCAGGAATCAGTTCGCGAATTTCACGCACGGTCTGGGCGAAAACGTTGGCGCCGCCGACGTTGTCATCATCACGGTTTACGCTGGTTATGACCGCGTGTTTCAGACCCAACGTAGCCACGGCTTCGGCTACGCGGCGTGGTTCATCCCAGTCGATGGGATCGGGACGGCCCTTGGGGACAGCGCAGAATCCGCAGCGGCGGGTGCAGATATCACCCAGCAGCATGAAGGTCGCGGTCTTGTGGTTCCAGCACTCGCCGATGTTGGGGCATTGCGCCGACTCACAGACGGTATGCAGTCCGAGGCCGCGGGCCAGCTTTTTCAAGTTGTGAAAGTTATCGCCGACGGGGGCTTTGGCGCGCAGCCAGTCTGGCTTAGGCTGGCGGAGAGGCGGGCCTGGCTCGATCTGGATCAGTTGGGAAGAACCGGCCATCTTTCTCGATTCTATCAGTTCATCTTATTCATTCACCCCTTCATCCCACCTCGATCAAGCCGTAGGTACGATGCCAGCGGGTGCGGAGGGCGACCAGGGCGCGACTGATTTCCACCTGCGTGATGTCGGAATTCGGCCCGGCCATGACCGCCGCGGCTTCGCGCTTGGCGAGTTCCAGTAGTTGGCGGTCGCGGATCAGATGAGCAACGCGGAAGCTCGGCATTCCGGCCTGGCGCGTGCCGAAGAATTCGCCGGGGCCGCGCAGTTCGAGGTCGAGTTCTGCGATCGCGAATCCGTCATTGGTGCGCACCATGGCGTCGAGGCGGCGTTCGCCTTCTTCGGTCACTTTGCCGCCGGTCATCAGGATGCAATAGGATTTCGCGGCTCCGCGACCGATGCGGCCGCGCAACTGGTGAAGCTGCGCCAGGCCGAAGCGTTCGGCGTGCTCGATCACCATCACGGTTGCGTTGGGGACGTCCACGCCAACCTCGATCACGGTAGTGGCAACCAGAATCTGCAACTCGCCTTTCTGGAACCTGCGCATGACCTGGTCTTTCAAGTCGGCTTCCAGGCGGCCGTGCAGCAGGCCGACCTTAAGATCGGCGAAGATCTTCCCGCTGAGTTCGCGGTACATCTTGATCGCGGCCTTCAGTTCGCTCTCTTCGCTCTCCGAAATGACCGGGTAGACCACATAAGCCTGGTGGCCTTTTGCGACCTGCTTGTGGACGAAGTCCCATACCTCAGACGAGCGGTCGTCGGTGATTCTTCGGGTAACGATCGGAGTCCTGCCCGGAGGGAGTTCATCGAGCACGCTGAGATCTAGATCGCCGTAAAGTGTGAGCGCAAGCGTGCGGGGGATGGGCGTGGCTGTCATCACGAGTACGTCGGGCTCGGCGGGAGGTTCCGTGGACGAGCTAGGATCGGCCGGACAGCCGGGGCCGGCTGTCCCCACATGAGCTGTTGCCACAGCGGTTGTTGTGGCACGAGCATCGCTACCTTCGCCCGACTTCTTCATCAACTTCAGGCGCTGTAGAACACCGAAGCGGTGTTGCTCATCGACGATGACCAGACCTGGCTTGGCGAACTCGACGTTCTCCTCCAGCAGCGCGTGCGTGCCGATGACGAGTTGTGCGTTGCCTTGCGCGATGTGGCGGCGGATTTCGCGTTTGCGGTCGGCTTCGAGAGAGCCGGTGAGCAGGGCGATGCGGTATCCCGCGTTCTCCAGAATTCTGCGCGCCGAGAAATAATGCTGCTGCGCGAGAATTTCCGTAGGCGCCATCAAAGCTACCTGGTAACCGTTTTCGATGGCGATAATCGCCGCCTGAAAGCCGATGATGGTTTTGCCCGAGCCCACATCTCCCTGGAGGAGACGCCGCATGGGACAAGGTTTTTGCATGTCGTCGGCGATCTCTTTCAGGACTCGCTTTTGGGCCGCCGTGGGATGAAAAGGCAGGACCTTCTTGATCGCCTGGCGCACCCGGTCGTCCAGGCGAAACGTGATTCCGGTTTGCGTTTTTTGCTGGCGGCGCTTGAGTTCGAGGCCCAACTCGAGGAAGAACAATTCCTCAAAGATCAGACGAATGTGCGCCGGGGTGCGCGACGACTGGAGATCTTCGAAACTCTCACCGGCTTCCGGCCAATGCACCTTCAAGAGCGCCTCGCGTTGCGAAACCAATGCCAGACGGGAGCGCACCGCCTCTGGGATGGATTCGGCGAGGTCAGGAGTTAGATCGTCCAGAGCGGTCCTGATCGCTCGGCGAAACCAACGCGCGGTTACGCGGCCCTGGCCGGCCGATTCGTAGATAGGCACGATGCGTCCTACCTCAAGCGAGGTTGCGGCTTGGTCCTCCGCGCCGTTTCCCTCGGCATCGCCCAACATCTCAAACTGCGGTTGGATGATTTGCAGCTCCCCGCTGCGCTGGTCCTGCTCTACCTTGCCGTAGAGCGCGATCAACTGGCCGGGCTGGAATTTGTCCTGCAGGTAAGTCGCGTTGAACCAGAGGCAGCGCAGGCGGGAGCGTCCCTGGCCCACGGTGAGCTGGAAGATGGGCATCCGCCGGGTGCGGAACAGGCCGGAGTTGCGCACTTCGCCGATCACGGTGGCCATTTCAGCGGGCCGAAGTTCGGGGATGCCGCGCGGATTCAGCCGGTCTTCATAGCGAAAGGGCAGATAATTGAGCAGATCGCCGACCGTGGCAATTCCCTTGGTGGCAAGGATCTCCGCCATTTTCGGACCGATTCCCTTGACGTACTGGACCGGCGTGGTGAGCTCAAGCATCGGGGGTTACGAAGGAATGTTAGCAGCAACGGAAGTCGCAGAAACTCGGCGCTTCTTTTGCATGGCCCGCAACGCGTGAAACCGGCGTCTAATCTAAATGTGCTGGTCAATCTGGTTCAAGCGCTCTGCGCCATCATTTTGGGCAATGTTGCCTACTTCTTTCTTGTGCCCGCCTTCCATCTGCCGCGACACCGGCCGTTTCAAATGGATTGGGGACTAATTGTTGACTTCTGGTTCTGCGTGGTTGCCTATGGGCTGATCCGCACTGCTCGAAGGTGGAAATAGCTGCAACTTCCCGTGGATTGCGAATGAATCACGTCGGGGGCTAAAGCCATGTGTTTTGGGGCGCCTTGCGGCGCGGCTGAAGCCGCGCCCTTTCACGGCGCGACTTTTCAATATCCCTCGAACCGGCCAGTCCAGGTTACTTTCGGAACCTTCGCAACCGCGCGGGGCACGTTACGATATCTCCTGCATATATTTCCGAATTATGAATAAGATTGCGGTCCTGTACGATGCAGGGCAAGCTGTGCTTTCCACCTTTGATCTGGACGAGGTGTTGCAGCGTATCCTGAGCATCGCACACGACTATTTTCATCTGCGGAATGTGGCCATCGTGCTGCTCGACCGGCACTCGCAGGAGCTGTACGTCCGCTCGCAGATTGGCTGGGATGAAGGTCAGGACAAGCATCGTCTTTCTCTGGGCCAGGGCATCACCGGGGGAGCGGCGCTCAAGAAACAGCCGATTTATGCTCCCGATGTGCGCAAAGATCCGCGCTATTTCTGTTCCGCAAAGTCGACGCGCTCCGAGCTGGCCATCCCTCTGATGGTGCGCGATGAGGTGGTGGGCGTGCTCGATTGTCAGAGCGACCGACTGGATCACTTCGATCCTGAGACCATCGACTTGCTAACGCTGTTTTCCACTCAGGCGTCGATCGCTTTGCAGAATGCCCGGCTGTACTCACTGGAGCAGCAACGTGCGCGGCAACTGCAGGCGATCAATGCCATTGCCCAGCAGACTACCGCGGTTCTGGATCTGGAAGAGTTGTTGGGCAGGGTGTGCGGGCTCATCCAGGATGCGTTTCAGGTGTCGCATGTCTCGCTTTTCCTCCGGGAGGATCACGATCTGGTGTTGCGGGCACACCATGGCACGCTCACCCCCCACATTCCGGAGGGCGGACGCTTCCCGGCAAACACCGAGCCTTGGGCCAAGATTCTTACTGCCAGCGGCACGGTAATGGAAAGCGACCTCAGCAGCGCACCGGCCTCGACAAAATTTTTCGCTGAATCAGCCTCGCGCATGTGCATTCCGCTGGTCTCATTTGGGCAGGTATTGGGAGTACTCGCGCCGGATAGCTCGAAAACAGATGCCTTTCGCGACGGAGATTTGCAGTCGTTGGAATCAGTGGCCGACATTTGCGCCACGGCGATACAGAACGCCCACTATGTCGAACGCGTCAAGCAGCTGGCCTACCTGGATGGACTGACGGGCATTTTCAACCGCCGATTCTTCGAAATGCGCATCCTGGAAGAAATTGAGCGCGCCCGGCGCTTCGACACCGGCATGGCCGTCATCATGGCCGACATCGACCAGTTCAAACATCTGAATGACGAATTCGGACATCTGTTGGGCGATGAGGTTCTACGCCAGGTTTCCTCACTGTTTCACCAGCAACTGCGGAAGATCGATGTAGTCTGCCGTTACGGAGGCGAGGAATTCGGAATTCTTTTGACTCAAGTCAACGGACAGCACGCACTCAGTGTGGCGCAGAAACTCCGGAGGATAGTGGAAAGCTGGCAGTTCCCCGGGGTGCCCCAAACCGTGACCGTCAGCGCGGGAGTCGCCGCGCTTCCCGAGCACGGTAACACCCGCGACGAACTGGTGAAAGCGGCGGATAGCGCGCTGTACGCGGCCAAACAGGCGGGGCGCAATCGGGTTTTTATGGCACCCCTGGCGCGGGCGCAGATGGGTAGCGTGTAGCTCAGCTGCAGCACGCTCTAGATATCCAGCCAGTCCCCCTGCATCTGGCGGCGCAGGTCTTCCATTTCCCGTTGCAGTTTCTCTCGGCTTTTCTCGAGTTCTTCCCTTACTTTGGGGGAGAATTGCTGTCGGAGTTTGTCTGCCTGCTCTTTCATCTGTTTCTGTTGTGGGCAGAGAGACTTGCCTATTTCCGTCGAGGCCTTGAGTGTTTCTTCCCTGGCCTCTTTTATCTGGGGTCGAAGTTTGGCAATCTCGTTTCCTACCTGGCTTAGCTCCATTTGAGTTTCGGCATTCAACTCGGGTGCTTCGAAGCTTTCCTCGATCCTCTCGCCGGAGTCTTTGCGTTCGGGCAGAGTGAGAGTAAGAGTTTGCTCCTTCTTGTCGCGGATTACTGCCACGCTAACCGATCCTGCGGCGCGGGAGCGCAGGGCATGGGTGAAGTCACTGGTGTCATGAATTGCCTGGTCGCCGACTCGGGTAATGACGTCGCCGGCGCGCAAGCCTGCCTTGTCGGCGCGGCTGCCCTTCTCTACCGACCGCACCAGAACACCATTGCCGCTTCTGGCACCGAAGAACTCTCCCAGTTGCGGCGTAAGGTTCTCGACCATGAGGCCGCTCCGGGCAGACGATCGCACCACGACGACATTGATTTCCGGCATGTCAAAGTCGGGGAGATTCGGGATGGGCGGAATCTGAATCTCGACGTCCTTGCTTCGGGCGATATGAGGAAATTCTTTATGGCGATCGGCGAGCTGAACTTTGATCGTCATGGGCTGCCCATCGCGACTGAGCCCGAGGGTCACGAGGCGACCCGGCGGAGTCTC
>Ga0302177_10003336_pt1 | contig 11225 bp, 8 predicted proteins | sample I_Palsa_E1_2_FD_198780 | JGI IMG/M metagenome (GOLD analysis project Ga0302177, IMG submission 198780) | Peat permafrost microbial communities from Stordalen Mire near Abisko, Sweden - I_Palsa_E1_2 | ecosystem: Environmental > Terrestrial > Soil > Palsa > Peat permafrost | place: Sweden: Abisko... | reverse complement strand
CGGGAGCGTCGCCGATCCACCGCTGCCGCTGACCGCGCCGACCGTTGCAATGTTCGTGCAACCCGTAAGGCTGGCCGTGTACGTGCGCGCGCTGCCGGCTTCGCCAAACTCCAGTTGTAGGGCGCCGACGGCGTTTCCATTGAGCGAAACCGAGGTCAGGGCGTTTCCGTTCACATCGGCAATCAGCGGCGCAATCGTCGTCGACTGCGAACTCACGCCGCTTGCACTCAGCGTGACCGTAAACGAATAGCCCGGCGCGCCGCCGCCGTTATAGTTGAGCGTCACCGAATCGGTCGATTTTGTGAGCAGCACGCTGGTGCTCGCAGCGCCGCCGTTGAGCGAAAGCGTCGCGTTGCCGCTCCCACCGCTCTCGGTCAGCGCGACGGTGATCGGATTGGCGTAGGGATCGTTGGTTCCGGCAGTAATGGCGTTGTTGCCGAAGTCGGTCGGCGCGATCACCAACACCGCGTTTTGCGGTTGACCGTTGGCCGGGAGCGAGCCCGATGGCAGCGTCGCGCCGAGGTGCGCGATCTCGCCGCCCACAAAGACCGGAACGCTCGTCGTCGAGCCGGCGATCACGTTGACGCCGCTCGTTCCAATACCGAGGATCGCCGCACCGCTCGGAATCGCATTGTTCACCGGCGCTTGATTGTAGATCGTCACGGTAAAGACGTCGGTGCCGGTTGGCACGGTGACGTTCGTCGTACAGGTGCGCGCGCTGCCGCTGCCCGAGCATGCGCTCGAGCCAGACGAGAGATCGAGCGTCGCATTGACGGTTGTCGAGCCCTGCGTCACCACAATGCCGGCGCCTTGCGCCGAGGCCGAGATGTAGGCGGGACGGCGCGCGGCGCTCGTGCCTGAGTTCACCGGAACGACGAGCGAAATCGTGACGTTCTGCATCTTGGTGTTCGGTGCGAGCGTCTGCGCCGGCGCGGGCAGCGTGCCGCCCCCACCGCCACCGCCACCACCGCACGCGGCGAGCGTAAGCACCGCGATCGCAGCGGTGAAGCGGCGCGCGTTCATCGCGACACCTGCACCAGCGTCGACGTGCCGTCGAACACCATGTAGACCAGACCGTTGGAGGCGGCACCAATGGCGCCTGCTTGTGCACCGAATGGACCGCTCAGATCGGTAGCCACGACGAATGTGACCGGGTTGACGTTGGTGTCCATGCGCCCAATGCCGATCTGCCCGTTCACCAAGCAGTCGAACCACACGATGCCCGGTTGCGCATTGTCGGGCATCATGTACCACGGCACCGCGCCGCCCGGCACGGGAATCGTGTTGACGATGTTGCCGCTGCTGTTCAACTGAATGATCGCAGGGTTCGGGCCGTGATCGGTGACGTAGATCCCATTGCTGTTGATCAGGACGTCCCACGGAGCTCCGCCCGGCTGTAGCGGATTGTTCGGCCCGGGATACTCGATGATGCGGCTGTCGACATTGTCGACCACCCACACGTTTGATAACGAATCCACCGCGACGCCGGCCGAGGCATTGACGCCGAGCGAAATCGGATTCGGCGATCCTGAAGCGACCGGATAATCGACGAGTGACGACCCGCTCGTGTACCAGATCCCTCCGGCGATTGGGTCGAAGGCGACCGCACTGCCGTTGGGCACCGGCATCAAGGTTGAATTTGGTCCGGCAGCGATGGTGCTGGCCGGCGGTTGACCGAATAGCTGCTCTCGATTGCCCGCGATCGCGAGGAACGGCCCCCCGGGGACGGTCACGATGCTGCCGAGAATCGGCGCCGTCGCCATTGCCGAATACGAGTTCGTTACGCTCCCGCCGCTGCCGTTAAAGTACGAAATGCCGCCGTAGTTGTTCGGCGTCGTGTAATCCACGCCGCCGCTGGTATCAAAGACGATCCCGCCGTGATGCGTGTTGTTGACGTTGAGATTGCCGTCGGTAATCGAGACAAACGACGGATACACTGCGCTAAGCGCCGCGCCGCTGGTGATAACCGCGCCGTATGACGAGCTCGCTGAGAAGTTGACCGTCTGGTTTCCGCCCGAGTTCAACACGCCGCTCGGTGCGTAGAAATACTGGACGCCGGTGGCACTCGGTGCGCTGATGCTGTTGGTCGAGAGGTAGAGCGCGCCGTTCAAACTGTTGTCGTAGTTGAGGTTGATCGTGATCGGATTGCCATTCGGATCGACGAAGCCGTTGCTCACGATGACATCGTTATCGGCATCGAGCGCGTAGACGCCGATCGTGCCGGTCGCTGGAATGATTTGATGCAATGCCGCCGGCGCGAGATCGAGCGAAACCGAAGCGAGGACGCTCGAGAGCGTTGTGCTTACGTTAGCCGGTGAGCCGGCGGTTATCGTAACGCCGGGATCGAGACCCCAGCCCAGTTCGTTTGCGCCCCCGGGGATCGAGGCGCCGCTTGGCGCTTGATCCCACGTGGTGATCGCAAAGTCTTCGGTGCCGACCGGAGCCGAGATATCAAACGTACACGAGCGATTGCCATACGCGTCAGAGGCGGTGCACGTCGATCCGGGCGAGCTCGAAGGCTCGATATTTGCAGTGGTTGTTGCGAGCGGCGTTCCGGTGTCGTTGCCCGCGTTATAAACGTTGACTTGCGCGCCGGCCGTATTTTGCGCGATGGTGAAGCGCCGTCGCAGCGCCGCGTTATGTGCGCTGGCCGCGCCCGGCACGTGCATGGTGATCGAAACTTGGATTTTGGTTTTTGCCGGCGTAACCGGTGTCCCGGCCTTCGGGAGCACGCTTGAACTGCTCCCGCCACAAGCGGCGAGCAGCGTGCTCACGAGAATGACCCCGATCCATCGCGGCATGTAAAAGGCCTCCACACTCGTCGCAAAAGCGACCAGCGTCCCTACGCTGTTAGCAGTTTAGGGGCCGCCTCCTTCGTCCAATTTTCCCTATGGACTAAGTGCGCCGATTTTGCTCTCGTTATATTCCGCGAACCAGATGCGCCCGTCCGGACCCGCCGCAACCCCGCGAGTCACCGCCCCGCTCGTCGGCACGGCGATCTCGGTCAAGCTCGAGGGCGAGCTTTGCGGGATCTGCGCGATCATCGCTCCTGAGCCGGTCACTTCGGTCACGTACATGATGCCGTTTGCACCGGCGGTGACGTATTGCGACGTCCCGGTGAGCGCGTACTGCGTCACGGCGCCGGTCGACACGTTGATGCGCATGATGCCTGTCGAGGTTGCGCCTTGGAAACCCGTCGTTGCCCAGACGTATTGGCCGTCGGGCTCGACGGCAAGCGTGTTGCACGGCTGCGGAAGCGTGGCGGTGACGTGCGTTATAGTACCGCTCGTCGTAACTTGATCGATCACCGTGCCGCTGAGGGCCGCATCATCGCAGAACCATAGATTACTTCCAACCGTCGTTATGCCGCCGGGATTCGGGCTTGCATCGACGTAGACCCCAAACTCCGTAACCGTGCCTCCGGGTGTGACGTAGCCGACCTTGCCGCTGCTGCCGCTGCTTTCGGTAAACCAGACGTTGCCGTCGGGACCGTTGGTGATCCCGACTGGTCCGTACGTTGTGTGATACTGCGCGAAGAGCGCGCCGTTCGACGTCAGGATCTTGTCGACGCTGACCGTGTTTGCGTCGGCACCCCAAATATTGCCGTCACTTCCGACAGTCAGCGCACCGTAGATATCGCCCGGCAAGATGTACTGCGTAACCGACCCGCTCGCGGTTATCGCGCCGACGCCGCCGTTATCGATATCGGAATACCATAGGCGACCATCAGGCCCGGCGAGGATCGCGTAAGACTCGGGCGACGGCGAGGGTGCGCTCGATGGCGGCGGCGAGGTCCAAGGCAGCGGGTATTCCGCAATCGATTCACCCGCAAGCCCAACGCCGGATTGTGACGGCGTATTCGTCGTCGGAACGACGATGCTCGTGATACCGTCGCTTACGGTAACGGTGCAACCGGCGCCGCCCGTCGTGCCGCCGGTCGCGCTAAACGTTCCGATTTTCACGCTGCCATCAGGATTGGAGAGCCCCATATTGACGGCCGAGACCGTCGCGATGTTGGTGCAGCTGCTCGCGGTTGCGGTGTAGGCGTTGCTCAGCGGTGCGTTGGCCTCCGTGATCGTCATCGGAACGCCGAGAGGCGTTCCGAGCAAACCCAAGGCACCGCCGCTGTAGTACGGCGACGTGCTCGTGAGATACATCGGTGCGAGGACGAAGGTCTCCGCCGTCGCGTTGGCCGCCGCGAGCTCGATCGTGCCGCCGTAGCCCGCGCTTCCCCCGCCGTCGTACGCGACGGCGAGTGTGTCAGTCGATTGTTTGAGCGTCGCCGTCGTGCCGACGTTCGTGCCGTTGAGCACGAGCGACATGTGCCCGCTACCGCCGATTTCCGCGACGATCGCCGTGATTGGGTTGGCGTAGGGGCTCGTGCTTCCAGTAACGATCGGGTTGTCGCCGAAGTCCGTCGGGTTCGCAGCGATCCCCACCGATTGCGGCTGTCCATTCGCGGGAACCGACAGGAAGGTCGACTGCAGACCGATATTTGAGACGACGCCGCCGACCGCGATCACCAGCGTGCCGGTGAACGTCGAAGTGATGGTTTGCGTCACGGCAGCGAGTCCGAGGGCATGGGCGCTTGACGGAATCACGCCGTTTACCGGCGCCGTGTCGTAGATTGCGACGACGAAGGTATCGTTGTCAAGCGGCGCCGTCACGTTCGCAGCGCAACTGCGCTCGCCATTTGAAGTCGAGCAGATCGTCGAGCTCGACGAAAGATCGAGGACGGCTTGCGCGCTCCCTCCGCCGGCGCCAGTGACGCTCACTTGCGCGCCGAGTGCGGCCGGCGAGATGTAGGCGGGACGTTTTGCCGATGAGGATGACGATGATACCGCCGCCGGGACCACGAGCGTCATCTTCACGCCTTTGCTGGCGTTCGATCCGTGCGAGGCAGTAGGAGGCAGTGACGACGCACCGCCGCCGCATGCCGAGAGCAACGCTACCGCGAGCAGCGCGGCGATGCGGCGCTTCATGGCGTCACCTGGTAGATGTGGCCCGGCGACGCCGTGCCCGACCATTCCAAGATGTATATTGCATCGCTGTTGGGATTGACCGCGATACCGCCGGCGATTCCACCGCCGGTCGCAATCTGCGACTCGTTGAGACGTTGGTTCACCACGTCGATGCGGCCGATCCCGATGCCGCTCGCCGTCGTCTCGCTGAACCAGACCGAGTTTCCGTCCGCTGAGCCGACCAGATATTGCGGCGCACCTTGCGTGGTGGAATACGATTGGCTGATGGAGAGCGATCCGTTAAAGACGGGAATCGCGTTGCCCGTCGGCACGGTCACGTAGACGTCGTTACCACTGTTGGCGACATACATGTCGAGCATGCCGCTGGGCGGACTCGCGGCCAACATCCCGCTGCCGAGGCTTTCGACGAATAGCCTGGTCGATGACAAGTACCACACGCTGTCGGTCCCCGTCATGTTGAGGACTTGGACAGCTTCGGGCGTTCCAGCCAGTGCCGCCGACGAAGCCTGCGCGCCGTTACCGCTGCCGGTCGGATTCACCATCACAACCGTATCGCCGGTGCTGCCATCCAGATAGTAGAGCGAGCTTGTCGTCGGCGAGTACGCCGAGCCGCCGGGTGATCCGCAATACGTGCTGCACGAATTGTTCTGCCCGAGGAACCCTAGCGGATTGAACTGGTAGTAGTACGGTGCGGTCATGCCCGCAGCGTAAACATAACTCGAGCCGTCGGTGCTCAGCCCAGCGGGACCGGGCGAAGCGGTCGCGCACGCGCCGTTCGCGTTGCCCAGGTCATAGTTTGCGAGACACGTTGATCCGCCGCTCGCGGCGGTGTACCAGAGCTGCGGGTCCGAGCCGCTCACGTTGACGTAGAGCGCGTTTGCATACGGCGGCGGTGTACCCGCGAGGTAGGGCTGCGCGGATGCCATCGGCGTGACGGTCGGCCCGTGCATCGTCAGCGCGGCGGTCGCGGCAAAGGGCGATCCGCTCGCGATGTTGATGGATGCGCTCGCATTTCCGGCGACGTCGTCGTTGCCATTGTACGTGCCGGTGACCATCGTGCCCGGCGCGCTGACAGTGCTCGTCGAAATCGCCAACGAGTTGTTCGGATTGGATCCGAGCGAGAGCGCGGCGGACACCGGATTCCCGCTGCTATCGACGTATTGGCCGGCGACGATGATGCTGCCGCTCGCATCCAATCCGACGACCGAGACGCCGAAGGTCGCGGGCAACAGCGCGCGCAGCGACGAGGGAATCAGCGTAAGGTTGACGTTCGCGAGCACGGGATTGAGCGTAAGGTTGACGCTGTTCACACCGCTTGCGGGAACGATCGAGAGGCCGACGCTTCCCGCCCCTAGCACCTGCGCGCCGCCGGGAACCGTTCCGCTTGCCGGAATGATTTGCGAGTACGTCTGCGCGAGCAATTGGTTGCCGCTGCCGGGCGGCGCGGGAAACGCGACGGTACAGATGCGACCGCTGCCGCTCGCGGTGCAATTCGACGCGGCATCGCCGGAGATATCGCCGCCGGTTACGGTGAGGGCCTGTGCGGGCGTTCCGCTGACCGGATAGACTGTGAGCAGAATGCCCTGCGTCGTCGATGCGGTGTCGTAGATTCGCTTGAGCGCGCGATTGCTGGTGGAACCGGCGCTGGGTACGGTAATTCGAGCGGTGACGGTAACGTCTTTTGCCGCAGGACTGCTGCGCGGTTGCGGCACCGCCGCTGGACTACCACCGCCTCCGCCGCACGCTGCTAATAGCAGCGCCGGGGCAATGCAAAGCGCCCGTTTCATATGGGGAACGGTTTACCGCATGGATGGGATGCTATTCCTGCGCGCTTACAGGTCCGTTTTTCCCACTAATCCGTATGAAAGCCGCGCGAATCGGTGGAAGGCATTGTAGACCGGCGGATATTCCTGCAGCCATTTGCTGTACACCGTTAAGATATAGGGCGAATCGCCGAACGGCTGCACGATCGCGATGTCGCTGCGGCTGCCGTCGAGCTCGCCGGTTTTATTCGCGACCGCAACGCCATGAGGCAAACCGGCCGGAATTTTGTCACGATCGGTCTGCCGTAACATGATCTGGATCATCTTCTTGCAGTGCTCCGGCGAGCAGATCGTGGCGGTTCCCTCGCGCGCACTGCTTGCGATCGCATACAGCAGCTTCGACATATCGGCAGGCGTGGTGACGTTGTCGTTGTGGCGAACGATGGCCGCGAAGTCGAGAAAGTGACGCGCGAGCCGCGTCTGTGTCATCCCCAACGTTGCCGCGACCGCGTTGATCGTCGGCATGCCGAAAAAGCTGATGAGATAGTTGCTCGCCGTATTGTCGCTCAGGGTGATCATCGGCACGATCAATTCTGCCACCGAGAAGCGCGCGCCGTCGGGTTGCTGCGCCATGAAATCCGATCCGCCGATGAGCTCGCTGCGGTGCGTCGTGATGCGTGCGGCGAGCGTGCCCGGCACGCGTTCTTCCTCGACGTAGGCCGTGACCATAATCAGCGCCTTAATCGTTGAGGCGGTTGGAAAGACCACGTGCTCGTTGAACGCAAAGAGCGGCAGCCCATCGGCAAGCGTACGGCAGTACGTGCCGACGACCCCGGGCACGGAGCGGGCAATGGCTTCGACGTGATCGTACGACGACGCGCGTGCACCGATTGGAAACACGGTGAAGGCGCTGCTTGCGGCGATGAACGAACGCCGATTCACGAACCGGTTCCTTGATAGTGACGTAAGCCGGTCTGCCAAAAGAAGTAGGCAATGCAGACCCAGACGACGCCGATCGCGGGGGTCAGTAGACCGACCGCGGGATTGAGATGCAGCCCGGTCTCCGCCTTCTGCAAGAAGTACGTCGCCGGGAAGTAGTTCATGAAGGCAAATGGGAGAAGGAAGGCGAGCACGATCTGCACGCCGCGCGTGTAGATGCTGATCGGATAGCGGGTGAAGTCCTGTTCGAGCGACATGACGACCCAGCGTAACGTATCGACGCGGATGAACCAGAACGAGATCGTCGCGACCACCAGCGAGATGCCCAGGTCAATCAGCGATCCACCGATCACCACCAACGGTACGAAGAGGACGAAGATCCAATCGATGTGGACATGCGCCGTCGCGGTTGCGACGGCCAGCGTCGCGATGGCGATCACGATGCCGTCCGGCGAGAGCTGTGCGGGGACGGTCAGCACTTGAAAGAGCGTGTCGAGCGGCCGCACCAAAAAGCGGTCAAAGCGGCCTTCACGCACGTAGTCCGGCACGGCAACCACATTGAAGAAGAGCACGTTGTGGAGTTCGTGTCCGGTCATCCAGAGCGCATAGAGAAAAAACATTTGGCGAAAGTCCCAGCCGTTCATCGACGGGAACTGCTGCATGGTCACGTAGAGGGCCGCGAGTGCAACGCCGTGATACACGATGGTGAAGACAAACCACATGATGAAGTTGGCTCGGTACTCGAGCATCGTCAGGAGGTTCACGCGCCAATATTGCAGGTAGGCTCCGACCATTGAAGACTCTATTCCCATATTCCGAGCGTCTCCCCGTCCGCGAGCCGTTCCGTCTCGATCTCACGGCGGATGCGCTGCGTCGCCTGGCGACCAACACGGTCGACGTCGTGGGCGACGACGGCGCATACTATCGCGCCTTCGAGACGGATACCGGGGTCGTCGCGGTGCGGGTGACGCAGCCGCAGCGCTCGGTTCTGTGCGTTGAACGCAGCGGCGGCCCGGGTGAGGGCGTGCTCGCATCCGTTGCGCAGATGCTCGGGACGGAGGTGGACCTGCGCTCCTGGATGCGCCGTGCGGCATCGGTGCCGTGGCTTGCGCCGATTGCGCGTGCGCTACGCGGCGTCAAGCCGCCGCGCTATCCGTCACTGTGGGAAGCATGCGTTCACGCCATCGTCTTTCAGCAGATCAGCATCCACGCCGCGGCCGCGATTATGCGTCGAGTCATCGGCGCGATCGGTACGCCCGTGCGCGTGGGCGGCGTGGAGCTGGTGCCGTTTCCTTCCGCGGCCGCGCTCTTGCGCGCGGACGAGGCGCAACTTCGCAGCGCGGGACTTTCCACCAACAAAGTTATACATCTGCGCGCGGTCGCGCGGGCTCTCGAAGCCGGCGAGGTGACGAGCCAAGAAATCGAAGCGCTCTCAACGCCTGCAGCGGCCGAGCGCCTCGAGCGGCTGCGCGGTATCGGCCCCTGGAGCGCCTCCGTCGTGCTCCTGCGCGGCTTTGGACGCCTCGATACCTTCCCCATGCGCGATTCCGGCGTCGCCCGCACGGCGGCCCTTCTCTCCGGCGATCCAGACGTGAATCTTAATGAAGTGCTAGAGCGGCTAGGCAGGACGCGCGGTATGCTCTACTACCATCTGCTGCTTGGGCGCCTGCGCAACCTAACCCCTGGACGGAAGGATTGAAGCACACACTATGAAGACACTCACCGCCCCCGCCTTTTCGATCCAGCATGCGAAGGATCGCGCGTTTTTCGATCACGGCTGGCTGAAGACGTATCACTCGTTCAGTTTTGCCGACTACTTCGATCCAAACAATCAGAACTGGGGCGCGCTACGCGTCTTCAACGACGATACGGTTGCGGGTGGGGCAGGATTTCCGACACACCCACATCGCGATATGGAGATCGTGACGTACGTGCTCGACGGGAAGCTTGCGCACAAGGACTCTCTCGGCAACGAGGGTGTTGTCGGACCGGGCGGCGTGCAGTTCATGAGCGCGGGCACGGGTGTGCGCCACAGCGAGTACAACGCCGACCCCGCGGCGCCGCTGCATTTCGTGCAAATGTGGGTCATGCCGGGCAAAACCGGTGAGACGCCGTCATACGGACAGATGGATTTCGCCCCCGAGGACCGCACGAATACGTGGCTGCGGATGGTGAGCGGACAGGCCGGCGTCGATGCGCCGATCCGGATCACGCAGGACGCGACGCTCGCGGTTTCACGCGTTGAGGACGCGACCGTGGTCTACGAGTTCACGCCGCAGCGCTACGGCTTTTTGTTCGTGGCCGACGGCAAAGTCGAAGTCAACGGCGAGACCCTGCAAAAAGGTGACGCGATACGCTTTTACGATGTGCAGCGCCTCGGCGTCAAGGGCCGCGGCGAAGTCGTCCTGTGGGACGTCCCCGGCGTCGACTAGCCACCCTGAATGACCACTCGGCGCTCCGCGGCGTGCCACACGATCGCGGAGAGTCCGCTAAAGAGCAGCAGCCAGAGCGCTTGCGCGCCGAGTGCCAGCGGCCACTGTGCGGGCGTAATAACCCCAACGTATATGAGCAGCGGTGTTGAATACACCGCTGCGAACGGCAGCGCGAAGACGATCGTTCCGAAGATGCCTGGAAAGAACGTGAGCGGGATGATTTGTCCCGAAAGCAGATCTGAGACCCAGCGTACGATCAACTGAATTGCGAACGTTTCGAGCGTCCAAAACGCTACCGAGTTCATCAAGAAATTGATGAAAAAATTGACGCAATAGCCAAGAAGAAACGCGATCGCGAAGACGGCCAGCGTTGCCGCCGGCGGAACGTCGATGTGCACGAGCAAAAGTGCGAAGAGGAGCGAGGGAATCACAAGCACGGCGTGCAGCAGCGTCTGGCCGACGCCGTCCGCGAAGAAGTAGAACGGCAGGCTGATCGGCTTCATCAAGTCGGTCGCGATCGTGCCCTCCCGCAGTTTCTCGCGAATCAGCCGCGTGCCGTCGACTTCCAGAATTAACGACATCAGGAGCGCGACCGTGGCATAGGTAATCATGCTATGCAACGGCAGATTCAGCGGTATCGCGTTCTGCGAATAGAGCGCCGTCCAGAGCGAGCGCAACAAATACACGCGCAAGACGAGTGACCCGACTTCGGTCAGCACCTCGAGACGATAGGTCGACTCGCGCGCAAAGGCTTTCTTCGCGAATTCGATATAGGGCTCGAGATTCACTTAAGCTTTTTCTTGAGCGACTCCTGACGCCGGTGTTCCATCTCCTGGAGCTCGAGCATCATCGCGTCAACGACGGTGTCGACTTCGGTCGTTTGCTGTTTCGGCGGCTCTTCGCCCGCGCTGCGACGTGCCGGCGCCTTATTTGCATGCGCATCGAGCACGACGTCCTGCGCGTGCGACTTGCGCAAGAATTGCGCGTAGGCTTGCGCGGCCTTCGCCGCTGCATCCGGGCTCTGCTCGATATTGAACACGGCTTCGATGAAGTCGCCGGCCGGTAAGCGCACTTCACCATCGCCTACGCGCGTGTGGGCCTTGAGCGTC
>Ga0302177_10003333_pt1 | contig 11233 bp, 7 predicted proteins | sample I_Palsa_E1_2_FD_198780 | JGI IMG/M metagenome (GOLD analysis project Ga0302177, IMG submission 198780) | Peat permafrost microbial communities from Stordalen Mire near Abisko, Sweden - I_Palsa_E1_2 | ecosystem: Environmental > Terrestrial > Soil > Palsa > Peat permafrost | place: Sweden: Abisko... | reverse complement strand
TCTGCCGCATTTTTGGCAATTACCCCGATCAGTGCGCTGGGCGGTGTATTACATTGGGCTGCTGGCGGTCGGGATCGCGAGCCAACAAAGCGCGCGATTCATCTACGTGCAATTCTGATGGCCTTTTTTTTGCCAGTGTCCGAGACCGTCGCCAAACCGGCACTCGAGCCGTCGGGTGCCAATATGGAGCGGCCCGTGAACATCTGGCTGAGGCTCGGCTTGTTCCTTGCGCCGGTAGTGCTGCTCGTATGCCTTCCGGTCCTCTGGATAGATCCCTATGGCCTTTTTCAAAAGGATGCGCATGTCGACGACCCCGTGCGTCTCGACAACGCTGCGCGCGTAAACCAGGTACTGCTAGCGATTATCGCCTTCAGCAAGAGTCCGACACCGAATATTCTGCTGGGTGATTCGCAGATGACGCATTTGAAGGCCACCGACGTAGAGGCTATCGCTCATCAACACTACACTAATCTTTCTTATGGTGGGGGTACGCTGGCCGAGGCCATAGCGACGTTTTGGTATGCGACCCGAATCGTAAAATTGCAGAGTGTTTATTTTGGTGCCACCTTCTATTCCTTTACTGACAACTCTCGCAATCGGGTCGGCGCGGCAGTGCAAATCGTCAATAATCGGTTAGCGTATTTCCCGAATGGGGATGTGCTGGAGGTCACTTGGGATGACCTGTTGGCGGAGGTTTTTCACCATGCCGTGAGTTACCAGCCGACCGTCGATACGGCGACTTTTTGGCGGCAGCAATTGGGCGAGCTTGCTCGTCGTAAGCAAACATATCCTGTTTCGGAGCAGACACTTGCAGAGCTGCGCGAGGTTGTCCGTTACTGTCAACTAAACGGCGTGCGCTTGTTCTTTGTTATCCCTCCGGAGCACGAGGACGTGCGGCGGCGTATCGGGGATCTTGGCATGCAGGAGCAGTATTCGGAGTTCAAGGCCACTGTAGCTCGTCTCGGACCGACCTACGATTGTGATGTACCCAGCGAAACCACTCGGGATGCGCACAACTTTGTGGATCCGTTTCATACGACGCAAGCGGCGGCAGCCCTGATTGTGCATGACATCTGGTCAGGCCAGCATGGGCAGTGTCCCATTCGCGACGTCCGATAGCGACAGATTGGAAGGGCATAAGCACTTGTCGACACATATGGGTGTGGAGCTGGATTACCAGCGCATTGTGCGCGCTGCTAAGAAGCTGAAACTTGGGGACTCAGCGCCGCTCATGAGGCTTGCGATTTTGGGGGACTGCAGCACTCAGCAGCTCACGGTCCTTGTAAAGGGTCTCTTGGGGGAAGCGGGCCTGCGCGCGGAAATCTATGAAGGGGGTTTCGACGCAATCGAGCTGGAATGCTGCGACCCTGCATCTGCGCTGTATCGCTTCGAGCCTGATGCAATTATCATTCTCAACAGTGCGCAGACACTGCGCATGGCATATCTGCAGCAGCCCAGCGAGGCCACTGCCTACGTCGGAGATTGCCTGGCGAGGATCGTCAGGATCTGGGATGCGATTCAGTCGAACTGCAGGGCTGCGATTTTGCAGAGCACCTTCGCAGTGACACCCGACTCCTATTTCGGCAGTTTTGAGCTAAAGGTACCGACGTCGCTGCGAGCGATCACGGCGGCTCTCAATGCAAATTTGGTTGCCGTGGCGCGTGAACGCACTGGAATACTGCTCCACGACACTGAGGCGGTGGCGTCGTGGGTCGGGCGACGGCAATTTTTTGACGACCGCGCCTGGGATCTTTGGAAGCTGCCGTGTTCCCTCGAACACCTACCTAGAATCGCTAAGTGCATTGTGGATGTGCTGTTGGCGTTTCACGGACGCGTCGTCAAATGCGTGGTCCTCGATCTTGACAACACCCTTTGGGGAGGCGTCATTGGCGATGACGGGTTGGAGGGAATTGAACTCAGTATGCACGGCGGTGGGGCGGGCGAGAGTTTCGTGCGCTTGCAGCTGTACTTAAGGCAATTACGCAAGCGTGGGATTCTGCTTGCAGTTTGCAGTAAAAACGATGAAGCGGTCGCACTTCTGCCGTTCTTGCAGCATCCGGATATGGTGTTGAAACGCGATGATATCGCGGTATTCGTGGCAAACTGGGAAGACAAAGCCAACGGCATCCAGCGCATTCGCGCTGAACTGAATATCTCCCTTGATTCGATCGTATTTTTGGATGACAACGTGTTCGAGCGGAATCTCGTACGCGAGCTTCTGCCGGAGGTGATCGTCCCGGAACTGCCCGAGGATCCCTCAAGCGTCGTGAAGTTCCTCTCGGAGCTCAACCTATTCGAAACCACCTCTTTATCGAACGAGGATCTGCAACGCGCGAAACAGTATCAGACGGAGGCGAAGCGGCGCGAGTCGGCCGCGCGGTCCACGAGCGTGCAGGAATTTCTGCGTTCACTCGACATGCAGATCGTGGTGTCGCGATTTGACGCGTTTCATGTGCCCCGTATCGCTCAATTGATGCAGCGAAGCAATCAGTTCAACCTTTGCACGCGTCGCTTGGGCGAATCCGAGTGCGCTGCCCTAATGTGCGATGAATCCTTCATCCCGCTTTACGCAACGCTGGCGGATCGGTTCGGCGATCATGGGCTCATATCCGTGGTGGTGCTCGAGCGGCAACCGGAGGCATTGATGGTCCGTGACTGGCTCATGAGTTGCCGAGTACTGGCGCGCGGCGTGGAGCAGTTTCTCATGAATCATGTCGTGGCACAGGCCGAACAGCTGGGTCTGAAGAGCGTGATGGGCGAATACATTCCGACGGCAAAGAACGGCATGGTGCGAGACTTCTTCCAGCGCTTCGGCTTTACACACTCATCTATGCATCAGAATGAGTGGGTGCTTGATGTGAGTTCGTACCAGCGGCAGGACACGTACCTACATCTGGCGCAATCTGGACCTTCTATTCATACTCCTGAGGATCTCTGACGTGGAGTCAAATAAATCAATCGTAGAACGAATGTCCCGAATATTCCGAGAAGTGTTTGACGATCCGTCTATCAATATCCGGGATGATATGACCTCGGCAGATATAGAAGCTTGGGACTCGCTAACGCACATTCATTTGATATTCGCCATGGAAAAGGAATTCAAGATTGTCTTCACGATCGGCGAAGCGGGTGGCTCTCTTAAAAATGTCGGTGAATTACGAGCGCTTATTATGAAGAAGATGGGCGGCTGAATTACGCATGTGCGGGATTTGCGGTTTGTATGGCTTTCAGTCCAGCGCGGTTCTAGATACGGCCATACGTCGGATGATGCAGACGCTGGCACATCGCGGACCGGATGCGGAAGGAGCATTTGTTGGAACCGGGGTCGCGTTGGGGCATCGTCGACTGAGTATTCTCGACCTGTCTCCGACCGGTGCGCAGCCGATGACGCTCGGTGCAACGACCGTGGTGTACAACGGGGAAGCGTTTAACTTTCGCGAGCTGCGTGCGGAGTTGGAGAAGCGCGGCAGGCGGTTTCGCGGCTCTTCCGATACGGAAGTTCTATTGCAAGCATATGAAGAATGGGGGGTCGAAGGGCTAGAACGCCTCGAGGGGCTATTTGCCCTTGGACTTTGGGACGCGATGAGACAGCGCCTGGTGCTCATGCGTGATCGGCTGGGCATCAAGCCACTTTATTACGCTTGGCGAGACGGCGCGCTTGCCTTCGGCTCGGAAATAAAGGCGGTTCTGACCGGGATCGATCCGAAGCGGGACGTTGATGATCAGGCGCTTGCTGAATATCTGTGGTTTGGCAACGCCTTCGAAGATCGCACTATGTATGGGTCGGTGCGTGCGCTTCGACCGGGACATCGGCTCGTTGTTGAGGGCGGCGTCGGCCGGATCGAGGCCTGGTGGGGCGTCGAGGAGTGGCTCCGCCCGTCGCCGTTGGCCGATTCGCGGGAAACTGCGGCGGCGGTTCGCGGTGCACTGGATGGCGCGGTCGCCCGGCAGTTGGTGAGCGACGTTCCAGTAGGGATTTTCCTAAGTGGAGGCGTGGATTCATCCAGCATTGCTGCTTCGGCGGTACTCGCGAGCGCACGGCGCCTCTCAAGCTTTTCCGTGGGCTTTGACTTCGAAGGTGGGATCAACGAGCTGCCGAAGGCCCGTCGAGTTGCAGAACTACTGGGCCTCGACCATCACGAGCTGCAGGTTCGCGGGGGCGCGCTGGAAGAAGTGATAGCGGCCCTCGTGAAAGCCCACGATGAGCCCTTCGCCGATGCGGCAAATATCCCGCTATATCTTCTTGCCAAGGCGATGAACGGAAGGCTCAAGGTCGTTTTGCAGGGTGACGGTGGCGATGAGATGTTTGCCGGCTACCGACGCTATTCGATTCTGCGCAACGCGCAGGGCTCGCGAATGTGGGCGCGTATGCTGGAGCACGTGTTACGCGGGATCCCGGGGCGAATGAGTTCGCGGATCGGGAGGATGAGCTCGGCTCTCGGGCAGGCTGATCCCGCCGTGCGAATGGCGCTCCTGCTGACGGTGGAGACCTTGCGCGACCCTCCTGTGGCGATGCTCACGCCCGACGCGCGACGACGCCTTGATGCAGTGAGCGATGCATTCGCGGCCTATCGGAGCTGTGCGCAGCGCTTCGCCGATCAGGATCCCGTGCAGCAGATGCTGCTCACCGATATCACATTGCAGCTGCCGTCGCAGTTCTTGGCGAAGGTCGACCGCGCGACCATGGCGCACGGCGTGGAGGCGCGAGTGCCTTTGCTCGACGAAAAGGTCGCTGCGCTCGCGGTGGGACTGCCGTCCGCGCTGAAAGTCCGCGGTATGCAGAAAAAGATCGTGCTGCGCGACGCAATGCGAGGGCGGCTGCCCGACGACATCCTCGATGGTCCGAAGACCGGATTCGGGGTTCCCTATGAGGAGTGGCTCCGTGGCTCTTTGTACGAATTCGCACGAGCCTCGATTCTCGATGCCAAATTTGTAGACCGTTTTAGCATGGACAGAACGCGTCTTGAAACCGCGCTCAAGGAGCATAGAGTGAGAAGTCGCGATCGAGGTTTTCTGCTGTGGAAGCTTTTGCAGCTGTCCCTTTGGTCGCGGGACTACCTGCCATGAATGGGGCACTTCCGCGCGTTCTTTTCGTAGGCGCATTTCCAGCGCCGAACAGTCCTATCTTCGGCGGCATGGTGACCTCGTGCCGTGCGCTTTTGGCATCGACGTTCTCCAAACGCGTCCAGCTCGAATTGCTAGACAGCACTCAGTTAAGCAACCCGCCGCCGGCATTGCCAGTGCGGATTGTGCTCGCGGCGCGACGCCTGGTGCGTTTTGTTCACGCATTCGAAGCGCGCAAACCGGATGTAGTGTTATTGTTTGTTGCCGTCGGAGCAAGCATTGTCGAGAAGGGCGTGATGGCACGTTACGCCCGGTTGCGCGGCGTCCCGACGTTCATGTTTCCGCGGGGTGGCTCAATCATCGATGCCTGTCGGGCATCGCGCTTCACCCGGGCTTGGGCGCGCGTGGCATTCCGTGGTGCTGCAAAAATCGTGTGTCAAGGCCAGACCTGGCGGCGGTTCGCAATCGATACGCTTGGTTTCGCCAGCACCGATGTAGTAGTGATCCGCAACTGGACGGCGACGCGCGAATTGTTGGAAGTGGGTGCGCGCCGGGAAACGCGACGCGAATTGCCTGTTCGCCTCGTATTTGTCGGCTGGCTGGAACGCGAGAAGGGTATCTTTGAATTGATAGATGCCTGCCGGCAGTTGCACTCTAATCGGAAGTTCACGCTCGACATTGTGGGCGACGGCCACGCGTCCCGGGAGGCACACGTCCTCGTGACGCGCTATGGTTTAACTGAGGTCGTTCGGTTTCGTGGCTGGCTGCAAATGCCGGAACTCACGCAGACTCTAATCGATGCTGACGTACTCGTACTGCCGTCGTGGGCGGAAGGCCTGCCCAACGCGGTCGTCGAGGCGATGGCAGCACGTCTCGCCGTTGTCGCGACGGGCGTTGGAGCCATCCCTGACGTGATCACTGATCATCGCAGCGGTTTGCTGGTTACACCGCAAGACAGCGAGTCCCTGCGCGTTGCGGTGGCCGAGGTCATCGACGATAGCACTCTGCGCGAGCGCTTGGCGGGGGAGGCCTACAAGATTGCGATACGGGATTTCGGCGTTGAAGGAGCGGCGGACAGGCTCCTTCTTGAAATAGAAAATACGATCGCGTCGGCGCGTACGACGCGTGCGTTCGGTCGGGGCCAATGAGTCTCTGCGTATCAATGACTATGTATCTTGAGCACCTGCGACCATTGGCCTATGCGATTTATCGCGGTGCGCGGCCCGATGGTCGAGCCTCTTGGATGGGGTCGACCATGAGCGCTGCTGCATTCGCTTGTTTAGCTCCTGGTGCCGGCGGCGCAAGTGCATACACGCTGCGCTCGGTTGTGCTACGGGTGGCGGGTCTGTAGGCGGCAAGTCCACTCATATGTGCGGTATCGTCGGTTTCCAGGGAGCGTTTCATGCTGAGCTGTTGCAGCGCATGACCGATGCGGTAGCGCATCGGGGTCCGGACGGCGAGGGCGGCGTGCTGCTGAGGAGTCAAGGTCAGGCGCCGACGGGCCTGGGCCATAGGCGTCTAGCGATCATTGACCTCTCAAGCGCCGGACTACAGCCAATGACAGTGGTTCCAGACGCTGGCGGTGGCATGCGTGCCGGACTGACGCTCGTCTTCAACGGGGAAATCTACAATTATCGCGAGTTGCGTCGGGAGCTGCTGGCCGCGGGACACCAATTTTCCACCGAGACGGACTCGGAAGTACTGCTGCATCTGTACGAGCGCGATGGACTTGAGATGCTGAAGTCGTTGAATGGCATATTCGCATTTGCGATCCATGACGCACGTGACGCGGGGCGTCCGGAGGGCATGGAGTACGGTGCACTGTTCCTCGCCCGCGACCAGCTCGGCGTAAAGCCTCTCTACTACGCAGAGCCTCAGGCAGGCTTTCTATTCGGATCCGAGATCAAGGCGCTGATTTGCGATCCGGGATTGGCGCGCAACATCGATCCCATCGCCTTGCACCAGATGCTGGCTTACCTGTGGACCCCTGCGCCGCGTACGATGCTTGCCGGCGTGCGCAAACTCGAGCCGGGTGCTGCCATCATCGTGCACCAGGGCCGGGTGCAGCGTCATTGGCTGTACTACGTGCCTCCCTATGACGGGATGAGGGATGCGCGTCCGGCTGCCGAGATTGCCAGCGACTTGGGCGCGCACGTCGCAAGCGCAGTGCGCAGGCAGCTCATCGCGGATGTACCCGTGGGAGCATTTCTCTCCGGTGGCCTCGATTCGAGCGCGGTTGTCGCGATGATGCGGCGCGCGTGGCCGGATCGCCGCATCACGTGTTTTTCGATTCGCTTCGCGGATGGAGTGGACACGGAGGGTAATCCTGAGGATTTGCCTTATGCGCGCCGCGTTGCACGTCATCTTGATGTGGAGTTGGAGGAAGTGCTCGTTCAGCCGAGCGCCATAGATAGGCTCGAAGAAATGGTAGCCCTGCTGGACGAGCCGCAGGCGGACCCGGCGCCCATTAACGCGCTGCTGATTGCCGAGCGCGCCCGGGCGATGGGGATCCCAGTGCTTCTGTCGGGCGCGGGTGGCGATGACATCTTTAGCGGCTACCGTCGCCACTGGGCATTGAGCTTCGAGAAGCGCTGGGCCTGGTTGCCCCGCGGAGTGCGCGCTGGTGTGCAAAAGCTCGCCGCGGCGAACGCTAGCGGCCGCGGTGGCGGACAGTCGGGCGTTCATCTGCGGCGCATCGCCAAAATGTTTGCCTACGCCGGGGAGAGCGCGGCACAACGACTCGTAGCGTATTACTGGTGGAGCACCGAGCAAGTGCGCCGCGCCCTATACACGGACGATTTTGCACAGCAGGTCGCGAACACCGACACTGCCGAGCCGCTTCTTCACAGTTTGCGCCTCATTCCAAAGGAGCACGACCCGCTGCAGCAAATGCTCTTCCTGGATACGAGACACTTCCTCGCGGACCATAACTTGAACTACACGGATCGCGCGGGAATGGCGGTCGGCGTCGAAGTGCGCGTCCCGCTGCTGGATTTGGACGTCGTAGAGTTTGCCGCCCGCGTGCCGTCCAAGCTGAAGCAGCGCGGTCGCGTCGGCAAAGCGATTTTTAAGCAGGCCATGCGGCCATATCTGCCACGCGCCGTGATCTACCGGCCGAAGAGCGGCTTTGGCGCACCGTTACGGCGATGGTTACGTCAGGAGTTGCGTTCCAAGGTGGATGACACGCTGGACGCTGCGGTGCTGCGGCGTCGCGGATTTTTCGATCCGCTCGCCGTGCGGCGCCTGATAGAGCTTGACCGTTCCGGTGCCATTGACGCGAGCTATACCATATTCGCGCTCATGTGCTTTGAACTCTGGTGTCGCCGTTTCGTTGACCCTTGACCTTCTTGTGGAGATGCTCATTAATACTGACAAACAGGCCGTACGGGACTTCTGGGAGCGCGTCTCGTGTGGCGAAGAACTCTATTTACGCGATGAGGGACGGCAGGCCTATCTCGAGCAGGCGCGGCGGCGGTACGAACTTGAGCCCTACATCGAGCAGTTTGCCGCGTTTGAGCGCGCGCGCGGGCAACGTGTGCTCGAGATCGGCGTCGGGCTCGGCGCGGATCACCAGAGATTCGCCGAAGCGGGCGCAATCCTCTGCGGGATCGACCTCACAGAGCGGGCCGTAGCACACGCGCGCCGACGCCTTGAACTCTTCGGCCTGGGGTCGCGGCTCGAACAGGGAGATGCCGAGAATCTCGCCTTTGACGACGATTCCTTCGACCTCGTCTACTCCTGGGGTGTGATCCACCACAGTCCGAATACCCCACAGGCCGTCGCCGAGATCCATCGGGTATTGAGGCCAGGTGGAATGGCAAAACTCATGATCTATCACAAATGGAGCTTGGTCGGATATATGCTTTGGGTGCGCTATGCGCTACTGCGCTTGCGACCGTGGATGTCTTTGGCGGATATTTACGCTCGCCACCTGGAAAGTCCCGGCACGAAGGCATATTCGGTTTCGCGCGCGCGGGGCTTGTTTGCCATTTTTCGCGACGTGGAGATTCAAACTTCGCTCACCCACGCGGATTTGCTGGAGTCGGATGTCGGGCAACGCCATCGCGGCGCGTTCCTGTCTCTTGCCCGCCGCATCTGGCCGCGGGCTCTGCTGCGCAGGATTGGTAGCCGACACGGGCTGTCCATGCTCATCTGTGCCACCAAATGATTGACGCCGACCCAGGTCGGGACACTCACGTCCGCGAAAGCGGGGGCTAACAATGCGTCAGGTGCTGCAATCGCTCGCTGACGGACGCACATTTTTGGCAGAGGTGCCAGCAGGTACGGCGCGACGAGGCGGCCTGCTCGTGAGGACGAGTCGTTCGCTCATCTCGGCGGGCACCGAACGCATGCTTGTTGAATTCGGACGCGCGGGTTGGATAGACAAGGCCCGGCAGCAGCCCGAGAAGGTACGCCAGGTGCTCGACAAGGTACGCACGGACGGCATTCTCCCGACTTTGGAGGCCGTGCGCGGCAAGTTGGATCAGATGATGCCGCTCGGTTATTGCAACGTGGGCCGAGTCGCCGAGATCGGCGCCGACGTCCGCGGCTTCGCCGTCGGCGAGCGTGTCGTGTCGAACGGTCCGCACGCTGAGCTCGTCGCGGTGCCGCGCAATCTGTGCGCGCGCATTCCGGATGAGGTGTCGGACGATGAGGCGGTGTTTGCGGTGCTTGGCGCGATTGCCCTGCAGGGCGTGCGCCTGGCGGCTCCCACGCTGGGCGAGCGCTTCGTCGTCACAGGTCTTGGTCTCCTCGGACTCCTAACCGTACAGCTGCTGCGTGCCAATGGCTGCCGCGTGCTGGGCATTGACCCCGACCCCGCCAAGAGCGAGCTCGCGCGACAATTTGGCGCGACCGTGGTTGCACTCGAGCGAGGCGAGGATCCGTTGACGGTAGCTGCTGCCTTCTCCGGCGGCGCCGGGGTTGACGGCGTGATCATTACGGCCTCGACCCGCAGCAACGATCCCGTCTCGCAAGGCGCGCGCATGTGTCGCCAGCGCGGCCGCATCGTTCTGGTTGGGGTAACGGGCCTTGAGCTTGATCGCTCGGACTTTTACCAGAAGGAACTCTCGTTCCAAGTGTCGTGCTCGTATGGTCCCGGGCGCTATGACCCACAGTACGAGGACGAGGGCACGGATTATCCGCTCGGCTTCGTGCGCTGGACCGAGCAACGCAATTTCCAGGCCGTTCTGGAAATGATGAACTCAAGAGCGCTCGATGTGCGCGCGCTGATCACGCACCGCTTTGCGTTCGATGAAGCTCCCGCGGCTTACGAACTCCTCGCAACGCAGTCGCAGCCCCACCTCGGCATCCTGCTCGAGTATGCGGTGCAGACGTTTGACCGCGTCGGATCGCGTACCGTCACGGGCGATCCGCAAAGCACCCACGTTGCGGCGGACGCTGAGCCGGGGATTGCTCTCATCGGCGCCGGCAATTATGCGACACGCACGCTGATTCCGGCATTCGTGGCGAGTCATGTGCGCTTGCAGGGCATCGCAAGTGGCGGCGGCGTCAGTGCGGCGCACTGTGCACGCAAGTTTGGCTTCGCGCGCGCGACCACCGACGCCGACTCGCTGATTGCCGCCGAGGATACAGAGATCGTGGTGATAGCGACTCGCCACGACACTCATGCGCACTTCGTACTGCGAGCCCTGCAGGCAGGTAAGCACGTCTTCGTGGAGAAGCCGCTGGCATTGACGCTTGCGGAAATTGATTCGATAGCGGACGCCTGGCGCGCATGCGCGCCCACTGGGCAGCGCCCGCAGATCATGGTCGGTTTCAACCGCCGCTTCGCACCGCAGGTCGTGCGCATGAAATCGCTGCTTACGGGTGTTCGCGCAGCGAAGTGTTTCGTCGTGACGGTCAATGCTCCCGCGCTTTCGGCGTCACACTGGCTACAGGATCCGCAGGTGGGAGGAGGGCGGATCATTGGCGAATGTTGCCACTTTGTGGATTTATTGAGATTTCTGGCCGGGCGCGAGATCGTGGACGCTCGGGTGCAGGCACTCGCGAACGACAGCGGCGCTCCTCGGGACAGCGTCGTGATCACGCTCAGCTTTGCGGACGGCTCCTGGGGCACAATCCATTATCTGACCAACGGTCATCCCTCCTTTCCGAAGGAGCGCGTCGAAGTCTTCTGTGCAGGACGCATCCTGCAATTGGATAACTT
>Ga0302177_10003329_pt1 | contig 11241 bp, 8 predicted proteins | sample I_Palsa_E1_2_FD_198780 | JGI IMG/M metagenome (GOLD analysis project Ga0302177, IMG submission 198780) | Peat permafrost microbial communities from Stordalen Mire near Abisko, Sweden - I_Palsa_E1_2 | ecosystem: Environmental > Terrestrial > Soil > Palsa > Peat permafrost | place: Sweden: Abisko... | reverse complement strand
CGAACCGGAGCGGGAGGTCGGTGCTGACGCCTGGACCAATGTTCTCGAACCGCGCGACATCGATCGGCTCGATCGGCTGATCGATGGCAATAGACGCGATCGCTAGCACCAGCCGCGGGTCAACCTGTCCGGCGGTTAGCTGATTCTCGGCCGCTTGGGAGAGCTCGATCCGGGGGTTGTTCAGCAACGCGGTCCCGAAATTTCTGCGGTATGCCACGCCTGCGCGGAGCGCGGACTGGTACGCCAGGGCGCCGTGGGATGCGATCAGGCGGATGGTGATCTCCGCAGCCCCGGAGCCAATGGTCGCGAGGACATCTGGTGCCCAGGCGGCGTCAATGCTGCTGCCGAACATACTACGGACGGCCGCCGTCACGACGACCACAGCCGAGGCGACGGGAGGATTCGACGTCGGCTCGAGCACCAGCAGCTTGCCAGCAGGGAACCCGTCTGCCCTGAGCGCAGTGCACATCTGCTGATCGCATGACACGACGTCATCCCGGTTAATTTGCTGGCCGACCCAGCTTGCCGCCTGAGCGCGCGTCTGGACCTCCTGGCGCTGCAGGGCGGCGGCACCAGGCGCGCCGTTCCCGCTTGAGGAGTCCGCGATATACAGGGACACCGCGGTGGCCAGGGACCCGACCGCGATAAGGACGAGGAAGAAGGCGGCGACGCGAACCCAGCCGAAACGCTGACTGCCCGGTACCGTCCGCCCGCTCTCCTCCGGCGGCACGGGCCGGGCCTGTACGGCCACAGCTGGCTTGTGGTGGGCTTGCACCTTCCCGTTAGGCCGGGACTTGAGCGCGGGCTCCAGCTTTGCCGCATGCCCAGGCTTGACAGCTGACCTCGGCCTACCGATGCCCTCAGTCTTTACTGCATACCCATCCTTAACGTTACGCCCCGGCTCAACTACCGGCTCATCCTTAGCGGCGTGCTCAGGCTTAGCGGCGTGCTCAGGCTTAGCGGCGTGCTCAGGCTTAGCGGCGTGCTCAGGCTTAGCGGCGTGCTCAGGCTTAGCGGCGTGCTCAGGCTTAGCGGCATGCTCAGGCTTAGCGGCATGCTCAGGCTTAGCGGCATGCTCAGGCTTAACATGGCTTTTCCGGTTGCCATTGGCTTTTTTGGTCTTTTCGCCGACGGGACTCATGACGCTCCCTGCCGACTCTGCTGCGGTACCGCGCCGCGGCGGCTCAGTCGAAGGCTCCTTGTCCGCCGCGGTCGTCCCCGCCCGCTCAGCCCTTACCGCGGCCTGTATACGCTGCCGTATTTCCTCTGACAACACAGGTGCTGCTGAAGGCGCTGACCCGCCTCGGGCCGCACCTCGCACACGCTGAGGCAGGTGCCGACTGCGGTCTTCATCTCCCATACCGTCCAAACCCCCTGCTCGGCACGCACACCGGGACGTTGCGAACCGCACGGTATAGCGCAGCACAGGATCAACAGCTATTCAAGCGGGATTACGAATTGTGATAGGGAATATGCTGTATCGACCCAGGACGGGGCACCGCCTCCTTGCTGCCGCGTGCGACCAGGGATACTTTCTGGGCAAAAATTCACCGAACACCCTTCGTTCGCAGGGACCTACCGTTACCGTCTGGTTTGCGGTGTCTCTATTCGTACAGCAGCGTTGCGTCAAGTGACACTTTCAGTACATTAAGTGAGCTGCGAGGGGGGTTAATGGTGCGCCCCCTTGGTATGCCTCTGATCTCAGGCAGGTGCCACTATGGAGCTTGGCCCAGCGACTCGGCAGTCGGCGGAGCCTTCCACGTCGGCGAGGGCCTTCCCGGAAGCAGGGAGCGATGCCTCGCGGCTCCCAGCAGAGACGACTGCCGCCTCGCACCGGGTGACCCGCTCTGCCAGGCTGCGCTTCCCTGGCAGCTGGCCGCTGGCAGTCGTACTTACTGTGCAGGCACTCCTTTCGCTCTGGCTGGTTCGGGCCGACACGGCATTCGAGGACGAAGCGACATACCTGTGGGCCGGGCATCTGGAGTGGGCGCACCTGCTACATGGCACCCCACTACCGCCGTTCCCTTCGTACTTCTCCGGATCGCCGGTCATCTATCCGCCACTTGGTGCCCTGGCAGATAGTGTCGGGGGCCTGACCGCGGCGCGCATCTTGTCCTTGGTGTTCATGCTGGGGGCAACCGTCACGCTGTGGTCCATTACTGACCGGCTGCACGGGCAGCGGTCCGCATTCTTTGCGACCGCGTTGTTCGCCGCCCTCGGCCCGACGCTGCATCTGGGCGCGTTCGCCACCTACGACGCCATGTCGGTGTTCCTGGTGGCACTGGCGGCCTGGCTGGTGGTCAGGGCCGGCGATCGGCAGGACGCGACCGTCTGGATGCTGGCGGCTGCGTTCACCCTGGCGGTCGCCAATGCGACGTCGTACTCATCCGCACTGTTCGACCCCATCGTGATCCTGCTCGCCTTGGCCGTCGCTTTTCCGAAGCCGGGTGGCAAGCTCGCCGCCGGTCGTGCCGTGGCCCTCCTGGCCATCGTGGCTCTGCTGGTCACGCTGGGACTGCTGATCGGCGGAAGCCGCTACCTAAACGGGGTGGAACAAACAACGCTGGCCCGGGTCGGCGGTACGGACACCATGCTGTCCGTTCTCGCCAGTTCCTGGTCCTGGACCGCTGTTATCGTCGTTGCCGCTCTGGGCGGCGTTATCGCCAGCTGGATCAGCCAACCACGACACGCTCGGACGTGGCGGCTGACGCTGTTGGCCGCGGCTGCTCTGCTCGTGCCTATCGAGCAAGCGAGCCTGCACACCACCGCGTCGCTGAACAAGCACATGGATCTGGGTGCCTGGTTCGCTGCCATCGCCGCAGGCTACGCGGTAGACAGGTTCATCGCGGCAGCGCCCGCGGGCAACATGCGAGCCATCACGGGCGGGGCCTGTGTGATCGCGCTTTCCTTCCCGATCTCGCTCGGCGCCGCCCAGTCACATGCGTTCTCCACCAGCTGGCCCAACTCCTCCGCCTTTATAGCGATCTTCGGCCCGCTCGCGGACCACGAGACCGGACACTTGCTGGTCGAAGACCCCTCTATCGCGGAGTATTACCTGCACGTCGGGAGTCAGTGGAAGCAATGGTCTAGCACACGGAACATCATCCTGCCGTCGGGAGCCCCTACCGGAGGCCCGAGCGATAAGGCAGGGATTGTCGGACCGGGCAACGCTGGCACCTTCGCCTTGCACATCAACGAACACTACTTTTCCCTGGTAGCGCTGAACTTCTCCGACACGGTGCCACTGGACAAGGACATCGCCGCCGACCTAAATCGCAGCAATTACCACGTCATCCAGATCGTTCCCTACGGCGCCGGCCCGAGTGGGCCGACGCCAGGTACCTACGTCATCTGGCGATACGAGCCACCGTCGTGAGCAGCCCGCAGGCTCCTAACGGGACGATCACGAGACCGGTTACTCTCGCAGACAAACAGCATCAGCGCTGCCGCCTAGTGCCGCCGGCACCTCCGGATGACGTTGAGAAATACTCCTACATCCAGCGGAACCTGCCGTACCTGACGACGGTAATCCTCATCGGTTCGAGCTGTCTCATCTTCAGCCAGCTCAGGTTCGAGGCACACGACCTCGCGCTGTCGCCATTCCTGGTCTTCACCGCCACCTACGTCATCTACCAGGCGATCAGCCTGCCGGTTAACTTCGCCGGAGCCGGGTTCGACCTCGCCGCACACCAGGCGCGCATCGGAGCGTGGCACCCGACGTCCTATCCGGATGTGGATCTCTACCTGCCCATCTGCGGCGAGCCGATCGAGTTGCTCCGAAACACCTGGATCGCCGTGCTGGGTCTCATCGAGGACTACGCGGGCCAGGCGAGGGCCTACGTCCTGGACGACGGGCCGTCCAGCGAGGCCCAGTCGATGGCCGAGTCCTTCGGCTTCTGCTACATCCACCGGCCCGACTGGCCCGCCGGGAAGAAGGCCGGAAACCTGCGCTACGCCTTCTCCCAGACGAGCGCTGAATACCTGGTCATCCTGGACGCGGACTTCGCACCGCGCCGCGACTTCCTCGCCGAGACGCTTCCCTACCTGGACGATCCCGCGATCGCGATCGTCCAGACCCCCCAGTACTTCAGGAGCAGCCCCGCGCAGACATGGATCGAGCGGGCCGCCGGCCCCATCCAGGAGGTGTTCTACCGGACGGTCCAGGTGGCCCGCAACCGGCTGGACGCGGCCGTCTGCTGCGGTACCTCCGCCGTCTACCGGCGGGCCGCGCTGGAGCCCTACGGCGGTCCCACCCTCATCCCCTACGCCGAGGACGTGCATACCGGGCTTGATGTGCGCCGGGCCGGCTGGTCCATGACCTACATCCCGATTCTGCTCTCGACCGGGATCTGCCCCGACAATCTCGACGCATTCGTGCGTCAGCAGTACCGCTGGTGCTCCGGGAACGTCGGCATCGTGTTCTCCCGGCGGCTGTGGGCCATACCCATGCGGCTGCCAGCCCGGCTGACCTATATCTCGGGATTCCTCTACTACGCCTACACCGCCCTGCTGACGTTCTTCGGACCCATCATCCCCATCGTCATGCTGGCTTTTCTCCCCGACCAGATCAGGCTGCGGAACTTCATCGCCCTACTCCCGGCGATGCTAACCGGGTTCGCGCTGTATCCCCTATGGCATCGGTCGCGTTACGGACCAGGGATCTGGCCGCTGGGTATCGCCCGCGGTTGGGCGCATGTGTTCGCCATCTGGGATGGCGCCCGGGGCAAGTCGATGAGCTGGCATCCGACCCGAACGCCGGGAAGCTCGCTGCGGCGCTTCCGGATCGGTGTCACGTGGTGGAGCGGTACCGCGGCAGTCGTCTGGCTGGTGCTGGCCCTCTGGCGAACGGTAACCCTCGGTTCCTTGCAGTTCGCGGTCCTGTTGTTCTTCGCCTTGCTTAATCTCGCGGTCGTGTGCCGCGTTATCTTTCCCGGGGGCAACGCAGCATGAGATCCCGCCTGGTGATGATCTTGGCTATCGCGCTCGCCGCGGCCGCCGTCGCCGCAGCGGGCGCCCGGCTGGCACGATCGTCCCCGCAGCACCCAGCGGCGGTGCATGCCTCCCTAGCGCCCACATTGGCCTCTTACCTCGGTGTCTTCGAGCCTGGGGTGCCGCCCGGTTACGGTGCGATCGCCAGTTTCACGCAGGCAGTGGGCAGGCAACCGAACCTCGTCGGGTATTACAGCGGCTGGGCGCAGCCGTTCGACACGTCATTCGCGGAGATGCTCCACAAGCACGGCGTTATCCCCTTCGTGCAGATCGATCCCACCGATGCCTCCGTCGCAGCGATCGCCGCCGGTACCTACGATGACTACCTGCGCTCCTATGCCGACAGCGTCCAGGATTTCGGCCACCCCGTGGTCATCGGCTTCGGGCACGAGATGAATGCACGCTGGTACCCGTGGGGGTACCGGCATGTCCCGGCGTCGACGTTCGTGGCGGCATGGCAGCACATCGTGACGCTATTTCGCCAAGAGGGCGCCGACAACGTGACCTGGTTGTGGACGCTTCAGGCCGATCAGAGTGCCACCGGCCCGGTCGCCTCATGGTGGCCCGGTGCGACGTACGTTAGCTGGGTCGGCATCGACGGCTACTACCGCCACCCCTCCGACACCTTCGCCAGCGTGTTCGGCAAGACCATTAATCAGGTCCGGGCGTTCACCGACAAGCCGGTCCTACTTTCGGAGACCGCCGTGGGACCCGAAGCCGGCCAGTTCGTTAAGATTCCGGACCTGTTCCACGGCATGGCGCTCTTCAACACACTCGGGCTGGTGTGGTTCGACAAGGACCAGCAGGGCGTCGCCGACGGCGGCCAGGACTGGCGGGTCGAAGGCAACTTCCAAGCCGAGGTCCAGTTCAAGCTGGGCATCAGCGAGGACCTAGCGCCAGAATCTCCGGGTGGTTAGGCCGGTGAACCGGAAGCTGCTCGGCAGCCAGCCTTCGCCGCAGAATGCCAGGCACTTCGGAGCAGCCGGGCATCTGGTCGATGTCGGGCTGCCGCAAGCTATGCCCGCCCCGAGTGCTCTCAGCCGGGACCACGATGGCCAGGTGCCGATCTCACGGCGCTCCGAGCAGCCTGGTTGGCGCCACCTGCCGGCCGCACGCTGGCCGCTGCTGGCGGTCCTGGCCGTACAATGCGCTCTGTCACTGCGGCTCATCTGGTCTGACACGGCATTTCAAGACGAGGCTCTCTACCTGCGGGCCGGGCACCTGGAATGGGCTCGCTGGCTGCACCAGGCGCCAATCCCGAACTTTGCCGCATACTTTTCCGGCGCGCCCGCGATCTACCCGCCACTGGGCGCTCTCGCGGACAGCGTTGGAGGCCTTGCTGCCGCTCGTATCCTGTCGCTGCTCTTCATGCTTGGGGTCACGAGCCTGCTGTGGGCCACGACCGCCCGGCTGTACGGGCAGCGGGCTGCACTGCTAGCCGCGGGACTGTTCGCTACCCTCGCTGGCACCCAGTTCCTCGGCGCTTTCGCGACCTTCGACGCGATGGCGTTGTTTCTGCTCGCTCTGGCCACATGGCTAGGTATCCGGTCTGCGGACTGCCGGTCCTGGACTAGGACAGCTCTTCTCACCACCGCCGGCGTCACCCTAGCCGCAGCTGACGCCGTGAAGTACGCAACTGCCCTGTTTACTCCGGTCGTACTCATTGGCGTGGCGGTAGCAGTATGGCGGCAGCACGGGGGCACTGCGTGGCTGACGGCTCTGGCGGCCATGCTTTGCTCCTGGCTCGTGCCGGTCTTCGCCGCCGTCGTCGCTGGCGGCCGGGAATACTGGCTGGGCATCACGACCAGCACCCTCTCCCGTCCACAGTCGAATGTCCCTGTGACGACCGTTCTGAAGAACGCGTACGTCTGGACAAGCCTGATTGTGGTCCTTGCTGTCCTTGGTGCGGTGCTGGCCGGCCGCAGCAAATCGCGCGGGAAATTTCTGCCAGCCCTCCTGGCGGCCGCCGCCCTACTCGTGCCGGCTGAGCAAGCCAGGATCCATACAACGGTGAGCCTGCAGAAGCATGTGGTGTTCGGCGCCTGGTTCGCCGCGATCGCAGCGGGCTACGCAATGGCCCGGCTGAGCAGAGTGGACCCTGGCCATGGCTGGGCAGCAGTTATGGCAATACCCATAGTCGCGTCCACGCTATTCGGCTCGATGGGACAGGCGGCCGCCCTTCATAATGTTTGGCCAAACGCCGCCGGGGTCGTCAACGCCCTTCACTCTGCAATCCGTTCTCACCCAGGCGAGTACCTGGCGGAGGACTATGACGTCGAGGCCTATTACCTGCGTGCTGAAGTTCCCTGGCAGCGTTGGTCAAGCACCTACTACTTCAGCTATCAAGGAATAAGCCCTGGAGCGTCCTCCTACACGACCGCGATCAACGATCATTATTTCTCGCTGGTGGTCCTCAACTTCAAAGACACCGTGACTACCGACGCCCAGATCACTGCCGACATGCGCCACGCGGGCGGCTATTACGTCCTAACGCGAACCGGCCAGTTCACCATCTGGGCATCACGGACACCGCTATCAAATCCGCAATCCGGGGGTAATCTTGACCGTCACTGAGCCCTTGATTGCTGAGCAGGTGCAGCAGATTTACCTGCCCCGACCACCTAAGGACCTGGAAAAGTACAAGTATTTCGGAAGCCCGCGCCGCTGGGTATTCGCGTGGTTGCTTATCGCATCCGCAGGCGTGCTGTACGGATACATCCACGTGGCCGAGCGCGCCTGGCTTCTCACGCCGCTTATGTGGCTGCTGCTCATGGTCATGGTGCCGCCAGTCGTGGTGAACTTCTGGCTGCGAATGGGGCGTCAGAGGCTTACCCAGCAGGAGCACCTAGCCACCGTGGCCAGCTACCGGGAGCATGGCGAGACGGTGGATATTTTCCTGCCCAGCTGCGGTGAGCCGCTAGCCGTGCTGAACAACACCTTCCGGTACGTGAGCAAGATGAAATGGGACGGCCCCAAGGCCGTCTACGTGCTCGATGATTCCGTCCGGGAGACAGTACGCGACCTTGCGGACCATTACAAATTCCGGTACGTCGTGCGTCCTGACCCCGGTGTCATGAAAAAAGCCGGTAACCTTAGCTACGCTCTCGGCGTCAGCGCCGGGGACTTCATCGTAGTGATAGATGCCGATTTCGCGGTGCGCCCGGAATTCCTATACGAGACTATGCCGTACTTCTCCGACCCCAAGGTCGGCATTGTCCAGACAGCTCAGTATTACGATGTCGGTCCCCGGACCGTTTCTTACATCCAGCGCTACGCGGGAACCTTGCAGAACATCTTCTTCCAGTTTATCCAGCCAGCCAGAGACCGCTACCGGGCGGCAATCTGCGCAGGCACCAATCTAATTTACCGCCGCGCCGCCGTCGTGGCTGCGGGTGGCTTCGCATGGGTACCGATCGGTGAGGACGTCCACTCTGGAGTCAAACTCGCCTGGGCAGGCCACGAAACCCGTTATCTGCCCCTTTGCCTGGCCACCGGCGTGGCGCCTATCGACTTCCCGTCCCTGGCGAACCAGCAAACCCGCTGGTGCCGATCCTCGATGATGGTGATGATCGATAAGCATTTCGTGGAGGCACCGTACAACTGGAAGCAACGAGCCGCCTTCTGGGCAGCATTTCTCTACTACATGTCATCGGCAGCGTTGCTGCTTACCGGCCCGTTCCCCACGCTGACGATGATCTGGTTCTTTCCCGCGCACGTTTACCCGCACAATTACCTACCGCTCCTGCCCGCGCTCGCAGCCACTATTTTCGTGTTCCCCATGCTGAGCCGAGGCTGGCGCCCTACTATTTATCGGGTATGCATGATCAACGCCTGCTGTCACGTGTATTCGATCTGGTACGCGATCCGGGGGCGTGTCGCCGAATGGGTCCCTACCGGCGCCTCGCCAGACAGGGGACAGGTTCCCGTCGTGGTAAACCGGATCCTGTGCGGCTGGGTCGCGATATTTCTGGCGCTTCTCTGGACCGGCCTGGCGCTGCGGGTCCATCAGTACGGCTGGCGCCCGTACTGGGCGACGGAGGTCCTGGGCGCCTTGCAGCTCTACATGCTGGCGCCGTTGCTGACTCCCAGCAAGGGAGTCTGGAAGCAGGCTAAGGCTAAGACCACGGAGATACCGGCATGAAATGCCTGCGTGCCTGCCTGATTTCCGGGATGGTACCTGCCGCACTCTCTAGCCACAGCGGAGTTACGGAAGGAACGAATCTATGAAGCATCGCAGCGGCAACGGCCGGCCCAGGCGCAGGAGACTTCTCACGACTGCCGTGGCCATCATCGCTGCGGCGGCGATCGCGGCGGGTGTCAGTCTCTACAACAAATCGGCGGATTCCCTCGCGCCACTGCCAGTCAACCTCCCCACTACGCCCCAGTCCTACCTGGGGGTTTATGCGGACGGAGCCCCTACGTCGTACAGCGGAGTAACAGCTTTCACGAACGCGACCGGAGCACGACCAGATTTGGTCATGTATTACAGCGGATGGTACGTGCCGTTCCAGACTAGCTTCGCGACCACGGCGGCCAAGAACGGCGCGGTCCCACTCGTGCAGATGAATCCGACTGGCATCAGCATTCCGGCGATCGCGGCTGGCAAGTACGACGGCTACCTGAGTGCTTACGCCGAGGCCGTCCGCGCTTACCGCCATCCGGTCATCCTGAGTTTCGGCCACGAGATGAACGGCACCTGGTACCAATGGGGTTACGGGCAAACCCGCCCGGCAGACTTCGTAGCGGCCTGGCGGCACATAGTGACGCTATTTCGCGCGCTGGAGGTCCGGAACGTAACGTGGATGTGGACGGTCAACATCGTCAACGACACGCAGCAAGGAAGAATCCCGTCGCCAGCTCCCTGGTGGCCCGGCAGCTCCTACGTCAACTGGGTGGGGATCGACGGCTACTACCTCAAGCCCAACTGGCAATTCGCTCCGTTGTTCGGACCCACCATCGGCCAAGTGCGCGAACTGACCGGCGACCCGATACTCATCGCCGAGACAGGCGCGACTCCTGCCTCAGGCCAGCCGGCGAAGATCGCCGACGCTTTCGCCGGCATTCACGCATACGGGCTGCTCGGGTTCGTGTGGTTCGACGCGACAAACTCCGAGGGCCAGGGCTTCGACATCAACACTCCCGCGGCTTTCACCGCATTCAGCAAGGGTGCCAGCAGTACTTACACCAGGCCTGGATCATGAACGGCCGGCCGCTGATGGTGGCGAGGCGAAACATGTCAGTCAGGAGGTCCCGAGGTTTTGGCTGACACCCAACGTTCCAAGGACATGACCAAGCCCCGGTCGCAAGCACTCCACGCCCGCATCGGACTCCCGGTCCTAAACCAGGCCTTGGGTCATGAATACGCCAAACCGGACGACGTGAGCCGCGTCCCCGGTAATGTATAGGCCTGCTGCGCGGCAGCGATGCCTTCGATGCGGACCCGCGACTCCAACGGCGCCAAGAGGGCCGTAACGAAAAACGGCCAATGTCCTCCTAGGCAGGGAATCGGCCAGTATGATGTATTGATGGAGTATCCCTGCTAAGAGAGATGGCGGTCAGGCGTAGCGCGTTGGGGCTGCTATCCAGACTGCCGGGGGATCGAGGTCCCTCAGATAGACGTGCCCGCAGCTTCAGGTCATTTATTATCCTCCGGCTAATTTAACGAGTACTAAATTTATGAACAGCCAAGTTGCCGTCGGCATTCTCGGTGCCCATCCTCGCCGCACCACGGAGGCGCAAGAGGGCCCACTGATGCCCATAATTCAGCGATACGAGCTGCCCCTGTGAGCGCTACCGGACATGACTCGGCCGAACCAACGACGGACGCAGCCACTGCTGCGGCTTGGCGTCGGCGTCTGCGGGCCGACCGCGTGCTTCCGCCGCCATCGGAGACCGACTGGAGGCAAGCGAGCAGCTTTGGGGCAGCGGCTGACAAGCCCGCCATGGGCTCACCGGGTATTAGCGCCTTCGACTTCACTGAATCACAAAAAGCCGGACCTAACGCAACATCTTATATAGCAAGCACCGCCGCGCCGAATGCTTCAGCCCATATGGCGAAATCGTCAGCATCACTTTTGGGCTCTCCTGAATCGCTAAAGAGTCCGGGCGCAGGCTCCAGGTTCGCTAGGCCTGCGTCGGCTATGGCGCTGTCGGCTCCGGTCATGGATCGGCCGAGAGTCGACTCGCAGCCAGGCCCCATGACGCCCCGCCGCCTGCCTATTGCGGAGCAGAAGCCAGGGCAGAGGACGGCTT
>Ga0302177_10003318_pt1 | contig 11264 bp, 9 predicted proteins | sample I_Palsa_E1_2_FD_198780 | JGI IMG/M metagenome (GOLD analysis project Ga0302177, IMG submission 198780) | Peat permafrost microbial communities from Stordalen Mire near Abisko, Sweden - I_Palsa_E1_2 | ecosystem: Environmental > Terrestrial > Soil > Palsa > Peat permafrost | place: Sweden: Abisko... | reverse complement strand
GCTGCCCCCGCCGGACATGCATCCTCTGAATCTGGAATCGAAGCCTGTGCAGCAGTGGCCCGAGTTCAACAAACTGATTGGCGGCTACTTCAAATTTCACTGGCCCGATCCGCAAGTGATTGAGGTCAAGATCGACGATCCGAAAAGCCCTTTGACAGCCATGTTCCATGGCCAGGAGTTCGAGATCCATGACGAAACATATACATTCGAGCAGGAGTCGTTTTCGCGCAGGAATGTGCATGTATTGACGAGTATCGACTACGACAAAATGAGCGCTGAAGATAAGGCAAAGGAAGCGCATCCGCGAACCGATGGCGATTATGCCTTGAGCTAAATTCGCCGCGAGGGCAATGGGCGAGGGTTCTACGAAGGGCACGGCCACAGCGATCGAGTGTGTGCCATGACGCCGATGCTGGAACACCTTCGAGCTGGGATTCAATACGCACTGGGCGATCTGAAAGCGGATGACAGCCCCTCCGTGAAATGAGCTGTCACCCAAACAGAACAGGAAGACTGAAATGCACCCTACGCTGAGACACGCCAGATCCGTTCATTGCGAAACTTCGGCAGGTTATGATGATGGGCCCCTATACAGACCGATGCACTGATTGAGCGCGGCAAGGGAACGAGTACGATCCCAGAAACCGACCACTTGCCAGCCAGATTCAACGAGACAATTATTGAGACCGCCCGACTTTCAGGGAACATGACGTGTCGCGCAAGCTGCTCGACCCAGAGGACTTGTTCTGGAGTATCAGGCACCTGTTAGCCTTGTGCCATAGAAAGCCGCATATAGGCATCGTCTGGGGTGAATCCTTCTATAGGAAGCAGCCCAGCTAACAGCAACGAAGAACACCAACAGAGGCTCTCTAATGAACGGCCAAACTGCGTCCTGCGTGGGATTGAAACCTCAAATCCTCCATAAACTGCGAGAATGAGGCGGTAGAGGGCGGAGTCTCTCGATTTAGATTGGGAAATCACCGAAACATAATCCCGGCTGCCTCACAAACTGACGCCTCCGTTGAAACACCTAGCTCGCCAGCCTCATCCACTTGAAGCATTGAAACGACAACACCGATGATAGCCGAAAACAAGTATGTTAACCTGCACCTCAATAGTCACGGCAAGCTGTCCGAACAAGCCAAGCAACCCCACGAGTACAAGACACAAAGCGGAATCGATTTTCCGTCGGGGATTTGAATGACAGGCAGGAGGGCGACAGTATGGGCTTCCTCGCAAAGTGACAACCCAAAGCATCTCCGGATTGAGCTTCAATCGCCGCATCCTTCATGCCGCGATGATCGTTACATTTGTGGGAGTGCTGGTCAAAGTCGTGGCGACTGCGAAGGAGTTCATCGTAGCAGGTGTGTTTGGACGTAGTGATGAGATGGATGCATTTCTCATCGCTTACCTGGTTCCGGGCGTGTTGATGAATCTGTTTTCCGATTCGATGAATCAGGCCCTGATACCAACCCTAGTACGAGTGAAAGAAGTTGACGGTCCCTGTAAGGCGCAGAATTTGCTTTCGAGTGCGTTATTCTCGACTTGCATTTTTGCCACCGCCGGTTCGCTATTGATGGCCGTTGCAGCGCGCGTCTTCTTCCCTATCATCTTTATGCAGTTTCCCGCCCACAAGCTACTGCTTGCGGAGCAATTGTTTTACGGGTTGCTTCCCATTGTGCTGCTCTGCAGCGTCGCTTCAAATTGCACGGCAGTTGTGAACACTACGGAACGCTTCGCATTGCCGGCCCTAGCAATGGTATCGACGCCACTCGCGATTATTATCGCCATGTGGTTGCTCGCACCCCGGCTGGGCATTTGGTCGATGGTGTTTGCCAATCTGACCGGAGAACTGTTACGCGTCGTCGTGGTGGTCTGGTTCATGCAGGGACACGGTTACCGTTTCAATCTTCGATGGCACGGATTCAGTCCACAATTCAGGGAGGTCGTACAGCAATATGGCCTTGTCCTTTTCAGCGGCCTGGTGGCATCCGGAGGTCTATTGGTGGATCAGGGAATGGCTGCGACCCTTCCCTCAGGGAGTGTATCAACCCTGGTATACGCGAACCGGTTTGTTGCCGTAGTTCTCAACCTTTTGGCAGGCTCTATTGGGACGGCGATTACGCCCTACTTTTCAAAGTTGGTTGCACAAAGGGATTGGGCAGCCTGTCGCCGCACAGTGAACACATATGTCTGGATCACCGCGCTTATCTCCATTCCCGTCGCGCTGACGATGATTTTCGGTTCGCATTTGCTCGTCCGCTTGGCCTTCCAACACCAAGCCTTCGGACTCCAGGATACTGCGGCGGTGTCTCGAGTTCAGGCGATGTACGCAATTCAGGTGCCGTTTTATATAGTCAGCCGGGTATTCTATCGGTATCTTGTAGCGATTCGTCGGACTTCGCTCACCCTGTATTGTGGGGCTATTTCTTTGTTTCTCGACGTGATATTCAACCTTAGTCTCATGCGTGTGTACGGCGTGGCTGGGATCGCATTGGCTACTTCGCTGTGGACTATCATCTCCTGTGGCTTTCTCGCGTATTGGACATATCGACTGTTGCCCGTATCGGAACCGATGCAGTCGGTAGCTTGAGAGATCGGACTGTAAAGAATCGTCACAAACGGGGCACTTCCTAGAAACAAAGGATCTCGAATGAATGCAAGCAGACCATGGCACGTATTTGCACTGTGCAGCCTAGGATGGCTCTTGCTGTCAGTCTATATAGCACCTGTGATGAGCGGTGGAGATGTATTCATTTTTCGAGATGCAGGTTGGAATTTGGCTGCTGAAGGCTCGTTTGAATCGGCTGCTCTTCCATACATGCATGATCTAACGCCGAGATTGTATTCGCATTACACGCCCCTCATGCCATTATTGTTCGCAGGATATGCATCGGTGTTTCCGCGTGACGCCTATTCTGGCACAATATTTAATCTTCTCGTAGGCATTCTCGCTGCAGGGGTTTCGCTACGCTGGGTGCTGCGTCCGTCCTCCGACATTGGCCAACTCCGTTTTATTGTTGCGTTGACGGTAGCTGTCTTTCCTGTAGCATTTGTAGTATTTGATCGTCCCGAGGCGCTCGGACTAGTTTTGGCGACTGTCACCATCGCAAGCGCGGCAAAAGTTCCGCCGAATCTCTGCTTGGTCGGATTCCTCCTTGCCGTCACTTTCTTGGCCCACCCGTTTGCTGCGATTTTTGCCTTGCTATGGTCTTCCACATCTTGCTTCCTGCACAATACAGATCAACCGACACGAGGACTAGAAACTCTCAGGCAGATCGCAATCATCGGGGTATCTGCTCTTGCCATCTTGCTTCCCGTTTTGCTGATCTACTATGTACTTGATCCCACTAGCTTGGCACGCTTTGCCATCCATGCCTTCGGCAAGAAAACCGGATTTGGAGTAGTGATCGCGTCTTCATCAAGCCAAGAGTTCCTGCAGACACTGCGAAGACACATTACGGGGGAAGGAATTCTGCCAACCAGCATTCGTTTACCGGCCTTCCTTTCGTCCCTCGGACTCATTGTATGGGCGCTGAATTGCCGAAAGGATCTGCGATACGCGGACTGGCTTCTCATCTCAATTAGTATCGGCGGCACATGTGCTTCCGTAATTGCATTCCCAAATCAAGCTTACTATCTTGGATTGCTCACATTTATGACTCCTCTAGCTCTTACGATCATCGCTCCATCGAGCGGAGCGCTTGTGGTCCCTGCACTTGCAATGTTGCTCTTTGCTGTCGCCGCTAACCTGCCATTTGTCTGTCTAGGGGTAATGAACCGAATCGAGCAGGGGCCTTCTTTCGAAGCTGCCCGTCAACAACCTTCCTATTTGGCCGCACAACTACCATCGCCAGATGCTGTTGTAGGAATCAACGGAGATAGCTACGATCTATTCAAGCCAGTGTTGCGCCATTTGGTCACGCTAAGAGAAAAAGGTGTCGACTACGCAGACCTCTCTGCGATCGTGAATTGCTACGACATGTACAAAGGCGATTCAGGCGTCGTACGCCCATTGCCGGAGAAAGTGAATCCAAAAGAGTTTCGCATGATACAGCCAGCGCCCGAGCATCTATGGATCAGCATACTCGGGAGAAGAGTTCGGCAGGCCGAATGGGGTTATGGATGCGACCTCTACCTCAGGATCAAATAGTAGCTGGCTAAGACCCACAAGTTCACTGATTCGTCTAAACTGACACAACTCTCTTCTATCGCGAATCAGTGAGTTTTCCGGGTAAGAAGGAGTAAGGAGATGACTTCCTTAAGGAAGAACCGGAGGGCCAATCTAACCAGGCCGCTAATTCTCGGTGCAATTTCTTCCTTTGCAATTCGGGCGATGTGGCAAAAGTGCAATTCCGCCCTTGATCGAAGGAGAGATGGACGATTCACAGCCATTCGAACAGAATGCCATGGCCGGATCATCAAAGAAGTTTACTAATGACCACATGCTACAGTTGATGGACTCTCCTAGAGGTTCTCGCCGTGAAGCAGCGCAATCGCGTCTTGGCAATGGTCTGTGCGCTGATGAGCCTTCTCATGCTCTATAGAGTGTGTCTCTCGGTAGCCGGACCGCGCATTGAGGCGGCCCTTCAACATACCAGTATGTCTCATCCACTCTGGTACAAAAGCAGCCGGGCAGGCCACTTGGCCGTGGAGCAACTCGTGGTACGCGGTTATTTCCCTGCTTTCGCATACGCTCGTGGATCGCTAGCGCGCCAATCAATCGAAAATAAGCGGTACAACAACTTAAAAGATCCCGATGGCCTCAGAAGTGCTTTTAAGCTATGCAAGATTGGAATCGAACCTATCGCAAAACGTATCGCGAATCCGGCTCTGATCACGTCGGGTGTGAGCCCCGTTTTTCAACGGCGTGAAACGAAAGACATGATCAAGACAGCTCTGGATGAGCGCATCGGCCCTTCGACGCGGGGACCAGTCCGCGTCAAGGGGCTTTGTGGTTGGGAGAGTTCATATCTGCTGTTTTCCATTGTCCCGTTATTGGGCGTTTTCTTGGCTGGCGAGAGGACCATAGCAATGCGCTCCGGAAGAAGGAAAACATTGGTATCCCCGGTGTGCAGTGCCGACTCACTTGTGGCCCACTGCGGGTGTGTCGGCAATGCGCGGATACCTCACGCGGCTTAACGCTGCGGGATCTTGGTCTGTGTTGTTGCGGCGTCTGCTGCGGCCGGCTGAGACTCGGACGAGGCTGCGGCGTCTGAAGGAACGCTGTCTGCCGAGGTGAATCGCTGCAGCTTGTAGTAGACCGCGGTCACTTCAAACGGCATCTTGTCGCGCGCATTCAGGGGAGCAAAGCGGCGGGCATTCAGCATTCTCTCGGTGTCGTCCCATGGGTCTGTCTTGAGCCAACTCCCAAGGGGAAGCGCGGCAACTTGTGTCGTATCATCCGGGTTCAGTTTCGGAGCGGACTTCGCCAAGTCCGCCATCCATGGGGTTCCGTCGGCCCTAAGCATCGAGTCGCCGAGTCTGGGCGAGTTGAGCTGTTTCAGCGTTTTGCTGCGATCGGCGAGTTGCGCGAAATAGAGGCCGGCATTGGCCAGGCGATCCTTGTACATGGATGCAGCCAGATACTCCGAGGCGCGCTTTGCTGCTTCGGCATTGTCTGCATCCGTGTGGTTCATCTTGATGCGCTGGAAGGATGCTTCATCGGGAAAGAGCATGCGGTCATTGAACGCATATCGCGTGTCGATGTGATGGCCGAGCGCCACGTGAGCCAGTTCTATCGCAACTACGGAGGCAATGGATTCTTCGTTGGGCAGCGTATCGATCAAACCTTTGCTGAGGAGTATTGTGTTGCCGATGGTTGTCGCTTCTACGGTCGTGGTGAGCATGATCCGGCAGTCGATGGGGCTGGGAAGATTCAGATTGCTGGGTACAGCGAGGTTGGTGACGATCTGCTCCAGAGTCTTGTCGAAGGCATTCGGCGGAGCCACAAGACCGGCCTTCACCAGTCGCTCGATGACATTGTCTTCTGCCTGTTGCACCCAGGCGCGTGTGGCTTCTAGTGGCGTCACGTCCTGCGAGTCTCCGCTCTGGTCGATTGCGCCTTCGACCTCGACCGATACGTTGTCGCTCTCGCGCGTCGGGAGGGCCAGTGAGTAGCCCCAGAAGTGTGTCTGTGCACGCATCGCCGAGCTCATGTGGCCATCGCCGCGATCGGACTCCTCGACGTAGACTGAGACCGGCAGCCACAGATCGGGCTGAAGATTACCGCGCCAGCTGTCGAAGTGCAGCCATTCCTTGTTGGTTTCTTCGCTCTGGGTATAGGTCCCATTGAAGCGAACAATATTGCCACCCTCGTCTTCGATCCAGATGCGGCCGTAAAAGCGGCCATTGCCTTTCACAATGGGATGCACATCGAATTCCCAGGTGCGCACACTGCCCAGGAACTCTCGGCGCACATAACTGAAGATGTAATGCTGCTGGTCGAATCCAATTGGATCGAGAAACATCATTTGCGTGAAGCCGTCTCTGAGATAGGTTTCCTTGTCCAGATGGAGAGCCTTGGTAATGTTGGCCAGGGCCTGCACGGAGTTCTTGAAGAAGCCGTGGGTGCTCTCCTTGCGATCGGCGTAGGCCTTGTCGACAAAGGATTTGCGGAAATCTACCCGGCTCAGCATATAGAAGTCGGAGACAGGCACCTGATACAGCTTTTCGTCAGGACGCATGTTTTGAATGTAGGTTTCGACCAGAGGAGTTCGCTGCTGGATGTTCTTGATCAGGATCTTCTCGCGTCCGATCGCTCTCTCGACGAGGGCGGCCTGGTCCGGGGTGAGTTGATGCGCCTGCTCATACTTCTGTTCCTTCTTCGCATGGGCCATGTTGGTGCCCATTGCCAACGCCAGCATGGGAATTGCAATCTGTCGAAAGGTCATCGCTTGCTCCTGGGGATAGGACTCCCATTCTGCTCCTTGGGCAAGCCTTGGCAGGCATACGGCAAAGGAGGCTGCAGTAAACTGGTTCACGCCATGCGCTACGCGGTCTGGAATTTGATGATGATGTTGGTGGTGTACTCCACCGGCCGACCATTCTCTGTCGCTGGGCGGAATTTATAGGTGGGCGCTGAACGGATGGCCGCTTCGTCAAGTCCATGGCCAAGGCCGCGAAGAACGTTTAGCACGACCATCTGGCCCGTGGAGGTGATCGTGACGCGGAGAACTACATCGCCTTCGATCTTGAGTTGCCTGGCCTCAGCTGTGTACATGGGCTCAGCGTGACTGAGAAGCACAGGCGGGGCTGTCGTCTTCTCGGGAGATGCGGTGACCGAGGGCATCGCGCTTCCGGCAGTCGTGCCCGGTATGCCGGCCGCAGCGACTTTGCCCATGCCGTTGCCGCCAGCGCCGCCGGCTGCATTCGACCCTGGCCTGGTCCCGTTGCCAAATCCTGCTGAGCCCACCACACCGCGCGGCGCGGCCGAGGGTCCCTGGCTGCCGCCGTAGGGATTGCCGAGGGCTGCGATCGTCGCCGGCCGTGATGCATCGGGGTTGGGCCGAACGCCATTCATATCTCCCAGGTGAACCGGCTGAACGGACGGATGCGACTGAGGCGTTAACGCGGGCGCTGCAGCTAGCGCGACCGTAGGTTGAGGAGCAAGCGCTACCGCGGGCTTAGCTGTCTCAAGGCGTGGCAGAGGTGTCTGCTCTTTGATCATCGGCAGAGGCCTTGGCTTGGGTTCGATTCTCGGCAGCTTGATGATCGGCGATTCGAGCTTGGCCAGCTTCAGTTTGGGAGGCTCCGGCGGCTTGGGCGGGGGTGGTATCTTCACCTTCACTCGGACGGGAGGCGGAGGCATTGTCGGAAAGACAATCTCCGTCGACTCAATCCTGCGTAGTTGAATCTCATGCTGAGCAAACGTACCAAAGACGAGCGCAAGCACCAGAATCGCGCCGTTCAAGATGGAGCTGGTAACGAAGGAGGCCGAGTTGCGACGCGGTTCTGGAAGCAGTCCGAGGCTTAACGGCATATTGGTAGTCGAATGCATTTCTTCAACCCTCGATCGAATCGCTGAAGCGAGTAGTGTCTTGGCAGCAATCGCGACCCCAGAGCATGGGGTCCGGGCGCGGAGCTGGGCGAATGTTGTCGATCTGCGTTTGGCCTGGAGAAGTTTTCGTCGATCCATTGCCGCTTTCGTGGCTCGCGAGTCCAATATGCGAAGCGGCTACAGTGGTGTAGTAGCGCGATCTCTCAGAATTGATTACAGGCGTGTAATCAAATTTGCGCACGCGTGGGGCCAGCCGGCTCACATCCCACACATCCCTGGCCGTTGCGCAGAGTCTCAGTACAGCAACAGGCTGAAATCTGAAAAGATAGAATGAAGCACAGGGAGAATTTAACCGCTTGTCCGACGCCAATTTTCGACTGGCCTGGCTCCTGGCTTGTTTGAGCATCGGCGTGTGCGCGAGAGCCCAAAGTACGGACAAGACAATGCAGGTGCAAGCGGCGGCGCAATCCGCGACGCAAGCCGGCGAAGAGGTGCCCAACGTACCTGGAGTCACGGCGCTTTTGCGCGGCTTCAACGCAGGTGTTACTTTCTCGCAGGTCCACGATTCTTCGGCAGGGTGGTACAACCTTTTCACTCCGGCCGTAAGCTATACGATCTCGCATCACTTCTCGGCCGACGCCAGCGTAGCCATCTACCCTGATCGCTTGATTCAGAATCACAATCCAGCTACCGATACAGTGCAGCCGCTGGTCGCGACACATGGCGAAGTGGGGGATACATTTATTGGGCTGCATGGCAGCTTCAATCCTCGCCTCTTGCAGAGCGCCACCACGGCGACCTTCAGTGTTCCAACGGGGAACAGCTCGGACGGCCTTGGCGCCGGCCGGTTCACCTTCGACGTGAGCGAACGCGCGTATCGCTCCTTCGGGAGGGCCGGTTTGCTGGCGGATTTCGGAGGCGGTAACTCCTCGGGCACGTTTAACCGCGTCGTGACCCGGAATGAGGACTCCGTCGGCCGGCTGCTGCATTTTCAGGCAGGATTTACCGTGGACCTTCCCCTCAACAGCCGCTTTCAATCTCTGGCGTATGAGCAGTTACCTATCGGCAATCAGACTGTCTACTCTTCGGTAAGCGCGCCGGGCGCACCGCCGCAGACCGTGACCTCGGGCATGGCAGCGAGCGAAGACAATGGAGTGACCAACATCCTGAGCATTCCGGTCACGCCTCACTTCACGCTCTGTAGCTATTACAATCGCAGCGTGCACCTGGGCATCGATACTGCATCGGTTGGACTGACCTACGTGATTCGCGGCACGGCGACGAAAAGACAGTTTTCGATGATCGACCGGGCGTTGCGCGAGGCTGAGGGAGCCAACCGCTGAATCCGGTTCAGGGTTGACGCTTTGTTTGGGAACACTATTGCAGCTTCTCCAGTTTTGCAATCTGGGCTGCATCCATCTGCTGGCGGATTCCCAACAGCATCTGCGCCGTGGCCTTTTCGAGCGACGACCTTGCCTTGCTCACCGCGTCGATCTGGGTAAAGAGCGTCTGTTGATCGACCTTGGGATCCTTGTTCAGTTTGTCGAGCTTCGACTGTTCGCTGAGGAATGTTTTATACGCTTGCAGAATCGCCGGCTTGTTGGCGTCGAAGATGCCATCCATCTTCTTCTGCTGGTCTTTGGTCAAGCCGACTGTCTTGACAACGCTCTTGTCATCCCACCAGCGGCCTACCGGTCCAAACTGCACGCTCGACCGCGTACCGCTGCCGGTTGCGGATTTGCCTGCAGCTCCTGAGGATGAGGGCGGTGGAGATCCGCTGCCTGGTCCACCTGGGCCGCCAGGCCCACCCGAGCCAACGCTGCCCGGCGGCGGTCCTCCGTGCGGCGGCCCGCCGCCGGGCGCCTGCGCCAGCGCTCCTAGCCGCGCTGCAAACAAAAGGCAGGCGCAAACCAGGAGGAGTCTCTTTCGTTGCGTCTTCATCGGCTCCTCGATTCCCGCCGTGCTCTTCGATGAGGACGCGGCTGGTCCGACAAGCCGTACTGCTGCACGGGCGAAGCCTCCGATTCACTCAGCGCCGCGTTGATCGATTTCAGCAAATCGTTGTCTTCGGCAATCTGCGTCTCGCTATCCGCTTGCACCAGGGCAACGGCGGGATTCTCCGGCACAACAGCCGGATTGTGGTTCCAAACGGATGCCCCGATCAGTAGCAGGACAACGGCACCCATGGCCCAGGTCAGCTGCGGAATCCATGCGGGACCGGCCTTGGCCGCAGGCAGTTGCAGGCTGGTTCTCGGTTTGGATTCGCTCCAGGCCAGGGATGCCTGATTGAAGGCGCCTACGCCCGATTGAAAACCTTTTATCTGATGGCGGCATAACTCGCAGACAGCCAGATGAGCTTCCGCCTCGGGCGAACCCAGGCCGATCAGCACGTCATCCAGTGCCTCTTCCGAGAGATGCTCTGACGTCACCGGCTTCATATCTCTGCTCCGAGTTCACTTCGCATGACTTTCAGTGCGCGGTGGATATGTGTTCTCACCGTATTGATGGACATTCCCAGTACCTCGGATATTTCGTTTACCGAAAGATCCTCAGAAAATTTGAGCAGAAAAACTGTTCTCTGGTTATGCGAGAGCGTTTCAAGAACCTGCGAAACGCGTTTGACTTTTTCCCTTGCCAGCACGTGGTCTTCCGGACTGGATGCGTCTGCGGCAAGAAAGGAAGCTACTTCCTGTACATCGATGCCGCGGGTCTTCACTTGCTTCCAGAATTTGTACCGCTCCGTCCTAAGATGATCGCGGGTAACATTGACCGCAATGCCGGTAAGCCAGGTGTTGATGCTGCATTCGCCGCGAAAGGTTTCCCTGCCATTATAAGCTCGCAGTAGAGTGTCCTGAGCGATGGTTTCCGCCAGGTCCGGGTCTCCGGTGGAGTAGGTCACAAACCGGACAAGCCTCGCCCGGTACGTGTGCGCCAGCGAGTCGATGTCGTCGAGTTCAGTGTGCACACGCGGCTTTTCCATCACGATGGAATTCGTTTCCCCGAGGGGGACCATACCCAAATCTAATGTGCTCGGCAGGCAGGTTGCCAATCGATTTTCCCTTCATCCGTTGAAAATGCTCGAATTTTGCGTTTACCCGAATCCATGGGGCTCACCCGCGAACAACTTGCCGGATGCGAGGCCTTTTGATCCGTCCAAACATCTTTGTCGCGTCGTTTTCAAAACTTGATGACATCGCTTCAATTCTTTTTGAGCGGTCTTTGAGGAGACTACGTCTTGCACTGGACTCTCGTGGTCTGTGCGCAT
>Ga0302177_10003317_pt1 | contig 11269 bp, 7 predicted proteins | sample I_Palsa_E1_2_FD_198780 | JGI IMG/M metagenome (GOLD analysis project Ga0302177, IMG submission 198780) | Peat permafrost microbial communities from Stordalen Mire near Abisko, Sweden - I_Palsa_E1_2 | ecosystem: Environmental > Terrestrial > Soil > Palsa > Peat permafrost | place: Sweden: Abisko... | reverse complement strand
CTATGAATGACAAAAACTCCTTCGATCTTCTATCGGAATGATGTTGCCGCGCTAAAGCCGGGGTTATTGAGTCGATCGCTTCGGTTGCTCCCATTGCCCGGAAGACGCAGAATTGAAGATAGCTTCGATCACCGCCATGTTCTTGATCGCGTCTTCCAGAGGAACAGGCACTTCGGTACCTTCCAGCACAGCCTTTGAAAAAGCATCCCCCTGCAACGTGTATTGATCGCAGACTGGGAAAGATTCGGTAGAAATGCCGCTGCCGAAAAGCTCTCCACCATCGTCAACAAAGATGCGAGTGGGACGATCGTTCGGCGCATTGAACGGTATCTCGATTTCGATGCGCCCGCGCGTGCCCAGAAAGTGGATGCGCTGATAGGGAACCAACTGCGTGCTGCACGTAAAGATCGATTGGCCGCCCGCGAAATCGAGGATGCCCGAGGTGAGCCGGTCGATATGCATTTGCGGATCGCGGTCAATGAGCCCAACCACACGAACAGGCTCCTCACGGAAGGCGTAACGCGACGCATGCACCATGTAGCAGCCGATATCCATTAAGCCGCCGCCGCCACTTTCGAGATGGTTGCGAATGTTCGCTGGATCTGTGTTGAAGTAGCTGAAGCAACCCACGATCGAGCGAAGTTCGCCGATGCGGCCCTCATCGAGCAACTCACGCAGGCGAAGCCACTGCGGATAGCTGCGAATCATGAACGCTTCACCGATCTTCACTCCAGTGCGGGCACGTACCTCCAGCATGGTTTCGGCCTCGGCTACTGTCAGGCTGATCGGTTTTTCGCAGAGAACGTGTTTGCCGGCCTCCGCGGCACGGATCGTCCAAGGAACGTGAAGCTGATTTGGAAGCGGATTGTAAATCGCATCGATCTCAGGGTCGGCAAGCAGCTCATCGTAGGAGCCGTAGGACTTGGGGATTCCAAGCGCATCCGCTGCTTTTTGCGCCCTCGCAAGATCGCGCGACGCAATCGCATCGACGGTGGTAAATTGTCCCCGCTGCATTGCGGGCAGTACTTTCTTGATACCGATGTTGGCGGTGCTGAGGACTCCCCAGCGAAGCTTGGTCAACATGAGGCTAATCATAAATGCAGACGCTCGGCAGAAGTTCTGCCGGCCATGGCCGGGAGCGATAACCCTGCAGCCGGCCAAGTGCCGTCGCCGAAGTTAAGGCGCAGGCTGGGCGTCCGCCCGGCACCTCTTTAAGGCGCTCAAGCGTGGCTATGCCCGGAAAAACAAGAGTGGCTATTGCCTGAGATCACTGCGAAGGAACTAAATAGTGGTTAAGCTGCCGTCCTCTGCACCGGCGCGGACGCGGAAGGCCATCGTAGAAACCCTCCGTATTCGCCCCTGGTCAGCCGCCCATGCCGGTTCAGAGGCTCGGTTGCGGAAGGTGTGTCTATGTTCGGCCACGTTGCGCGACTAACCGCTGCCTTGACGTCAGCCATCGCCATCTCAGGCGTCCTCATCGCACAGGACAATCCTTCTTCCGTTCCAATTCAGTTGACTCACGGCAAGCCCTTTGTGTCGGTGATGGTCAACGGCAAGGGTCCCTTCCGATTCGTTATCGACACGGGTACCAGCGGTGACGCGTTCGTCAGCGCCGAGTTGGCCGATCAACTGAATCTCCCGGTGTCGGGATTTGTCCACCTCAGCGATCCGAGCAAACAGGGCAGCCAAAAAGTGCCGACAGTCACGATTCAGACTCTTCGGGTGGCCGGCGTTTCCTTTACCAACGTCAAAGCCGTCAAGCACGCTTTGGGAGACGCGGACGGCAACTGCGACGGTCTGCTTGGTTTTCAGCTGTTCCAGAATTATCTGTTCACGCTTGACTATCCCCGTCGCCGTCTCACGCTCGCTTCCGGTGCGCTCCAGCCGGATGGAGAGCAGTCTGTACTTCCGTTCCACATGCCCGACGGAATTCCCGTGGTCGCGATGCGCGTAGGAGATATTCCTATTGAAGCCCAGATCGACTCGGGCGGCACGGGACTCAGTTTGCCGGAGAGGATCGCACCCCGGTTGAAGTTCATCGCCGATCCTGAGACGCGCGGCAGCGCGCAATCGATGTCCACTCGATTCCTGCTCCGAGTAGCCAAACTCGCATCCGATGTGCGCATGGGTAGCTACACCTTTACGAAACCGACGGTCGAGATTAACGCGGCATTTCCGTTGGCAAACTTCGGCGCCAGCGCAATGCAAAAATTCGCGCTGACTTTCGATCAGAAAAACGGGCTGGTTCGATTCGAATCCACCCAGCAGACTCTTCGCATTTCGGCCGCGCAGACACAATTGAAATTGGACCTCTCGCCAAGCGAAAAGCCGCGGGATATTTCGCTGGTTCCGGTGGGCTGAATACCCGGGTCAGTCTCCGCTTACCATGCCTGGAGCTTTGTCCTGAAGCGCGTTCGCGGCAATCCAGGATCCGCCGCACAGCCCAAGTGCAATGAAAGCGCTTGACCACTCCGCTGGATCGTGCGAGCGCGGGTAACTCATCACGCGCGGGACGTGCAGAACCAGGAACCAGAGCAGAAACATCAATCCCAACAGGATTCCAGCCCAACGGCTCATCCAATTTGTCGCAAAGCTTAGTCCGGCTGCAACAAAAGCGATGCCAGTGAGGTACGCCCAGAACAATCCGGGTCCCGGAATCCACACCGGGATCAGGCTGGCGATAAATTGGGGAACGATGAAGTGACTGATGCCGAAAACGATCGAAGAAGCCGCGAAAAGAAATCGTCCCGATTGAATCAGCCCGTGTCCGGCTTCTCTCCATCGACCTGAGTTGTGATTTCCCAGGGATAAAATTCCGGCCAGCATAAACGCCGAGGCGCACATGGTGAAGACTTCGAAGACCACCGTGCGGAGCGACAAATCCATCGGCTGCGCAACCGCTCTGGGAATCTGCAGAAATATCTCAAAGACGAGAAAAAGCAACCCCAGCAGAACAGCCGCCCAGCGAGCTATGAGGTTGAATCCAATACAGATTCCCGCCAAAAGAAATGCCGCGCCCGTGGTGTACGCGATCCCTGGAACACCAGGCAGCCAGGGAATGATCGGCAGAACGGCCTCACCGTGCCTCGCCCACAACACGTTTTGCACCCCGAAGGCCGTGATGGAGACGGCAAACAAAAGCCATCCAGATTTGAGGAGCCTCCTCATGTTTCTGTTCTCGATTCCCTTTATTTTCAAGAGTTTTCCCATTGAATTGGCGCTCCAGGATGAGACGGCGGTGAAAGCAGCCGAACCTAACCATGATTCCCCGGCGACTGGCTAGTTTCCATATCCGCTAGGGTGACCATAATGCTGACCACTATAATGCTGGTGTGAATCGTCCGTCCTCTGGCGCATTGCCTATCATTGTCGTCGACCGTAAGGCGGCGCATCCTCTTCATAAGCAAATCTACGATGGATTTCGCGCGGCGATCCTGCGCCGCAATCTTCGTCCCGGTGTTCGGATTCCCTCCAGCAGAGAGCTTGCCAGCGAACTTCGAGTATCCCGTTTTCCGGTTCTCAATGCCTACGCCCAACTGCTTGCCGAAGGGTACTTCGAGAGCCGAGTGGGCGCAGGAACTTTCGTCTCCGCATCCCTGCCTGAACAGCGAATGTCCGTGACCTTGCCTGAGATTGAGTCGAGCCCCACTCTTTCCGGACCTCGCTCCGTAGCGCGCCGATCCTTGCTCTACCCAGCCTTCGAAAATCATCCCGCCATCCGCGGCTGGGGCGCATTTGGCGTCCATCAACCGGCCATGGATCAGTTTCCCTTTCAGATCTGGTCAAGCCTGGTTGTTCGTCACACGCGCAACCCCCATGCCAACGCGATCCATCATGTCAATCCAATGGGGACAGAACGATTTCGCGAGGCGATTGCCGGCTACCTTCGCACCGCGCGCGGCGTAAAGTGCGAAAGCGATCAAGTGATGATCGTCTCCGGCTCTCAGCAGGCGTTGGATATCACCGCCAGAGTTCTCCTCGACGCAGGTGATTCCGTGTGGGTCGAAGAGCCAGGCTATCGTCTGCAGCGTAGCGTCCTGACCGCAGCCGGTTGCCACCTGATTTCGATTCCGGTAGACAAGGAGGGCATGGACGTTGCTGCAGGCATTCGCACTCGCCGTAAGGCGCGTGCTGCCTTTGTTACTCCTTCTCACCAGTACCCGCTTGGCTCAACTATGAGCGCGTCGCGGCGTCTTCAACTTCTTAATTGGGCGCAGCACGCAGGAGCCTGGATCGTCGAAGACGACTACGATAGTGAGTATCGCTACGAGAGCCTTCCCATCGCTTCTTTGCACGGTCTCGACGTGAACTCTCGCGTCGTCTACATCGGAACTTTCAGCAAGGTTCTATTTCCTTCGCTGCGTCTGGGCTACATCGTAATTCCCCGCGACTTGATCGATCGATTTGTGGCCGTCCGTCACGTGCTGGATATCTTTCCTCCTTATCTGTACCAGGAGGTACTTGCCGACTTCATCAACGAGGGGCACTTCACTCGGCATATTCGCAAGATGCGTCAGGTGTACAGTGAGAAGCGGACCGCCCTGGTGCAAAGCCTTCGAGAAGAGTTGGTGGGCACGGCGGAAATACACGGGACAGAAGCAGGCATGCATCTTGCGATCACGCTCCCAGATAACTTCAACGATCTCCTGATTGCTGCAAAGGCCGGGCAGGAAAGACTCTGGCTCTGGCCGCTCTCTCCCTCCTATGCTCGAGAAACCCGCCGCCAGGGCTTCGTACTCGGATTCGGAAGCACGCCTCTAGAGCACATTCCAAGATATGTTCGACAGTTGGCAAAGATCCTTAAAACGCAGTGATCTGCGCCCAGCGCCCAACTTTGTATTTGTGCGAGAAGGTTCAATCCTCCATAAAAATCCCCCTTGTACTTCTGCCCGCTCGTGCTACTCTACGTTCATGACCGTGCGCCGGACATTACGACGGATTTCTATCAAGGTCCAGTTGCGCATGATTTTCATGGACGTCTGCTGCGGTCCACCGTCCCCCAAAAAGTAGACCCCTCGTCGATGCACCCGCCTAGTGTGGAGTGCCGATCCCAGCCATCAGTTTGCTACGGTATGCGTAAGTCGTGACATCGACTTTTGCGCAAACGGGGGAAGTGTACATGGAATCGTCTTTGTTATGGAAGGAAGTCCTCCCAGGTGGAGCGACTTGGTCGCACGTTCTCAAGCGTGGCACAGCTCTTCGAATTACGGATACCGAAGGAGATGCGAATGTCGCAGCTTACTTCCTTAACTTCGAGAACTCGTCGGAGAGATTCAATCTCCCCGACACGTTGAAGGCTCAGCACACAGCGAGGCTGCGTGCAGGGCACGTTCTCTTTTCGGACATGGGAAGGGTTCTTTGCTCGATCACCGAGGATACTGTCGGGTGGCATGATCCGATAGCTGGCATTTCAAACGCTGCGTTGATCGAGAAGAAGTACGGCAAGACGACCTATCAACAGTCGCGCAACGGATGGTATCAAAACGCCCGCGATGGCTTCCTGATCGAGTTGGGCAAGTATGGTATGGGCCCGCGCGACCTCCACGCTACGGTTAATTTTTTCAGCAAAGTTGTCGTCGATGATTCGGGCAACATGGAGTATGTCGGTAATAACTCGCCCAAGGGAAGTTACATCGAGTTGAGGGCTGAAATGAATGTTCTCGTATTGCTCAACACATCTCCGCATCCTCTGAACACCGACCCGCAATATGCTCCAAAACCGGTGGAACTAAGTATCAGCCGTGTGCCTACTCCAATGCGCGACGATCGCTGTCGTACTCTGTGTCCAGAGAACACCCGTGGGTTTGTAATGACCGAGTTATACTTTCTTTAATCCCTGCGAGGAAGATGTGCAAACAACAAATCTCAAGACTAGCCTTCTCAAACCGGAGGCAGCACTGCACAGCTTTGTCGTCGAGGCTGGCGATCCTTTTGTAGTCGAAATTACTCAGGGCCAATATGTGCGCATTGTGGACCTTGAGGGAAATCAGGCTGTCGATACCATCTTCTACAATGCCCACGACTACGCCGACCGATATAGCGCGCAGGATACGATTCGCGAGCAGGGCAACATCTATCTCACCACTGGAACTTCGCTTGTATCCACATCGGGCAATGTACTTCTCACGATTACCGCGGATACCTGTGGACGTCACGATACCCTGGGTGGCGCCTGCGCCACGGAAAGCAATATGGTTCGCTATGACCTATGCAAAGGGCATATGCACGCATGCCGCAATAGCTTCCTGAAAGGCATTCAGCAATGGAATCGCGGGATGGACAAAAGGGACATCACCAGCAACATCAACTTCTTCATGAACGTGCCTGTCACTCCTGACGGAAACCTTACATTCGAAGATGGAGTCTCAGACGCCGGCAAGTATGTCGAACTACGCGCCGAGATGGATGTCCTCATGGTGATCAGCAACTGTCCGCAACTCAACAATCCGTGCAATGGATACAATCCGACGCCTGTTCAGATCCTCATCTGGGACAAGAATGTTCAATAAGGTCCTGATCGCCAATCGCGGCGCGATCGCATGTCGGATACTTCGCACTCTAAGGAAGATGAAGATCGCTTCGGTGAGCGTGTACTCCGAAGCAGATGCAGATTCCCGGCATGCCCTGGATGCAGATGAGTCGTACTGCATCGGCCCTGCACCGGCTTCGCAAAGCTATTTATCGATCGACGCAATCCTCAAGGCCGCCAGGGAAAGTGGTTCCGAAGCAATTCACCCGGGATATGGATTTCTCAGCGAAAACATCGGCTTCGCGAAGGCATGCGCGGAGAGCGGCATTGTCTTCATCGGCCCGGGCATCGACCACATTGAAGCCTTCGCTCTTAAACACACAGCTCGTCGCATAGCGCTTGAAAACAATGTCCCGCTCCTGCCTGGCACGGGATTACTCAAAGATAAACAAGAAGCACTTTCCTCTGCGGCGAAGCTCGGCTATCCCGTCATGCTTAAGAGTTCCGCCGGCGGCGGTGGCATCGGCATGCGGGTCTGCTCCACGTCCGGGCAACTCGAAGATGCTTACGAATCTGTAGTGCGTCTGAGTAAGAACAGTTTCGGCGATGGCAGTGTCTATCTGGAGAAATTCATCTCCCAGGCCAAGCATGTTGAGGTACAGATCTTTGGCGATGGACATGGCGGAATCTTGACTCTCGGCGCACGTGATTGTTCGGCGCAGCGCCGTCATCAGAAGGTCATCGAAGAGACGCCCGTGCCAGGCCTCGATTCGCAAGTGCAAGAGCAGCTATTCGCGTCCGCGCGAGTACTCGGCCAAGCCGTCAACTATCGCTCAGCCGGCACCGTCGAATTCCTCTTCGACATGCAGTCGAATCAGTTTTATTTCCTCGAAGTGAACACGCGGTTGCAGGTTGAGCATGGAGTCACGGAGCAAGTCACTGGCCTCGATCTTGTCGAGATGATGATTCAGGAAGCCGCCCGGGAACTGCCAACGTTGGCAACGCTGGCCCGCAGCCCGCAAGGCTGTTCGATTGAAGCCCGCGTCTATGCGGAAGACCCGGCACAAGGCTTTCAACCAGCTCCAGGCAGATTGACGGAAGTGATATTCCCAAGTCCAGATTTGGCTCGAACCGAGACCTGGGTTGAGGCGGGGACAGAGATCACTCCCTACTACGACCCGATGATTGCAAAGATCATCGTCACCGGGCCCGATCGCACAGAAGCGCTCAGCAGGATGGAGACAGCTCTTGGAGCATCTTCACTCTTCGGTACGGAAACGAACCTGGACTACCTGAAAGCGATCATCGCTTCGCCCTCGTTTGTTGCTGGCGAAATCACCACCGCATCCCTAAGTCAATTCAGTGTTGAAAGGCGGGCATTCGAAGTAATTGTGGGCGGTACGCAGACGACCATCCAGGATTATCCGGGCAGGTTAGGCTATTGGCACGTCGGCGTCCCTCCATCCGGACCCATGGATTCGCTTGCGATGCGCCTTGCGAACCGTCTCGTAGGCAACCCCGATGGCGCACCGGCACTTGAGATGACAGGCATCGGCGCCAAGCTTCGCTTCGATACGGATACAGTTGTCGCCGTCTGTGGGGCCGACATGGATGCGATGCTTGGCGAGATGAAGATTCCGCGTTGGCAGACCGTTGCAATCGCGGCGGGAGATACGCTTCAATTCTCTGCAGTGAAAGGACCAGGCTCCCGCACCTATCTCGCCGCACAGGGCGGGCTCAAAGCGCCGTCTTTCCTGGGAAGCGGCAGCACCTTCATGTTGGGCAAATTTGGTGGCCATGCCGGGCGCGCCTTACGGCCTGGCGACGTGATTCATTTCAATCCTCACCAAACGCACATAGCCAGCCGCCAATTATCAGCCAGTGTAATTCCGCACTACGACGGGCATTGGGATGTCTCCGTCCTTTATGGCCCCCATGGATCACCGGAGTTCTTTACCGGCGCCGATGTAGAGATGATCTTCAGCACGGAATGGCGCGTGCACTACCAGTCCGATCGAACCGGGATTCGCCTCGTCGGGCCAAAGCCTGAGTGGGCGCGCAAAGACGGAGGCGAAGCAGGCTTGCATCCATCGAATATCCATGACAATGCGTATGCGATCGGGTCGATCGACTTCACCGGAGATATGCCGATCCTTCTCGGTCCGGACGGACCGAGCCTCGGCGGTTTCGTATGTCCTGCGGTAGTTGTCTCTGCCGAGCTATGGAAACTCGGCCAGATGAAGGCCGGAGATACTGTTCGCTTTTGGCGCGTGACGGAGGCGCAAGCGCAGTTGCTTGAAGAGGAGATTGAGCAGACTATCGCTTCGTTAACGAAGGCCTTGCCAACACTTCCGCAGAGCATCCAAACGGAAGCAGCGATCCTGCAGACCTCAAACGCTCGTAAGCCGGGAACTGTGTATCGTGCGGACGGAGACAAGTATCTCCTCGTGGAGTACGGGGACAGAGTCCTCGACCTTGCTTTAAGATTTCGCGTGCACTTATTGGAGCAGAAGCTTCGCGCACTCTCGCTGCCAGGCATCATCGATGTTACTCCAGGCGTGCGCTCGCTCCAGATTCACTACGAGAATCGCAGCCTGCCCCGCGTCGCACTTCTCGAGGCACTCGATTCAATCGACAAAGAGCTGCCCGAGAACCCGGATGTGACCGTTCCGTCTCGCACGGTCTACATGCCGCTTTCGTGGAATGACCCCGCAACGCAATTGGCGCAATCGAAGTACATGCATTCGGTGCGGCCAGATGCTCCCTGGTGCCCCGACAACATTGAGTTCATCCGCAGGATCAACGGCCTAGACTCTGTTCAACAGGTTTATGACATTGTTCATGCGGCTAGCTATCTTGTCCTCGGTCTTGGCGACGTGTATCTAGGAGCCCCCGTTGCCACTCCCACCGATCCTCGCCATCGTCTCGTCACCACGAAATATAATCCCGCGCGCACATGGACACCCGAGAATGCTGTTGGCATCGGCGGCGCGTATATGTGCGTCTACGGCATGGAGGGTCCTGGCGGATATCAGTTGGTCGGTAGAACAGTGCAAGTCTGGAATACCTATCGATCGACTCCAACGTTTCCAGCAGGTACGCCATGGTCTCTTCGTTTTTTTGACCAGATTCGTTTCTATCCAGTATCAAGCGAAGAGCTTTTGGATCTGCGATCGCGAATTCTGCATGGCCGCTTCGACTTGAGAACAGAGGAGAGCAGCTTCAATCTCCGTCAGTATCAGGATTTCCTGGCTTCAATCGCTCCACAAGCCGCCGCCTTTCGAGCCACGCAGCAAGAAGCCTTTCGTGCAGAACGCGAACGGTGGAAGCTCAACGGATTGCTGGATGTAACTGTTCCTGCCGAAGCATTTGATCTGGACCCCGCAGACGGTCGAGTGAGCGTTGGATGCGAAGCGGTAAATTCGCCGATGACGGCGAGTGTATTTCAGATAGCTGTAGAGCCCGGCCAGCGTGTGATCGCAGGAGCCAAGCTCGTGGTTCTTGATGCCATGAAGACTGAGATTGTTATTGCGTCTCCTGCCGCTGGAATCGTTGAAGAGGTTCGGTGCGTACCAGGAAAACTGGTTCTCGCAGGGCAGGTTCTGGTAGTTCTGCGAACGGAGTCAGCAGGAGGAGATTAAGCAGCGTGGACATAAGCTCGCTTGAACATGCTTACAAACGGGAAGGCCTGTCACCGGCAGACGTGATTAGAGAGGTCTACGCGCAGATACGTGCGACCGGCACGCATCCGATTTGGATCACACTAGTAGAAGAAGAGCAGAATATCGCTCGTGTCCGACAACTTGAAGCGACCAGAGATCGTGAGTCGCTTCCACTCTTCGGCATACCCTTTGCGGTGAAGGACAACTTTGACGTAGCAGGACTGCCAACCACCGCGGCCTGCCCGGCATTCTCGCACATACCCGGCCAGACAGCTGAGGCAGTTAGGCGCCTGCTCGATGCGGGTGCAATCCTGATCGGCAAGACCAACATGGATCAATTCGCAACCGGACTTGTAGGCACCCGAACTCCCTATGGAATATGTTCAAGCGTTTTCAATGACGAGTACATTTCCGGCGGTTCCAGTTCAGGTTCGGCCGTTGCTGTTGCCAAGGGATTGGTCGCCTTCTCGCTAGGAACGGATACTGCAGGATCGGGCCGCGTGCCTGCAGCCTTTAATCAACTCGTGGGCCTGAAACCCACTCGTGGCATTGTGAGCACCACTGGTCTGCTTCCAGCGTGCCGAAGCCTCGATTGTGTCTCCATCTTTGCTGAAACTTGCAGCGACGCAGCGCGTGTCCTGCAAGTGATTCGCGGCTCCGACACAGAGGATCCATATTCGCGCCGGCCGCGCCCAGGCCATGGAGCAGCGCCGTGGAGCGCATCCAGATTCAAGTTTGGCGTGCCGAGCGAAGAGAGTCTCGAGTTCTTCGGAGACGAGCTGGCTCGAGCAAGTTATCACGACGCAGTCGAAGCACTCTCGCAGCTCGGGGGAGATCCAATCCGTTTCGATTACGAGCCTTTTCGGTCGGTGGCCAACCTTCTTTACAGCGGTCCCTGGGTTGCTGAGCGACTCGCAGCCATCCATCTTTTTGCAGAGTCAAACGCGTCTGAAATGGATCCGACCGTCGGCCAGATCATTGCTGGCGCTCGAAAGTACAGCGCGGTCGAAGCCTTTCTTGCGGAGTACGAATTGAGGCGTCTTCGAAGAGAGACAGATGCGCTGCTAGAGCAGATGGACTTCGTGTTGCTTCCCACCGCGCCTACCAATTACAAAATCGCAGAAGTGCAGGCAGCACC
>Ga0302177_10003311_pt1 | contig 11295 bp, 9 predicted proteins | sample I_Palsa_E1_2_FD_198780 | JGI IMG/M metagenome (GOLD analysis project Ga0302177, IMG submission 198780) | Peat permafrost microbial communities from Stordalen Mire near Abisko, Sweden - I_Palsa_E1_2 | ecosystem: Environmental > Terrestrial > Soil > Palsa > Peat permafrost | place: Sweden: Abisko... | reverse complement strand
CTTTCGCCATCACGAGGCGATGCCCTTGTTCATGCCGGACGGTGGCCTGCCGCGTCCGCCCGGCGCGGGCGGAGCGCTGCGTGACGGCCTCGGGGCCGTGATCGACCGGGCCTGGTCGGATTGGATGCCCGCGCGCTCGCGCCAACTCGATCTGGTGATTGACGTCCTCGGCCGGGCCACCCTGGAGACCGGGGATCTTTCCGATGCCCGGTCATGGGAAGTTACAGCGCGCCAACCTGCTCGCATCCCGGTCGGACTGCTCTGGACACAGCCATTTCCGGGCACGGCTTGCCTGGCCGAGCACGTCGATCCGGAATCGAACGCCGTCACCTACCGGGTGACCCTCGAGAAGCCGGCCGGGCCAGGGGTGACGGTGCTCGGCTACGTGCCGACCGAGGTTCTGCCGGGCCGGATCGGTCTGTTGCATTCGATCACCGAAGGTATGGACGCCGTACAGGGTACGTCGCGCCTGTCGCTCTGCCCCGTCGTTGTTCAAGCTCTGGGAGCCTTCGTGGAACCCTCCGTCGCGCACGCTGGGCCGGGAGCCGGGACAGCGAGGACAGTGGTCGAGCCCATCGGCGAAACCGTGGATGCCCCGGCACCCCGGGCTCGGTTTCGTGGCCGTAGAAGAGCCCGTTGACCTGCCGTTCGAGCCGGCAACGCCGCAACGTCGTGGCCCGTCAGCGCTGCTGGAAGGGCACGGTGGGAAGGGGGTGGTCCGTTATAGTGAGCCTGGCTGCGCCGCATCCACTCCCGGCACCTTCACCCAATACTTCATTCCATCGAAGGGAAGCTCGTTGGCCTTCGTCTATGACATGACAGTCGATCCCGATGCGGAGAACAATACCCACGCCTACGCGTTGGCCATGGTGGGGTACAACAAGTCGGTTCTCGAGGTCGGATGCGCCACCGGCTACTTCACCAAGGCAATGGTCGAGCGAGGGTGCAAGGTGGTGGGTATCGAGCTCGATCCCGCCGCCGCTGCAGTCGCCGAGGAGTGGGCGGAGCGGGTCGTCGTCGGTGACATAGACCGCGGTGACATATGGGACCAAGTGGACGATGAGTCGTTCGATGTCGTTCTCTGCGGTGACGTGCTCGAACACCTCAGGGATCCACTGGGTGCCCTGCGCTCGGCGGTCAGGAAGCTCAAGCCCGAGGGCGTTGTGGTGGCCTCGCTGCCCAACGTGGCCCATGGCGACGTGCGCCTGGCACTCTTGCGGGGATCCTTTCGCTATCGCGACCTTGGCTTGCTGGACCGGACGCACATTCGATTCTTCACCCTGGAAACCGCACGCGAGCTCTTCCGGGACGCCGGGCTCCTGGTGGTCGACACCAAGCGGGTGATCGTGCCCCTCTTCGGATCCGAACTGGACGTGCCGCGCCACGACGTCCTGCAGTCGACCGTTGACGAGATTCTCACCGACCCCGAGGCCGAGTCATACCAGTTCGTCGTCAAGGCGGTCAGGGACAACGGGGTACAGGCCACGGCTGCTCTGGCCGACCGGATCGGCGAACTGACCGACAACGTGGCGCACGAAGGCGTGCGGACGGCGCTGCTCCGCCACGAGTTGGCGCAGGCAGCGGCGGAGAATGCGGCCCTGCGCGAGCACGTCACCAACCTGCGCGAGCAGGTGGGCAACCTCGAGAGGCACATCGGTGCTCTTGACGGGCATATTGCCGGCTTGGACCAGACCATCGCCCATCTCAACGGCGCTTTTGCCGAGAGTGACGCTAGGTATCGCGCGCTGCTGGCCACTAAGGCGTTCCGACTGATGGCCCCGTTTCGCCAGTTGTATGGAAGTCTCCGGTCGGCGGGCAGGCCGGCGCCTCCCGAAGGGAAGTGAACGTGGAGAGTGCCGGAGGGGACACGGGGGACCCGAGCGAAGAGTACCCGCTCGTCCTGGCGCTGTACGTTCCGCGGTTCCATCGGATCCCCGAGAATGACGCCTGGTACGGCGACGGGTTCACTGAATGGACCTTGGTCGCGGGCGCCAAGCCGGTGTACCCGGGCCATCATCAGCCCGATCTCCCCGGCGAGCTCGGCTTCTACGACCTGCGGGTTCCACAGGCGCGCTTCGACCAGGCGCACCTGGCGCGCCAACACGGCATTTCCGGGTTCGTCTATCTGCACTACTGGTTCCACGGCCATGAGATCTTTCAAGGCCCGTTGGACGAGGTTCGGACCTCGGGATCACCCGGCCTTCCCTTTGCCGTGTGCTGGGCCAACGAGAACTGGGACCGATTCAGGTACGCGGCGACGGGCGATGTCCTGCTGAAGCAGTCCTATGACGCAGAAGATGATCTGGCCCACATCACGCGGTTGATCGAGCTCTTCAAAGACCCCCGGTACATCCGGGTCCGGGGTCGACCGCTATTGGTGGTCTCGTCCGCACACGCTCTTCCCGACCCGATCCGGACCGTGGAGGTCTGGCGCGCTGCATGCTCGCGGGCCGGGATCGAGCCGCCATGGCTCGTGATGGGTGAGAGTGACGACGGCGCGATTGACCCCGCTCAGCTCGGATTCGACGCCAGTGTCGACATGCTGGCACCGCTCACTCCGGGACGCACTGCACCCGAAGGATCGCCGACCGTCGTCTCGTATCGTGAGGTTGTGACGTCCGCATTGGGCCGGGACACTCCGCCGTGGACGAGGTATCCATCCGTGGTCCCGGCGTGGGACGACACCCCGCGGCGTCAAAATCGTGGGGCGCATATCTGGCGGGACTCCACACCCGATCGGTACGGGCAGTGGTTGGCCGCCGTGCTGGATCGCCAGAAGGTGGCGGAAGGCGGCAACGGCATCGTCTTCGTCAATGCGTGGAACGATTGGGCCAGCGGAGCACACCTCGAGCCCGACGCGCACCGGGGTCGCGCCTATCTGGAGACGACCAAGAGGGTCGTTGAGGACGTCACCGGGACGAAGCCGGCGCAAGCAGAGACGGCAGACGCCGAAGTCCCAGCCACCGTGGAAGACCTGTACGCAGAGCTCTATACGCGTCACCGGGACCTGCAGGCATCGGCCAGCGGGTTCCTGTCGTACGCCGACCGACGACTGCGCGCGGCGCAGGATCGGTTCACTGCCGAGTTGGCCGAATCGAGGGAAGAGTCCCGCCGCCTGGCTGCAGCGCTGGCACCCCTTGAGGACCTGGTGGCCTTGCAGGTTGCCCGTGCCAATGACCTTGAAGCCATGCTGGCTGAACTTCCACCCCGACCGGCCGTCCTACGGGGTCCTGGCAATGGCGTCCTCTCGGACCGAGAGGACAGCTCCGTTCCGGCAAGAGCCCAAGGGAGGACGCGCTACCTCGAGCTCCTGAAGGCATGTCTCACGCGTATGCTGTTCCTCAACGACCAGCCCGGGCAGGACCGCGTGGAACTGGCCAAGCTGCGTGCTGTGCGCATGATCGGGAAGGACTGGCCCGAGGAAGCGGAGACCATGGTCGGCATGCTGCGGCTCGACTGCATTCAAGAGTGCGTCGAGACCGTCATCCGGGAAGGGGTCCCCGGCGACCTTCTGGAGGCCGGCGTCTGGCGGGGCGGAGCGACCATCTTCATGAAAGGGATACTCGCCGCCTACGGAGTCCAGGACAGGCGGGTATGGGTCGCCGACTCATTTCGCGGCCTCCCGGTTCCCGACGAGATCAATTTCCCGCAGGACGTGCTCGAGGACTTGTCGAGTTTTGACGAACTGGCGGTGAGTCAGGAGCAGGTCAGGGCAAACTTCGCGCGCTACGACCTTCTTGACGACAACGTCCGCTTCCTCGAGGGCTGGTTCAAGGACACGCTGCCCACAGCCCCAGTCGATGCCTTGGCCGTGCTGCGACTCGATGGCGACTATTACGAATCGACAATTCAGATCCTCGAGTCCCTCTACCACAAGGTTTCTCCCGGTGGATTCGTGATCGTGGATGATTATGGATGCATCGAAGCGTGCCGACAGGCCGTCACCGATTTCCGTGTCGCCAACGGGATCGAAGATCGCATCGTCACGGTTGACTGGACCGGCGTCTATTGGAGGCGTTCGGGCACCTGAGTCCGGTCACGATGCACCCGGCGCAGATGTCGCAAGTGCGCGCGTCACGCTTCCCACAAGGACCTGCTGATCCCCATACTGGGCATCGGCGTAACCACGTCCGTCTTCGGACATGGTGGCCCGCACATTCTCGTCGAGGAGATGCCCCACGCACGCCAGGAGCTCGGGGTAGTCGGCAAAGGTCATGCCTCCACCAGCAACGGCATGCGGCCGAGCCGCGCTCTGTGCCGGCACGATGATCGGGGTTCCGAACCGCAGCGACTCGATGCATTCGCGGGCGATGATCCGTCCCGGAGCGAGGTCTATGGTGACGCGGGCGTGCGCCAGGAGCCTCCACAGGTCGGTGCGCGTGTACACCGGGACGACTCCCCGCAAGACGCGCCCACGCCAGACCGCAGCAGTCGCATCTTCGACAACGACGACATTCGAGTCGGGGAACCGCGCCGTGAGCCATGCCACCATGGCCGTCGGGGGGGAGATGTCGGGCGAGCCCACCCGATCGGTGAGGACGAGAAGGTACCCGGTGAAGCCCAGGCCATTGTGCCGATGCGTCGCCGCAATCGGGTTGATCGGCACATGCAGACGGATGAAATCGGGAGCGTCATCGTCCGACGGCCCGGTGAACGCGAGAGGGAGGACGCCCGGGCGTTCTACTCCCACGCCCGAGATTGCATGAACGGCGTGTCCCGGGGCGAAAACGTCAAGGAGGGCAACAGATGCGTGGTCGAGCTCGTCGACGACGACCGTCGCGCCATCGGGAAGGGGCCCCGGCCAGGACGCGGCGGCCGGCGCGGGCCAGGACCCACCGTTACCGGCTCCGATCCCGAGCAGGTCAAATGCGCCGTCAGGCTCGGTCGTCCCCTGGAGAGCGGGGACGATGATGGTCACCCGGCTTGTCCGGGAGGCGGCGCCGGCAACCGATCGGGTGACGAACGACAGTTCCGAGTGACGTGCCTTCCAGGCCCGGCTGAGCAGGACGGTCGCCCTCCCGGCGCCGTCAGCCATGGGGCGCGGGCGGAAGCGACTGTCCTCCGTCGCGGTCGGCAAGGGGAGCCAGATCGGCCCGCATGCGTGTCAGTTCCTCTCCGAAGATGGTGATGGCATCGTCAAGGACGATTGTCTGATGCTCGAGGCGATCGGATATCTCGTCGCACCGTGCGGCCACCGCGTCAACGGCTCGGATCAGGTCGGCGATGAATACCTGATCGACGGTACCCGGAAAGCGGTTGGCGAACCGGCGCACCATGTGGCCCAGACGCTGCCTCGGTGAACGACGTCCCTCCGAAGGTGGTTCCGTGATGCGAATCCATTCGCGATGAAGCTTGGCCACCTGATCGCCGTGGCGGACGGATGGCATCGGGTCGGGTACGTCGGACTGCCGTGTGAACATCACCGGGGGTGCATCCGCGTCCGGCGCGTTCGGGGAATGGTGGTCGCTCACCCTCGGGAGTAGTCCGCGTACCATTGATGCCACCATTTCTCTTCGCCGACGCCCCGCAGGGCGCAAGAGGAGTCTATCCGGGTGAGGTTCGGGCTCAGGTATGGGTCACCCGCCAGGATCGAGGCCTTCCAACGTTCAATAAACTTCTTGATGTCTCGCCCGCCGCCGGCAAAACCGCGACTCGGTGATTCATGGTGAATCAGTTCAGCGGTCGCTTCGTACAGCACCTTCAACCCGTCGCGTTGCGCGCGCAAGCAGTAGTCGATGTCGTTGAGATCGACACCGAGCGATTCGTCGAATCCGCCCAGTGTGGCGAAGATCTCCCGGCGCGTGACCAGACATGCGCCGGTCACGGCCGCGCACTCGCGCGTCGATACGGCCATGTTCAGATAGCCCGGTTCGTCCCCATCGAGGCCCGCCAGGAGGTGGTCTGCCGCGCCGCCGACCCCGATCACCACCCCTCCGTGTTGCAATCGTCGATCTGGGTAGAGCAGGCGGGCCCCGACAGCTCCGACCTCGGCGCGCATCGCCTGGGTGGCAAGGACGTCGATCCAGCCGGGTTCTTGCGCCTCGATGTCATTGTTGAGGAAGACCAGCACATCGCCCGAGGCGTGATCGGCGGCGGCGTTGTTGAGCTCCGACCAGTTGAACGGGCGGTCATCCGGTAGCACGTGCACATCGTCGCGGCGGGAGAGGCATTCCATCAGGGTCTTGGTCTCTGGCTGCACCGATCCGTTGTCGACCAGAACGAACTCGACCGTGGTGTCGCCCTTCGTCGCATCAATCGACTCGATACAGGAGCGCATGAAGCGCGGCTCGTCTCGGAACGGAATGATGATGGTTGCCTTCAGCCTCGCGGGAAGATGGGGCCGGATGCGGTAGGTACCGGACCATTTCCCCGGAGAGACCTCGGCGGATGCCCCCCTGCGGGCCAAGGCGGCGATGACGTGATCCATCTCGGGTCCCTGGGCCCGGGTGGCGCTTGCTGCACCGACCAAGCGATGGCAAAGAACCTCGGGGACGTGGATCACCCTCTCGGCCGCCTCGCAGGCCTGCAGTGCGAGGTCGTGCTCCAAGCTGTCGATACGTGCGATCGACGGGGTCAGCGCGAGAGCGATGTCCGCACCGATGGCGAGCGGTCTCCCGATGTAGGCGGACGACAGGAGGAAATCGGGCGAGTACGCCGGCTTGAGTCGCGGATCGACGTGCTCCCCGGTCGCGGCGATGACGTCTTCGTCGCCATAGACCACGGTCCGGGCCGAGAGCGGGCCCGCGAGCTGCGCCACGGCGTCGGGAGCCCAGACATCCCCCGGAAAGATCAAGGAGACGTTGGTTCGGGCATTGGCCGTCAAGCCCTCGCCGAGCATGCGGGCGGGGGGCGATGCATCCTCGACGCATATAACGCGGACCCGCTGGCTGGTGCGATGGAGACCCGAGACGCTGAGAAGCGCGGTAAAGGCTGTTTGCCAGGAGTTTTGGACGACAACGGTGAGCGTCCAGCGGGCCGTTGTCTGTTGCTGGAGGGCCTGGAGTGTCTGGACCGTTTCGGGTGGCGGCTCGGCAGCGATGACCATCACGAGCTGGAGGGGATCGGCCTCCCGGGATCCGGGGAATTGATGCGGCCGGCGGTCTTCCCGGCGCCGCACCCAATCGGAGTAGGGGGCTGGATCCTGGGCGACGTCCGGTCGGAGGGCGGGAAGGATCCGGTGTGCAAAGAGAACCCGTTCCACGCAGGCAATCTACCGGAGAGGGCCGATCGGGTGGGGCGCGTTGGCGCAGGCGCGCACGGGTCTGTCACGATGCGCCGGTGCCGATCTCCGATCGCCTTCTCATGGGCCCGGGTCCGTCCAATCCCTATCCTGAGGTGGCCGAGGCTCTGGCCGGGCCGGTCCTCGGGCACCTCGACCCTGACTTCCTGGCCATTCTCGACTCGACCAATGAGCGCCTACGTCAGGTCTTCGGCACGGCCAACCCATTGACCCTACCCGTGAGCGGTACCGGCTCGGCGGGCATGGAGGCCTCGTTCGTGAATTTTGTACACCCGGGGGACCCGGTCGTCATCGGCGTCAATGGAGTGTTCGGCGAACGGATGTGCGACGTGGCGGAGCGTCATGGAGCCCAGGTGGTCCGGGTGGATGCACCCTGGGGAACGGCGATCGAGCCCTCCGCTCTTCTTGCCGCCCATCCGGCCCCTTCGATCATCGCGCTGGTGCATGCCGAGACTTCCACCGGGGTGCGTAACGACATTGAACCCCTTGGCGCGTACAAGGGAAACTCGCTCCTGCTGGTGGACATGGTGACATCCCTGGGCGGAATTCAGGTAGCCATAGACGACTGGGGCGTGGACATCGCGTACAGCGGCACCCAGAAATGTCTTGGCGTCCCGCCGGGCCTTTCGCCCCTCACCATCTCCCCCCGCGCTCGGGAACGCATCGTGGAGCGGCCGTCGAGCTGGTACCTCGATCTCAACATGCTGTCGCGCTACGTGCAAGCCGGGGCCGGCGGCGGAAGGGTGTACCACCACACTGCCCCGGTGGCCATGATTGCGGCGCTGCACGCCGGATTGGGGGCGATCCTCGACGAAGGTGTTGATGCGGCTCGACTGCGCCATGCCGAGTGCGGGGAGAGCCTGCAAAGCGGCCTCGAGGCCATGGGGTTGAAACTGTTCGCCGAGGCGGGCCATCGACTACCACAACTGACCACGGTGGAGGTACCAGAGGACATACCCGGCGACATGGGCGAGGCAGATGTCCGACGGATCTTGTTGACCCGCTACGGAATCGAGATCGGTGCGGGAGCCGGACAATTGGCGGGCAAGGTGTGGCGGATCGGCTGCATGGGTCATACGGCGCGCCGGCGAAACGTCCTGGCTTTGCTCGGTGCATTGAGGGAGGTGCTCGATCGATGAATGCTGCGAGAGCGGTACGTCATGCTCCGCTACAACTTTACGGGCAGCGGGTCATGTTGCGCCCGCTGACGGAGAACGACTTTGACGAGTGGCACGAGGTCCGTACGCGGTGCGGATCCTGGCTCCTGCGTTGGGAGCCTCGTCCCAAGGGTGCCCCGGTGCCCTCGGAGGATAGGCCCAGCTTCGCCGCCCGCTGCGGCATCCGCGAGCGGGAACGGCATCTCGGAAGTGGATACGGGTTCGGCATCTTCATCGGCGAACGCTTTGCCGGGGAAGTGACCCTGTCCTCCATTCAGCGTGGGCCATTCCAGAGCGCATTCATCGGGTACTGGATCGATGAGGCATTGGCCGGACGCGGTTTTGTCCCCGAGGCTGTCGTCGTGACGCTTCGATTCGCCTTCGAAGCCATTTCGCTGCACCGGGTCGAGATCTCGATCATCCCGAGGAATACGGCCAGCCGCCGGGTGGTCGAAAAGCTCGGCATTCGCCAGGAGGGCATCGCCGAGCGCTTCTTGGAGATCGACGGGGTCTGGGAGGACCATGTGCGCTACGGCATCACGTCCGAGGAATGGGCGGTGCGTGAACCGGAGCTGGCGCGGGATTGGCTGCCCGCCTGATCGACTAGTGATCCTGGGGCCCACTCACCGACGGTGAGTGGCGAAAGAATTGCTCGACATCGTGCTCGTAGGTGTACGACGAGGAAGGCTTGCCGGCAGCACGGCGCAGCCGGAGGGCGCGAATGAAGCTGTACACGGCTCCAACACTGGTGGCGCGGAACTCGAATCCGGTAGCGGAAAGTCGACGGGTATCCACCCCACGGCCGTAGCGGAGGAGATCCTCGAGCTCGGGCGGAAGCTCGAACAGCCGCGAGAGCGGGCGGATCTTCAACGGGCTGTAGGGAGAAAGCGGAATGAGATGCGTTCCACAGATGCTGGCCACTTCGCTCCAGGGCAGACGACCGTCACCCGCCACGTTGTAGAGCCCGGGGATCTTTCCCCGGGTCACATGGAGGAGGGCCCGGACGACATCGTCCTCCTCGACGAACTGCAGCAGGGGATCGAATCCGAAAATGGACGGGCAGAAGGGACGCGAAAGATTCCGGCTGATCGCCGTGCTCAGATGGGGACCGAGGACGTTGGTAAAGCGAAGCACGGAGACCAACGTGCCTGGGTTGTCCTCGGAAAAATCCCGTACGAGGCCCTCGGCCTCGAGAAGAGCGCGCTCGACGCTGTGCCGGGCCGGCCCGCCGCGCGGGGTGCTCTCATGAAATGTGCTCGGGTCGCGGGCCGTGGAGCCATAGACCAAGGTGGACGACTTCACGACAACGTGACGGACGGACGACCCTGAGGCGCCGGCCGCAGCGAGGAGGTTCATCGTCCCGATCACGTTGATCTCGTGCATGGCCCGATGTGAGAGACCAACCGAGTTGGTGACCATGAAGGTGTGGAGAATTGTGTCCACCTGCGTCGCCTTCACGATGCGGTTGAGGATCGAATAGTTCTGATCGGCCCGCACGAACTCGGCCCGTTCGAAGGGCACCGAAGGAGCGTGTGCTCCCATCCCGAGGATCATGTCCATGCTCGAGTCCGCCTCGAGCGCCTGCACCATGCGACCACCCCAAAAGGTGTCAGCTCCGGTTACGAGGACGCGACTGGCCACGGCCGGTTCGTCTCAGCCGAACCACACGCTGCGCCGGCCGCGCAGCATGTCGTAGACAGACTCTTGGATCAGGTTGCGAATTCGCTCGGCTTCTTCCATGATGCGACTCTTGGAGTAGCGCTCCTGGTCGGGCGGCACATCGAAGTGAATCGGGTCGAGAACGCGGAGATTGAACTTGGCCGGAAAGGGAATCACGATACCGAGCGGTCCCATGGCCAAGAGATTGGCGGTGATCGGGAAGTAGGGGAGCCCGAGCGCTTTTGCCACAGTCGGAACCCGGAAGAGCACCGGCATGGCCTCTTCGGAGCCGGTCACCGCAATAGGGATGATCGGCACTCCGGCCCGCATGGCTATCTCGACGAAGCCACCACGGCCGAATCGCCGGAGCTGGTATCGCTCGGTGAAGGACTTGGATGGGCCCTTGGTACCCTCCGGGAAGTCGAGGACGAGCTGACCCTGTTCCTTGAGCAGGCGGTAGGCGTTGGCGGGTCGGGCGGAGACGCCTCCGCCACGGGCCCAGAGCGTTCCGATGACCGGGACGGTGCGGAAGAAGTAATCGGCCAGCCCGTACACAGGTCGCCCCAGCTCTTTCTCGATGCCGTGCATGATCACGGGAGCGTCCGAGGGAATCGCTCCGGCATGGTTGCCCACGAGGAGCGCACCCCCTTGCGCAGGAATGTTTTCAAGCCCCTCCCACTCGACCCGGAACCACCTGGAGTAGACCGGTTCGTACGCCGCCCGTGCCAGCGTCCGGAATCGCTCGGACCGTCCCCACTCGTCGACATCGGAAAGTCGGAGATCGGCTCCTGCGTCGGGGGAATCGGGTGGGATGCGGATCGGGACGACGGCGGTCGAACGCTTCTTTGCAATCCCTACCGGGCGCCCGTCCGTCACCGGGCCATGGTAGCGAGCCTCAGGCCCCGGACACCTTGCCGACGATCGCGGCTGGAAGCGCCTGGTCTACCTGGCGGGAGATCGCTTCATCGTCCCAGGTCAACTTCACGGGCGACATCTGACTCAGCTGGGCCACCGTCAACTCGGTCCTCCCGACGACGACGTCGGGGAATCGGGCCTTGATCATCGTCTCCGTTCTCTCCACTGCGTCCTCGTCCATCAACGGGCACAGCACCAACACCCGGCCGTCGCTCGCCAGGACCGGCAGTCCCGGTGGGAGCGCGCCGCTGACGACCGAGAGCGACGGCAGCGTGCCGGTTGACGGATCCTCACCCGCGTGGCCAACGGTGAGCGTCGGCACCG
>Ga0302177_10003310_pt1 | contig 11296 bp, 10 predicted proteins | sample I_Palsa_E1_2_FD_198780 | JGI IMG/M metagenome (GOLD analysis project Ga0302177, IMG submission 198780) | Peat permafrost microbial communities from Stordalen Mire near Abisko, Sweden - I_Palsa_E1_2 | ecosystem: Environmental > Terrestrial > Soil > Palsa > Peat permafrost | place: Sweden... | reverse complement strand
AGCAAATCATCTGCCTCGTTGGAAGGACACGGCGTGTACGGATCACTTCTTGTCTCACGTGAATCTGCTCTGCCCGCGCCGTTCCGTCCTGGCCTGGGTTCCCGAGGACCCATGTGGGGTATTAGATGACCGCATTGCCCAGAGGACACCAGGAAGGCCACGCCCGTGATAATGCCAGGACCACAAGAAGGGCTCCAATCAGGGCACGTACGAGCTGGCGAATCCGGCGACGACGTGCTGGCTCCCGCGACCCCGGGAGCAGAAGCACTGGGGGACGGTGGTGTGGATGATGATGACCCCGGGTCTGGAGATTCAGGCGAATAGTCTTGTCGGAGTGGGTCTGCCTCGCTTCTAGAGATTCGACAGAGAGTTCATTACGGTTAAGTGCCTAGCGCAAAGGGGCGCCATGAGCGGCACCGACGACGCGGACACCGCGAAGTGGGATCCGGTATTTACCAGGCAGGTCAAGAATGCCGTGGGGCCGGTCGTCAAGCGGTATTTCCGGGCCGAGGTAAACGGTCTGGAATCGCTGCCGGCCAGCGGAGGCGCGCTGGTGGTGTCCATGCACTCCGGCGGGGTGCTGACCCCTGACGTGCTGATCTTCGCGCCGGCGTTCTACGACGCCTTCGGATACGACCGCCCGCTCTACATCCTGGCGCATACTGGCGTGCTCCTCGGCCCGCTGGGGACCTTATTCTCGCGCCTAGGAGGCATCGAGGCCTCCCGGGACAACGCTGCCCAGGCTCTACGATCCGGCGGCGTGGTGCTGGTGTTTCCTGGCGGAGACTACGACGCATTCCGACCCACCCGAACGGCCAACACGATCGACTTCCAAGGCCGCACCGGCTATGTGCGAACCGCCCTTGAGACCGGTGCGCCGATCGTCCCGACCGTGTCGATCGGCGGGCAGGAAACCCAGTTCTTCCTCGCCCGTGGCGACGCGCTGGCCAAACGGCTTGGGCTGCACCGGATCCGGTTCAAGGCGCTGCCGCTGACATTTGGTCTGCCGTTTGGCCTGACCACCGTGCTGCCGCCCAATCTGCCTCTGCCAGCGAAGATCATCATGGAAGTATCGGAACCCATCGACGTCGCTGCACGATTCGGTGACGAACCCGACGTAGACAAGGTCGACGAGCATGTGCGCGCAGTCATGCAGGCGGCGCTGGACCGCCTAGCCGGCCAACGCCGGTTCCCGATACTGGGCTAGAGGCCATTAAATACCGTTGGTCATCAGACGCGCCGATGCTCATGACTGTCGCCGCACGACGAGCTATAAAGAGTCTGTTGGTTTGGCCGATAACGGTCATGGGTATTTGACGGATCCGGCGGTCTTCCGGGTCAGCCTAAGGTCGGCGCCCAGCACACATAAGACCGCACACACGAAGCGTCATCACTTCAGTAGGGCGACGCAAGCTGCGAATGAGGTGCTTTACAGTTGACGTTTCGGTAAGTACTTTTCAACGAATGTCGATGTCGACGCTCAGGCGTCAGTTTCGGGGCGCTCCGATCCTGAGCGGGCATCGCATGCCTATCGACTACGCGCTGGCGTGCACCGACCTCGCGGCCAACATGCCGTTGATCGGCCGTCATCTCGAACCGCTGGGCACTCTCGTGGCTGCCGCGGGATGGGTACAGCGCAACGCGCCCGGCTCGGCGGCCTGGCTGAACGGTGCCGCTCAGCAGATCAGCGGCCGCAGGCGCATCCCACCCAAGGCCGGTGAGCTTCAGGCCCTCGCCGATGTCGCGCTGACCGGTTTGGTCGCATCTGATCTGCCCACGTCGGCATGGCCGGCACCCGATCGCCACGCCCCGTTCCTGCGCGCCCGCGGATTGCGCGGCCGCTACCTGCATCGCAGTTCGGTGCGCTACGGTGACGCGCCCCAGCAGGTACTGGATGTATGGCGACGTCGCGATCTCGACGGCCCCGCGCCAGTGCTGGTGTTTGTCCCGGGCGGCGGGTGGCTGCACGGCGGGCGCCAGCTTCAGGGCTACAGCCTGATGTCGCATATGGCTGAGCAAGGATGGGTGTGCGTATCGGTTCAGTACCGGGTTGCCCCGCGGCACAGGTGGCCACGTCATATCCGTGATGTGCGGGCTGCCGTGGCATGGACGCGAGCCCATATCAGTGATTTCGGCGGCGACCCGCAGTTTGTGGCAGCGGCCGGCTGCTCGGCCGGTGGCCATCTGGCGGCGTTGACGGGTCTCGCCCCCCACGATGCCGATTTCAACGTCGAACTCGCTTCGGGTGCTGACCCGTCAGTGGATGCCGTGGTGAGCCTTTATGGCCGCTACGACTGGACCGACCGGAGCACCCGTGACCGCGACGAATTTGTCGGATTCCTCGAAAACGTCGTGGTCCGTAAGAGCATGGAACGCCACCGCGACGTCTTCGACAACGCCTCGCCCATCACACGCATCCATGCCGACGCGCCACCATTTCTGGTCATTCATGGTGACTCTGATCGTGTCATCCCGGTGCAGGAGGCTCGAGAGTTCGTCACCCAGCTACAGGCGGTGTCCACCTCGGCGGTCCATTACCTCGAAATCCCCGGCGTGGGTCACGGCTTCGACCTGACCGATCGTTGGAGCACACAAGCCACCATCGAAGCGACCAGCACATTCCTGAAGACAGTCCGTCGGAACCATATCGCTAATCTGCACTCGCAAGTCGTCTGAACGGACATCGCTGGCGTCGATGTGTCCAGTTACTCGCTACCGGCACATCGCGCTCAACCGCTGAGTATGACGTTGCCGATAGCGGCCCGTCCGCCCGGAGTTCTCCCTATTTGTCTCGCCGGTCACCGCAGACGTAACTTATACGTTTAAGTGATTTAAGGGCGACCTGAACACAGGTCGGTTACCGCGCGCTTCCAAGCCTCCTCGCTTGCGACCTAAGGAGTTCTTATGTCAGCCGAACATGCGGTCGTCGCCGACGTGCTGGTCATCATCGGCACCGGAGCGATGGGGATGTCAGTCGCTCGCAGAATGGGCGCCGGACGCGTGATCGTGTTGGCCGACGTCGACGAACAACTCCTCACGGACGTGGCAGAGGCCCTTATCACCGACGGTCACCGGGTATTGACGAAGAAGGTGGACGTAACCTCGCGCGAGTCGGTCGCCGGTCTGGCCGCCTTCGCCGCCGATGCTGGCCGCGTTCTACACGTCGTGCACACTGCGGGTCTATCTCCCAGCCAGGCCTCGGCGGAAGCCATCCTTGCCGTCGACTTGCTCGGCGTCGCGCTGGTGCTCGACGAGTTCGAGCAGGTCATCGCATCCGGCGGGTCCGGAGTGGTGATTGCCAGTATGTCCGCGTACATCATTCCTCCACCGGACGCCGCCATCGAGACACAATTGGCCACGACGCTCACCGATGAGCTGCTCAGCTTGCCCGCATGCATCAACGCCCTCGCCACCGGTCAACTTGCGTATCCTTTTGCGAAGCGAGCCAACGTGATTCGAGTGGCCGCCGCCGCGAAATCGTGGGGACGGCGGGGTGCGCGGATCAACTCGATCAGCCCGGGCATCATCTCCACCGCCATGGGACGCCTCGAACTGGACAGTGAGAACGGCCAGATGATGCGCTCCATGGTCAAGAGCTCCGGTAGCGGACGACTCGGAACTCCCGACGACATCGGGGCAGCCGCCGAACTGCTACTCGGCCCACTGGCTGCGTTCATCACCGGAATCGATCTCCTCGTCGACGGCGGTGTCATCGCCGCACTCCGGACCGGCGGCTTCGAGCAAGCCGACTGACCCTGGCGCTGCCGTACCGGCTCCACGACGGTCTACGTGCCAGGATGAGGGTGTTCGCTTGAGTGGGGAGCCGAGGTCATGGTGCAGAAAGGCAGCCGGCCGACGTCGTCCGACGTCGCGCGGCTGGCAAACGTATCGCAGGCGACCGTCAGCTACGTGCTGAACGGCGCAGCGGGCCAGAAGATCTCTGAGAAGACTCAGGCCGCCGTCTGGAAGGCTGCTCGCGAGTTGGGGTATCGCCCTAATCTTGCGGCCCGGAATCTTAAAGCCGGCCGTGGCGGCGTGGTGTTGTTCGTCTTCCCGCGCATGGGGCTCGGTGAGTGGCCGCTAGAGGCGGGCGGCCAGGTAACGAAAATCCTTGCGCGACATGGCATCGTGCTCTCGATGCAGTTCGAGACAGATGACGGTTCGAATGTGATTGAGGCGATCGCCGACCTCGATCCGATCGCGATCGCAAGCACGTTCCCCCTCAGTGGCGATGTGGCGGCCGCGGTGGCGGCCGCGGGCATACCCCAAATCAGCCTCGGCGATGGACATTTGGGTGAGTTAGCGGAGCTGAACTCGGCCGTCGGCGAGTTGCAGATCGATCATTTGACCTCTCTTGGGCATCAACGGCTGGCCTTTGCGTTCTCCGATGCCGCGGCATTGCGCCCGTTGGGCGAGTACTACTTGGACGGGGTGCGCGCCGCCGCAGCCAAGCGCGGCCTTCCCGACGTGTTGGATGCGACGGTGGCCACCGATGGCTCCGACGCGGCCGATGTCGTGAAACGGTGGGTCGGCGACGGTGTGACCGCGGTATGCGCCCAGACCGATCCCACAGCGTTCATCGTGCTACACGGTGTGAGGCGTGCCGGGTTGCGCTGCCCGCAGGACCTCGCGGTCATCGGGGCTGATGCAAACCCGTCCGGCTATGTCAGCGAACCACCGTTGACATCAATAGCGTTCGATCCTCAAACGATCGTCGATGCCGCGGTGGCCGCAATACTGGACGCCCTTAGTCTCCCGACAGAAGAGGAGTCGAAGAACCATTCCATCGCACAGTTGGTGCGGCGCAGTTCGACCTGAAGATGGACGGCTCAGCGCAGTATCGTCCCGCCGTCGATGTTGAGCACCTGGCCGTTGATCCATCCGCCGTTATCAGACATCAGGAACGCTACGAGTGCAGCGATATCCGTCGTTTCCCCGACTCTGGTGCCGCGTATCCGCTTGAGTGCGGAGGCCTGCAGGTCCGGCCACTGCGGCACAGACCGGATCGCTTCGGTCGCAGTGAACCCCGGCGCAACAGCATTACAGCGAATACCTTCTTTGCCCCATCGTGACGCGACATGCCTTGTGAGCGCACCGATTCCGGCTTTAGCTGTCGCGTAGGCAGGTCGGGCAGGCTCGCCCTGAAAGGCTGCGGCCGAAGACATGTTGACGATAACGCCGCCACCGCGGGCGAGCATGTGCGGGATGGCGTGCTTCATGGTGAGCACGTATCCACGCAGGTTCACCGTCATTGTTCGGTCCCAGACGGCGAGGTCGATGTCGACCACGTCGGTGTCGCCACGCAGTGTGCTCATGTCCGCGCCGACGTTGAACAGCAGATCCACGCCACCGTAGGTGGTGGTCGCGGTGTCGAAGAGGGCGCGGACCGAATCCTGTTCTGCAAGATCAAAAACGACGGGGGTGGCGATGCCACCAGCCGACGTGATGTCCCTGGCGGTGCGTCGGCCCCCGCCGTCGGCGGGATCGCCGACTACGACGCGGCAGCCCTCTTCGGCTAGTCGCTTCGCAGTTGCTGCGCCGATGCCGGTTGCGCCGCCGGCCACCACGGCGACCTTGCCGCTCAGTCCGTTCTCGGCCATTGCACGCTGCCTTCCTGCCGTGCCCGGCTATGGCTGTAGGACAACCCAATCGGGAGGTTCGGCCCACGCTACGCGGAATTGTTTCGATCGATCGTCAGTTGAAGGTCACGACAACCTTGTCGGCGGCGCCGGGCGTGGAGGCGGTCTTGAATGCTTTTTCGATGTCGGCGAACGGGATGGCGTGGCTGACGATGACGGCGTACTTTTCCCAGTTGGCGACGATGTCGGCGGTGACCTCGAAGATCTCGTCCGGGTAGCCCATCGATCCGACAATGGTGATTTCGTTGCTCATGATGTTGATGAATTCGACTGGAATTTGCTCTTTGTGGACGGCGATGATCCCGAGGGTGGCACCCTTCTTCGCGGCGGCCAGTGCGGTGTTGACGACCGCGGGAGCACCAGCGGCGTCGAAATAGATGTCAGTGCCGGCCTTCCCGGGAAACATCGACTCGCCTTCGCCATGCAGCTCGATCAACCGCTGCAGAACGTCTTCTTCAGCGGAGTTGATCACCGCATCCGCGCCGACTTTGAGCGCCTTGTCCAGCCGTGCGGGGATGAGGTCGACGACCACCACGTGCTCGACCCCGAAGGACTTGTATCCGATCGTCGCGCCGAGTCCGATAGGGCCGGCGCCGAACACGACCACCTTGTCTGACGGTTTCGGCCGGGTGCGGTTGACTCCGTGGCGTGCGACGGCCATCGGTTCGTTGAGCGCAGCAACTTCGAACGGAATGTGATCGGGTATGACCTCCAACGTCTTTCCGCGGACTGCGTCCTCGACAAGGAGATAGTCAGCGAGCGCGCCCAGCGCGCCACCGTTGCCGATGATGCCGCTGGGCGCGGCCATCGGGTTGACGACTACATGGTCGCCGACGGAGATGGCGACCACATCGGAGCCCACTTCGACAACTTCGCCGGCGGGTTCGTGGCCCAGCGGAGTCTGGCCCTGGCGGGGCGGCAGTCCCCCGATCGCGATGAACATCGCGTCGGACCCGCAGATGCCGCAGGCGCGCATCTTGATCAGAGCATCGTTAGGCCCGACTTCGGGTTTCGGTACTTCGACGACCTCGGTCTGCCCCGGGCCGGTCACCATTGAGATCTTCATCCAAATCCTTTTCTATGACGTGCTTTCCAGCTCGATGTCGAAAGTCGAGAGGTACTCCTCGAAGACCGGTTCGAGCCTCTCGACGCTCAGCCCGTATTGGTCGAGGGTGTAAGCGTTCAGCGCGAACCGGTCCTGCGGGTGCTCAGCCAGCCACTGCTTCATCGCTGTTTCCACCTCAGGGGTCAGCGGGTCACCTGCCCACGCGTACAAGTTGCGCATCACCTGCATCGGGTCACGCATCATCTCGTGGTAGTACATGTGGAAGAAGCGGTCGTCGCCGAGACGTTCGCGGGCCCGCAGCGGTCGATCGACATGGGCTTTCATCTGCCTGAGCGCGTTGCGGCCCGTCGCCTCGTGATCCATGCCACCCTCGATGTGGGTGAGTCCCTTGGGCAGCTTGAACAGGTTGCACAGGGACCCGGTCGCTTTGTACGGGTCGCGGTGGGCCCACACCATCCGGGCGTCGGGGAACACCTTGAGCAGTGTGTCGATGTGCACCGAATGGGAAGGCATCTTGAGGCTCCACACCCCGGGGGCCGTCGATTGCAGAATCTGCAGGACCAGGTTCTGGTACTCATACGCACTGGTCATGTCGGCTTCGTCGATGAGCCACTCTGCATAGCGGGATGTCGAGAGGAACGAGTCCCAGGACAGCCCCTTGAAATCCTGGGCGTGCAAGAACATGTCCTCGGTGGGACCGTCGGCGTCTTCCCAGTGCGGCAGGGGCATCTTCGCTTTGATGGCGTAATCGACGATCTGCTTCTGCTCTTCTAGCAGGGCCAGACAGCGCGGATCGGTGCGCAAAGTTTCGGTGGTGGCCGGCGGGACAGGGTGAACGGGCTCCCAGTGCAGCAACGATCTCCGCGCCGGATCGCAGTCGAGCAGATAGCTGATGACCGTGGTGCCGGTGCGGGGCATACCGAGTATCACCACTGGCCGTTCGATCTTCTCCTCGAGCACCTCAGGATGGTGCTGCACATAATCGGTCACCCGGAGCCGGTTACTGAGCGCCGCGACGATGCTCTCGATCAGATAATCGCGGCCGTGCGGCGCGATCACAGTGGAGGTGTTCAGCTCCTCGAACAGGATGGCCAACCCGGGCCGCCAGGAGTCGGACCCGATCTCGATGAGACCGGTGCGGTCGCGGGCTTGTTTCAGCGCCTCGTCGGGCGTCGACGCCGTAGCCGGTTGGTCCACCATCATTGCTCCTAAACCGTTGTCGCTGTTCATCGATCAGACCGTCAGGTATCCGCCGTCGACGGCGTAAGTCGCGCCAGTGACGTAGCTCGCTGCCGACGAGGACAGGAACAACGCCGTGGTGGCGACTTCGTCGGCGGTGCCCATCCGGTTCATCGGGGTGTGGCGCATCTCGGGTTCCAACATCTCCGGGATGTCGAGGACGGGATGGGTCATCCGGGTATCGATTAACCCTGGAGCGACCGCGTTGACACGTATGTCGTCGTCGACCCAGCGGCGGGCGAGGTTCTTGGTGAACGCCACCAGGCCCGCCTTCGACGAGCTGTAGGCAGGCACTTGTACCGCTGAGACAAACGCTGACATTGACACGATCGAGACGACGCTGGCCCCGCCCGGGGCGGTGCTGGCTTTGAGTAGCTCGTGACACCCCAAGGTCAGCCGCACGTGTGCACTCATGTTGACGGCGACCGAGCCGTCGTAGCCGTCGGGATCCCATTCGTCTTTACCGCCCGCATAGGGTCCGCCGGCGTTATTTACTAGGATGTCCAGACCGTCCAGGGAAGGGGCGAGCGCGTCGATGGCCGCCGGGTCCGATGCTTGGCATTGGCGAAAGGTAAAGGCGCTGAGGTCTTGTTCCGGGTAATCGTCTGCGGAAGCCCGGGTGCCCGTGATCGTCACAGCGGCACCGGCTTTGGCGAACTGAGTGGCGATCGCGTAGCCGATTCCGCTAGTTCCGCCGGTGGCCAGCACCTTGGCGCCGGTGAAGTCGAAAGTCACCGTGTTCATCGTCACTGCGCTCATGATGTCGTCCTCAATTCGTCGATCGATTTGATGAGCCATGCTCGCTCCCAATAGTTTTCAGCCGAGGCGAGCAGCTGTTCGTGCGCATCAACACCGGCGGCCCGCGCCGCGCCGTTGTCGCCTTCAATGGACAGCACCAGTTCGGTGAGGTGCAGGGCTTCGAGTGCTCGGCCAGCATCCAGATGCGCCCGGGCCGCCTTTACAAGCGCATCGGCGCCGGCAGCGGCGACCAGATCACTAGCGACCGCGGCGGGCGGGACGTGATACAGCTCGGTGGTGCGGTGATGAAACCACCCGGAATACATCTCCCAGATCGCCCGTACATTCCACGCCGTCTTGCCGTAACTCTCACCGACATCGAGGTGATCGGGTACCCGGATCTCGCCCATCAAGGTGTGGACGTCCTTGCCCGCCTCCATGCCTTCGACGGTGCGGTCGTGCACCCACTGCATCGCATCACGCATGGCGGTGACCTCTTCAGCGATCCGGTCGGCGCCCTCGATGGGATTGAAGTGCCCGGTAATAATCCGTTCCGGCCCGAGTGACAGGACCGTGTTCAGTGCGTCGATGTATTGCAGCGGGTCGCGATAGCGATCCCCCCTGATGGTCGAAAGGTTCGGCACCACACCGAACAACGGGCCGAACAGGTTGCCGGTGAACAACACTCGATCGTCGGGAAGCCACACCACCAGAGAATCGGTGGTCTCCCCGCCCGGTGTGGCCAGCAAGACCAGCTTGCGGCCGCCGACCTCGAGGTCGAGCGTGTCGTCGAAGGTGACGGTCGGTTCGGGGTACGACATGTCGAGCGTCGAAAGGTCCATCGTCTTCAGGTTCTCGGCCATGGCGGTCGCGATGTGCCCGAACCCGAAGGAAGTGTTGCGCATACGGAACTGCATCAGGCGCTGTGAATCGTCACGCCAGATGCGGTAGTTGGCGTGCATCACCACTTCGGTGCCCGGTTCGCGCAACGTGGTCACGCCGCCCCAGTGGTCCGGGTGGCCTTGGGTGACGATGATGGTTCGGGTCGGTCCTGGGCATACCGGATCGAATGCCTGCTTCCGTAACGGACCTTCGAATATCAGGCCGGTATTGATGATCACTCGACCGTCGTTGGTGCCTAACGCATAGGCATTGGATACCCCGGGCGACATCCAGATGTCCTGGCCGAGAGCGGTCGCTAATTCCGCGTTTGCCGGGGCAAGCTCGGCCACCCCCGGGCGTTCACGGTGAATCCCGCCTTTCACTTCGCTTCCGTTCGGCAGTTAGTGCCCCGCCGCGTCCTGCTGTCGCTGAGAACGTCCGACGGGATCGATCGCCCCGTGCCGGTGCTGCTATTTGTCACAAGAATGTGCCTCTCTGGATCGAGACCGGAGCTTATACGTTTAAGCTACTGTGCGGAAGACCACATTCTCGCCGCGACCGCTGACCTTTCCGAACGAACAGGACAGCTGTCCACCGCAACCCCGAAGGAGGGTCAATGAACGCCCCGACTCCGCCCGCCAAGCTGCCAGGACCCATCCGTCAGATCGGCTTTGTGGTCACCGACCTCGACAAAGCGCTCGAGTCTTGGGTCGCGCTGGGGGTCGGCCCCTGGTACGTGGTCCGCGGACAGCACCAGCACGTTCTATACCGCGGCGCGCCCTGCGATGTGACGTTGACGATCGCGTTCGCCAACTCCGGTGACATGCAGGTCGAAGTGATCCAGCAAGAGAACGACACCGCGAGCATCTACACCGAGTTTCTCTCGAGCAAGGGCGAGGGTTTCAATCAATTGGCCTACTGGACGGCCGATTTCGATGCCGCCGTGCAGTCCGTGCAAGATGCCGGCTGGCCGGTAGTCTGGTCGGGCGGCGAGAGCGACGGCGTGCGCTACGCCTACGCCGAACCGCCGGGCGGCCCCGCCGCAATTATCGAGATCATGGAACTCAACGAGGCCACCACCGGCCTAGCCGAATTTGTCCGAGCCGCGGCCGACGGCTGGGACGGGAGCGACCCGATCCGATCCTTGCTCGGGTAGAGAGGAGTCGAGCGGTGAGCGCGACGTTAGTAGACAAGCGGATCTTCAGATCGCCAAACCCTTCCACCACGTGACCACGGTTCCGTCGCCGCTCACCGCCAGGGAACCGTCGGGCAACCGGTTCCACATCCACAGCAACAGATCGGAGGCTGAACCGGTGAGTTGAACGCCCGGGACGCCGGGATCTCGATCGTCTCCGGCAGGGATGAGCGACAAGACGCGCGAATCGTCGACGTCCGTCGGCGAGAGCAGTACCGCTGTGACAGGCGGTGACTCGGCCACTGCGTGCAACATGAGGGGCAGAAATTCCTGCGCGTACTCATCAATGCCATCCAGGGCAAGTTGGGCATCGATGATCTGCCCATCTAGATTGACCGCGTTCTCGGCGTCGTTGCGATGAATCGCCACTTCCAACGCGGCCTTACGGCGCCACCAGATACTTCCCAGAGCGCCTCGAATGGGCGTCCACACCAGTTCGCCAGGCTCAGTCGCCGACAGTATCGACAGCAGTTCATCGAGCGACTCTTCCGACCACCGCAGCAACGCGTCGCGGCCAGTGGGTGCCGGCGCCAGAAT
>Ga0302177_10003307_pt1 | contig 11297 bp, 13 predicted proteins | sample I_Palsa_E1_2_FD_198780 | JGI IMG/M metagenome (GOLD analysis project Ga0302177, IMG submission 198780) | Peat permafrost microbial communities from Stordalen Mire near Abisko, Sweden - I_Palsa_E1_2 | ecosystem: Environmental > Terrestrial > Soil > Palsa > Peat permafrost | place: Sweden... | reverse complement strand
GCATAATTCCGACCTGGACTTGTCCCCATTTTTGACACAACCAGTTAAGACTCAAAATCCATTCAAAGGAGAATTGAGTCATGGGATTGTCGAGAAGGATGTTCAGCAAGGAGTTCAAGCTGGCGGCGGTCCAGCGGTTGGAACAAGGGGTATCGCTGGGCGAAGTGGCACGCGCTCTGGAAGTGAACCCGAACGTGCTGCACCGCTGGCGGCGTGAGATCCGCCAGGGGCCAGGCAACGTGTTTCCGGGCCATGGGAAGCAGCGCTGGTCGGAAGGCCGGGTCGCCGATCTGGAGCGCAAAATCGGCCAGCAAACGTTGGAGATTGATTTTTTGAAAGGCTGCTTGCAGCGCATCGAGGAGCAGCGGATGCTGCAGGCAGTGACTGGAAATCCGCAGTCTACCGGAAGGTCCAAGAAGAGGTGAAGGCCGATCGGGGACTGACCATTGAGCGCATGGTGGAACTGGGCCGGGTTTCCCGGTCCGGCTTCTACCGTTTTCAGGACGCCGAGCCCGGACCGGACCGGGACATGGAGCTACGCGACGCGATTCAGAAGATCGCCGTGGAGTGGCCCAGCTACGGTCGTCCTCGGATGACCGAGGAACTTCGTCGGCGCGGCTGGGTGGTGAATCCCAAACGGGTTCGCCGTCTGATGCGGGAAGACAACTTGCTGTGCGTGCGGAAGCGCAAGTTCGTGGTAACCACCGACTCCAACCACGGGCGCAAGATCTATCCCAACCTGGCGCGGAAAATGATCCTGACTGGCACCGATCAGTTATGGGTGGCTGACATCACCTACATCCGGCTGCGTGACGAGTTCGTGTTCCTGGCCGTCATCCTGGACGCTCACTCTCGCCGCGTCATTGGCTGGGCGCTGGACCGAACCTTGGAAGATGAACTGACGCTCGGCGCCCTTCGCATGGCTTTGGCCCGACGCATCGTCCAGCCTGAGCTGGTCCACCACTCCGACCGGGGAACCCAGTACGCCAGCTCCGACTACACCAACCTGCTGACCGGTCACGGCATCACGATTAGCATGTCGCGCAAAGGCAACCCCTGGGACAATGCCGCCTGCGAATCGTTCATGAAGACATTGAAGTACGAAGAGGTGTATCGCAACGAATATCGTGACTTGGTCGAGGCGCGCGCTTCGATCCGCGAGTTCCTGGAGAAAATCTACAACCGGAAACGGCTGCACTCGGCTCTGGGCTACTTGCCGCCGGCGGAGTTCGAAGCCAACCTCGCGACCCAGAAAAACAAGGAGGCCGCTGCGCGGCAGCTTTCTTCATGAGTTTTCTTAGGCATGCGCGATCTATCGGTCCGATGTGGGGCAATTCGCTTCGCTGTAACGGCAGAAGGGCTTCGCTGCCTTCCGCTGGTCGGCCCCGAGTTTGGCACAAGGGCACGACCGAGATCGCGCCCCTGCTCATCGTCCGCGATGAGTCGCACCGGCTATCCCTTGGCGGGATGCTCTCCAGCAGGGCCCGCCTCCGTTTCGCCGGATGCGTTCAGTTTGCTATGAAAGTGTATGGCCGGTCGAGAAATTTTCAGCGAACGGCGAGTAGTGTCTTAACTGTCTACAAGGGCCTACGGCCCGCGAAACTTCATGAAAATTGAGTCCGAGTTTTGCACAATAGGACAGTGGAGTGGCGAGGTTGGCCAAACAGTGGAGAAGTCGAGGCTGTTTAACTGTCTGATCCGGAGCGTGCGGATTGAGCGAATAATTGGGCGTTGTCTCTCGATTGGAGGGGCGATAGCCACGTGACCCTGGTTAACTAACTTATGGCACGCTCTCCGCTCCCGTCAGGAGGATTTGTGTCATATAGGATAGCGGGAATCGATGTACATAAGAAGATGCTGGCCGTGGTGGTGGCCGATGTTGCTGCCGAAGGGGAGTACGATTTCGAGCGACGACAGTTCGGCAGCAGCCCCGACCAGTTACGGCTGCTGACCGAATGGCTAGTCGAGCAAAACATCCAAGAAGTGGTCATGGAATCTACTGCGCAGTATTGGAGGCCAGTGTGGCAAACGCTGGAGCAGCACTGGAAACCAGAGTGCCAAAGTTGGGAAGGTGCTGGTCCGATGTCGGGAATGCTGCATCTGGCGCAGGCGCAGTCGAATCGAGGGCCGCGAGGGCGCAAGAAAGATTTCGCCGATGCCGAGCGCCTACTCAAGCGGTTAGTGGCACAGGAGCTGATCCTGAGCTTTGTGCCCGATGCCGAACAGCGTCTCTGGCGCACTGTAGTGCGCCGGAAGTACCAGTTGACGTGCGACCGGGTGCGGCTGCAGAACCAGTTGGAGTCTCTGCTGGAAGAAGCACACGTCAAGTTGTCCAGTTTGGTCTCGGATCTGCTGGGCGCCAGCGCACGGCGTATGCTGAAGGCGCTTGCCGATGGGGAAACCGACCCGGCCGCTCTGGCGGCATTGGCCGATCGGCGCTTGCGCGCCACGCAGCAACAGCTGTGCGATGCACTGGGTGCGTCGAAGGAACTCAACCAAGTCTATCGCCGGCTCGTGAAGATGGCGCTTGATGAGTTGCAATTAATCGAACAGCAGATGGACCAATTGGACCACGAGATCGCGGATCTGCTGAGCCAACATCAGGCTGCGGTGCAGCGGCTGGCGGAGGTGCCCGGTCTTGGGGTGGATTCGGCGCATCAGATCATCGCTGAAGTGGGCGCTGCAGCGGCGACATTTCCTTCCGAGAAGCACCTCGCCTCATGGGTTGGTGTATGCCCCGGAGAAGAAGAGAGCGCGGGAGTATCGGCGAGCAATCGATCTCCGAAGGGTAACCGGTTCATGCGGCGTCTTCTCAATCAGGCTGCCAACGCCGCAGTAAAGGTCAAGGGCAGCATCTTCGAGATTGTGTTTCGGCGGCTGCTGCCGCGCCTGGGTTACCAACAAGCCATCTGGGCTATTGCCCATCGCCTTTGTCGGCTGATCTGGAAGATTCTACATCAGGGGGTGCGTTACGACGAAAGGGGCCCGGCTGTGAGCCAAAAGTCGAGAGGAGCACGCACCGCAAAAATGATTCGAGAACTCCGAGGCCTCGGTTACCAAGTGGAATTGTCTGTTAATCCAGCATGAGGCTGGATCAAGATTTTCGACCCTGTTTGTGTCACCCGAGGGGACAAGCGCAGGTGCTCCCGAAGTGCCCGGATATCGTCGAACATGTCTTCGCGGTGTTTGCGCTCCCAGGAATAAGATCGCTGGTATTGACTTCGGCGCTTGGCAAGAATGACCCAGTAGCGTGCGTCTGACGTGACCCAGGCCGAGAACGGGACTGGGAGCGGGAACCAGATGCAGAGGGCCATCATCCACGCCGAAGGCGTGTTTCATGGCGGGAGCGGAGGAGCAGGCGGTTTCATCCACGCCGAAGGCGTGCGGATTGGTTTTCCATCATCCGTGCCCAAGGCCGCACCGAAGAGCGGGCCTACCGTGTTGGCGCGATGCGTTCGAGCTTGTGGCGGAGATGTTGGAAGTAATCCGGGCTGACGCGCAAGCCGAGCACTTCCTCGATCACAGGAAGGAAATAAGCCAGCCGTTATGGTCTTTACGATCTGGACCGGCTGGAACGGATGATCTTGCGCCGTGTGACACGCGAGTACTTTCTGCTGGATGGGGAATCGGACGAATGACCGAAGAACTGGAACAACTGCTGAAGAATCTCAAACTGCGGCGCATCCTGGAGATCTATGATGAACAGCTACGCGCCGCCGACAAGGACGATATCAGCTACTCGGATTTCGTCACGCGCCTGGTGCGCGCGCAGTGGCAGGCCAAGCAGGAGGGTGCACTCGAATGGCGCATCCGGCGCGCCAATCTGCCCGAGCGCTGGACCCTGGAGACGTTTCCCTTTGCCCGCCAACCAGGCGTCAACCGCAAACAGATTCGCGGGTTTGGCGAGTTGGAGTTCACCGCCAAGGCGGAAAACATTGTCCTGGTCGGGAAAACGGGTGTCGGCAAAACGGGACTAGCGTGCGGCTTGCTGCTCAAAGCGCTGGAGAACGGTTATCGCTGCCAGTTCATTCGCGCGCAGGATCTGTTCGACGAGATGTACGCATCGCTGGCCGACCGCTCAACGCGTCAACTGCTCAAGCGCCTGGCTCGGCTGGATGTCCTTCTAATCGACTTATGTGAAGTTGTCAGTAATGTGGAGTGATCGCTTGGAAGCCCCGTCATCATTGAGGGTCCACAGCTTTCAGCTCCACATTAATTCAGTAGCATCGGATTGGCCGCCCGTCCGGCGGTCGACACCATCTCAACGAGGTAAACGATGCTACAGTCTCTTCTTCCCAAGGCTCATTTGAAGTTCCGCGCGCTGCCGCTGTTCGGCTCAGTCGCGGACGGGTTTGACGATTGGCTTGCCACCAGCGGCTATACACCGGGATCGCGAAAGTTTTCGATACGGTTTCTGGTGCACGCGGATGCGGATTTACGGAAGCGAGGTGTTCGTAAGCTCACCGAACTCACTCGCCCGATCCTGTACGATTCCTGGCGAGATCTGATCAAGGCCTTCCCCAATGAGGCAGGAACCGTTCGAACCCTAGCGCGGTATCTGAATGCCACGGGGACGATCACTACCGGCGCGATTGAGGAAGCGCCATCGGTTTCTTCCGCAACACTGCTCAGCGATGAGTACGTGTCTTTCCTCAATAAGGTTCGCGGATGCTCTTTTTCCACGATCTCTCACCACAGATTTGCATCGCGCTGCTTTCTCGATCATCTGGAATCATGCAGTGTTCCGCTCGGTTCCGTTCATCCCAGCGATATCGAGGCGTACATCACGCAAGCGGGCAGGCGCATGTGCCGCGCAAGCCTGCAGCACGAGGTTGCCGCCGTTCGCGGGTTGCTTCGGTTTCTGGCAATAGATGGCAGAGTACGTACCGGACTGGATCGCCAGATCGACACTCCCCGGGTTTACCGGCTTGAACAGTTGCCTCGCTCCCTCCCCTGGGACACCGTAACAGCCCTTCTGAAAAGCATCGACAGGAAGTCCGACATGGGATTGCGCGACTATGCGATGTTTCTTTTAATCGCCACCTACGGGCTCCGCGCCAGCGAGGTCGTTGCTATCAGCCTGGACGACATTCGCTGGAGGCATAGCAGCCTGCGAATCCACCAGCGAAAGACCTCATCGCCGCTGGAGCTTCCACTGACGAACGAAGTCTCGGCGGCCCTCGTGAAGCACTTGCAGCGGACCCCGCCAACCGCTCCTTATCGAAGGATCTTCCTTCGAATGCGTGCGCCCATCGGCCTTCTGAAGCCCACGGCGATTACGGAAGCTTTTCAAGCGCTGGTGCGCAAGAGCGGATTGGAGGTTCCTTTCAATGGCCCACATTGCCTCCGCCACTCATTTGCCGTCCAGTTGCTCAAGAGCGGAACGCCGCTCAAGACAATCGGAGACATCCTGGGCCATCGCACTGCGGAAAGCACATCCGTGTATCTACGGCTCGCTACTGGAGACCTGCGTGAGGTTTCGCTTCCAGTTCCTGGCAGATTGTCCAGGAGCAAAGGAGCCAAGCGATGATCAATCCGGCATTTTCGTCCGGTCTCGCCACGGTGCTCCAACGGTACGTTGGCATGAAACGAGCGTTGGGGCGGCAGTTCGATTCCGCGACCCACGCCCTTCAGTCGATGGATCGCCTGCTTACCAAAGAGGGATATCCAGACCTGAACGGCTCTGCTTTCGACGCTTGGTGCAGGACCCAGGAGCATATGGCGTCTGGTGTCCGCCGTGTTCGCATGCTTGAGTTGCATGCCTTCTGCGTCTATCGGCGTCGAACAGAGCCCGAGTGTTTCTTGCCAGATCCCACCTCATTTCCGCCATATCATCAGCGGCTTAGGCCGCACATCTTCACCGAATCGGAGGTCGCGCGGCTGATGGAGGCGGCCTCCAGGCTGAAAGGCAACCCTGCAGCACCGCTCCGTCCGGAACTCACACGACTGGCCATCATGCTTCTGTTCACTACCGGCATGCGCCGCGGTGAGCTTCTGAATCTGACCGAAGGGGATTACGACCGGCGAGAGGCAACACTGCATGTTCGGGCGACGAAGTTCTACAAGTCTCGATTGCTGCCGATTCACGAAGGTATATCGAATGAGATCGAAAAGTATCTTTCGATCCGGGCAAAGCGAAAACTCCCGTCGTCGCCAGACACGCCATTGATCTGGAATGCGACTCGGGGAGGACGCGCATACACCGGTACGGGTATCTCCTGTTGCATCAAGCCGCTCCTGCATCAGTGCGGCATCAAGACCGCAAGCGGGCTTACTCCGCGAATCCACGATTTTCGGCATTCCTTTGCGGTCAATGCCTTGCTCCGCTGGTACCGCTCGGGAGCGGACGTAGATGCAAAGTTGCCATTGCTGGCGACGTACCTGGGGCATGGATCCGCGCTGTCCACTCATCACTACCTGCACTTCATCGAGCCGATTCGCGCCGCCGCCAGCGAGCGGTTCGCCAGGCGATACGGATCTCTGATCGTTCCGCCTGTATCGACGAAGAAAGGCAGCTTGCGATGAGGAAGCCGGCTTCAGCAAACCTGCTCGGCGCGATTATCCGCGACTACTTCACCGATCATCTGCCCCGGCTGCGAGGATCGAGCCCGCATACCATTCATAGTTATCGCGACAGCATCGCCCTGCTGCTGCGTTATGTCGCGGAGCAACGCAAGGCGCCGGTCGCGGCGCTGGATCTCGCCGACCTGGATATACCGCACATCCTCGCGTTCCTCTCTCACCTGGAAGATCGAAGGAAAAACGGTGTGGCGACACGCAACGTGCGGCTGGCCGCAATCCATGCGTTCTTCCGTTTCGTGGCCTCACGCAACCCCGAGCAACTCGAGCTTGCACAGAAAGTGATCGCGGTTCCCTTCAAGCGGGCGCCTAGTCGCGCCATCGACTACCTGGAATATGAAGAGATCGATTCGATCCTGAAAGCGATCGACCGAACAACGCTGCAAGGCACCCGCGACTACGCTCTGCTGGCGACGATGTTCAACACGGGGGGGCGTGTGCAGGAGATCGTTGACCTGCGCGTTCGCGACCTTCAGCTGATCAAGCCGTTTCAGGTACGACTGTTCGGCAAAGGAAAGAAGGAGCGTTACTGCCCTTTATGGCCGGAAACTGCCGCCGTATTGAAATCCTTCTGCAAGCAGCGGAAAATCGGCCTTTCACCCGAAGCTCATCTCTTTCTCAACCATCGGGACCAACCACTGAGCCGGTTCGGAGTTCGGCACATTCTCTCCCGATGCCGGGACGCCGCCTCCGACAATACGCCAACCCTGGCGAGAAAACGACTCCATCCTCACAGCATGCGGCACAGCACAGCCGTTGCGCTTCTCAAGTCCGGCGTCGATCTCTCGACCATCAGCCACATGCTGGGCCACGCGAGTCCAACCACGACGAACCGCTATGCGAAGGTCGATCTAGAGATGAAGCGGAAGGCCATCGCGAAGGTCACGCCCGTATCTCGAAAATCCCGGACACCGTGGGCGAAGGATGGCACGATCCTCGATTGGCTGGAGTCACTGTAGCCATGAATTAATGTGGAGCTGAAAGCTGTGGACCCTCAATGATGACGGGGCTTCCAAGCGATCACTCCACATTACTGACAACTTCACATAAGTCGATTAATGTTGAGCTCAACATTAATCGACGAGCTAGGTTACTTGAATCTGAAACCGGAGCAGTCGAACATCTTTTTCAAGCTGATGGAGGAGCGCTACCGCCAGCATTCCACCATCATCACTACGAACCGATTATGCGGTGCACCGCATAAGCGGTTTAATGCGGAGTCCACTTTTATGCGGAGCGATAGACCATAGCAGGTGGGCGACGACCGTCAGGCCTGCGGAGTCGTTCACATCGTGATCTCGGGACTTCGCATAATCATGACGTCCTAAAGGAGGATGTCATGTTGGCAAAGTTTTTCGAATCAGCTTTACGTATTCAGGAACTACGCGACGGCCCAGATGGCCGCGTGCTTGAAGGGTTTGCTCAAGAGTTGTGCCAGGCGGGCTATGCAGAGATAACGGCTCGGAGGCACATTCGAGCGGCCGAGCACCTGGTTCATTGGCTTGGGCGGAAAGGTAGAACGGTCGCGGCGTTGGACGAACGAACGATTGAGGAGTTTGTCCATCATCTGAATCGATGCCGGTGCCCACGGTATGGCCGCACGCAAAGGCGGGACATCCGGAAGGGTGCGCGACTGTTCCTCCGCTATGCCCGGTTTGCTGATGTCGTCACGACGCGAATCGTGGAGGAGGTCATTGTGGATCCGGCACTGCTGGTCTCATTCTGTGACTGGATGCGGCAGCAACGCGGGACGTGCGATGCCACTCTTTATGGCTACAGCATCCCCGTTCGTGATTTGCTGAAGAAGCTCGGAGAAGATCCCGGCACGTTTGATGCGCGGAACCTGCGGCAGTTCATCTTGGATACCAGTCAACGTTGCGGATGGGCATCGGCGAAGAAGTGCACTACGGCTGTCCGCATGTTTTTGCGTTTTCTGATCGCCGACGGCAAGTGCGCCGCCGGTTTGGAGGGATCCATCCCCGTTCTCGCACATTGGCGGCTTTCGTCCTTGCCGCGGTATTTGCAGTCCGAGGAAGTCGAACGGGTGATTGCTTCGTGTGATCCGGCTACGCCGGCTGGCAAACGAGATCGCGCCATTCTACTTTTGCTCGCTCGCTTGGGGCTTCGGGCGGGCGATGTCGTGCAACTTCGGTTGGGCGACCTTGATTGGAAGGAAGCTGTGATCTCCGTTTCAGGGAAGGGCCGACGGCAGACACTGATGCCGTTAACGCAGGAGATTGGCGATGCGATCGCCAGCTACATAAAGGACGGTCGTCCTCAGACCGCCGTGAATGCACTATTTATTCGATCCCGCGCGCCTTTTCAGGCTCTCGCGAATCACTGTGCAGTCTCGATGATCGCCGCCCAGGCCATGCACCGGGCTGGTGTCGTTTGCCCGAGCCGTGGCGCCGCCCATGTTCTCCGCCATTCGGTAGCCAGCTCTATGCTTCGACAAGGCGCGTCGTTGCAGGAGATCGCGGGCGTTCTCCGGCACCGTTCCACCGCGACCACGGAGATCTACGCCAAGGTAGACGTAATCGCTCTGCGGCAGATCGCGCAGCCATGGCCGGAGGTGAAGTCATGCTGACCCAGTCCGTGGAGTCGTACATCGCGTTACGCCGCGCTACCGGGTTCGCGTTTCGGTCCGAAGGTAGCCTGTTGCAGAGCTTCGCCGCGTTCTCCGATGCTGCGGGCAAGCGCTATGTCAGCGCTGAAACCGCCATCGAGTGGGCTGTATCCGCACCGTCGCTCTGTCAACGAGCGCGCCGACTTGGACAGGTGATTCGATTTGCGCGGTACATTCGTGCGGAAGATGCACACCACGAAATTCCGCCCACAGTCTTTGGCAGTGAAAGCCGGCCGCGACCGGTACCCTACATTTTTTCCGCGGAGGAAATCAAGCGTATTCTCCAGACCGCCTCTGGGTTGGGTAAACGCAACGCCTTTCGCGGCCACACCTACAACACTTTCTTCGCCCTGCTGGCGTGCACCGGGCTCCGCGTGTCGGAAGCAATCCATCTCTGTTTTCAGGACATCACAGCAGACGGCTTGGTGATTCGCTGTTCTAAGTTCCGCAAGAGCCGTCTCGTACCCATTCATGACAGCACACAGGTTGGCCTGGAAAGATACCTCCTGCGGAGGCGTGCCTATACCCCATTGGATGATCACGTGTTCGTCTCCTTGCGGAGGCGCCCGCTGCTGCTGCATGACGCCGAAACCGCATTCCACGACATCGTCGAGAAGATTGGCCTCCCGCGTGGAGCAGGGCTTCCGCGCCCCACTATTCATTCCCTTCGCCACACGTTCGCAGTAAGGGCTCTGGAAACCTGCCCTGATGGCCGCGACCGAATCACAAAGCATATGTTGGCGCTATCTACGTACCTCGGCCACAGCAAGGTGGCCGATACCTATTGGTACCTGGAGGCAACACCGGATCTGATGAGAAACATCGCGGATTCGTGCCAGAGCTTCTTTGCTGGTGGCCGGCCATGATCCTTCTCGCCCCGCATATCGCTGCCTTTCTCCAGGAGCGCTTGCCCATCGAACGGCGCGCCAGCCCCAACACATGCGACTCCTATGCGCATGCCTTCAGGCTTCTGCTCGAATACGCCAGCTATTGCGTCAAACTCCCGCCTTCGAAACTGCAACTGGAGCAATTGGACGCGCCGCTTATTATGAACTTCCTGAACCATCTGGAAACCAGTCGCGGCAATGCCGCTGGTTCCAGAAACATCCGGCTCGCAGCGATCAAGTCTTTCATGCATTACATGGAATATCGCGTGCCCGCGGCGCTGGAGCAGATCCAACGGATTCTGGCCATTCCCGCGAAGAAAACGGATACACGGCTCGTCAGGCACCTCACTGCCCAGGAAATGCAATCGATTCTGGATGCCCCTGACCCAACTATCCGGGACGGCATCCGAGATCGGGCCATGCTTCATCTTTGCTTCGCGGGTGGCTTGCGGGTCTCGGAGTTGGTGGGGCTCCGAATCGAGGATATGATCCTTCAGCCGCAAGCCAGCGTTCTGATCCACGGCAAAGGCCGAAAAGAACGTTGCCTGCCGCTATGGAAAGAAACCGCATCTGCGGTCCGTGCATGGCTGTCTGTCCGGGGTGAAGCCCGGGTTCCTGAGCTATTCCTGAACGCGCGCAGGGATGTCATGACCCGCGCCGGTTTCGAATATATCCTGCGCAAGCATGTCCGTGCCGCTAAAACTCGCTGCCCCACGCTCTCAGACAAACGAGTTTCCCCGCATGTGCTTAGGCACACTTGCGCGCTCACCATCCTGCAGGCCACCAAAGATCTCCGGAAGGTGTCTCTCTGGCTTGGGCATTCCAGCATGCAAACAACCGAGATCTACACTCGCGCCGACCCAAGTGTGAAGCTCGAAGCGTTGGAATCCGTGATCGCTCCGAAGCTGCGTACCGGCCGCTTCAAGGCAACGGACAAATTGCTGGAACTGCTGAAGGCGACCACTATTATGCGGAGCGAAAAGACTGAGAAATAACCGCTCCGATCCCCTCTAGCGTGCCGAGTTCGCATAAAAGTGGACTCCGCATTAAATCTCTTATGCGGTGCACCGCATAAGCGGTTGGACGTGAGCAGGGTGCTGGCGCGCTCGTAGCGGCGCATGATGATCTCCAGCAGATCTTCGGCTGCGGTGAGCGGTAGCTTGCGCATGCCGAAGTCATCGATGATGAGCAGCGGCACCGTCGCC
>Ga0302177_10003296_pt1 | contig 11317 bp, 11 predicted proteins | sample I_Palsa_E1_2_FD_198780 | JGI IMG/M metagenome (GOLD analysis project Ga0302177, IMG submission 198780) | Peat permafrost microbial communities from Stordalen Mire near Abisko, Sweden - I_Palsa_E1_2 | ecosystem: Environmental > Terrestrial > Soil > Palsa > Peat permafrost | place: Sweden... | reverse complement strand
CTGAAGAGGTGTCCATCTAGGGCTCCACGTGGACACCTAACTACGTGTCCACCTAAGCCCGCATCTTCGACCGCTCCCGAGTCCTTATGCTATGCGGCCGTGACCAGACGGTTACGGTGATAGTCGGCGCGCAAGCTGGAACAACCTGTCGCCTCGAAGAGTTACGTTCACGCCCGTCGCCCACCGGTCGACTTTCGGTAGACGCTGTCGCCGGCTCACCGGTAGAGCTAGCTTGACTGGTTCGCTTTTAAGCGAATAATCCAATGTGGAGGTTCGCCATTACCTGACGCTCACAGGAGCCGATCCGTTTCACTCTTGGCTCGACCGACTGAAAGACCTGAAAGCTCGAGTGGCGATCCTCCGACGGGTCGATCGGCTGTTGGCCGACAATTTCGGAGACCACACACACCTGAAGGAAGGCGTTTGGGAACTGTGCATCGACGTCGGTCCCGGATACCGAGTGTATTACGGGAAACACGGCAAGACCTTGGTACTTCTGCTTTGCGCGGGTTCCAAGCGGACTCAAGCACCCGACATTGCCAAGGCTGCCGGATACTGGGCCGAATATGAACGGAGACGACAATGACTCGCAAAAATATGCGTGCGGTTTCTCGTGGCCATGACGAGGCCACCGTGGAGAGTCTTCGCAAGGACCCAAAATTCGCCGTTGAATATCTAAACGCCGTGCTTCAGGATGGCGACGAGCAGGAGCTGATGGTTGCAATGCGACGTATCGCCGACGCGATGGGTGGGGTTCCGCAGCTTGCAAGCAAGACTAAGCTGAATGCTACGACTCTCTACCGCACGCTTTCGAAAAAAGGGAACCCGGAATTGAGAAGCATGACTTCCATGCTTAAGGCGATGGGGCTGCGTCTCGCCGTGCAGCTGATTGGCAAATCCGGTTAATTTCACATTGACCCGAAGTATATGGGCATTTCTGCTGATAACCGCTCTGCTTGCCGGCGCCGTAGGGAGTATTACGGGCCACCGCCGCTCTCGCACGGCCTGTCGAGGTTCTGTAGGGGTAGATTTGAGGGTACGCGGTTTTGACGCTGATGGCGTGAGCTTTAAAAATCCGTAATTTACAAGTCTAATTCGATCCCGTCAGCACTTAAGCTCTTGTCCAACAGCACTTCCGCGCTCAGCCCTGGCCATGAACGCTCACGAGTGTACTCAGCACTTCGATGACCCCCGGAGCGGATGCTGCCGGCTACATCGATTGCCAGACACTAGCACGTGAACTCATCGACAACTGTCGGGCACTTCAACTGCCGTCCGTTGGCACAAGCATCGAATACAAAATCGCAGGCCCAGACCCGGCCCGCGGCGCGCCATAATGACCTGGATGCGCCGATATCCGTATCGCGGATACTGCGCGGCGAGCTCATGCATCACCGCCACGGCGGGTGCATCGCGCCCGCCAGCCGCGACTGGTAGCCCACGGTGGATCGAGCCACGCTCAGCAGCGCGCACGCTCTACGCACAGATCGGCCTCTTTGGCATACATAGGTAATCTGTTGACGGCGAACGGGCGCGCTCACCATTTTTTTGCGGCCACTTCCTTCAGGATCTCGATGTCCATCACTCGCTCGGCCAACACCTTCTTCAGCCGAGCGTTCTCGGCCTCAAGCTGCCGAAGCCGCTTGACGTCGACCGCTTCCAGTTGTCCAAAGCGTTTGCGCTTAGATTGTGACGTCGCTGACCCCATGCCTCTTGGTTACCTCCGACACGGGCGTCGAATCCGCCTCGCGCAGAATCTTGACCATCTGTTCTTCTGAAAATCGCGTCTTCTTCATGGTCCCCTCGGTTCCCCAAGGGCCATTGTCCCAAAGTATGAACTGAACCGAAAATCTACCCGCAGGACCCAGCCGCCTGGGCCAAATGGTCTGGGGCGAGGTGCGCGTACTTGAGCGCCATCGCATCGGCGGGCCGCCTCCGGCTCGCGCAACGGTTTTCTTGAACGCTGGAGTATTGAAGTTATCGATTGGGTATCCCTCGTGTCAAACTACATCAGGAACTGACCCCCGGGCGACATTAAGAACTGACCCCCCTGCATGGTTGATTAAGCGCTCTGTGTGACGGGTTCCGAGCTGGCCTGGTTAACCAGGCCAGCTCGGCGTTTGGCCCGCAGCCGGAAGCTATCGCCGCGGATCGTGATGACATGACTGTGGTGCAAGAGCCGATCAAGGATGGCGGTGGCGACGACGGCGTCGCCGAACACGCCGCCCCATTCGGCGACCGAGCGGTTACTGGTCACCAGCATCGAGCCGCGCTCGTAGCGGCGGCTGACGAGCTGGAAGAAGAGGTGCGCCGCGTTCGGCTCGAACGGCAAGTACCCGAGCTCATCCACCACGAGTAACTTCGGCTTACTGTAGTGCAGGAGCTTATCTTCCAGGCGTCCTTCGGCGTGAGCGCGAGCGAGGGTGGTGACGAGACCAGTGGCCGGTACGAAGAGTGTGGAGTACCCGCGCAGGATCGCTTCCCGAGCGAGCGCCACGGCCAAGTGTGTTTTGCCCACGCCCGGTGGGCCGAGGAGCAAAAGGCTATCGCCGTTGGCGATCCAGCGCCCGAGGGCAAGCTCGCGGATCTGCTTCGGATCGACGGAGGGCTGCGCATCGTAGTCAAAGCCCTCAAGCGTGCGCACGAAGGGGAACTTGGCGATCGACAGCCCCATCTGGATGCGCCGCTCATCCTTGCGCGCAACCTCCGCCGCGCAGAACATGGCCAGCGCCTCGCGGATGTTGAGCTCGGCTCGAGCGGCCTGATCGAGTAGGCCATCGAGTTGATCGCGGATCGCCGTCAGCTTAAGCCGCGTCAACATCGGCAGCAGTTGATCGAGCGCCTCGGGGACCTTCTTGGCCGCGGCGCCCATCACAAGGCTCCCCCGAGTGCCGACTCATACTCACTCAACGGCCGCAAAAGCTCCGTGGCAGGCAGCGCCGCGGCGTTATGGGGCGGGGGTACGGTGCTACGCACGCCGGCGGCGCCGACAATACCGACCAGGTGCCGCCGATCAATCAGGCTCGTGCGACGGGACAGACTCTGTGCATGAGAGGCGATGAGCTCGCCTGCGTAGAACATGCGCACTTCACGCTCGGCGATGAGCACCGTGACGCTCTCACCGATCAAGCGCAAGGGAACACTGTAGCGGTTGGTATCCAGCTCCACGCACGCATCCGTGTGCACGCGGCGCAAGAGCTCGCGCATCTGCAGGAACGGTGCCTTGCCGTGGATCTCACGCAGTGCGTCACGTTCATCGCGCTCGAAGCGGTGCATCGGCACCTCGCCAGTGGTGCCGTGCACGCGCACGTCGGCGACTTCGCGCATCCAGTGCGCCAGGTGCGCGCGCAATGTCTCGAGGGAGGCAAAGCGGTGGCCGGCGATGGCATTGCGCTTGACGTAGCCCACACCGCGCTCGTCTTTACCCTTGGTGCGCGCACGGTACGGCGCACAAGCCCGCGGCACGACACCCCAATAGCGGCAGAAGGCGCTGAAGCGCTCGTTGAAGATCACTTCGCGGGTGCGCAGATTATGCGTGTGCACCAGAGCCTTGGCGTTGTCGATCAAGAGCTCGCGAGTAGTGCCGCCGAAGTGCTCAAACGCGCCCTCCAGGCCCCGCAGCCACGCCGACTGGCGCTCGTGCAAGAATAAATCCACGAACGTGCGGCGTGAGTACCCCAGCGTTGCGACAAAGAGATAAATCCTTCGGGTCTCCCCTTCAACCGGCACGTGAAGAGAGCCAAAGTCGATCTGCAGTTGCTCACCCGGTGCGGTCTCAAAGCGCACCGTCGCTAACTTCTGCGCCAGTACCTCGCGGCGTAAATGGGCAACCGCTCGCTCCACCGTGCGCAGACTCACCTTGATACCGTGCTCACGGTGTAAATCCTGGCGTACGACATCGGCGTTGCCGCGGTGCTGCCGGTAGCGATCCGCAAGCCACTCAGCCAACCCTGCAAGACGGCTCGTCCGCCGCGGCGTGCGGTACGGTAAATAGTCGCCGTTGCGTACATAGCGGCGCACCGTATTGCGGCTACATACACCCGAGTTCCTTCGCAATGCGCTTGGCTCCCCAACCGAGCGATGCCAACTTCAGCATCGCGCTCACATCCTCAGGCGTGTGCATCGCCTGTACCTCCCCAGTCCTGTACGGCTGAGGAGCTTGCACCAGTTGTTCTTCCATCCTGACCTCCCGCTTGTGTGGGGGGTCAGTTCTTGGTGTCGTCAGGGGGTCAGGTTATCTTGGCGGCTGACACCTCGTACTGGAACACCCGATCACCATCGGAGTTGAGCGCGCACAGGCGCTTCAGGACGGAGACCGCTTCGTTCGACAGTGGAAACACGAACGTGCGTCCAACCTTCTGATGCCCGCGCGGCACCCAGGCCCGCTTTGCGACCAAGTCAACTCGATCCCAGGTCAGCTGCCGCTCTCATGCGCAGCATCGTCAGCGTCGCAAATCGCGCGCCGAGTTCCAGGTGCTCAGGGAGTTCCTTGCACAGCTTCTCGAATTGCTGACGTGTCAGCCGGCGCGGCTCCGGTGTGGTAGCGCGATATTTCGGCGTAGATGGCGCGTGGTCAAGAATCCGCCACGCCACACACTTGCGCAGGGCAGCGCCCACGGTGCCCATCATCCGGTCGATAGTCGCATGACTCCAACCTTCGCCCGGCGTGCCATGTACGTTCTTGGGAGAGGAAACCACCAGCTGCCGCAAGCATTCGCAATTTTTCGAGCGCGCCAGGATCAGCAATAGCGGATACGGAGATGCGGCGCAAGAACCTTCAGGATATCGCGGGCACGATTACGAGGGCGCGCGGAATCGTTCAGCCACCTTGCACTTGCGTCCTTCCACGAAGTTGCGCCCCATTCTCCGAACTTGCCGAGTCTGATCAAGGCCGAGGCGAACATTAGCAGGACACGGCTCAACGCCCCGCCAATATGGAATTCACCCCAGATTCACCATTTTTCCTCGCAAGGGAGACGATGTAATCGATTGGGAAATAAGCGTCAATGCTGCAATTGAGGCAACAAGGTTGGGATGCAGTCCAAATAAAAGGCACGTACTCGGCGTCAGCGCTGCATCGATGAGTGCGGCGATCGAAGCCAAAACGGCAGAAATAACGGCAGCGACTGCGCAACCTGCCTTGTAAGATCTTGCCGCTGCATCACTTCCTGCAGGCACCTTTCTGCGTCCACCGACAACACAATCGAGGCGGGCTGCTATTACATTGAACCTTAGGTTACATAACGCCTCCGCGGTTACGCCGAGCGAGCGTCGGCCAACTGGATGACCAGGCGACCGTGGTAGTTCAACGTCTGGACACTACTGCTTTAAGTTACATCCTAAGTTAGAATGCGCCGCTCATTACATAAATAGACAACCCAAAAAACGGGCGACGGTCGCTTGTGCATTGAAATGAACCAATGCGTACGGGACCTCAAGCCCATGCTTCGTTTCCATACGCTCTTCTGAAGATACGCCGCAAAATCAAATCTCGAGGGAGACAGAAAATGAGGAATTGGATACTGACGCTCGCGTTTTCGTTGATTTTCTCAACCGCGACTGTTGCATCAGCGCAGAGTACCTTAATCGCAAACAACACCCCCAGCTTTGTGACAGGTGCGAAGAGTCTTGGCCCTGCAAATCCGTCGGAGATCATTGATGTCAGCATTTGGCTGAATCTGCACGACCGGACCGTGATGGACTCTTTGGCCGCGGAGCTCTATGACCCGACCTCCTCCAATTACCGCCACTGGCTGCAGCTTGCGGATATCGTGGCCAAATTTGCACCCGCGGCGCAAGAAGCCCGAACGGTAGGAGAATTTTTGTCCTCGCATAACCTAGCGGTCGTCACCGTCGACCCCAATAACTTCGTCGTGCGAGCCCGGGGAACGATAGGCGATGTCGAAAAAGCCTTTCAAGTACAAATCAACACATTTGAGCTGAATGGCAAGACCTATCGCGCCAATACCAGCGACCCCTCTGTAGCAGGCCCTGCCGCAGCGCTCACGCTGGCCGTATCCGGGTTGGACAACCTGGTATATCAGCATCCCCGGGTGCAGCGAGAAGCCTTGACTCAATCCTCAGCATCGGGCGTCATCGCTGCTGCTGCTGCTAGCGACGCCGCTTTCATCGGTTCAAACTGCTTTACGGGTGTGGAGACGGAAAAGCACACCACCGACGGAACCTTTCCGATCGCAACCTATGCTGGCAATGGCTATAACTCAACCGACACCGGTTGCGGCTACACGCCTGCGGAGATCCAACATGCGTACCATTTGACCGGCCTATACGCAGAGGGATTTGACGGCTCGGGGCAAACGATCGTCATCATCGACTGGTGTGGCTCGCCGACGATCAAGGGAGATGCCAATGCATTCTCGGTAAGGTTTGGATTACCCGCGCTCACGTCGTCGAACTTCCATATTCTCAACTCTGGGTCGACACCCACGTGCGCAGCCCCGGACCCGGAAATCAACATAGATGTCGAATGGGCCCACGCCATAGCGCCCGGCGCTAACATCGACCTAGTAGTCCCGCCGTCGGCTTCTTTTGAAGATGTCGACAATGCGGAGCTCTATGCGATCGAAAACACCTTAGGCAACGTCATTTCGGGCAGCTATGGAAGCGAAGAGCTTTACACTCCTACGGCGGTTTTGGGCGTGGAGAACGCGATTAACGAAATTGCGGCGTTAATGGGGATTGCTGCCAATTTCGCCTCCGGCGACGAGGGTGACTACACGTTCGACTTTGGTCCCCCCGCTTCAGTCAACGCCCCAGCCGATTCTCTTTACGCAACGGCGGTGGGCGGCGTCAGTCTGGCGCTAAACTCGAATAACACGATCGCTTGGCAGGCGGGATGGGGTACCAATGAGACCGGCCTCATGGATGCGGGGACTATCTTCGATCCTCCGCTCAATCTTGGCTTCGTGTTTGGCGCGGGTGGAGGCCCCAGCGCGGTTTTCTCGAAGCCGTCGTTCCAGAGCACATTACATGGGAAGCACCGTCTGCTTCCAGACATCTCTTGGTTGGCTGACCCGTTCACCGGAGGCGTGATCGCGATTACCTCTCCTTTCACTTATCCCCCATTGCAATGGACAGTCTATGGTGGCACCAGCTTGGCAACCCCGATGTTTTCTGCATTGTGGGCTATTGCCAACCAGGAGGCCGGCGTGCCGCTTGGGCAAGCCGCACCGTACCTCTATTCCATGCCCGCAGGGACGATTACGGATGTGCTTCCCGTCGGGTCGGCGACCAATGATACGGTAAGCATTAAGGAATCGTCTTCACTGACAAACCACTACAGTGCAGCTGAACTGGCGGCGCCATTGGAAACGACGACGAAGTTCTACAGCGCGCTTTGGAACTATCCCCTCAGTCAGGACACCGTATACGTGGTCACCTTTGGCACGGACAGTGGCCTCAAGACTGCCCCGGGCTGGGACGACGTGACGGGCTTAGGAACGCCTAACGGGCAGGCGTTTGCCGATTTCTTCAACCCAGGGAAGTAACTAGGCTACGGGCGGCAAGACACCATAAAAATGCGCGAGGCCTGATAAGCCTCGCGCAATCTCCGAAGCGCTGCAGCAAAAGTTTTACGGCTAGGCAAGAGCTACACTAACGCCAGCATGTTGTTTGCCAGCGCGTGCACAACAGCCACGCAGCGAATTTTTGTGGTTCTGGTGCATCTGGGGACGACGGCCTTCGCCGAAGCGGCGGGCATGTATGGCGCTTCCGATCACGGGCACACGCTTTCGAGTTATTACGCGAAGCGCGTCGCGAAGTTGACGGCGCAGAACGACTTAGAAGGGCTTTCGCTCGCGCTGCTGCTCGGTTGGCGGCAGTGCGGAGGCGCAGTCGCAAGTGGCTCTCGCTCGCGAGCCGATGGCGCCTACTCCGATATTTTACTTTGCCGAAAGCGAGGCTGAATTTGCCTGAGCCGCCCGGCCACCCAGCTCTTCGTCGATGACGGTACGGAGCTGCTCGTAAGTCATGCCGCCGGTGAAAAAACGGCCATTGATGAAGTAGCTGGGCGTTCCCTCAAGCTGAAGATCTTGTCGCCCTTCATCCAACTGCGCTTTGACTACCTTGGCCTGCTCGTCCGAGTCCAAGCACTTGTCGAACCTCTGAGTGTCAAGCTGCAGCGCCCGGGCATGCTCTTTGAGTTGCGCAAGCTCGAGCTGCTTAGTCGCGAGGAGCAGATCGTGATACTCCCAGTACTTCCCTTGCGCTCCCGCGCAATGCGCGGCTTCCGCCGCCTTCAGCGCTTGAGGGTGCATGGGTAAAGGCAAGTCCTTGAATGCGAATGCCACCTTTGCTCCGTATTCCGCCCGCAATTTCCCGAGTGAGGGTTCAATCTGCTGGCAATAGGGACACTCGTAATCGGCATACTCCACGATCATGACCGGCGCGTCCGGCAGCCCGCGCAAAGGGGTGTCCTTGAGCGATATCGACGCCCGCGGCGCGTCGAAACGGATGTTTATTACGGCCTCTTTGCGTAGCGTCTTCAGATAGGCGGATTTCGCTCTCGCTAAGCGCGTCTGACGAATTTTTTCCAAAATCTGGTCTCGGACAGCATCATACGGCTTTGTCGTATCGAGACCGTCGTAAAAGACGTGCAGGGATTCCTCGGACGGGTCTTTTCCGACCATGCCTTTTACGTGCTGATCGAGCAACTGTGCGACGGTGACGTGTTGGCGTTCGGCCTGGCGTTCCAGCAGATACTCGTCGATGAAATTATCCAGCGCCTTACGTTCCGCCTGGTAAAAGGTGTTGCGAGCCTGGAATAAAGCGGTGGGATGCTTGCCTTCGAAGTCGGCGAGCGACAGTTTGGCGCCGTCGATTTCGACGAGGACTATGCGGCTGCTCGCAGGGGCATCGGTGCTGTCGGCAGCGGGAACGAGGCTCGGGAGAGCCGAGGACAGCAACGCAAGCGTCACGATTTTAATAATCATCATCGGGAAATAATCTTCGATTACCCACAGAGCAAAAATGGGGCGGGCGGGATCTCCCGCCCGCCCCAGATGTGATTGTCAATCTACCTGTACAAAAGATTACTCGTTAGTTTTTCGTTACACCGCCAGCGACACCCTTAGTGCAAGCCGGTAGCGCACAGATACCGTGGGTGCTTCCATTCAATATGATGTCTGAGCAGAACTCGAGCATCCTGGTTTCGTATTCGGTCGTCGAGATCGAAACGTCTTTGAAATCCACCTCTGTGACGAAATTCGGGATCCCAGTGTAGTCTGCCGTGACGTGGGTCGTCGTCCGGTCAGCCCGCAGCCCCGAGGTGAATCCCGGAGCTCCGGCCGCGGTCTGGTCGGTGGCCGCATTGCCGCCCAGGGTCGCAACGAGTTTCACCGTGATGGAAGCAGGCAGGACCCCTGTCAGCGTGTTCTTGATCAGTTGCTTCTTTGCTGAAAGGGTTACGCCCTGGTCCGGTGTGAGCGTGCAGGAGCAGCAGGCAACCAACTGCTCATCAGAGGCGTCGAAGACATAAACCTGCGCCACGATGTTGCCGGGCAGGGGGTTGGTTCCAGCGTTGAACATGTGGATAAAAGAATCTCCGTCAGCGTTGAGCAGGTTGCCCATTTCTTCCTGCTGTATAGCATCGGGCGGAGCGACGACTTGCCCGAAAGAAACTGATGCAAATGCAAGCAACAGTGTTCCGAGCGCGAGTTTGCTGAAGTGTTTCATTGACCTCTCCCAAGAGAATAATTTGAAGACTGTTTGTTGGATGAACTGAATGATTTTGAATGCGACTTATTATTCTTCGATGCGACTTAACAACTCTTCGATGCGACTTAACTATTACCTTCGATGCGACTTATTATTCTTTGATGCGACTTAATGCCCGTTCGACGTGCAAATCTAAGCCACGTTTCTTCATGTAGCAAGCTTTATGTTGATTGAACAAGCTTTATGTTTACTCGGATAAATATGTTAAATCTCTCTGGAATGCCGCATTTTCTTTGAGTGACGAGTCGTCAAAGCAAAATCGACGCGGGCCGTTCATTACTTAGTCTTTACTTCGCCAAGTGCGGTGCACCAAGTGCATAACATCCCCGTAGCGACTCGGCGCGGCGCGTCCGCCAAGGCAACTCGCTCGATGTAGCCTGCCACAGGGGAGCGTGCACCCAGCTCGACTATTGCGAGCAGCTCCTTAAGGCGGTATTTGGTGATGTTCCGACAAACGAGGTAACACCAAGTGGCAGATGATAATTATAGCCACTCGCTCGAAAGTCAGTTTGAGCGGGTGTTGGCGAACGACCAGCACATTGAGAACGTGCTCGTGGAAAGACTGACGTGAATGATGGGGACCTGCTTACGGATTTACTGGCTCGCAAGCTGAGCCGTTCAGGCTTTTGCCATCTACCCCGTAACTATCGCCCAGTGCGCGGTCGTTTTACGTAATGTGCCGTCCATGACATATCCTTTGACGGCTGCACTAGGACAGCGTAGAAACCGCGAACCAGCGCACAGCCTTTTGGCGTGAGATCACCCGCATGTCCTACATCACCACGACCTACTACTACACAGTTACGGTGGGCAGCGGCGCCTATCCGAGCCCGCTCACAATCATCGCTTCTGGCGCGGTGGAACCCACTGGCATCGGCGCGACCGGAGTTTACAGCGGCCTAGCGGGTAATAGCGTGGCGAACTACGGCATCATCGATGGCGGCGCCGGGATAGGAGAGTTGCCTGGAGGATTCGGCGTCGATCTCTCCGCGGGTACGCTGATCAACAGCGCCACCGCATTTATCAACGGCGGAAGCGGTTTTTATAATGGTGGCGACGGCGTCTATCTTCACGGCGGCACGCTGACCAATTACGGCACAATCGATGGTGGCTCAGTCGACCATGTCTTCGGTTCAATATCCGGCGCAGGCGTCGATCTCAGCGCGGGTACGCTGATCAACAACGGCTACATCAACGCTGGATCTAATACCTTTTTTGGCGCGTTTGCCGCTGATCTGAGCGGCGGTACGCTGATCAACAACGGCAGCATCGTCGGCGCTGGCGGCCACTATGACTACGGGGGCGGCGTTTATCTCAACGGCGGTGCGCTCACGACGTCCGGCTTGATTTCGGGCGGCGTTTCCGGCGGCCCCTCGGGCAACGGCGGCTTGGCCCTGCAGTTTGGTAGTGCTGCCAGCACAATGACGGTCGACCCTGGCGCGACGTTCCAGGGGGCCATCGACGGCTTCGCACCCGGCGACACGATCGACATCACCGGCTTGACTCCGGCTCAGGTTGCTAGCTACTTCAACCCGGTCTCCTACACGCTCACTACCGCGGACGAGGGCACCCTGCAATTTGC
>Ga0302177_10003286_pt1 | contig 11324 bp, 10 predicted proteins | sample I_Palsa_E1_2_FD_198780 | JGI IMG/M metagenome (GOLD analysis project Ga0302177, IMG submission 198780) | Peat permafrost microbial communities from Stordalen Mire near Abisko, Sweden - I_Palsa_E1_2 | ecosystem: Environmental > Terrestrial > Soil > Palsa > Peat permafrost | place: Sweden... | reverse complement strand
CAGCCCACGGGAAATCAGCCAGTGCAGATCATGACCAGTTGCGCGGGGTCGACCTGCTATCCGATCAATTATCAGTACGACTCGAATACTTTGCGCATGACGAGTTACAGCGCAGCGGGGTCGAATGGAACGCTCTCGGGAACGATGACTTGGAATCCGAACGGAAGCTTGCAACAATTGGTAATCGCGGACCCCGTGAACGCCGCCGACGCACAGACGTGCACTTACAGCGCCGACGACCTCGCCCGCATTAGCAGCGTTAGCTGTAATAGCGGTTCTACGTGGGGACAGCAGTTCACGTATGACCCCTTTGGGAACATCACAAAGTCAGTACCCGCCGGCGCTACGGGGATCTCCTGGTTGCCCGGTTACAATTCCAGCACGAATCGCTATTTGCTCCTCGGGGGAACTGGTTACGATGGAAATGGGAATGTGTTAAACGACACATTCAACCAATATACTTGGGACGCGGAAGGGAAGAATCTTTCGACCGTTTATTCGAGCAACGGCGAGACATGGAACTTCACTTACGATGCATTTGGCCATAAGGTAGAGTGGCTGCTGAACGGGTCCTACCACATGTCTTATATAACGCTAGGTAGGTTCAAGCTCCAGGCACTTGGCCAAACAGTTGCGTATTCAGAATACCCGTTTCCGGGCGGATCGCTTTCTAGCCTGAACGGGGGCGCTACCGGTGTGCAGATAGCCGATTGGCTCGGAACAGTCCGAGGGTTCTTTAATTATACCGGTGGTACTGTTAACTCGACCGTGGCCCACGCGCCCTTCGGCGAAACGTACGCGGGCGATGCCTCGTCGTTCACCGGACAACAAACCGACGACGGCAACATATACAACTTCCCTGAGCGCCGGTATGCCTCGTCGCAGGGACGCTGGCTGTCCCCGGATCCGGCGGGTAGTGGTGCAGTTGATCCTTCAAATCCACAGTCGTGGAACCGCTATGCTTATGTGATGAACAATCCCTTGAGGTTTATTGACCCCAGCGGAATGATCCTTTGTGATTACGGCCCAAGTGATAACGGGGGAGAAGATTTCGAGGATGCTGACGACGAAAGTGAATGCACAGGCAATGGCGGAACACTACCGAGCGATCAAACAATTGTCAATGTGAACGGGGATACTCCAGATGACGCTGGAACGACAATCGAGAACGGAGAGCAAGTCTTTCCCTTAATCGCCGCAAACAACGGGAACCAGCCGCTGCTCACACCGAACCAGCAAAAGGCTTTGCACTGCCTTGGCCAAACGGTGAAGGCAAAAGGGCTATCTATTGGGCTTGACGTGGCTGGATCGATTCCCGGATTCGGCAACTTGTTTTCGGGAGCCGCCGCGGGCATTCAAGGGCTTAACGCTGCTTACTACGGCACCGTCTCGCTAGCGAATGCTGGGAATACTCTCTTAAATCCTTCGGCTTCAGGAGCAGCCAATACAGCTGCAACGGCGGGCTTTGCAGTTGCAAGTTTAACCCTGAGCGGCAGCAAGGCGATACCTGTTGTAGGCACCATAGTTTCTCTTGGCTTCTTAGCCTACGATATTGCGGGCCCCGGCGGCGCAATAAGCACGTATCAGCAATGCATGGCGGGACCGGGCTAGTGTGACTGGATGATTGAGGGAGTAGACATGTTTGAGCGCGATCCCCGCGAAGAAACGGCATTTACACAGTACACCGGCCTCAAAATCGGAGCCGTTTTGATGCCTATGCTTCTGCTTTTCATCTACTTTGGCAAAGCAGACATGGGGCTAACGCTTTTCATTGTCTTAGGGGTGAGCATAGTTGCCATCAAAATCCGATGGAACTTGAGGAAACACATCTGGTTCTGGGCGATCATTGCTGCTATCTTCGCGCTCCATGTCCCGTTGTTTTTTATGATTCGCTGGCCACACGGAAACGTGCCCGGCCTTTTCTATGGGCTACCATTCGGAGTCGTAGATTTTCTGATCATCTCCGAGGGTTTGAGGCTCGCAGAAAAGTTCTTCTCCAAGCATTCTTCTTCCTCGGCGGAATGACGCGTATTCGAATCGCTGGAGCCATGATCCGGCCACTGAGTAGAGTACATAGTCCTTGGCGTTTCTGGAGCAGCCAGGGCGTGCGATCCGCGAGCGGGTGGGGGTTAGGCAAGAACTCTGGTGGCGGGCGTTCTACTGAGTGCCATTCTCAGCGGCCAAGGGAATAATGCGGGGACAGACGGGACTGGCACCATTCTTTCTGGCTAGGCTGGGGGCTGGCACACCAGCGCCAATAACTGCGCCACCAGCACATGGGCCCAAACCTTCAGTTACGATCCCTTCGGCAATATCACCAAGAGCGGCAGCATTTCCTGGGCCTGCGCCGGCTGCTACACTTCGTCCACCAACCACTACAACAGCACCCTGTCGAGCCAGATCAGCTACGACGCCGACGGCAACCTGCTCAACGACAGCTTCAATCACTACACCTGGGATGCCTACGGCAACCTCGCCGCCCCCAACGGCGGCGCCATCACCTACGACGCCTTCGACCGCATGGTGGAAAACAATAACGGCGTTTTTCAGTTCACCTACGCCCCCGGGGGCACGCAGCCGCTGGCCACGTTCCAGGGACAAACCCTCCAGAGCACGCACATTCTCTTGCCCGGCGGAGCCATCGCTGTCTACAATAGCTCGGGCCTGACGCAGTATGTTCACTCCGACTGGCTGGGATCGGCCAAACTGTTCTCTACGCCCAGCCGGTCCGCGCAGGCAGCCATGTCCTACGCCCCCTTTGGCGAGGGCTACGCTGGCGGGATATGGGAGATCGGGTTCACCGCCTTCAGCGCCGCCTACACCGTGTCCTACAACGAAAGCCAATCCGGCACCCTCGACGATTTCACCTTCCGGCGCTACGCCCCGGTCCAGGGGCGCTGGATCTCTCCCGATCCGGCGGGGCTGGCGGCGGTCGATCCCACGAATCCGCAGACTTGGAACCGCTACGCCTACGTCGGCAATAATCCGTTGGCTAACGCCGACCCACTCGGGCTGACCGACTGCCCGCAGGACAAAACCTGCAACATCTACACCATCGTGGATCAGGTGTTTGACGGCTCATACCTTAATCCCTTTCCTACCAGCATATACGTTGTAACCGGCCCCTCAGTAACCTCAGCAGGCGGCGGGGGAGACGGCGGCTCCGGCGTCCCCTGCTTTTACGCCTTGGCAACTCCATGCGGGGGCGGGGCCGCAAACAACGGGTTCACTCTCGGCATCCGCGCACCGGGCCAAACCTACAGCCAGTGCTTAGCTGCAAACTCAGGAACTTACAGCGTCAACAACTGGCTTCCATCGTCCTGGCAGAACGGTGCAACAAAGTTCGCTCTCGGCAACGATGTGTCCGGTGCACTCTTCGGAGATGCGAATGAAGGGACTGCCGGACTGCTGGTCGGTGCAGGAGTCGGAGCCGCCCCGCTCGGGGTTGGCACAGCCGGAACTTTCGGGAGAAGAACTGCATCCATCTTCAATCTCAATCTTTCTGGAACGACCGGACCCGCGCCGACGATTCTGGGCAAGACTGGTGCTGCGGAAGTTGTTGGATGGGTTTCTGGAGCCTTCGAACTTAAGCTCGCGGCTGACATAGGTGCCACAGCAGCCGAGGCACTGAATTGCATTGGGCATCGGTAGGCAGCAAGGAGAGCACACCAATGAGCCGCACTGTTGGAGAGCAGGTTAAGAACGGATTCCGGTTAGCAGGTGGGGTCCTTTCGTTTTGCGCTGGGCTGTTTCTTCTTGCCTATGGCCTGGATGCAGTGTGGTCCGATGGCCACTTCGTTCCGTCAGCGTGGCTCGGCTGGGTCGAGCTGTCTTTGGCGGCGGTACTTATTCCGCTCACGATGCATCTGTGGATGCAGTTCTTCGCGGGATGCCTTGGGTTCGGCTTCTTGAAGGCTGTCATCGTCGCCATCGCTGGTCGAGATTGGTTTCCTCCGCACTTGGCTTTCTCCCGGCTGGAAGCAGCAGAAATGGCCTTGTTTTTTGGTGCCGCGTTTGTCTGGATGATACGGTTTGTCAGGTCCCGACCGGAGCTTCCCGACAGGATTGCCATAGCCGTGTACCTGTTCTCTCTCCTCGGGTATCGAAACAATCCGCATTTTTCCATCGTGCAGGGAGGAGTTGGACTGGCAGCGCTCTTCCTTGCATGGGCCGTTTCTCGCTGGAAGGGGAGGGGGCGCAAAGCTCCGAACCATCCACTGTTGCATTCGAGCCAACTTCCCTAGTGCCTACCGCTAGCGTTCCTGACCGGTCTAGGGCCGCGATCCGGGAGTAGGTGAGGTCCAGGTGAGTTTTCCTTTTAGCCCCCGATCTGCGCCGTGGTGGTGACCCGGCGGTGTGGCGGTTCTGCCACGGCCAGGGGTGACGTTCTGGTGCTTCGGGGCGTCTGAGGTCGCGGGGTTACTGTGCGGTATCGGGGGAAGTCAAAAGCGCGCTGCCTTCGGCATCGGCAGATGAAGGACACTCCACCCCTGAAAGGGTGCTGCGCGGTAACCTTCGGTTACCGTGCGCGAACCTGTTGAAAGCAGAGCAGCTAAAGGAAAATCCCGCCGATCCGGGTTGCGGTCGAGCAACCTGAAGTTAACGCAGGCGAACTTGTTGATTCTTAAGCGCGGCTGCTAGTCTCGGCTGATATGGCGAGAGAGGAAGCCGGGACATGGTGAAGCCGCCGCTGCGCACGAAATCCATCGGATTCAAAGTCAGCGAGGAAGAGTACGCGCAGCTGGAAACGGCGGCGCAGGCCGAGGGTCGGACGCTGGGAGAATGGTGCCGCGAGGTGATCCTGCGGGGAGGGTCGGCCAGCGATTCAGCGAGGCATGACCCGGCCCTGGCCGAGATCGTGGGCGTGCGCTTGCTGCTGGTGAATGTGCTGCAGCCGATGGCGGCGGGCGAGACGGTGACAGCGGAGAGGTTCGGGCAACTGCTGGATCAAATCAGCGAGGTGAAGCACCAGCTCGCGGCCCAGTTGCAGCAGCAGACGCGGGAGAAAAAGCAGCGCGAAAAACCCAGCGGCTGGAAGAAGTGATCCCATTTTTTCCGCCGGGAGTGTACGGAGCGCGGGAGCCGCATCAAGCCTCTCCGCTACGCTCCGACCGCCACGCGGCGCACCAAGAACGTGCGGGCTTGACCCGTCTCCCTCTCCGCTCCTGTGTTGCCTCCAGCTATGGAAAAAATGGGACTGAAAAATGGGAGCGGACGGCAGGACGTCGGGGAACCAAGCTCCAAGAAAAAGTTGCAATGATAATCCGGGTTTCGGCAGCCGTTCAGTATTAGTGAGAGAAGGGCAACCAGCCTCAAGGAAAAAATGCTTATGAAACCGAACCAGAATGACGAGTTAGCCGAGCAGTTGTTGGACACCAAGAAGAGTGAACGTCCGAAAGAACACGTTCTCAAAACACCGAAGAAGCCAACCGCCGAAGAGAAAAACAAGGCGGCGAAGCAGCGCAAGGACATCCAAAACGACCTCGGGAAGTAGTTCCGAATCCACATTCGAGTCTGCCGCTGGCACAGGTCAGCGGTAGGCTTCGCGGCGATTGCGAACGGCGGTAACGTTGATGGTGTTCTCGTCCCGCTGATCGAAGAACACGCGGTAGTCGCCGCAGCGGAGACGGAAGCCGGTGAACGGCGGTTTGAGTTTCTTCACGTCGCCGGTGTGGTTGGCCAGGTAGCGATCCACGCAGTAGAGAATCTGCATCGCGGTTTCGCGGTCGATGGCGCGCACATCGGCGCGGGCCTCGGGCGACCAGATGACGGCGATCCGTTCCGGTGCTGGCGGTTCGGTCATTTACCCAGGCCGAACTCGCGCAGGATGTCTTCGTGAGGAATGCCTTCTCCGCGAGCCAGCGAAGCGCGGGCGCGATCGAGCGCGGCAGCCGTCTCAGACGTAATCTCTTCCTCTTCCACGGGCGCGGAAGCCAGCGCACGCGACAGCGGGCCGGTCATCACCTGGAGCAAGTGAACGACGGCGGCGAGCTGGCCAGCATCGAGCTGATCGAGGAGCTGGTGCGCCTGCTGTTTTTCATTCGCGGGTGCCATCAGGGATAGTTTACCAATCTACAGGTGCGCGCTGCCGCGCGACTGTCCGTTGCCGTTGGAAGTCACAAGCGAGTTAATCAGGCGAACGACGGCGCGCTGATCCCGCTCCGGCAATGACTCGATGCGTTGCAGTCTCTTCCACAACCGCCGCTTCTGTGGACTGTCTTGAACCTTCACGGGCTTCAGTCCAAGCAACTCATCGCTAGTGACGCCGAGCACGCGCGTAAGGCTCCCGAGAAGGACGACAGTTGGCAGTCCATCTTCGTTCTCGTAATAGGATATCGTCCGCTGGGTTGTTCCCAGGGCCTTCGCCAACTCAACCTGAGTAATCCCGCGAGCTTTCCGAAGCGCAATCAAACGCTTGCCGAATGATGCTTCTCGATTCTTTTTCCGTGGCATGGCTGGGATGATTTTAAGGCCGATGTGAAAATACATTGACAGCTTAAACATAACACGCATATTCTTACGGGCGAAACTAAAAAGCAAAATCCTCTTGACAGGGTTTCTGCAAAAACCCTGAAAACGAGCAGAAGGAGGTCCGGGGCATGGCGCGGATCGCGGAGAGCGAGATCGAGCGGTTGAAGCGGGAAATCTCGGTGCAACGTCTGGCGGAAGGGCGCGGGGTGAAGCTAAAGCGCCACGGCGCGGACCTGATCGGGCTGTGCCCCTTCCATGACGATCACGAGCCGTCGCTGGTAATTACTCCGAGCAAGAATCTGTGGAACTGTCTGGGCGCGTGCCGCCGTGGAGGAACTGTCATCGACTGGATCATGCTGGCCGAAGGCGTTAGCTTCCGCCATGCGGTTGAGCTTCTGCGGGAAGACCTGCCGCTGGGGAGCAGCAACACGCGGCCAGGTGTGCAGCGATCCACGGTGCCGAAACTGCCCGCGCCGGTCGAACGCAGTGCCGATGATCGCATGTTGCTGTTGCAGGTGGTGAGCTACTACCAGGAGAGCTTGAAGCAGAGTCCCGAGGCGCTGAAGTATCTGGAGAATCGCGGCCTGAAATCGGCGGAGATGATCGAGGCTTTCCGGCTGGGTTTCGCCAATCGCACCATCGGCTACCGTTTACCGGCATCGAACCGCTCGGCTGGTGCAGCGTTGCGCGGACGCCTGCAGAAACTCGGCGTCTACCGCGAGAGTGGACACGAGCACTTCAACGGCTCCGTGGTGATTCCGATCTTCGATCTGAGCGGCCAGGTGGTGCAGATGTACGGTCGCAAGATCACACCGAATCTGCGCCCCGGAACACCCGATCACTTGTACCTGCCGGGACCGCATCGCGGGGTGTGGAACGAAACGGCGCTCGCTGTCTCGAAAGACATCATCCTCTGCGAAGCGCTGATCGACGCGCTGACCTTCTGGTGCGCGGGCTATCGCAACGTGACCAGCAGCTACGGAGTGAACGGTTTCACCGAAGAGCACCGCGCGGCGTTCCAAAAGCACGGCACGCAGAGAATCTATATCGCTTACGACCGCGACGAAGCCGGAGAAGGCGCGGCGCAGGAGCACGCCGCGCAGTTGATGGAGATGGGCATCGAGTGTTTCCGAGTGCAGTTTCCGAAGGGCATGGATGCGAACGAATACGCGCTCAAGGTGCAGCCCGCCGCAAAGAGTTTAGGGATCATGCTGAATCGCGCCGCGTGGCTGGGCAAAGGCGAGCGGCCCACTGTGATAGTGATCGAACCAGTCAAGAGCGAACCAGCGAAAATCGAGCCGGTGAAGATCGAGCCGCCGCCAGCAGAGCCAACGCCGCAGATCGCAGCGGAGAGTCAACAACAAACCGACGAGCCACCAGCCGCAGCAATCCCCGAAGAAAAAATCCAAACCGCAGCTAAAGAAGAAAATGCAATCCCACTGCCAGCCTCTCTTCCGGCTGCGCCGATCATCGAGGAACCAGAAAGAGTTTTTCCTTTAGCCGCCCAGCCGCAGAGCGAGAGCCGCGAAGAAGCCGCGCCGATTCCGCCGACGCCGGCAGCGCCAGCGCGCGGCGAGTGGCAGATGCTCGATGCGCCGGTCGAAATCAAAGGCGACGAGATCATCATCCGTCAAGGCGACCGCCGCTATCGTGTGCGTGGACTCGCCAAAAACATGAGCTACGAGTTGCTGCGAATCAACCTGCTGGTGTCGGGCAAGAACACGCGCGGCGAGAATGTGTTCCACGTAGACACGTTCGATCTCTACTCGGCGCGGCAGCGCACGGTGTTCCTCAAGCAGGCAGCCGAAGAGTTAGGCGTGAAGGATGACGTGATCCGTCGCGACCTTGGCCACGTGCTCTTGCAACTGGAGGCTTTGCAGGATCAGCAGATCAAGCAGGCGCTAGAGCCGGAGGAAAAACAAATCGCGATCGGCGAGCACGAGCGCACGGCAGCAATGGAACTGCTGCGCGATCCGCGTCTCGTGGACCGCATCCTCTCCGACCTTGAACGTTGCGGCATGGTGGGCGAAGAGACGAACAAGCTGGTGAGCTATCTGGCGGTGACTTCGCGCCTCTTGGATGCGCCGCTCGCGATCCTGGTGCAGGCCAGCTCCGCAGCGGGCAAATCGGCGTTGATGGAAGCCGTGCTCGCGCTGGTGCCCGAAGAACAACAAGTGCAGTACTCGGCCATGACCGGGCAATCGCTCTTCTACATGGGCGAAAGCGATCTGAAACATAAGGTGCTCGCCATCGTCGAGGAGGAAGGCGCGTTGCGCGCCGCCTACGCGCTGAAACTGCTGCAATCGGAAGGCGTGCTCACCATCGCCTCAACAGGCAAAGACGCGACGACCGGACGACTGATCACGCATCAGTACCGCGTCGAAGGCCCGGTGATGATCTTCCTCACCACAACGGCAATCGACCTGGACGAGGAGTTGCTGAATCGCTGTCTGGTGCTGACCGTCGATGAGGACCGCGCGCAGACGCAGGCGATCCACCAGAAGCAGCGCGAGGCGCAAACACTCGAAGGCTTGCTCGCCAAGCACGACCGCAACGAACTGCTGACCACGCATCGCAACGCGCAGCGCCTCTTGAAGCCCATGCTGGTGGTGAATCCTTACGCGCGCGAGCTGACGTTCCTCGATTCGCAGACCAGAACGCGGCGCGATCACATGAAGTACCTGACGCTGATCCGCTCGATTGCGCTTCTCTATCAGCATCAGCGTCCACACAAGACCACCATGCATCGCGGCCAGACCTTGGAATACATCGAGGTCACCAAAGACGACATCGCAATGGCGAATCGCCTCGCGCATGAGGTGCTGGGCCGCTCGCTCGACGAGTTGCCGCCGCAGACGCGGCGCTTATTGCTCTTGGTGGACGAAATGGTGCGCCAGGACTGCGAGCGGAAAAAGATCGAGCGGCAGGACTTCCGTTTCAGCCGCAAAGACGTGCGCGCGTTCGCCAGGTGGAGCGATTCGCAACTGAAGCGGCACCTGCACCGGCTGGAGGAACTGGAATATCTGGTGGTGCATCAGGGCGGACGCGGCCAGAGCATGGTTTACGAGCTGGTGTTCGAGCGCCACGAGGACAGCGCGCGGCCCGCACTGCCGGGCCTGATCGAAATCGACCGGCTTTCTGGATGCCAGTACGACGAAAAGAAGTCTGGGCAGGAAAGCCAAAGGTCCGGGTCAAGTCCGGCCCAAGTTCGGGGGGTGTCCGGGAGTGGTGCGGGTTGGAAATCGCCAGCAACGGCGCGGGCGGAAAGCGATTTTTACGGAGATCGTGAGAAAGACACTTCCTGGGAGCAGGAGCAAAATCCTGTCCTAGTCGTACCGCCCATCGTCGCCGCTAAAACCAACGGGGCCGCTCATGCCGGGGTGAAATGATGGCGCGGGTCACGAAGAAGCGCAAACCCGAAGCCCGCACGACCGCGCTGGAAATCATGATGCGCGAGCATCTGCAGGCCATGCGGGTGCGGAACTACTCCGAGCAGACCGTGCACACTCGCGAGTTTCATCTGAGTTTCTTCATCCAATGGTGCCAGGAGCGCGGCATCGAAGCTCCCATCGAAGTGACCCGGCCCGTGATCGAACGCTATCAGCGCCACCTGTTTCACTATCGCAAGAAAAATGGCCAGCCCTTGAGCTTCCGTTCGCAGCACTCGCGCCTGTCGCCTCTGCGCATGTGGTTCCGCTGGATGACGCGGCAGAATCACATCCTGCACAATCCGGCATCGGAGATCGAGCTGCCGCGCCTGGGCCGAGTGCTGCCCAAGAACATCCTCTCCGCCGACGAAGTAGAAAAAATCCTGCTGTTGCCCGACATCCATGATCCCATCGGGTTGCGCGACCGCGCCATCATGGAAGTGCTCTACTCGACTGGAATCCGGCGCATGGAGATCATCGGGCTGAAACTCTACGATCTCTCGCTCGACCGGGGCGTGGTGTTCGTCCGCCAGGGCAAGGGCAAGAAAGATCGCTACGTGCCGATTGGAGAACGCGCAGCGGCATGGCTGCAAAAATACATCGCGGAAGCGCGGCCCAAGCTCGCTATCGAACCCGACGACATGACAGTGTTCCTGACGGCGCAGGGCGAGCCCTTCAACCGCGATCACATGACATCGACGGTGAAGGAGCGCATCGATGCCGCCAAACTCGGCAAGACCGGAGCCTGCCACTTGTTCCGTCACACCATGGCCACGCTGATGCACGAGAACGGAGCCGACATCCGCTTCATCCAGGAAATGCTCGGACACTCGCGTCTCGAAACGACGCAAATCTATACCCAGGTCTCGATCCGTACCTTGCAACAGGTCCATACCGTCACTCATCCGGCGGCCACACTGGAACACCATGCAGCCCCGGAAGCGCTGCCCACAATCGCTCCCGAAACCCAGCCCGGCGACCCGACCACCGAGGACTTGTTCGCCGCTCTGGACGCCGAATCCGAGGAGGAATCGGAGGACAAAGAGCCATAGAAGCCGACCAAAATCCGCTCGGTTTCCCGTCCCCAAAGCCGTACAATCGGGCAGTACATGGACTCTGCTTTCCGCACTGCGATCCCGGAGTTATCTCTAGCTGCAATCGCGCAGCTAAGCGAAAACTCGCGTCTGGGGTTCGCAACTAGAAATCCAGCCCTGTATCGGGGCATCGAGTGGTCTAAGTCCACGCTCGCATTAGGGTTGCCGGAGTGGGCCGGAAAAACCGCGTCGGGTCCCGTTGTAGCCGCAAACAACGGGAACCAGCCGCTGCTCACACCGAACCAGCAAAAGGCTTTGCACTGCCTTGGCCAAACGGTGAAGGCAAAAGGGCTATCTATTGGGCTTGACGTGGCTGGATCGATTCCCGGAT
>Ga0302177_10003282_pt1 | contig 11334 bp, 11 predicted proteins | sample I_Palsa_E1_2_FD_198780 | JGI IMG/M metagenome (GOLD analysis project Ga0302177, IMG submission 198780) | Peat permafrost microbial communities from Stordalen Mire near Abisko, Sweden - I_Palsa_E1_2 | ecosystem: Environmental > Terrestrial > Soil > Palsa > Peat permafrost | place: Sweden... | reverse complement strand
TTCCTGACCGCGATCTACGCCGCGGTGCGGCCGGTCCGCGGAGGAGCCATGGTGCGGATCAGCTCCGCCGGTCACCCCCTAGCGCTGGTGCGCGCCGCGAACGGCCAGGTGCATGGGTTCGGACGGCCGGGAGCCCTGCTCGGAGTGCTGGCTGATCCAGAGCTGCATGACTCGCAGCGGCTACTGCGGCCCGGTGACAGCCTGATCATGTTTTCCGACGGTGTCACCGAGGCCCGTGGCGGTCTCGACCGTGACCTGTACGGCGATGACCGGCTCCGCAGCTTGGTCGCCCGGCTCGGGGGCCTGACCGCGATGGCCATGGCGGAGGCCGTCCAGCTAGCCACCCTGACGTTCAGCGGCGGGCGCCTCAGCGATGACGCTGTCGCGGTGGTGATGAAAGTTCCTGCCGTGAGAACTCCGGGCGGCTGAAGGTGGCGTTGTTATGCGGCTGGGCGTTCTGCGCCGCCGCGAAGAGATGCGGCAAGGCCGGGGTCGGCGATGTCCGGAGCCTGGCGGCTGTATGCCGGTACCGGCAGGGGAATGGGGACGGCTCCTATCCGGCGGGCCGGTTCGGCGGGCGCGGAGCCTGCCAGCGGAGCAGGCCAGGCATCCGCCGAGGAGTTCCTGCTTGGGACCTCGTCGGCTGCGCTCTGAGTCTTGTGCTGGGGGTGGCTGTCGGCATAGAACATCACGGCTAGCCAGCCCACAAGAAGGGGGATGGTTACGATCGGCATCAGGATGAAGAGGAGAGCTGAGCCGTCCATGACGGCACGTCCTTCCGGAACTCGGCGTCCGTCTTTCCCGGGGAGCCCGTCAGGCCCTGCTGAATCGACAACCCCGGCGGACGGGAGGACGGTAGATCTGTCAGCTTGTCCGGTTCTGTCGTGGGACGGTAGCCCGGAACCCACTGACGGACCATAAGCGGAGCTGAACCATACGACCGAGGTCAGTCAGATGAGCAGATTACCGCCTCCGGGAATACAGCTAGTACCCATCATACCGGCATCGTGGCTTGACTGCTGCTGTGGAAGACATATCCTGCCGTCAGGCAGCAGCACGCCTGCCCGCTTCCGAGCTGTTTGGCCCGCGCCAGAGCGGCAACGAGGACAAGGGGCCATGCCTCGCGTGTACCGGCTTAGTTCATGATCTGACGGGCGGGCTGGCGCGGGCGGCACTGCCGGAAGAAGCGATCATGACGCGGGACAAGGCTGTGAAGAAGGCGGCCCGTGACCGAGCGGCTGGAACGGGCGAACGGTACACCAGGGCGCGGCGAGCGGTCGAGGCCGGCTACGAGGCTCAGCGGATCCCGCAGACCCAGGTTGCGGGCAGCTCACAGGATTCCGCCCCCGAGGACCAGGCACGATGGTGGCGAGCATACGTTCTGGCCCAGAACGACCGCATCGACGAACTTCGCCAGCATGCTGAGGCGGGAGACGACCACGCGCAGCGTCAGCTGGCCAGCTTCCTGTCCGACCGGCGACAGATCGACGAGGCCATTACGGTGATCCGCCCCCTCGCCGACGCTGGTGACGACATCGCTCAGCTCTGGCTGGCTCGCTGGCTGGCCGAGCGCGACGATGTGGACGAGCTTCGGCGGCGTGCCGGGACAGGGGACTCTCATGCTCTGTATCACCTGGCCGGGTGGCTGGCCGATCAGGGCCGCCTAGACGAACTGCGCGAGCTCCTGACTGATCATCGGGAACTGCTCGCATCGAGCTGGGAGCCCACTTACGGCCAGCATCAAATGGACGTGCTGCGCCTGAAGGCGGATCTCGGAGACGACCACGCCCGGCAAATCCTGCTCCGCTGGCTGGCCAGGTTGCGGTGACGGAGGCGGTCAGCCACGTGCTCAGACCAGACGCTGATGGACGTAGCACCATCTCCAGTGCGAACCCGCCTCCAAGCCGCGGGCGAGTGGGTGGTCGGTCTCCTCGTAGTGCGCCCTGGCGTGCCGGTTCGGTGAGTCATCAGAACACGCCACCCAGCCGCAGCTCAGGCAGACCAGGAGCGCCACCGGGTGACCCGGGCCGGTCCGGCAGTTCCGGCACTCATCGGACTGGGGCGTGACCGGCGCGAGCCCGTTAAGGTGCTCACAGCGCGGCGCCGACCCGTTCAGGCTCATCGCGGACACGCCCGGGGCCATGCTCTGGCCGGGAATCATGGCAAGCCCCCTCACCGGATCGGAACACCGGGCCTGGCCCGGTACATCATTTCTTGAGTCAACCCCAAACGGCACCGCGGCGGAAACAACCAATCCGAGCACGGCCCATCACCAGAAACGATCACCTGCCGGTGACCCCCGGAACAGACGGCCACGGGCATTCCGGCGACTCGGGTACGGAAGTAGGCTTGTTGGCAGAGTCTCGTATCTCAGGCTATGCCCGGCCTCCGGTGACTCGGTTCTAGGCGGGAGACGAAAATGAACCAGACACGAGCCTGGCGGCGGGCATGGAGCTACGTCAGCTTCGCTATTTCGTAACCCTGGCCGAGGAACTCCACTTCGGCCGCGCAGCCGCCCGGGAGCACATCGTCCAGTCGGCGCTGAGCCAGCAGGTCCAGCGGCTTGAGCGTGAGCTGGGGGTACGCCTCCTGGAACGCAGCACCCACCATGTCGGGCTGACCGCTGCCGGGGTGGTGTTCCTAGCCGAGGCGCGGCAGATCCTGGCTCAGGTGGACAGGGCCGCCGCGGTCGTTCGCAGTGCGGCCGGCGCGGCTGCAGCCCTCCGGGTCGGCATCATCGATTCCAGCTACGACTCGATGCCGCAGATCTTGCACGAGGTTCAGGCCCGCCACCCCGGCCTGGTCATCCATCAGGTCGAGGTCGGCGTGCCCGAGCAGTACCAGCAGCTCATCGAAGGCCGCCTGGACGTGGGAATCGGCCGGGCCGCGCTCGCCCCGCCGCAGGTGGCCTCGCTGCTGTTCCGTCAGGATCCGCTGGGGGTCCTGGTCCCGCGCGATCACCGGTTCGCCGGACTGGACGCCATCCCCGTCACCGTCCTGGCCGAAGAGCCGCTGCTGCTCGCCGAAGAAGTGCGGGCTCCGGAGTTCAACCAGTTCACCGTCGAGATGTGCCGGGCAGCCGGGTTCACTCCCGCGGTTTACGCAGGGACCGTGGAGAGCATTCGCGCCGCCGCCGATCTGGTCGCCCAGGGACGCTGCCTGTACTGCGTGCCCTCCTCCTGCATCGCCGCGCTGCCCGGAACCATCTGGCGGCCGCTCACCGAACCGGCCTCCTATTACCCGTGGTCGGTGCTGTGGCGCGCCACCGAGGTCTCCGACCACGTCCGCGCCGTCGTCAGCTGCGCGCGGACCATGTCCCGCCGGCTGGGCTGGCTGGCGACCGCCAGCCAGACAGCGGACTGAACGGCCGGCAGGCGGTAGTGACCGCCCGGCCCCGGCGCAGCTCCTGGACCCGGCGCCGCGTGGTGATCGGCCTGGATGATGATGCTTGCGGTTTCCGCCTGTTTCCCCGGCGCGGCGGGTGGGCTTAGCTGAGTAGTGACAAGCACGATCGCATGGATCGTTTTCGGGCATAGCGCCCGCCTGCTCGCCAATCTGAGCGCCGCGTCCACCAGGGACCAGCCACCGCGATGAGGCACGAGGGGCAAACCACGATGCAATTCCAGCCCACGGCAGATGACTATGACGGGACGGCGGCATTCCCTGACCGCGGCCGGCCGCCTGGCACGGTCCAGGCCCGGGTTCAGGTCGGGGTGACGGCCGCGTTCGTGGTCGTGCCGTTGGCCGGGCTGGGCGTGGCGGTGGGCTCCACCAAGGTGCGCTGGCCGACCACGGCCCGCCTCGACAGCCGCCGCCGAGGCTCCGGCCAGGACCAGCAGTGGCCTGCCCTGCAGCCTGTGGGGGCCTCGACGGGGCGGCCAGAGGTACCGGCCAGCCGCCGGTCGCCGCTGCCCGTCGGCAGCGATCGGATCCGATGACGACCATCGCCGGACCGCCAGCCGCCGCCATTACGCCCCAGGGGCTGCCCACCGCCCCAGAGGGCCCCAGCCGCGTTGCCATGCAGGGGACAGAGACCGCCCGGCCACGGCGGCGATCCGTCCGGGAGACCTTCCGCACTGCGGGGTCGATCGTCCTCATCGCGGCCATATTCGGGTTCGCGGTCCCGCATTTCGCGTCCTACGGCAGCGTGTGGGCCAGTATGGGCGCGATGACGTGGGCCGAGGTACTGCTGGTCGCCGCGGCCGCCGCAGCCAGCATGATCTCTACCTGGATCATGATCTGCTCGGTGCTGCCAGCGATACGGTTGCGCGAAGCGGCCGTGGTCAACCTCGGGTCCAACGCCGTGGCGAACACCCTGCCCGCCGGAGGGGCGCTGGCCATGGGAGTCAGCTGGGCGATGCTCTCAAGCTGGGGCATCAGCACCCCCCAGTACGTGCTCTACACCCTGGTGTCGGGAATCTGGAACGTCTTCGCCCGCCTGGGCCTGCCGGTCCTGGCCCTGGTGATCCTGGCGACGGCCAGTCGGCCCGGGGCCGGCCTGATCGCCGCCGCCGCCGTCGGCCTGGCCTTGCTCGCCGCCATGGCCCTCGGGCTCGGCCTGCTCATGCGCAGCGAGTCGTTCGCGGTCCGCGCGGGCCGCGCGCTGCAGGTCGCGCTCGTGACGGCCTGCCGAGTAGCACGCCGGCCAGCATCCTTCGACATCCCTGGATCGCTGCTCGGCTTCCGCGACCGGGCCGGCGCCCTGATCGCCTCGCGCGGCTGGCGGATCACCGTCGCCACGGCGGCGAGCAACCTCACCTTGTGGCTCGTCCTGCTGGCGTGCCTGCGCGGCGTCGGCCTCTCTCAGGCCCAGGTGCCCTGGCAGACCTCCCTGGCGGCGTTCGCGTTCGTCCGGCTGCTGACGGTGCTGCCCATCACCCCCGGCGGTCTGGGCATCACCGAACTCGGGCTGATCGCCACGCTAGCCGCCGGCCACCGAGATGGTGTGCAGGTGACGGCCGCCGTGCTGCTGTACCGGGCCGTCACGTACCTGCCCCCCATCCCTCTCGGCGCGATCGCGTGCCTCACCTGGCGTTGCGCACCCGGCCTCATCCACGCCAAGCCGGTCCCCAGGCAGGAATCGCGCCAGGTTTCCGGGCCCGCACCGCAAGCGCCGTAGCGAATCACACCAGCGACTCGAGCGTCGCCCGCGCCCCGCGCTGGTGCAGCGAGGCCAGCGCGGACTGGTACGCGAAGACGAAGGGCTTCTGATCGACCAGGTCCCCGAACACGTCCCGGTTGGCGATGAACGCGTCGGGGTCCTCGTGCTGACGGCGGGCAAGCTGCATGAGAGTATCCCGAAGCCGGTCCACCACTTCGATCGGCTGGCCGGCCTCGTCGACCCCCTCTGCGTAGCGGGCCCAGCTCGCCACCACGGCCGCCGAACGCCTGATCTCACCGCCGTTCGCGAGCTGCTCGCGAACCACCGGCAGCAGCCATTTCGGGATCCGGTCCGAGCTTTCCGCGCAGAGCCGGGCGATGGTGTCGCGAACCTGCGGATTGGAAAAGCGTTCGAGCAGCGTGTACTTGTACCCTCGCAGGTCTACCCCGGGTACCGGGGCCAGGGTCGGCGTGGCTTCGAAGTCCATGTAACCGAGCAGGAACGCCTGGAACAGGGGATCCTGGGCGGCCTCGTGGACCAGCCGGTAGCCGGCCAGGTAGCCGAAGTAGGCCATGGCCTGGTGGCTGCCGTTGAGCAGCCGCAGCTTCATCAGCTCATACGGTTCGACCTGATCGACGACCTGCACTCCGACCTGCTCGTACGGCGGTCGCCCGGCGGTGAAGGCGTCCTCGAGCACCCACTGCGTGTAGGGCTCGCAGACGACCGGCCACCGGTCGTCGATACCGAACCGCTCCCTGACCTCGGCCCGGTCGGCATCCGTGGTGACCGGGGTAATGCGGTCGACCATCGAATTGGGAAAGGACGCCTCGCGCTCAACCCAAGCTCCTAGTTCCGGGTCCCGCAGCCGGGCGAAGGCGGTGAACACCCGCTTGCTGCGGTAGCCATTGTCCTGCAGGTTGTCGCAGGACATGATCGTGAACGGTCCCAGGCCGCGCGTCCAGCGGCGCCGCAGCGCCTCCGTGATCAGCCCGAACGTGGTCCGCGGCGCCGCGCCGGGCTCGAGGTCGTGCACCACGTCCGGGTTCGTCACGTCGAACTCGCCGGTGAGGTCGCTGACGTTGTACCCGCCCTCGGTGATCGTCAGCGACACGATCCGGGTCGATTCCGCGGCCATCTTCTCGATGACCGCCTCGGGGTCGTCCGGCGCGTACAGGTACTCCACGATCGACCCGATCACCCGCGGTTCGTACGTGCCGTCGCTGTGCTTGAGCACCAGCGTGTACAGGCCGTCCTGGGCGTCCAGCACCTGCTTCATCCGACGGTCGGCCGGCATCACCCCGACGCCGCAGATGCCCCAGTCCAGCGCCGCACCCTGGTTCATCAGCCGGTCGTGGTACATCGCCTGGTGCGCCCGGTGGAAACCGCCCACGCCGACGTGCACCACGCCCGGCGTGACGAGGCTGCGGTCATAGGAAGGCACCGGCAGCTGACCGCGCCAGCGCGCCAGCGTCACCGCGTTGAGCGGCTGCGGTTCAGCCGACAAGCCGGGCTCCGGTCACCGGGTGGAACGCGAACACGTCGTCGGGCGCGACGTGGAAGGTGACCGGCTGTCCCGGCGCCGGAGGTTTGCGTCCCTCGGTCCGCGCGACGACCTGGTTCCCGCTGTCGGCCAGGCGCACGTGCAGCAGGGCGTCGGCCCCGAGCTCTTCGACTAGCATCACCTCGCCCTTGATCTCCCCGGTGGCGTCGGCCAGATGCAGGTGCTCGGGCCGGATGCCGAGCACGAGCTCGCGCAGGCCTGCCTGGCTGGCCGCGGTCCGCACCGCCGTCGGTAGCGGGATGATCGTCCCGCCGAGCCGGGCACCGTCCTCGGTGAGCGGAACGGTCTGCAGGTTCATCGCGGGCGAGCCGATGAACCCGGCCACGAACTGGTTGACCGGGTTGTCGTACAGCTGGCGCGGGGTGTCGCACTGCTGCAGCTTCCCGCCGGCCAGCACCGCCACCCGGTTTCCCATGGTCATGGCTTCGACCTGGTCGTGGGTGACGTAGACGGTCGTGATCCCCAGGCGACGCTGCAACTCGGCGATCTGGCTGCGGGTCTGCACCCGCAGCTTGGCGTCCAGATTGGACAGCGGCTCGTCCATCAAGAAGACCTGCGGCTCGCGCACGATGGCCCGGCCCATCGCCACCCGCTGCCGCTGTCCGCCCGACAGGGCCTTGGGCTTGCGGCTGAGCAGTTGCTCGTCCAGGTCCAGCAGCCGGGCCGCCTCCTGGACCCGCCGGGCCCGCTCGTCCTTGGGGACATGCCGCATCTTCAGCGCGAAGCCCATGTTCTCCGCGACGGTCTTATTCGGGTACAGGGCGTAGTTCTGGAACACCATCGCGATGTCCCGGTCCTTGGGGTGCACCCAGGTGACGTCTTTATCGCCGATCTCGACCCGCCCGCCGTCCAGCGGTTCCAGCCCGGCCAGCATCCGCAGCGCGGTCGTCTTCCCCGATCCGGACGGACCGACCAGGACCATGAACTCACCGTCCTTGATGTCCAGGTCCAGTGCGTCCACCGCGGGCGGCGCATCCTTGGCGTAGACCCGGGTCGCCTGCACGTACTTCACATCAGCCATCGGGCACCTCCACTCGCGAATGACAAGACCGGCTTCACTTGATCGCTCCCATCGACAGGCCGCGGACCAGGGACCGCTGGGCGATCCAGCCCACGATGATCACGGGCACCGAGGCCACCGTGGCCGCCGCGGACAGGTGCGCGATGTACAGCCCCTCCTGAGGGACGGAGCTGATCAGGAACATCGGCAAGGTCGCGGCGTTCACCGTGGTCAGGTTCAGCGCCAGGAACAGCTCGTTCCAGGCGAAGATCACGCAGATCAGCGCGGTCGACACGAGTCCGGGCGAGATGACGGGCATGATCACCTCGCCCATTTGCCGGAGTCGTCCCGCGCCGTCCAGTTCGGCGGCCTCGAGCATCTCGCCGGGCACCTCGAGCATGAACGAGCGGATCAGCCAGATGGCCAGCGGCAGGTTCATCGCGGTGTACAAGATGATCAGCAGCCAGATGCTGTCCAGCAGGTGGGTCTTGAGGGCGATGACGTACAGCGGGCCGATCGCGGCCACGATGGGCAGCATCTTGGTCGAGATGAAGAAGAAAAGCCCGTCCCGCCACCGCTTGACCGGGTGAATCGCCAGCGCGTACGCGGCCGGGACGGCCAGCACGAGAACCAACGCGGTGGAGACGACGGTGGCGATCACCGAGTGGGTCACAAACGGGCCCCAACCCGCGAAGACCAGGCGGAACTCGGCCAGCGTGGGACTGAAGGTAAACTTGGGCGGCCAGGTCTCGGCCGCGGACTCGGGCTTGAACGCGGTGATCACCATCCACAGCACGGGCAGGAAGAACGCGATCCCTGCCACCCACGCGACAATGCCCCAGCCGATATGCCCCGACATTTCCCGGAACCGCTGGGCTCTCGGCGGGCGGGTCCGCGCGTGTACTGCCGTCATGACCCTGCTCCCTCGAACTGGAACACCCGTGCGAACATGCGTAGCGCGAAGGTGGCCACGATGATGGTCAAGACGACGGTGACCACCCCGGTCGCGGCCGCCCCGCCCACGTCAAAGGCGTTGTTGACCTCCTCGTAGAGATAGAACGGCAGGTTGGTGGTGGCCGTCCCGGGACCGCCGTTGGTCATCAGCCGGACCGCGTCGAACACGTTGACCAGGTAGATCGAGCCGAGCAGGATGCCGAGCTCGATGTACGGCCGCAGGAACGGGAACGTAAGCTCGCGGAACGTGGCCAGCGTCCCGGCGCCGTCGACCTTGGCCGCCTCCAGCACATCCGCCGGCTGGCCCTGCAGCCCGGCCAGCACGATGAGCGTCATGAACGGGGTCCACTGCCAGATCAGGACCACGATCACCGAGCCCAGCGCGTGGGTGGACAGCCAGGCCACGTGGTGCACGCCGAACGGCTCCAGCAGGTAGTTCAGCAGCCCGAAGTTCGGGTCCAGCATGGGGCCCGCCCAGACCAGCGCCGCCGCCGCGGGCATGACCAGGAACGGGGTGATAATCAGGGTCCGCACGACGCTGCGGCCGATGAACTTACGGTCCAGCAGCAGCGCGAAGGCCACGCCCAAGATCATGGCCACCAGCACCGCGACCACCGTCATGACCACCGAGCGCCACAACGCGCCTCGGAACGCCGGGTTGGTAAACACCTGCGAGTAGTTGCTCACCCCGGTCCAGTGCGCGCCGCCGGGGACGTCGAAGAAGTAGTTCTGGAAGCTGTACCACAGCGTGACCAGGAACGGGACCTGGGTCACCACGATCGTGTAGATGAGCGCCGGCAGCAGCGGCAGGCGCCGCTGCCAGGCCTCCCGGCGGCTCGCCCCGCGTGGCCGGACTTCGGCCATCGCGGGCGGCGCCGCGCCCGTCTCGACTACTGCCACTGGCCACCACTCCTTACGATGCACGCCTGGATGGAACCCCGGTGAGCCGGGCCGCCCCGAGAGGCCCGGCTCACCGGAAGTGCCTAGCCGGCGGACAGCTCCGCCGGGGTGTACTGCGAGGCGTCGGATTGGGACGCCTGCAGCGCCTGGCTCACCGATTCTGTGCCGGCGATCGCCCCCGCGATCTGCTGGCCGACCTGCACTCCCAGGCTTTCGAACTGAGGGATGTCGACGTACTGGATGCCGATATACGGCACCGGGTTCACCGTCGGGTGATCGGGGTCGGTGCCGTCGATCGAGGCGATCGTGATCGGCGCGAACGCCTTGGCCGCGGCCAGGTAGGACGGGTTGGAATACAGCGAGGTTCGGGTGCCAGGCGGCACCGCGGCCCAGCCGTACTTGGACGCGACCAGGGAGTCATATTGCTTGGAAGTGGCCCAAGACACGAACTTCCACGCCGCGCCGGCGTTGGGCGTGCCCTGCGGGATGCCCAGCGACCAGGTCCACAGCCACCCCGAGGATTGCGTCTTGTCCACCGGCGCGAACGCGTACCCCGTGTTGGCGGCGATCTGCGGGTAGGTGGTGGCGATCGAGGTCGCCGCGACCGTCGCGTCGTACCACATCGCGCACTTGCCCTGCCCGTACAGGGTCAGGAGCTGGTTGAAGCTGTCTGAGGACGCACCGGGCTCGCCGTACTGGCGGACCAGGTTGACGTAGAAGTTCGTCGCGGCCTCGAACGCGGGGGAGGTCAGCTGCGGCTTCCAGTTCATGTTGAACCATTCCCCGCCGAAGGTGTTGACCACCGTGTCCAGGGCGGCCATGTTGTCGCCCCACCCGGCCAGGCCGCGCAGGCAGATCCCGGACTGCTTGCCGGCCACGTTGAGCTTGGCCGCAAAGGACTGCACCTGCGCCCAGGTCGGGTGCTGCGGCATGGTGAGCCCGGCCGCCTTAAACAGGTCGGTGCGGTAGTACAGCATCGAGGACTCGCCGTAGAACGGCACCGCGTACAGGTCGTTTTTGTAGGACAGGGCCTTGGCGATCGAGGGCAGCAGGTCCGAGGCGTCATAGCTCGGGTCGCTGTTGATGTAGGTGCTGGTCAGGTCGGTCAGCCAGCCGTTCTTGGCGAACAGCGGCGTCTCGTACGGGCCGATCATGATCACGTTGAAGGCGTTGGAATGCGTGGACACGTCCTTCTCGATCGCGGCCCGCAGGTCACCTTCGGTATAGGTGGCGAACTTGACCGTGATCCCCGGGTTCTGCTTCTCGAACACCGACTGGGTCAGCGGGATCATCTGCCCGGTGATCAGCGGGTTGGACACCACCGCCACCGTCACCGTGCCCGAATTGCTGCTGCTGGCGCTGCCGCCGCTGGAGCCGCTGCTCGAACAGGCAGCCAGCGCCACCAGCGCGGCCACCGAGCCCACGGCCCCGAGCGTGCGGAGCCTGAACGGGGGAGAACTCATGAATCAACCTCCACGGACGGTGAGGACCTTCTGGCAGGAGGGACGGGGGAGACGAGCAAATGCCGGAGGGACCCTGCGTATGCTCGTTTGAGCGGATTCCGCTCATATGAACCATGACCTCACAGTGAGCCCGCCGCTAGGCAAAGTCAAGAAAAGCTGCAAATATGAGATCTGGATGCTCAGATGAGCGGCCAGACGAGTAATGGAGGGGCCATGGCCGGCTTGTCGGCTGACCGCCCGTCCGAGGTTGTCCTGGCCGCCCGGGTCGCGCGGCAGTACTACCTCGAGGGTGTTTCCAAGGTGGACATCGCGGACCGGCTGGGCATCAGCCGGTTCCGCGTCGCTCGGCTGCTCG
>Ga0302177_10003279_pt1 | contig 11338 bp, 8 predicted proteins | sample I_Palsa_E1_2_FD_198780 | JGI IMG/M metagenome (GOLD analysis project Ga0302177, IMG submission 198780) | Peat permafrost microbial communities from Stordalen Mire near Abisko, Sweden - I_Palsa_E1_2 | ecosystem: Environmental > Terrestrial > Soil > Palsa > Peat permafrost | place: Sweden: Abisko... | reverse complement strand
CCGCACGCATGGCGGCTTCCGTTCGAACGGGTCTGGCGCGACCCCAATCCTTTGGGCGCCTGAGGCACGCGCAGATGAGCCTATCCTTCATGCGCCTGTCTGATCTCGCGTCGCGCGTGCTTGCGTGTTTCGTTGCGCTTTGGCTCGCCGCGCCGGTCATGGCGAGAGCGCGTCCGCCCTCGCCGGCGCAAATGGATAAGGACCTGCTCGAAGTCACGATTCCGCAATTGCAACGTTATTACGCAAGCCATACCTACACCGTGGTCCAGGTCGTACAGTGGTACCTCGCCCGCATTGAGCGCTACAACGGCGTCTATCGTGCGCTGGAGACAGTCCTGCAGTCGCAAGCCCTCGCTGCGGCGGCAATGGAGGACTCGCAGGCGGCCGCTGGCAGCGGCCAGCACGGTCCCCTCTGGGGTGTGCCCATCGTCATCAAGGCCAACACCAGCATTGAAGGACAAGTGACCACGGATGGTTGGGCCGGCTTTAAGGTCCCTGGGCATGAGCTCATCGCACCTCGCGACGCGACCATCGTTGCCAGGCTTCGCGCCGCTGGCGCCATCCTGCTCGGCCAAGCAAATATGCCCGACTTCGCCAACAGCGATACGAACCGCAGCAGCTCCTTCGGCCGCACTGGCAATGCATACGATGTCCGCTTTTCTCCGGGTGGCTCCTCCGGCGGCATCGTGACGGCCGTGACCGCGAACATGGCCGTGCTCGGTAACGGCAGCGATACCGGCAATTCCATCCGCATGCCCGCCGCCACGAGCGCTTTGATCGGCGTCTTTCCGACGCGGGGCCTGGTCAGTATCGCCGGCGTTGCGCCGTTGGACTGGCTGCTTGACGATGTGGGCCCCATCGCACGCAATGTGACCGATGCGGCGATTGCTCTGTCCGTCATGGCCGGAGAGGATCCGCTCGATCCGCGCACGGCCGGCGCCACTGATGCGCCACCGGGGCCGTACACGCGCTACCTCAAGGCAGATGCTCTGAAAGGAAAGCGCTTCGGCGTGCCGCAGTTCATTCTGCAGGGGTCGGGTATTCCTTTTCATGGACTGCCCGCGGCAGTACCCGACGAGGCCGCCAAGCAACTCGAGGCCGAACAGGCCATCGCGCTTCAACCTGCCACGCGCGCGGTTTTCATGAAGGCCATCGACGAATTGCGCGCCGCCGGCGCCACCGTGGTATTTGACGACTCCATCCTGCCCGCAAGCTTCGCCAGCACGGCCAGCCGCGTGAGCACTTACGCCTACGTGCGCGAGGGCACGCAGAAATTCCTCAATATTTATGGACCGGCGCAATACCACTCGGCTGAGCAATATGCCCAGGCGCTCGGCCAACCGCTGGCGCCGCCGATTCTTGGAGAAGACCCGCTCTACGCTCGATTTGGCGATGTCGTGATCTCGCAGCACAATATCGAGGAGGATCCCGACGCTGAGGTCAACTACTACGGCCCGCGACGGCGTACGCTGCAAGCGTTTCTGGAGACCTTGGATCGGCTGCACCTGGACGGCTACGTCTATCCCGCAATTCAAATGCCCCCGCCGGACGAAACCATGCCTCAGAACGGTCATCTGAGCGACGGGCCGCACTCTGCCACGGGCTGGGTGAACATGATCGGGGTCCCAGCGGTCGTTGTTGTCGGGGGCTTTTACGCCGGCGGGCTGCCGTTCGGGCTCGAATTCTCAGCGCGACCGTGGAGCGATGGACAGTTGCTGGGCTATGCCTATGCCTGGGAACAAGCAACTCATCACCGCCATGCACCCGTGCTGGTCGATCACGGCCTGTTGGCCGACGCCCCGTGAAGGGGGACGACTGCGATGCGAACTTGTTCATCTCGCTCGTTATAAAGAGGTAATCCAAAATGCAACGGCGTGAATTCATGACCCTGATCGGCGGCACGGCAGCGACCTTCTCGCTCGCTGCAGACGCGGCATCGAGCCCACCGGAACTGCTGCCCGTTCCGCGCCAGGACTGGCTCGATCGGCACCAGGAGCCGATCCTTGAGCCCGAATTGGCAATCGTCGATCCACATCATCACTTGTGGGTGCGGCCCGGCTGGCGCTATATGCTCGATGATCTGCTGGCCGACACCGGTAGCGGCCATAACATCGTCGCGACCGTATTCGTGCAGGCGAACTCCATGCTGCGCGATTCCGGGCCGGTCGAGATGCGACACGTCGGCGAGGTCGAATTCGTCAACGGCGTCGCAGCGGTATGCGCCAGCGGCTATTGCGGCAAGACCAGAGCCTGCAGCGGCATTGTCGGACATGCCGATCTGACGTTGGGCGGCCACGTGGAGCCGGTCTTGGACGCGCTGGCGCGAGCCGGTGGCGATCGCTTCCGCGGTATCCGCCACATCACGGCATGGGACGCCGATACGTCCCTGAACCTTGCCGCGTGGCCCGGACCGCCCAAGCTGCTGGCAGACAAGAGCTTCCGCGAGGGGTTCGCCGTACTCGCGCGCCACGGCCTGTCCTTTGACTCCTGGCTATATCATCCACAGATCGATGAGCTCGCCGATCTTGCGGGCGCATTTCCGGATACAAAGATTGTCTTGAACCATGTCGGGGGGCCGCTCGGGATCGGTCCTTACCGCGGCAAGCGCGCTGAGGTGTTTGCTCGCTGGGCGAAGTCAATCAAGGCGCTCGCAACCCATCAGAATGTTTACATCAAGGTCGGTGGACTTGGGCAGATCGTCAACGGCATGGGCTTCAACGAGCGCAGCGAGCCGCCCTCCTCGCAGACGCTCGCCGCGGCAATGCGTCCATATGTCGAAACCTGCATTACCGCATTCGGCGCGTCGCGTTCGATGTTCGAGAGCAACTTTCCGGTCGACAAGGTCTCGTACAGCTACGCGGTTTTCTGGAACGCCTGCAAATTGCTCTCTAAGAGCGCGAGTGCGGCTGAGAAAGCGGATCTGCTCGCGGGGACCGCGAAGCGCTTTTATCGTCTCAATCTCACGGTCTGAGAACGGCTGCAAAAAATGGACACAACGCTGACTCTCGTCCTCTACATGGCGATTGTTACCTGGCTTACATTACTGGCCGCAGCCCTGTTTCGCGCACGAAGCTGGACGGCGCCAGGTATGAAAGTCGCGGTGGGTAATCGCGACAATCTGCCGGCCCCTACCCCGCTGGCGGGTCGGGCGCAGCGCACCGCGAAAAACACTCTGGAGAATTTCGTGCTGTTCGCGGCGGTAGCGCTGGTCGCGCAGGCTGCCGGCAAGAACAGTCCTCAGGTCGTACACGGCGCGCAGATCTTCTTCTGGGCGCGGATTGTGTACATCCCCGTCTATTACGCCGGCATCCCCTATGTTCGCACGGCCGTTTGGCTGGTGAGCATTATCGGCCTGGCGCTCATGGTGCGAGCCTTGTTGTAAAAGGCATTTCTGAGCCCGACGGGGTCAGCGAGGCGCCAGGGTCGGGTTAACGCTGAACGCGGGCTAAAAGGAATCCGTCATAGCCCTTGGTGCCCACGGTCTGGACGGCGGTCGCGCTTAACTGGGTTTGCCCAGCGATCCAGCTGGCCAGTTGCCGGACCCCGATCGCAGAAGCATCGGGCTCTGGGGCCACGATCGCGCCGCCCCGCACGACATTATCAACAACGATCAGAGTCCCCGGCTGCGAGAGTTCCACTGCGGCCTGCACGTAGCGCGGGATATTAGGCTTGTCCGCGTCAATGAAGACAAGGCCAAACGGGGCTACTCGCTGTTCACGCAATCGAGCCAGAGTTTGCAGCGCGGGCCCCAGGTGCAGCTCTATGCGTTCAGCCAGACCGGCTCGTTTGAAGTTCTCACGCGCCACGGCAGCGTGATGGGGCTCGAGCTCGAGTGTCACGAGCTGACCGTGCGCGGGTAGAGCTCGAGCGAGCCAGATCGTGCTGTAGCCCGCGAGCGTGCCGATCTCGAGAATCCGATTAGCGCCGCACGCGAGTGCGAGCAGATATAAGAGCTTGCCCTGACAAACGGAGACCTGTATCGAGGGCAGTCCGGCGGCCGCGCTGGCCGCCAGCGCGGATTCGAGCGCCGGATCCTTGCCGATCAGCTGCTCTTCAAAATACTCATCGACTGCGACCCAGGTGTCTTCACTCATTTGAAGCGTCCTCTTGATGTTCGGGCTGATTCTCAGCGCACGTGCGCGAATGTGTAGTTTCTACAAATATCGCGTTCTGTCCATCGAGACAGCGACCTTGTCTTTTCGGACATGTCCGACTGTCGATTCCCACGTGCATCGTTAAGGTCTCTGGAGCGCAGCCCGGTTTGCCGCTGGGGCGGAATATGAGCCACAATCGCTTGCCGATTGGGAGCGTAGTAAGTACATATGGCCGGTCCCGAAGAACCAACCAGTTCAGGCGCCGCGAGCGCGCCTGCCGAAGATCCCCAGCACGCCAAGCAGCGGCAGCGAGCTCGCCCGTGGGTGCGCGGCGTGATCATAGTGGCTGTCATTGTGCTGCTCCTGGGGGCCTTGATCTACTGGCTTTCCACGAGGAACAGGGTCACGACGGATGATGCGTACATCGACGGCCGTGCCGTGTCGATTGCACCGCGCGTAGCTGGCGCTGTGATATCGCTGGATGTGAACGACAATGAGTTCGTGCATGCCGGGGACGCCCTGATACACCTGGACCCGCGTCCGTTCGAGCTCGCTGTCGCCGAAGCGCAGGCTGAACTGGACACGGCCCGTGCGCAACTGGCTGCGCAGCGTCATGGCCAACTGGTCTCGCAGCGCAATGTGCCGGCACAACTCTCCCAGGCACAGGCGCAGTTACGCAGCGCCCGTGCTGCGCTGGACAAGGCACAAAACGACGAGCGCCGTGAACATGAGCTCAGTGGTACGGCCACTACTGCGCAGGAAGCCGATGCAACCCGAGTGGCCCTGAGTCAGGCGCAGGCGCAGGTGGCCGCGGCCGAAGCCCAGGTGCGCGAACAGAGCCCGGTTCCGGCCCGGCTGTCGCAGGTGCAGGCACAGGTCGACCAACAGGAGGGGGCTGAGCGCGATGCGCAAGCAAAGCTTGCGCAGGCTGAGCTGGATCTCGATTGGACCGTCGTTAAGGCAGCTCAGGATGGATGGGTCACCAAGCGCAGCGTCGAGCTGGGCGATTATGTGAGCGTTGGCCAGCAGATCCTGGCGCTGGTGTCCCCACAGATCTGGGTCACGGCGAACTTCAAGGAAAATCAACTCGAGCAAGTGCGACCGGGGCAGTCGGTTCGCATTGCGATTGATATGTATCCGCAACTGCGGCTGCGCGGACATGTCGACAGTGTGCAACTGGGGTCTGGCAGCAAATTCAGCACTTTCCCGCCCGAGAATGCCACTGGCAATTTCATCAAGATAGTGCAGCGTATACCGGTCAAGATCGATATTGATTCGGGTCTGGATCCGAAACTGCCATTGCCATTGGGTAGTTCCGCCGAACCAACCATATTGCTGCCATGAGTGCAACTGAGACCGCATGGCGGCCGCGGCACAATCCGTGGCTGATAGCCGTGGTCGTGACACTCGCGGCGTTCATGGAGGTGCTTGACACCACCATCGTCAATGTCTCGCTGCCACATATCGCGGGCAGTCTGTCCTCCAGCTACGACAATGCCACCTGGGCGCTGACCTCGTATCTGATCGCCAATGGCATCGTCTTGACTGTCTCGGGTTGGATTGGAAGTCGGCTCGGACGCAAGCGCTACTTCATGATCTGCATCATCATGTTCACGGTGACCTCATTGTTGTGCGGCTTATCGCAGAACCTGCCGCAGTTAATCGTCTTTCGCCTGTTCCAGGGCTTATTCGGCGGCGGTCTGCAGCCCAATCAGCAGTCGATCATTCTCGATACCTTTCCACCGGCGCGGCGCGGAGCGGCTTTTGGCATTACCGCCATCGCGACGATCGTAGCGCCGATCCTGGGCCCCACATTGGGCGGCATAATTACGGATGATTTGACCTGGCGCTGGGTCTTCTTTCTCAATGTACCCGTGGGCATATTCGCGACGTTCGCAATTGCCGCCCTGCTTGAGGATCCTCCCTGGGCCAAGGCCCGCCACCGCTCGACCGACTTTGTCGGTCTGTCGCTCATAACCCTGGGGCTCGGTAGTCTGCAGATTGTGCTGGATCGAGGCGAGGACGCGGATTGGTTCGGTTCGCCGTTCATACGCGTGATGGCGCTGGTTGCCGCGATCGGGCTGATCGGTGCGGTAACCTGGCTGTTGTGGGCGAAACGGCCTGTGGTGAATCTATTTGTGCTGGGTAATCGCGATTTCGCGGTGGGCTGTCTGATGATCTCGGTCATGGCCATGGTGTTGTACTCGAGCGCGGTGCTGATTCCGCAACTCTCGCAACAGATATTGGGCTATGACGCGACCCATTCCGGGCTGATCCTCTCTCCCGGCGGTCTGGCCGTAGTACTGCTCATCCCGCTCGTCGGGCGGCTTATGAAGGTCGTGCAGACGCGCTTCCTGGTCGCTACGGGTTTTGCGATCATGGGTTTTGCTTTTATCTACTCTTCGCACGTCTCGCCCAACGTCTCGTTCGCCACGCTCGTCTGGATGCGCGCAGCACAAGCGGCGGGGCTTGCGTTCCTGTTCGTGCCAATCAGCACCGCCGCCTATGCAACGATGCCGCGCGAGATACAGGGAGATGCGACCGCCCTGTTCACTTTGTTTCGCAATCTGTTCGGCTCGATCGGTATTTCGATTTCCACCGCGCTGGTGACGGTGCGAACGCAGGTTCACAGTGCCTACCTGTCGCAACATGACACGCCGCTGAATACGCCTTTTCGGGTGCTGCAGAACCAGTACAAACATGTGATCCAGGGTCTGGGGCAGGTCGGAGCCGCGGCGCAGAATCTCGCGCTTGGCCGACTCTATCAGGTGTTTCGTACGCAGGCGTCCATGCTGGCCTTCGCCGATGTGTTCAGGCTGTGCGCGATATTAGCCTTTGCCGCCGTGCCACTCGCGCTGCTGTTCTCGGCTACGAAGCGCCGTGCAGCTCCGGCACCGGAGGCCGCTTGACATGCGTGTGATGAGCTCGCTCAGGACTGTGTGCCTCGGCGCACTGCTGGCTCTGGCGGCTGCATGCACTGTGGGTCCCTCATATCGGACGCCGCCGGCCAATTTGCCGCCGTCCTGGGAAGCTGCCGAGCACAGTGCAATCACGGCAGCGGACGCACCCAATGGGGTCAGCGCCGAGGAGCCGATCGACGATGCGTGGTGGAAGGTATTCCAGGATCCGATGCTCGAGCGGCTGGAGCAGCGCGTGTCCACGCAGAATCTGGATGTTCAAACCGCGACCTTGCACCTGACGGCAAGCCGACTGGAAGCGCGCATCACGGCAGGTGCTCTGTGGCCGACATTGACCGCCAATGGCTCATACGAACGGGAAAAGGCGAGCCAGCAGGGTCTGCTGAGTCTGTTTGGCAGTGCCGGCGGCCCGGGAAGCGAGGCCTCCGGCACCTTGGGCAGCGGCGCAGGTGGGGCGCCGGCCTCCATCGCGACGATTTTGTCCGAGCCACTGAATCTGTGGCAGTACGGCTTCGATGCCTCCTGGGAGATCGATTTGTGGGGCGCCTCGCGCCGGGCCCTGCAGGCCGCGCGCGCCACAGCGCAGGCTTCACAGGAGGATCTGCGCGGCGTGCTGATCGCGCAGCGCGCGGAGGTCGCGCGCGACTACCTGAGCTTACGCGGCGTGCAGGCGCAGCGCGCCATCGTTGAGGCCACGCTGGCTGCGGATCGTGATACCGCCTCGATCGTCGGGCAGCGCGTCAACGCGGGTGTGACTCCACAGCAGGACCTCATCAGCGCGCAGTCCGAAGTCGACTATGTCGGATCACAACTGCCCGCGCTAGGCCAGCAGGAGGCGCAATTAATCAATGCGCTATCCCTCTTGCTCGGCTCAGCTCCCGATGCGCTGCGCGAGGAGCTGCTCGCAGCGGGGCCGCCGCCTATAACCCTGCCTCAGGTGCCACTGGGCATGCCGTCCGAGCTGGCGCGTCGCCGACCGGATATCCGTAGCGCCGAGGCCAAATTGCAGGCTGCCACAGCTCAGATCGGCGTCGCTGTCGCTGCCCTCTACCCGTCCATCACGCTGACGGGCAGTTTCGGCTTGCAAGCACTCGACTTTGCCAAGCTCGGCAGTTGGAGCGCGCGACAATACGCCTTTGGTCCAAGTCTGACGTTACCTCTATTCCAGGGCGGCCGCCTGCGCGGCACGGTGGAGTTGCGCAAGGTGGAGCAACAACAAGCGGCGATCGCCTATCAGCAAACCGTCCTGCAAGCCTGGCACGACATCGCCAACGGGCTTATTGCTTACGGGAGTGAGCAGGAGCGTTTGCGACGCCTGACGCGGGCGGCCCAGGACAGCGATGGCGCGCTTGGAATCGCCACGGAACGCTATCGCAGCGGCATCGATCCGTACCTTAACGTTCTGATCGCTCAGCGCACGCTGCTGCAATACCGGCTCGAGGCCGCGCAAAGCCTGCCGAGCGCTCAAAGCGATCTCATCCAACTCTACAAGGCGCTCGGTGGGGGATGGGGCGCGGGGAACCCCGAGGAATTGTCGAGAAGCGAATGAATCAAGACTGTTGCGGTAGCACTTTGCTCACGGATTGTGTAGCTGGCTCGCGGACCAGCCGCCGCCCAGATCTCCAATCAGCGACACGGTATCGAGCAGGCGAGTCTCCTGCACGAAGAGCGCGCTCTGCTGGTCACTTAACTGAGTCTCCTGGGCCACCGCTACAGTCGTGTAGTCCACCGTGCCTGCCTGATATTCGGCCAGCGCGATCTGCGTTCCGCGAATGGCGTCGTGCACGGCTGTATCGAGCGCCTGCGCCTGGTCGGCGAGAATACGCAAGCCGGACAGATCGTTCTCCACATCCGCAAACGCGTTGAGCACCGTGTTGCGATAATTAGCCACTGCGGCCTCGTATGCAGCCTTTGCGGCCCGAACCTCGGCGTGGCGCTCGCCGAAGTCGAACACCGTCTCGGTACCGGCCGCACCGATTGACCAGACGTGATTCGCAGTGCGCAGCAGTCCGTCCAGCGGCGACTGCGTAAAGCCGGCGGCCGCCGATAACGAGATGGTCGGATAATAGGCGGCGACCGCTATACCCACCGCGGCGTTCTGTGCCTTCATAGTGCGTTCGGCGGCGGCGATATCGGGTCGGCGCTGCAGCGATGTCGAGGGCACGCCGACCGGGACGGTCGGTAGCGCCGGCATATCCGCGCTGTGCGCGATGTCGAGATCCTCCGGATTCTTGCCGACGAGTACCGCGATGGCATGGGCATATTGCGCGCGCGCGACGCCCAAACCGATGAGCGTGGACTGCGCACTCTCCAGCGCGACCTGGGCAGTGATGACGGCCGAAGGCGGCGTCGCCGCGATGCCGGCGCTTCCCTGGGCTTGCGTCACACGCAACGCGTCCCGATAGGCCTCCACTGTCTTGTGCTCCAGATCGATGTTGGCATCGGCGATACGCAGTTCAATGAGCGTGGTGGCGAGTAATGTCTGTTCGGACAGCGTAGCGTTGGCGAAGGTGGCCTCATCGGCCTGCGCGATTGCAGAGTTCTCCTCGATCAGCCGGCGTACCTGCCCCCATAGGTCAAGCGTCCAACCGGCAGTAGCTTCCAGCGTAGCCGAATTGATGGGGGTGACCGCGTGTGTGGAAGTGCCCGTGCTTGCGCCATTGGCTGGGTATCCAGGACCGCCCTGCCGGGTCACTGATGCGTTAAGGCCGATGGTGGGAAACAACTGCGCGCGCGCCACCCGCACCTCGGCCAGTGCCTGCTGGTAGTTCTCGTAGTCCTGGCGCACAGTCTGGTTCGACATTGCGACCATTGGCTCGAGTTGATCGAGCAGCGGATCGTGGAAATCGGTCCACCAATCCCCCTTGGGCGCCCCGTCCGCCGGGGCGGCCGCCGTCCAACCGGGCAGTTCCTTATATTGTGGGGCGACCGGCACGGTCGGGCGATGATAGTTGGGACCGACCATGCAGCCGCCGAGCGATCCGCACAGCGCGCCGATCCAGCGCAATTTGACGTTAGCCTTGCTCATGCATCCGCGCCCTGCGCTTTGCTCCACGACGTTCCTGCCATCGACTTGCGCAGCCGCACGCGCAAACGGTCCAGATACAGATAAATCACCGGTGTCGTATACAAGGTGAAAACCTGACTCAAGATCAGTCCACCCATTACCGTGATGCCCAGCGGCTGGCGCAGCGATCCGCCCTGACCAATGCCAATGGCCAGCGGCAGCGCACCGAGCACGGCCGCGGCCGTGGTCATCATGATGGGCCGCAGGCGTATGACTGCGGCGTCGTGAATCGCCACTTGCGCGTCGATCTTCTGCTCGCGCTGCGTGTGTATGGCGACATCGATCATCATGATGGCGTTCTTTTTGACGATCCCTATCAGCAGGATGATGCCGATCAGAGCGATCACCGAGAACGGCGTGTTGAAGATCAGTAGCGCCAATGTCGCGCCGATGCCGGCAGACGGCAGCGTGGAGAGTATGGTCAGCGGATGAATGGTGTTCTCGTAGAGAATGCCGAGCACGATATAGACGGCCGCGAAGGCCGCGAGGATCAATAGCGGCATGGTCGACATCGATTGCGCGTAGACCTGTCCGGCGCCGGCAAAGCTGCCGTGAATGGAAGCAGGCATACCCAGATTGCGCATCGCCTCGGCGATGCTCGCAGCGGCTCGGCTCAAAGAGCCGCCGGGGGGCAGGTTGAAGGAAATCGTCGAGGCCACAAGCCCGCTCTGATGATTGACCTGCGTCGCCGTATGATTGTTCAGGTATGTGGCCAGAGCTGGCAGCGGCACCATGGTCTCCGCAGCAGTGGTGTCCGCGCTACCCGTGGAGCTGCCACCCCTGCTATTGGAAATACTGTTGGTCACCGAATTAGCCTGCGCGCTGGAGTTCAATGAATTGGTGGATGTCGCGCCCTGTGCGCTCAAGATCGCGGCATGAGGGGTCACCCCGCTGACGGTGCCGCCCTGGGCCTGCGTCTCCTGGGTACCGCTTGGATTGCCGGCGGCAGTGCTGAAGTGCATCCGCTCGAGCATTTGCGGGTATTGCCAATACTTTGGCGCCACCTCCATGACTACGAAGTACTGGTTGAAGGGGTTGAAGATCGTCGACACGGTCCGCTGGCCAAACGCGTCGTAGAGAACATTGTCGATCTGATTGGCCTCAAAGCCGTATCGCATCGCCGTGTCGCGCGAGACGGTGACGAACGTCTGCAGCCCGTTCTGCTGCATATCCGAATTGACGTCCACCAACTCGCTGCGGTAATTGCCTAACTCCGTCAATAGCTTGGGCGTCCAGCTGTACAGCCCGGCAGTATCCTC
>Ga0302177_10003272_pt1 | contig 11355 bp, 8 predicted proteins | sample I_Palsa_E1_2_FD_198780 | JGI IMG/M metagenome (GOLD analysis project Ga0302177, IMG submission 198780) | Peat permafrost microbial communities from Stordalen Mire near Abisko, Sweden - I_Palsa_E1_2 | ecosystem: Environmental > Terrestrial > Soil > Palsa > Peat permafrost | place: Sweden: Abisko... | reverse complement strand
GACCGGAGATCACGTCGGGCGCAAAGATCGCCGGCGCGGGCAGGATGAGGTTCTCAATCGCCGTTGTGGCCATACTGCTGGCCCGATTTGACACGACGGACTGGGCGAACGCCGCCGCAGTCATCACGGAGATCGCCGCCAGACAGAGCGGTCTGTGGATCATGAATTTCCCTGGCACTGATTTGGACTCTCGCATCGGGAAGACTAGCTGAAATGTGGCTCTTTTATTCCAGCCTCATCGGTAAGATTAGCAATTGGAAACACCCATGTCGCCTGGAGGGTTTCTGAAACGATGCTAAATCGCCAAAGCACTCAGCGAACTCTGCCGAAGGCCTGTCAGCGAACCTGATTCTGGCTTTGTTGGTGAGTAACGGGCAATACGGAAGTAATCTAAGTGGGCGAAAACGCGCATGAGTGGATCGATGAAAAAGGTCCAATAAGGGGATTTTTCCGTGTAATCAGTGGCGTAGAATGTGGTCTGTACCATCTGGTTTCAATGAGTTGCGTTTCGTTGCCGAAATGGCATAGAAGAGGTCAAATGTTCGATAAGAAATTGCTCTCGACTTCGAGATGAAAGTAGACAGGCACGCCAATGAGGGACTCCAATTCGCTACAGAATGAGCGCAGTGAGCAAGAATAAGAAGGGCTTGTACGGTTGGAGCACCTTCAAAGACTGCTGTTGATAAACGATTTAGCCCTTGCCCTGAATTTCGGGACCAGGGGGGCGGAGGTTCGAATCCCCTCGCCCCGACCATTGAGCCAGGTAGTCAGTAGCTTCAGGAATATGGTAGCCGGCAGAGGTCGGGACCGTGAGATCGAGGGTGCTGAGTAGAGTGCTGAAGGAGTTCCTACCCGTGTTTTCCACTGCTTTTGAGTGCCTTTCTTAGCCATCGACGCTCATGAATTCAGTGGGTTACGTTTACTAGCATTTCTGTCACGGCAGAGGGTTGCGGGTTCGAGCCCCGTCGTCCCCGCCACACATTCCAAATAACTTACGGAATATATGGGACCTAAGTGACAAACAGATTAGGACACATAAGGGCACGTAAGCGAATTACGCTTGCGTCCTCATTCGTGCTTGATCCCTCAGTGTGCCCCCGTGATCACAATCATCTGAACAACCTTGCTTTGTGCGACGCGTTTGGCGAGTTCACCCAAAATTGCGATCCGCTGAGATAGTTGACTGTCTAGACATTTAACTATATTGTTGTCTTATGCCCAGGCCAAAGAGCGATGAGAAGAGAATCGCAATTCTGGAGGCCGCGACACGCTTCATCGTGACGCATGGCCTGAGCGCCCCGACGGCAGGTATAGCGAAAGAGGCTGGCGTTGCCAATGGATCGCTGTTCACCTACTTCGAAACTAAAACGGACCTCTTCAATCAGCTCTATCTCGAGTTGAAAACAGAGATGGCGTTTGCTGGTGTTGAGGGCCTGCGTCCAACTGCAGAACTCCGTGACCAGTTCTTTCAAGTGTGGCAGAACTGGGCGAAATGGTCTGTGTCCAATCCTGAAAAACGGCGAGCCTTGGCGCAGCTTAGCGTATCTGACGAAATCACCCCCGAGACCCGGCTGGCTGGGCACAAGGCGATGGCAGCCATTGCCGATCTGCTAAAACGAATTCTCGCCAACGGACCGATGGCGAAGGCCCCGATGGGTTTCGTTGTCGCGCTCATGAACGCGACGGCGGAGGCAACGATGGATCTTATGAGCCAGGATCGGACCCAAGCGAAGAAGCACTGCAAGCTGGGCTTTGATGCACTATGGCGAATGTTGAGCTAGATTTTTTAATCTATAAATGACTGACTGGACAGACTATTAAGGAGCTTGATATGCCACCTACCCCTCCCACAAACACCCCTTCCAAACGCAGGGCCTACATCATTACCGGCCCGACCTCCGGGATAGGGCGCCTTACGGCACTTGAGCTTGCCAAGCACGGCACTGTCGTCCTCGTGGGCCGGGACCGCAAAAAGCTCGATGAGGTTCAAAAGACCATCGAGCAAAAGTACGGGAGCGCAGTGTCGGTCGTATGCGACTTGTCGGATATCGCGAGCGTGCGACGCGCGGCCGCGGAGATCATCGCGCTCCGTCTTCCGATTGTCGGTCTGCTCAACAACGCGGGCATCATGCAGATGCACCCCACCAAGAATGCGCTGGGCTGGGACATGACATTTGCAACGAACCACCTCGGACCGTTCGTATTTGCCGAGGTTCTCATGCCGCATCTCCACGACGGTGCGAATGTCGCCTTTATCGCCTCCGGTGTAGAGGATCCCGAGCGCAAGCCCGCCAAGATGGCAGGTTTTCGCGGGGGCCGGTACATCTCGGCGGAGGCGAGCGCGCGCGGCGAATGGACGCCCGGCGGCTCTAAGATGCCGGGCGCAGATGCCTACGCTACATCGAAGCAATGCACCCTCACCACTTCTCTGGAGTTCGCCCGCGAGACTCCACGATTGCACGTTAACGCAATTGAACCAGGCTTCATGCCGGGCACAGGCCTTGGCCGTGATGCCAACGTCTTCGTGCGCTTTCTCGCGAAATATCTCTTAGGGCTGATCGTCCCTTTTATGAAGTATGGGAGCACCCCGATGCGAGCTGCGCGCGTCATCACCAAAATCTTGACAGATGAATCAGGTCAGACTGGCGTTTACTACGATGAACGCGGTCATCCAATGCAGGCCTCTACATTCGTGCGCGATCCGAGATTCACAGCTCGCGTCGTCGCCGAGACCCGAGCTTTGCTGTCGACAGTTCATTAAAGCTAACGGAAAGAACAACAATAAAAAGGAGAAATATGTCAGAGCAAAACAAGCAGTTGGAGTCGGTGAAGATCGCTATTGTCACTGGAGGAAGCCGCGGTATTGGCCGTAATACCGTCGAGAGCCTTGCTAAACGCGGAGTCAATGCAATCTTCACCTATCACAGCCATAGAGTTGATGCGGAGGCGGTCGTTGCCGCGGCGAAGGATGCGGGAGCGGAAGCCATTGCGTTGCAACTCGATGCCGGCGACATCGCTTCGTTCGGTTCCTTTGTCGATCGAGTGAAAGAAGCTCTCACAAAGTTTAGAGCCACGCGCTTCGACTTTCTAGTCAACAACGCTGGAAACAGTCACCACAACATGCCGTTTGAGAAGGCCACCGAGGAAGAACTCGACAGCATCTACAATGTCCATTTCAAAGGCGTCTTCTTCCTGACCCAGAAGCTTCTTCCTCTCATCAACGATGGGGGACGGATCGTCAATATCTCCACAGCCCGGACTCGCTTCGCCTCGCCCGGAGGCTCGGTCTACGCTTCGATGAAGGGAGCTCTCGAGGTGCTGTCGAGGCATATGGCAAAGGAGCTCGGACCGCGCAGGATCGCTGTCAATGTTGTCGCTCCGGGAGCCACTGAAACGGATTTCAGCGGCGGCATCGTTCGCGACAATCCAGCAGTGAACAAAAGGGTTGCCGAAGGGACAGCACTGGGCCGAGCAGGTGTTCCCGACGACATCGGTCCAATGATTGCCTCGCTGCTCTCTGAGGACAATCGCTGGATCAATGCGGAACGCATCGAGGTCACGGGCGGCTATGTTTAGGTTGCCTAGCGGCCCAGTATTATTCTCGATATGTCGGCTTCTGTTGACTAACCCTGTCGCTGACAGGAACTCTAATTCGAGCGTCCTATCATCGAAGACCGAAGCCAGCGAATCGAGAAGTGCGAAGCCAAGAATGGAGCCTTCTCGCCATGCTCTACCGGGGTACCGACCGCGTCAGGCGCTCCCAATTACTGTGCGCAAACAACTCCTTCTCTTCTATTGAAAGATCCGCTTCATTCAAAAATGAACGTCCCCCGCCACCGGGCCGGTACTGATAGGGATAATCGGTAGAGAACAGAATGCGCTCGGGCCCGACGATCTCAAGTGTGCGTTGCAGGTAAGACTGGTTCCACATCCCACTTGGAGTCACATACAGATTCTGCCGGATGTAATCGGCGACGGGTCTTTGCAACTTTGCGACACGCGCGAGTGAGTTCAGCCTTTCCAGATAAAACAGGACTACCTCTCCCCAGTGGCCGAGGATAATCTGCAAATCAGGGTATTTATCGAAGACGCCCGCAAGCATCAATCGTACAAACTGGATTCCGGCCTCGTAGTGCCATCCCAACGCGAACGTCGCAAACGCCGTGTCGACCGTGTCTCCGAACCCGGAGTAATAGACCTCTCTGACCGCACGCTGTGGGATTTGAGGATGTACAAAAATAGGAATACCGAGCATTGCAGCCGCTCTAAACATCGGCAGGAAGTCTGGATGATCCAGATTCTTATCGCGCGTTCGACCACAGAGCATTGCTCCAGCTAACCCAAGACGCTGCACGCTTCGCTCTAATTCAAGCGCAGCGTCTGCTGGTGCGGCGGTCGGCAACGTAGCGAAACCCTGGAACCGTGTTGGATAGTTCGCTATGGTATCGGAGACCAGATCATTGGTGTGTCGCGCTAGAATCACGCTCTCTTCCGGTTCCAAGTTGTGCAGCGCTGGCGTGGTCACAGAAAGAACCTGTACATCCACCCCACTTTCGTCCATAAGCGCTATCCGGCCTTGTGCCAGATCGTTGAGCCGATCTTCGATCTCGCCCCTGTCGAATCCGGCGGTACCCTCCTGTCCAATCGCAGAGGATGCCCACGCAGCACGAATTTCAGCGGTTAGGAAGTGCTCTTCGATTGCAATAAGCTTCATTCTTCAGTCTCTACTCTCTCTAATTCGGCGTTGGCTTTTGGATCATGAATGTCGTCTCGATGAGTATGACAAGATGTACTTATCAACGCTGCTGTATTGGAATAAGAGTCATGCAAAGAGTGGATCTATCCGGGTTGATCGAGTCTACGGCGATGCTTCCGTCGCGGAATTCGTAGGCTAGTTGGACGGTGAATATATTGAGCGCGGCCTACGAGGCTAATATGCATCCGCCAGCGAAGACATCTTTTCCTATCGAACACTACCATCGACTTTGCGCTTTCGATGGACGACAGGTCAAGATTCGGTGTAGCGTTTAGAGGCAGTCAAGGAGCCGGTATGTTACGTCGTGATTTCGTCCGCGCCATGATGTCTGTAGGTCTTGCGCCGAAATTGTTGCTATCCCAGCAGGCAGCGAATCCTGCTCCACCGCCACCTGCTCCTGTGCCATGGATGCTTGGATTGAATCCCAAAACACCGCTGCCACATACAGAAGTGAGCGACGACATTGCTTCGACCATAGAGCGCTTCTTCACACCGCTGCAAATGGCAGCGCTGGTCCGGCTCTCGGGTATACTCCTGCCGCCTATTGGAGAAAAGCCTGGAGCTCTCCAGGCCGGAACGCCTCTCTTCCTTGACTTTCTGATCGGCAGCTCAACGGCGGCTCGCAGAAAAATATATACCGACGGCCTGAACTGGCTGAATCTAGAGTCTCAGAAGAGATACAGCAAAAAGTTCGCCGACCTTGACGATCAGCAGGCGGACTCGATCCTTAAGCCGCTGCTGCGAACGTGGATGACTGACCATCCTCCAACGGAGCTGCATGCCGACTTTGTCAATATTGCTCATGACGACATTCGCACAGCCACAATCAATTCAAAATCATGGAGCGAGCCAGCATCGCCTAGCTCAAAGACGGCGACTCGAGAGGAGTTGTACTGGTATCCCATTGACCCCGACATCTATGAAAGAGATTCAGACGAGGCGCGTCGGCCGGTTCACGTTATCGCCGCACCGAAGGCCGCCCATGTCATGCCTCAATACTCTCGATAAACCTGATTGGATACCTAACGACCGATGACGAATGAGATCTTCGATGTACTAATTATCGGGTCGGGACACGCTGGCGGGATGGCAGCGAAAATCCTGACCGAGAGTGGCATTAGTTGCCTCATGCTCAATGCCGGGCCAGTGGCGGATGTATCTCGAAATGCTGAGCATAAAGCCGCGTACGAGCTTCCATACCGTGGGTTCAAACCACCAGGCCGTCTGGAACATGTCTTCCAGGCCAATGAATTCAATGCCAATGTCTGGGTTGATGAGCAGGAAGTTCCTTACACCTTTGAACCCGAGAATCCCTACAATTGGGTTCGCGTGCGACTCTTCGGCGGCCGCTCCCTGTTCTGGTCTCGACAATCATTTCGTCTTAGCGACTATGAATTTAAGTCAAAGTCGCGTGACGGCTTTGGGGAAGATTGGCCGATCAGCTATGCCGACCTGGCACCCTACTATTCTCGAGTGGAAGATATATTTCAGGTCGAAGGCGCGCTCGACGGCCCGCCACAGATGCCAGATGGTAATTTCGTCTTGGACAACGACCCATGGTCACTATCGATGCAGCGCTTCATGGCAGCAGGCAAGCCGTTCGATATGTCAGTCTGCAAGCAACGTCGCGCTTTGGGACGCGACGGTCTGGCAAGTTCAGTCAACTTGCTCCTACCTGACGCAGAAAAAACAGGCAAGCTCACCTCTATTGCCAATGCCGTGGTGCGCGAGTTGACTGTAGATAAGAACACGGGTCATCCGAATGGCTGCCACTTCGTCGACCGGCTGTCGCGACGCGAGATGTCTGTCAAGGCTCGTGTGGTAGTACTCGCCGCAGGAACGCTGGAGAGTACCCGCCTCCTACTGAACTCAGGCGTCGGCAATTCGAGCGGTTTAGTCGGGCGTTATCTCATGGATCAGATCTATGGTCCCGGCGTGATATGTTCCGTACCCGAAGCTCGCAATGGCAGAGCAACCAAGGAGCTTATGGGAGGCGGAGCAATCGTTCCGAGGTTCCGCAACATTACGACCAAAAGCGATAAGTTTTTGCGCGGATACGCCCTAAACGTTACCAGCAGCACTGGCCCCGTTAGCCCCCGAAACTTCGCAGCGTACGGCGCAGATCTGGATCAAAAACTGAAGGAATATAACGGGAGTTCCTTCCACATGACAATGATGGGCGAGGTTCTTGGGCGATATGAGAACCTCGTTCGAATCAACAAAGATAAAGTAGACGCGTGGGGCATTCCTGTCCTGCATGTCGAAACTAAATACACCGACAACGAATACAACATGGCGAAGGATGCAGCTGAAACAGGAGCTGCCGTAGCTGAAGCTGCGGGATTTGAAGTGCTATCAAGGAACCCAGTTCCCAACCCGCCGGGCTACAGCATTCACGAAGTGGGCACTTGTCGTATGGGTGATGATCCGAAACAAAGTGTCCTGAACAAATGGTGCCAGAGCCACGACCACAAAAATCTCTTCGTGGTGGACGGCGCAAGCTTTACCAGTGCGGGATGGCAAAATCCAACGATGACGATTCTTTCGTTATCAATGCGTGCATCGGAGCACCTTGCGGGCGAGATGAACAAGCAGAATATTTAGCAATAAGAGTCTATTGTTGTGCTGTAAGAGAACTGTGTAGCAGTTGAAGATTTCGAGTGCTTCTCCTGAGGAAAACCTATAATCTGTACGCCTGAGATGTCTTGGGACCTATCACAAGCTGTTATTCAGGGAATTACTTTAGTAAGTTACTAAAGCTGTACTGTTATTGCGCCATGTCTGTTAAATAGACTAGTGCGAAATTTCTGACTAGGGAGCACTTGCTAGTTATGGCTACTCAAACTATCTCGAACGATCTTCTTGAAGAGTGCTGGATAACAACCGACGATGACCGTCTAAGTCGCGACTTCGACCGTAAACACTTTGAGATTACGCATAGTCTGACAGAACATCCTCTACTGCAGTTGCCCGAACTCATGGAGTTAGCTGATCGCACCAAGAAGACGCGACCTGAAGGTATCTACTACGATGCGGGGAAAGATATTCGGGTCGACCAGCGATGGGATCAGATGCCTGAAAAGCAGTTCTCGGTCGTCGAAACTATGGAACGGATCGAGACATGCGGAGCGTGGCTTCTATTCAAAGACGTTCAGAAAGATCCTAGATACCAGGCATTTCTAGGCAGTGGCTGGGAAAAAATCAAATCGGAGATTGATCCGAATTTGAAGTCTCGAATTTTGCGCGAGGATGCTCTTATCTTCGTAACGTCTCCAAAACGCGTCGCAACTTACCACATTGATCGAGAGTGCAGTTTTCTCCTCCAGATTAGGGGAACAAAAACAATTCACGTCTTCGATCGTGCGGATCGAGAAGTACTTCCTGAAGAGGAGATCGAGCGTTTCTGGACGGTGGACAACAACGCGCCTGTCTACAAGCCGCAGTTCCAGGCCCGCGCAACTTCCTATAAATTGCGTCCTGGAAACGGTGTTCATATTCCGGTGAATTGTCCTCACTGGGTTGAAAACGACGACAATGTCTCTGTCTCTCTTAACGTCAACGTGCAGTTTAAAGACATTCTTCGAGCGAATACCTATCGCGCTAACCATGCGCTCCGTACTCTTGGGTTCACTCCGCGCCCTCCTGGTCAGTCTCCAGCGGTGGACTACCTCAAATCGCACTCCATGGTTGCAGTAGTTGCTGCAAAGGCGGCCCTTCACAAACTTGCTTCCTTAGGAAAATCTTCTTAGGAGAAGCTGCGCTAATGAGCACCATGAATTGCCAGCTCAATTTATATCTCCCTTGAGCTTCGAGCTGTCACAATCCTGATTGGCTCAATCTAATGACTGCACTCGGGTTCGATGCAGGAGTTGTGCGAGTCGCTCCATCGTTTCGAAGGATGAGTGCTCTCACGAGTTATGCGACTATTCGAAGTGATCTTGATTGCAACTCTGCTTGCTGCCGCAGTAGTGCAAATAACAAAATCGGCAGCCGGGTGGTCGAAATTTCTTACGCTACTCGCGGCGCTCGTCGCCAATTGGCACATCATCCACGAGGGAACACATTGGCAGATGATTCCTGCGCTGGGGGGACTCCTCCTGCTGGTGGCATGGCAACTTGTATCGTTATCTCGTCGAACTTCGCGCTACGCCGCGATGAAAAATCCTATAGCTGTCGTTGCTGCGCTGCTCTCAATCACAACGTTTGGAATGCTTCTGATCGTGCCTATGTTTACGCTTCCTAAACCGACAGGTCCATACCCCATAGGGACGCGGATTCTTTATCTCAAAGATTCCAGCCGCACAGAAGACATGGCAGAGGTGCCTGGGACACCCAGGGAGCTCATGGTTCAGATATGGTATCCGGCCGATCCCTCGAGCAATCATCTAGCCTCGTACGAAAGACTTTCCGAGACAATTCTGGCAACTTCATATCGAAGTGTTCTCTGGACTAACTCCAGAAAAGATGCTCCCGTTGCAACTCACGGGGGGCCGTTTCCCGTACTACTGTTCAACCACGCCTGGGCCGGAAGGCGTACTCAGAATACTTTTCTTACAGAAGATCTTGCCAGTCATGGCTATGTGGTCGCCTCAATCGACCACACTTACAACTCAAGCCGGGTCGTACTACCCGGCAATCGTGTGATCGACAACATCGGCGGTGGCGACCCGATTGATCCCTCCCAACATTCCGCTAAGGAGATCCTTGATACGTGGAATAAGGAGCTTAGTAAATGGGTAGCAGATGAGGTCTTTGTCTTGAATACTCTGCAGGCCGATAATCTTGATCAAAAGAGTCCATGGTACGGCCGACTCGATACTCATCACGCCGGTGCTCTTGGCCATTCGTTTGGGGGAGCCGCAGCAATACAGGTGTGCTCTGTGGATGCTCGAATTCAATCCGCACTTAATATGGATGGCTGGACATTCGGCGACATCCGACAACGCGCAGCCGACCAGCCGATAATGTTTCTTTACGGAATAACAGGTGACACGACGCCAACAGATCCAGCCACCATGGGCCCAGCGGATCGGACTGGGGCCGAACTTGATACAATTGATCGTAACGAAGTGAACGCCAGCCTTCAGAAATTCGGCGGATATAAGGTATCCATCAGCGGGACCTCGCATATGGACTTCACAGATCGTCCCCTGATTAGTCCCTGGCGAAGGTGGCTAAAGCCCGCCGCCCATATCACGCCGGCACGCATACAAACCATCGTCCGCGCGTACGTACTCGCATTCTTCGATCAGACCATCCGGAAAGAAAATCCTTCTCTTCTTGAATCAGGAACATCAAGCCCCTTCGAAGAGGTCAAAATAGAACACTGGAATCCAGAATCCAAAGCACCGTCGGCCCAGACAGCAGTAAAACCGTCTATTCGTTAGGAATCCTGGCATACCAGAATGTTCTAGCCTGCCTGTTCATCAAATCGCTTTAGGCAACCGTGGATTGACTTCGCAAGCACATCGATTCCCGGCACGGATAACACTTGCCAGTGGTCTCCGGGAACTTCAAGAATTTCAACCCCTCCTTTGAAGATTGGCGACCAGCCATTGTCAGAGGGAATACTGCTATCTGCTTGATTGGCTGCTCGAAAGAGGGTCAGCTTGACTGAAAGCGGCTTCACTTTGTAGTTGCGCGCAGCAACAGAGTTGATCTCGTGTGTGTTCTTCAAAAAAGATGGCAGCGTAGACGACATCCGCGCCGCCAGCGTAATTGTGTAGCGAACTCTTCGCTCCCCAAGGTCTTTGAGAAGAAACTCCCACCATCCTTTGACGCTTCCATGGCCTGTATAGCTGCGAAAAAACCCGACAAGTCCACCGGCTTGGCTGTGCCCATTGTTCGTAGAGAGTTCGCTCGACCAGCCTTGAAGGTAATCTCTTGCCCTTGTATCAAGCATCCCAAGCAGGCCAAGTGTTTCGCCTGCAGCAAGTAGTTGATGTGCCATCTCGAGGACCACAATTCCACCATAGGAATAACCGAGCAGATGGTACGGCCCCTCTGGTTGAACACGCCGGATCTCCTTGAGATAATGCGCGGCCATATCTTCGATACGGAGCAGAGCTGGCTGATTCGCTTCGAGGGCCTGTGCCTGCACTCCGTAAACCGGCTGATCCGCGCCAATTCTTGTTGTAAGACCATAGAAGTTGACTACGTTTCCTCCCGCACCGTGAACAATATAGAGAGGGCGCTTCGTGCCGACAGGTTGAATGGGCACAAGGGAGGTCACTGTGTTTGGGGCGTAACGTCTACGGACAAGTTCTGCGACCATCTTGATAGTCGGAGCAGCGATCAGACTAGCCAGACCGAAGCCCATGGAGTACAAACTATTCATTCGTGTAACAAGGCGAAGGATAGAAAGCGAACTTACTCCCAAAGAAAATACATTGGTGTCAGTGGAGATACCCTCAACGCCAAGCATCGAGCGCCAAAGCTCGAGGAGCTGAATCTCGATCGGATCGCTGACCGTCGCGACCTGCTCGTCCAACTTCTCCATGATCTCCGCGCCGCCGCCGAAATGCTCCTGCGAAGGCCGAACATTTCTGCGAGTCACGACTCGGCTCTGAACATCAGGAAGTTTGGCAGGAAGAAAGTCG
>Ga0302177_10003259_pt1 | contig 11374 bp, 9 predicted proteins | sample I_Palsa_E1_2_FD_198780 | JGI IMG/M metagenome (GOLD analysis project Ga0302177, IMG submission 198780) | Peat permafrost microbial communities from Stordalen Mire near Abisko, Sweden - I_Palsa_E1_2 | ecosystem: Environmental > Terrestrial > Soil > Palsa > Peat permafrost | place: Sweden: Abisko... | reverse complement strand
ATGACATCGGACGACTCGCCGGCGTCGGTGACCCGCAACGCGATGCGAAGGTTCGTGTTGGCCCTGATGTCCGCGCTGACCACGCCGGCCGGGCGCTGGGTCGCCAGGATCAGGTGCACGCCGAGCGACCGCCCGCGCTGGGCGATCCCGACCAGGCCGGTGACGAATTCGGGGAGCTCCGCGACCAGCGAGGCGAACTCGTCGATGATCAGCACCAGCCGGGGCAGCGGCGGCAGGCCCGGGTCCGCGGGGTCTGAGGGTCTGGCCCGGCGGGCGTCGCCGTAGTCTTCGATGTCCTTGGCCCCGGCGTGCAGCAGGATCTCCTCGCGGCGTTTCAGTTCCGCGGACAGTGAAGCCAGGGCCCGTTCGGTCAAATGCCCGTCGAGGTCACTGACCATCCCGACGGTGTGCGGCAGGCGGGCGCAGTCCTTGAACGCGCTCCCGCCCTTGTAGTCGATCAGCACGAAGTTCATGGCGTCCGGCCGGTTGGCCACGGCGAGCGAGGCGACCAACGTCTGCAGCAGCTCGGACTTGCCCGCGCCGGTGGTCCCGGCCACCAGCCCGTGCGGCCCGTCTCGCCGCAGGTCGATGGCGAACGGCCCGTCGTAGGACTCGCCGAGGATGGCATGCGTGGACTGGCCGACGGTCAGCCAGCGCGCGCTGATAAGGTCCGGGCCCGGCGGCTCCAGTTGCAGCACGTCGAGCAGCCGGCTCTCCTCGGGCAGCGCGGAGGCCTCCTCGTCGTCGCTGGCGTCGCGCACCGCGGCTATCCGCCGGGCCAGCTGGGCGCACCAGCCCGGGCTGACGTGGTCCGGGCGGACGCCGCGGTAGGTGGCCCCGCTCATCTGCTGCACGCGCAGGCCGTCCGGCTCGACCACGGCGACCGCCTGGCATTCGGCCGGCAGCAGCCGCTCGTCGCCGTCCAGGCAGATCGCGTACACGCCGACCGGCGGGCCCTCCCGCAGAACACCGATCGCGCCGGGCAGGGACCGCAGCCGGCGCGACCCGTCGAAGACGACAAGCACGCTGGGATAGAACGCGCCCTGCTCGCCGCCGGCTTCCTGCCGGGCCTTGGCCCGGACGCTGATGATGGCCAGCAGCTCGGCCAGCCGGCCCGCGACGGTCTCCGCGTCGTTGCCGATCAGCGCGACGCAGTTCGGCGGCGGGTCCCCGGGGGCAGCCTGGCCCCAAAGCGCCGGGCGCAGGTGCGGCAGCCACCGGGCCCATTCCCAGCCGGACTGGCCGCTGCCGTCGGTCAGGATGTATATCCGCAGGTCGTTCGGGCTGTGCAGGGTAGCCGCCTGGGCCACGAGCCAGCGTCCGATGGCGCGCGGCGCGTCCGCGGGGCCGGCCACGCCGAGCACCCCTCGCTGGGCCAGCGGTATCGTCACCGGCGCATCCGGGATCTCCCAGACCACCAGCCTGCGGTGCTCGTCCTGGGTCGGGTCGGTCAGCTCAACCGCCGAGGGCATGTCCGCGGTGCCGGTGCGCAGCAGCAGGTAGTCCGGGTCGGTGCGGCGGCGCTCCCACAGCCGGCGGCGCGGGCCGGAGGCGATGGACAACACGGTGGCGGGGTCGGGGCAGTCGTCCCGTTTCTGCCGGCGCTCGGCTTCCAGGGCCAGCCGCGCGTCCTCCTCCACCCGGGCCTTGTGCTCGGCGTACTCGGCCATCCGCTGCGCGCTGGTCACCCGGCCGTGCTTGCGGTCGGAGATGTAGTTGCCGATCACCATCACGGGGCTCATCGCGCAGATAGCCAGCATGTAGATCTCGTGTGTCAGGTACGCCAGGCCCGCGCCGAGCAGGACCGGCACGACGGCCATGAGGATGGGCAGCGGCCGGCGGTCCTGCTTGCTCGGTGGGGTCGGCAGCGCGAACCGGGTCCGGCGGACCGGGGGCAGCAGCCGGGGCGGCCGGTTGAAGTCGATGCTCGCGCCGTCTTCGCCCGGGTGCAGGGCCGCGTCCGGCGGCTCGTACGGGGCGATGCCGAGCAGCGTGTCGCCGATCGTGATGAGCTGGCCCGGCCGCCACGGGACGGTCCCGGCCAGCGGTTCGGCGTCCAGGGCGGCTTGCACGCCCGGGTGCGGCGTGACCTGGCAGCCGCCGCCGACCTCCACGCGGATGTGCAGGGCCAGCGGCGGCACCGACCGGTCGCCGACCCTGATGCCAGCCACCTCGCCGCTGCCGATGTCAGCCTCGCCGAGGCTGATCCGGTGCACCCCGCCGGCGCCCGGGCCGCCCGCGACGCGGATCTCCACCAAGCCGGTCGGCTCGGGCGCCAGGCACCCCGAAGGGTCGCCCAGGCTGACCACCGACCCGTTCCTGATTGGTGAGCTGGCCAGCGCGAGCTGCGGTCCGACCTGCTGGAAATCCACGTAGAGCGCGATGCTGTCGGCTGCCGGCGGCCCGGCGGCGTAGCCCCCAGGGACCCCAGGGCCACCAGGAGACCCGAAAGCCCCAGGCGCCGACATGGCCAGCGATCCCCTTGACCGCGGCCCGGGGAACCGCAGCACCCGCCCGCCCGGATCGGTGCCAGGGCCGCCCGGACCGTCGCCGGCGCCGCGCGCACCCTCACCGCCCGGCCAGTGCGCTCCGTAGGCCAGGCGCTCAAGCTCGGCCGCCACATCCGCCACCGGCGTGGCCGGGTCGGCGTCGATCACCACGTCGGCCCAGAAACGCGTCGCGGGCGACACCACCGTCAGCGCCAGCCGCATGATCGTCCCTCCTCCGTCGGCTCGCCCGTGCCCGTTTTGCCCCAGCTTAGAAGCGTTGCGGGGTCGACGAGGCGATAGTGGCGGGGATTGTCCTTGGTGGCTGAACCGGCGTCCTGGCGCGTTGGTTACACATTGTTCCAGGAGGAGGCAATTTGGGTCATCTGTGCTTACGGATTTGTCATATGCGGGTCGTGAATGGGGCGTATCACGATATCTTCGGGCGCACAGGTGGCGGCGAAGTAACAGCGATGTAAGTGCGCCTGAAGTTTCTCCAGGGGCGCGCCCGTAGACCAGGGGAGACCGCGATCTTATGGTGACAGACCGGGGCACGCTGTCGCGCGGGGCGGCGGCCGATCAGCAGACGTGGGCGGAGCCGACCGCTCCCGCCGGACGGCGGATGCCGAGCGCGCCGCGAGAGCGCAAGCCGGCTCTCGCCGCCCTCGCCGTGCTGCTCGTCGCCCTGGGCGCCGTCGCCGCGGGGCTGCTGGTGATCAACGCCGGGCATCGGGTCGCGGCCGTCGAGATCGTGCAGCAGGTGGGGCAGGGCGAGCAGATCCCGGCGTCAGCCATCCGCGAGGTCGAGATCTCTTCGGACAGCGGCCTGGACTATGTGGCCTGGCAGTATGCCGGCCGGGTGGCCGGCGTCTACGCCGCGACGGAAATACCGGCCGGAACCCTGCTCACCGAGGCCATGACGTCGTCGACGAACAACCTGGCCGCGGGCAAGGTCGAGGTGGGGCTCTCGCTGAAGGCCGGCCAGGTGCCCGGCAATCTGCTGATCGGTGACAGCGTGGAGGCCTTCCCGGTCGGGACCGGCAGCGGCTGCGGGACCAGCGCGACCGCAGACAGCGCCAGCACGGACGTGCCGATCGCGACCGGGACGATCGCCAGCCTGTCCGGCAGCGCCTCGGGAGCCGGGAACGACACCGGAGTGACGCTCGCCGTGTCGTCGGCGGAGGCCGGCACCCTGGCCTGCTACGCGTCGGCCGGCGACGTCGCCATCACGCTGATGCCTGGCACCGGGGCCGGGTGATCATGGCGCTGATCGCCATCGGGTCCGACAAGGGAGCGCCAGGTGTCACGACAGCGGCCCTGGCGCTCGCGGCTGTGTGGCCCCGGCCGGTCCTGCTGGCCGAATGCGACCCGGCGGGCGGAGACCTCGTCTACCGTTTCCCGGCGGCCGACGGCAGTCACCTTGATCCCCGGCGCGGGGTGCTCAGCCTCGCCGTCGTGGCCCGCCGCGGCATGCAGCCGCAGCAGGTCTGGGAACACACGCAGAAGCTGCACGGCGGGCTCGACGTGCTGGCCGGCGTGACCAATGCCGAGCAGGGCGCCGGGCTGAGCCTGCTCTGGGGGCCGATCGGCAAGATCCTCGCCGCGCTGCCGCAGGCGGATGTCATCGCGGACTGCGGCCGGCTCGGCCCCGACGGCCCGCTGTATGACCTGCTCGCCGAGGCCACCACGGTCCTTCTGGTGACCAAGGTGCACGTGGCCGACGTGATCCGGCTGCGTGACCGGGCGGCGGCCTTCGCGGCGGCGGCGGCGAGCCGGGGCCGGCGGGGCTTCGGTGTCGGCGTTGTGGTCGTGGCCGACCACAAGAAGTTCCGGGCCGCGCTCGGCGAGGTGCAGCACGTGCTCGGACAGTCGAATGCTCCGGCTACCGTGCTCGGGGGCATCGCCCACGACGTCAAGGGCGCCGATCTGCTGGCCGGCGAGTGGGGCGGCAACCTGGACCGCACCTTGCTGATCAAAACAGCCCGGGAGGTGGCCCAGCACCTCCTGGCCGGCCTGCCGCCCATCGCGAGCCCGGCCGCGCCCCTGCCGCCCGCCCTGGACCCGCAGCCGGTGCCATCTTCGGCCGTGTCGCCGGTCGTCGTGCCTCCTCCTGCCGTGCCGTCGGCCGAGCTTCCCGCCGACGAGCTTCCGGCGGGCGAGCTTCCGGCGGGAGGCCGTTCCTCCGGAGGCCCACGCGGCGCGTTCAGCCGGGTCCTCGGGACCCGTTCCGGCCGTCATCAGGCCTATCCGGATCAGGCCCTCTACGCCAGTGCGCCCGTCGTCGCCGACGTCTCGCCCAGCGATCCGGGCCAGGTGCGATCGGCCGCCCGGCACGCCCAGGGACCGGCCGATGGGCTCGATCCGGCCGAGCGGGGGTGACGGAACATGGACCACACTCTGGTGAAACGGCTGCGCGGCGACGTCGGTGACCGGCTCGCGGAGCAGCGGCGGCTTGACGCCGCGGCCGGGATGCCGCCGATGACGGGCGAGGACGAGCGCCAGTTCGCCCGGGCGATCATTTCTCAGGTGCTCGAGGAGCACGTCAGGAGCGAGATTCTCGTCGGGCGCCCGCCGCTGAACGCGCAGGAGGAAACCGATCTCGCCGAGGCGATCCACGCGGCCCTGTTCGGCGTCGGCCGGCTCCAGCCGCTGCTGGAAGACCAGAACATCGAGAACATCGACATCAACGGCTGCGACCGGGTGTTCATCGGTTACGCCGACGGCAGTGAGGTGTTCGGCGAGCCGGTGGCCGAAAGCGACGAGGAACTGGTCGAGCTGATCCAGGTGCTCGCCGCGTACTCCGGCCTGTCCAGCCGTCCGTTCGACACCGCCAACCCGCAGCTTGACCTGCGGCTGCCCGACGGCTCCCGCTTGTCCGCCGTGATGGACGTGACGCTGCGGCCGGCCATCTCCATCCGGCGCTCCCGGATGGGCAAGGTCTTCCTGGCCGACCTAGTCGGCAACCGCACGATCACCCCCGACCTGGCCTCGTTCCTGGCCGCCGCGGTGATGGCCAGGAAGAACATCATGATCGCCGGGGCGACCAACGCGGGGAAGACGACGCTGCTGCGCGCGCTGGCCAACCAGATACCGGCCGACGAGCGGCTGATCACCGTCGAGCGCTCGCTGGAGCTCGGCCTGGACCACTTCCCCGAACTCCACCCGAACGTGGTCGCGTTCGAGGAACGGCTGGCCAACAGCGAGGGCCACGGCGCGATCACCATGGCCGACCTGGTCCGCCGCAGCTTGCGGATGAACCCGAGCCGGGTCATCGTGGGCGAGGTCCTCGGCGACGAGATCGTCACGATGCTGAACGCGATGACGCAGGGCAACGACGGGTCGCTGTCCACCATCCACTCGAACTCCTCCCTCGAGGTGTTCAACCGCATCTCGACCTACGCGATCCAGTCCGCCGAACGGCTGCCGGTGGACGCGACCCACATGCTGATCGCGGGCGCCATCGATTTCGTGGTGTTCCACGAGAAGAAGAACGAGTACATCCGCGGCGGAACGCTGCGCCGCTTTGTCTCCAGCGTCCGGGAGGTCACCGGCGTGGACGGCCGGGTGCTGTCCAGCGAGGTGTTCGCATCGGGCCGGGATGGCCGTGCGGTGCCGCACGCGCCGGTGTCCTGCCTCGACGAGCTAGCTGACTATGGCTATGACCCGTCCCGGGGAGACTGGCGATGAACTCCTCTGACGCGCTCCCGATGCTGGCGATAATGGTCGGCGCGGTGACCGGCGGTGGCCTGTTCCTGCTCGCCGTCGCGCTGCGCGGCCTGCCGGCCCGGCCGAAGAACCAAGGTCCTGGCTGGCTTGAGCGACAGCTCAGGCAGCTGTTCAGTGTCCGCGGGGCCGTCGCGCTGATCGCCGGGGTGCTGGTTCTCGTCGCCACCGGCTGGGTGGTGGCCGGGGTCGGCGTGGCCCTGCTCGCCTACAGCTGGCGTTCGCTCGGCGGGGCGGCCTCCGAACGTAAGGCGATGGTCCGGCTGGAAAGCCTGGCGACGTGGACGGAGTCGCTGCGCGACACGATCGCCGGGGCGGTCGGGCTCGAGCAGGCCATCCCGTCCTCGATCCGGGTCGCGGACGTCTCGATCCGCGAGCCGCTGACCAAGCTGGTCGACCGGCTGCACACGCGGGTGCCCATGCACGTCGCGCTGCGCCGTTTCGCCGACGACCTCGACGACCCGAGCGCCGACATGATCATCGCGGCGCTGATCATCAACTCCCGGCTGCGCGGCCCGGGACTGCGCGTGCTGCTCGGCGCGCTCGCCGCCTCGGTCCGCGAGGAACTGGACATGCGCCGCAAGGTCAACGCCGGCCGCCGGTCCACCCGGCGCAGCGTGCAGATCGTCGTGGGCGTCTCGGTCGGCATGGCGATCGCGCTCGCGGTCCTCGACCACACCTTCCTCTCGCCCTACGACGGTGTCTACGGCCAGTTCATGCTGGTCATCATCGGGGCGATTTACGCGGCCGGGATCTTGTGGCTGCGTCGGCTGGCCACCTTCGAGATGCCGCAGCGCCTGCTCGGTACGGCCGGGGTCGCCGCCGTCCCCGCTTCCGTCCCCGTCGCCGAGCCCGAAGCCGTCGCCGCCTGGCGAGGCGGTGCCGCATGACCCCCGAGCCAAACGGGCGCTGCGCCGCGGGAGGCGCAACATGACTGCGGCGCTCATCGTCGGGGCCCTCACCGGGTTTGCCCTGTTCCTGCTGATCTTCGCGCTGATCCCGCGCCGGGTGGGGCTGGCCCGGCGGATCGCCGCCTTCGACGCGGGCCGCGCGCCCGCGCCGCGAACCGTGAGCCATCGCGGCGACGACAAGGAAAGCGCATTCAGCAGGCGGCTCGGTGCCGCCCTGGCCAGGTTCTGCGCCGAGCAGGGCTGGGAGTTCCGGTCGTTGCGCGCCAACCTCGCCCTGGTCGGCAAGTCCTTCGAGAACTATCTCGCGAGCAAGGTCATGCTCGGATTCCTCGGGCTGATCCTGCCGCCGATCTTCCTGCTGGCCCTCGGATTCGCCGGCATCCACCTGTCGGTCTTCATCCCGGTCTGGGTGGCCCTGGTCTTCGCGGGCGTGTTCTTTATGCTGCCCGACCTCGAGCTCAGGCAGCAGGTGGACAAGCGGCGGCGGGATTTCCGGCACGCTATCGGCGCTTTTCTCGACCTGGTCGCGATGAACCTGTCCGGCGGCCGGGGCGTGCCCGAGGCGCTGATGGCGGCCAGCGAGATCGGCGAAGGCTGGGCGTTCTGGCGAATCAGGGACGCGCTGGCCAACGCCAGGATCACCGGCCAGACACCGTGGCAGGCCCTCGGTGTACTGGGCGAAGAGGTGCAGGTCAGCGAGTTGAAGGACCTCTCCGCCGCGCTGAGCCTGGTGGCCGAGGACGGTGCCAAGGTCAGGGAATCGCTGACCGCCCGCGCGGCCAGCCTGCGCCGTCGCGAGCTCGCCGACCTCGAGGGCCAGGCCGGGGAGCGGTCGCAGTCGATGCTGGTGGCGCAGATGCTGCTGGCGGCCGCGTTCCTGATCTTCCTCATGTACCCGGCCATCCAGACGCTGCTGCACACCTGAAAGAGGAGTTGTCATGAACCTGTTCATGCTGGCCTACGCCGAGAGGGCGGACGCGGTGCGCGCCTTCCTCGGCGGGCACGCAGCCAGGCTGCGGTCCGCCATGAGGGAAAAGGACCGTGGCGCGTCGGCGATCGAGCTCGCCATCATCACCGCGGTCCTGGTCGGCCTGGCCGTCATCATCCTGGCCATCATCTACAAGTTCGCTGACAACCAGGCGAACACGATCACCACCCACACCATCCCCGGCAACGGCAACTAGTGCTGTGTCAAGTGACCTTCGCCCAGGCGGTGGTGGAGCCTGCGGCCGGGAGTACAGCAGCCGGGAAGCGCGACGGCAAGCCGCGGCACGGGTCAGCACGGGCCGGGCCGGCGAGCGGGCAACGCAGCTTGCTGCGGCACTAGCCACCACGAGCAGCAAGCCACCACGAGCAATGAGCCACCACGAGCAATGAGCCACCACGAGCAATGAGCCACCACGAGCAATGAGGTAGTGCGCCAGCGATGGGATCGCCAGCTGAGCTGAGACGGCACCGCGCCGTCCGCGGCTCGCGTCCGAGCCGGAGCCGCCGGGATACCGCGCGCCGCGGCGATGGCCGGCGCGGACTGCGGGCTGGGTTGGCCGCCTGCTGCGGCGACGGCCGGGACCGCGGCGCGAGCGCGGTCGAGCTGGCCATCCTGGCGCCCGCGCTGCTGCTCGCCAGCCTGCTCATCATCCAGTTCGCGCTATGGTTCGACGCGCGACACGCGGCGCTGGCCGCGGCCCAGCAGGGAGACCTGGTGGCCCGTGAAGACGCCTCCGCCAACCCGGGCTGGGCCAGCCTGGCGGACACCGCGACGAGCAGTTACTACCGGGGGCTTGACACCAGCGTGCTGTCCGCGGTCATCCCGGCGGCTTTCCTCGGCCAGCAGCCCGGCACGGTCTCTGTGCGGGTGACCGGGAAGATGACCGGCGTGCTCTCACTGCCAATCAGCGTCACGGTCACCGGTCCCATCGAGTGCTTCCGGACCGAGATCAGCCAGGGGACGGCCTGCGGATGAGACCCACACGACGCCCGGCCGGGCCCCGGCGGCTGGCCCCGCTGGCCCCGCGTGACCGCGGGACCCCGCGTGACCGCGGGACTCCCCGTGACCGCGGCTCGATGGCCGTCGAGATGGTCATCGCGGCGCCCGCGCTCGTGGTGCTGTTGCTCGTGCTGAGCGCGGGCGGCGAATGGCTCAACCTGAACGGAGACGTGAGCGCGGCGGCCCGCGACGCGGCTCGCGCGGCGTCGATCGCCCGCAGCTATGACGCTGCGCAAGCCGATGCGCGGCAAGCGGCCACCGCCGACCTGAGCGACATATGTTTCGGCACCGTCCCGCCCCCGGTGGTGAGCCTGTATTCAGGCGGAGAGCAGGCCCGCGGCCCTGATGCCTTCGCCATCGCGCAAGAGGTGCAGGTCACGGTGTCGTGCGCGGCCCGGCTGGGCGTTTTCCGCGACGTCGGCTACCGGGCGAACCACACCTTCACCAGCACAGCGGTGGCCCCGCTCGACCCGTTCGTGGACAGGAGCTGACCATGCGGGCAACGCCACGCGCGCCGGCCAGGTCCCTGCGCCGGGACCGCCGGGAACGCCAAGAACGCCAAGAACGCGGCTCGGTGTCCCTGTGGGTAGTGATCTTCGCCTTCGTGACCATGGTGCTGCTCACCCTGCTCGTGGACGGCGGCCAGGTGATGATCGCCAAGTCGCAGGCCGCGGACATCGCCGAGCAGGCCGCCCGGGCCGCGGCCGACGACATCGCTCCGGCCGCGCTCAGGAACGGCCAGGTCGCGATCGCCGGCGGCGCGTGTGACCAGACGGGCCCGGCGGCGGGCGTCATATCTACCTACGCGAAGGGTGTCGGCACCGACGTGACCCAGTTCAAATGCCTCCCGGGTACCGATCCGGGCGGGGCGCCGGACGTGACCGTCACGGTCTGGGCGACCGTGGCCCCGGCTATCTCGGCCGGCGCGTTCGGCCAGTTCGACTTCCACGTGTCCGAGACGGCCTATCTGGCCTGCGGCACCGCTACCCAGGTGGTGGCCTGCTGATGGCGCCGCCGATTCCCGGGCTGAGGCCACCGGTCAGGATCAGGCACCGGACCACGGGGGACGTGCTGGCCGGGGTGGCCGCCGTCGTGGCGCTGACGGCGCTGACCATCGGGGTGCCGATCGCGCTTATCACCGTGGTCGGCCTGCCGCTGCCGCACACCATGCCGAGCGTGAGCGCCCTGACCAGCCAGCTCGGCATCACCACGATCCTGCGCATCTTGTCGGTGGTCATCTGGCTGGCCTGGGCGCAGCTGGTCTGGTGCGTGCTGGTAGAGATCAAGGCGGCCGTCAGCAACGTCGGGGTGCCGTCCCGGGTCCCGCTGGCGGGCGCCACCCAGTCCGCCGCGCACCGGTTGGTCACCGCGACGCTGCTGCTGTTCACCGCGGCCGCCGCGCTCGCCCCCGCGGTCGCCAGTCCCGGCCCGGCCCGCCCGGCGCCATCGGTCTCCGCGCAGGTCACCCCCGGCGTGGCGCAAAACACCGAGCTGACCACCCGCGAAGCCCCAGCTCAGGCTGCGCCGAACGCCGACAAGGCCTACCTGGTCAAGCCGCCGATCGGCCGCTTCCACGAGTCGCTGTGGGAAATCGCGCAGAACCATCTCGGTGACGGCCGCCGCTACCGGGAGATCTTCGAGCTGAACAAGGATCGGGTCCAGCCCGACGGCTCCAAACTCACGATCGCGAGCCTGATCCGGCCCGGCTGGGTGCTGCTGATGCCGAAGGACGCCCGCGGCCCCGGCATCCAGGCCGTTACGCCCAAGCTGGCCGGCGAGCTCGGCCTGGGCTCGCACGCTTCAACGGGTAACACCACGGACGGCGACGCCCCGGGCGTGGTCCTGCCTGGCCCGGGGGGATCAGCCGGGTCCGTTCCGGAGTATGGGATTTTCGCCGCGCCTGCCTCGGCCGCAAGCCATGCTCTGACCTGGCCCTTTGAGCTTTCGTCGGCCTCGCTGCTGGCCGCGGGGGTGCTGGTCGCCCTCGGCCGGCGGCGGCGGGAGCAGCTGTGGGGGCGGGCGTTCGGGCACCGGATCGCGGGTCCGGACCCGGACGCGGCGCTGGCCGAGAAGGCGCTGCGGCTGGGCGCGGACGACCCCGCGGTGCGCAGGCTCGACACCGGCCTGCGCTACCTGTCCCAGCAGCTCGCCGCCGCGGACAAGACCCCGCCGACCGTGTTCGCGGCCCATCTGGGCGCCGAAAACCTCGACCTGTGGATCGCCCCGCCCGACCCGGACCCGCCGCGGCCCTGGCAGGCCGCCGACGG
>Ga0302177_10003245_pt1 | contig 11404 bp, 10 predicted proteins | sample I_Palsa_E1_2_FD_198780 | JGI IMG/M metagenome (GOLD analysis project Ga0302177, IMG submission 198780) | Peat permafrost microbial communities from Stordalen Mire near Abisko, Sweden - I_Palsa_E1_2 | ecosystem: Environmental > Terrestrial > Soil > Palsa > Peat permafrost | place: Sweden... | reverse complement strand
CGACAATGCGGGAATTAGAGACAGTGAGTGGACTGTCATCGGCAAAGATTCCGCCGCCAGCCGATGTGCCGGCTGAGTTGCCGGTGAACACGGATCCGCTGATGCTGGCGCTGTCGCCGCTGCTCTCCACGAAAATTCCGCCGCCGCCCAGCGTGCTGCTGTTGTTGGTGAACGTCGAATTGGTGATGCTGAAATTTCCCTCGCCAACATTGACGTCGTAGTAGATGCCGCCTCCGGCTGCGCCGCCTTGCGTACCTGTGGGCGCGGTGTTGTTGGAGAACGTGCAGCTGGAAATCGTCAGGTTGCCGTCTCCGGTCGCGGCCAAGCCGCCGCCGTTATCGGTTCCTCCGCTGTTGTTATCGTTGAAAGTCACGTTGGTCAGCGTGAGATTGTCGCCGGTATTGCCAATGCCGAGCATGCCGCCGCCGCCAAAGCCGCAATCCTGCCCGGTATTGCAGGTTCCGAGCTGAATGGTCAGATTCGAGATTGAAACCGGAGTGTTGCCATTGAAGAGTGGATCCTGCTCGAATACGCGGTCGTGCCCGTCAGTCTGCTGGATGATGGTGCTGTTCTGCCCCGCTCCGACGATGGAAATATTGACAGGTGAGCCGTTGCCGAGCAGAAGCTCGCCGGTTTCCAGGGAGGTCAGGTCGTAGGTGCCTGCCGGAACATTGATCGTGATGGTATCGTTCGCATTGTTATTAGCTACGCAAACCGCCTCGCGCAAGCTGAGCGTGCTCGGCGGACTCGTCACATTGGTGGTGCAGGCATTGACGGTGTCTATATCCGCAGTTGTGTTGACGTTGAAGGTGAGGCTGCCGTTGGCGGTTACCAGCATGGGCGCCGATTGCGCGGAGGTCAGCACGACCACGTCGCGCGAGGCATCGATCTTTTGCGGCATCGCGAACGCTGCGACGGGTGTGCTGGAGAACGAAACGCCTGCGCTGGGGTTGGCGGCTGCGCCTGATGTATCGAGGATTGTGAGCTGGCTGCGGCCGGCGTCGAGGACCATGACATCGTTGCTGGAAGCTGCGGCCAAACGCGGCGAGGTGAATGCGGAAGAGGAAGCCGGGCCTGCGGGCATCGAAGCGGTGTAGGGCAGTTGCTTGGCGACGGTCCACGCTCCGTAGGACGTCGGGCTCGGCGGATTTGCTTTCGCTGCCTTCATCTTCGCCATCGTGGCGGCGCGGCGGCCCGGAAGATCGGCGGCGGTGAGCGGGGCGGTGTTCAGAATTCCGTGTTGCAGAATCTGGATTGAGCCATCGTCGGCGAGCGCGGAGATTTCCTGACGTCCATCGTGGTCCCAGATGAAATCGCCGATGGCGAGGCCCATCACGTTGAAGGGAACGGTTACGGTTTCCGTCTGCGGGCTGGCGGCGAGGGCGTTGTAGATCAGAACGATGTTGCTGCCTGCGCCGACGGCAACGTCATGTCCGCCGCCGAGGTTTCCCCACGCGATAGACTCGCCGCGCGCCGGCAGGGGATAAGTCGCGCCTTCGATCAGCCCCGAAGAACTTGGCGCGAGAATGGTCAACTGCGCGCCGCTGGGGCCGTCGAGGCTTACGGCTACATGGCCGTCCCCGGCGGCAGCCAGCGCTGTAACTTGCGCGGTCAGCGGGACGATTTGTGGATCGAGCAGATTTCCTTTTCCATCGCCAGCGAGCATGTACAGGTTGTTGCCCCGGGCAGCCACCAACACGTCGAGATTGCCGTCGCGATTGAAGTCGCCGGTGACAATAAGGTCGGGAGACTCAGGCAAAGAAAATGCCGCGGCCTTTGATTGGAACGTGGCCGGGACATTGCCTTTCATCGCCTTCTGGTACAGCGTTGTGTCGGTGGGCGCATAGGCGTCGCGGTTGCCCATCATCAGGGCGAGCACGCCGCCGTTGCCGGTCGAGTATCCGGCGACCACGTCGATGGCGCCGTCGGCGTTGAAGTCGCCTGCGGCCATTGAGACGGGTGTGGCTGTGCCGCCGCGCAGGGCAGAAACCGCGCCGGAGTCACCCGTATAGGTGAGCTTGGCGGTTTGCGTATTCTTGAAATTGACCAGCGGCTTATTGGCGCTGGGAAGGATCGATGCGCTCACGTTGGCGGCCCGCGTATGGGCCAGCGGGAAGTAGGACAGAAGAAGGATGGCAACGAAGGCAACGAGAGACAGAGAGGTAGTGCGACTGAGACGAGGGCGCATCATCATTAGGTTTCTCCAAATCGGCAAGCAGGTCTGCTGCGCTTAAGGCGCACAGAGATGCCTTGACCGGCGTCAAGTAAACTTTCAGTTTTCCCTGGGTCCAGCCGGCGCAGCTGGGGGACGCAGGCTACGGACGCCATTAGCACGCGCTTGGCATCGTCTCTTTCTTAGGTGGTCAAGTCAAGATGAAATATTTTGCGACATCGCTCGCTTTTGGGACTCCGCCGGATTTCTTTACAAATTAGTGCTTGACAAAGGCGGGTTTGAGCTGGGAAGATGTGCCGCGCATTTGTTCCTTCTGTTCGGGCCTTTCGTTTTCTATCTACCCAGGTTGAGAATCACCATGTTCGAGGAAAGGTCGGCGGTGTCTATCCCCCAGGAACTTACCCAGGCTGCTCATTCAGCCGAGATGAGTAAAGCTGCCGATGTTACTGATGGAAGCTTGCTGATTGTAGGTGAGCGGGAAATCTACTTAGAGCCAGCTTCCCCCGCGGACGAATCATTCATGTATGCAACTTTTGCCAGCACCCGAACCGAGGAACTGGCGATTACCGGGTGGAGCGAGGAGCAGAAAGAGCAGTTCTTGCGCATGCAATTTGAGGCGCAGCGGCAGTCGTACCTGCACGACTTGCCGGATGCAGAATACTCGGTGATTCGCTACGGATCGACGGCGGTGGGTCGATTGATCGTGGAGCGGACGCCGACTGAAATCCACATTGTGGATATCGCGCTGCTGACGCAGTTTCGCAAGCAGGGAATCGGTTCGATCCTGATGAGGAGGATCGTAGCCGAGGCGGAGCAGACAGGGAAATCGGTGCGGCTGTTTGTGGAGAAGTTCAATCCGGCATTGCATTGGTACGACCGGATGGGATTTAAGGTCCTGAGCACAGGGCCTATTTATCTGGAAATGATTTGGAAGGCGTAATTCGCAGATTTGAGCAGTTCTGACTCGCAGCTACATAAGTTAGGGACTCATGTATCTGACCAAGGGGATGTTCCAGGAAAATTTGAATACCAGATTCTGGCTTACGGCGGAGGGGGCTGAGCCGTATGCGTTGGATCTGGTGGAGTTTGTGGAGTTCCACTCGGCGCCGAAACAGGAACAATTCTCATTGCGCTTCCGCGGAGATCGCGCGCAGATTTTTCCGCAGCTGATTTATGCGATGAAGCATGAGGCGATGGGAGAGTTCGAGCTGTTCCTGGTTCCGGTGGGGCGTGACGACGGCGGAACATTTTACGAGGCGGTATTTAACCGCCTTATCGATCAAGAACCTGAAAAAACAGTTCAGCAAAAAGCTTCGTGAAGGAGGATCAATGGCGCAGCCTTATATCGGGGAAATTCGCATGTTCGGGGGGACGTTTGCTCCCTATGGATGGTCGTTCTGCAACGGTTCTTTGCTTTCGATTTCGCAGAATGAGGCCTTGTTTCAGTTAATCGGCACAACTTATGGCGGCGACGGAGTCAACACTTTTGCTGTACCTGACTTGCAAGGACGCTTGCCAATCCATCAAGGGCAGGGAACCAACCTGTCGAACTATCCGATCGGATCCAGGGCGGGCGTGGAAACGGTGACGCTGGTGACAAATCAGTTGCCGATACACAATCACGGCGCGCTGGGCAGCGCGACCGGAAGCGCCGTCAGCGCCCCGGCAAACAATACCTGGGGCAACAGCCAGATTACAAATAAATCGTTCGGGCCCGGAACCTCTGCCAATGCGACGATGAACAGCAACTCGATTAGTAATAGCGGCAATAACTTATCGCACGACAACCTGACGCCGTTCCAGGTGGTTTCATTCATTATCGCGTTGAATGGCGTTTATCCGTCCCAGTAGCGGGGCGCAGTGCTAACTCAGTTCAGGAGAAAAAATTATGGGAACACCATATTTGTGTGAAGTTCGCATGGTTTCATTCAACTTTGCGCCTAAGGGTTGGGCGTTGTGCAATGGCCAACTCTTGCCAATCGCTCAAAATCAAGCAATCTTTGCTTTGCTCGGAACTACCTATGGCGGCGATGGCCGGGTAAATTTCGCTTTGCCGGACTTTCGCGGCCGCATCGCCGTCAGCGTCGGCACGCAACCCAGCGCGCCTGACTTTACGCCGGGGATGGCCTATGGAGAAGAGCAGCACACGCTGACGACGCAGGAGATGCCGGTGCATTCGCACTTTCCGATGGCGAGCACAGGTTCGCCAGCAGCGACGTCGCCGTCGGGCAACTACTGGGCCAGCAACAGCGCGCAGTATGCGGCTTTACCTCTTAATACGCCGATGGCGCAAAATGCGATTGGCAATGCCGGCGGAAGCGTGGCGCACGAAAATCGCGCGCCGTACCTTGTGGTCAATTACATCATTGCGCTGGTGGGAATTTTCCCCACGCGAAGCTAACTAACGAAATCCTTAGGAGGGTTTGGAAATGTCGGACCAATATTTGGGTGAGATTCGCATGGCGGCATTCAATTTTGCGCCGACCGGGTGGGCGACCTGCGGTGGGCAACTGTTGTCCATTTCCCAGAACACGGCATTGTTTTCGTTGCTGGGAACCTACTACGGCGGGAACGGCACGAGCAACTTTGCGCTGCCGAACTTGCAGGCTCGGGCTGCGATGGGTTCCGGCAACGGTGTGGGGTTGAGCCAGCGCTTTTGGGGCGAGACGGGCGGCGAATACTCTGTGACGCTCAACAGCAACCAGATGCCGCAGCACAACCATCCCGCGGCGTGCATGAGCGGCGCGGGATCGCTGGATTCGCCGAATGTGCCGGCGAATACAGTGTGGGCGGCGGATGGCGCTGGGCGCGGCGTGAATCTGTATGCGACCGCGACTTCCACCGTGTCGATGAATCCGATGGCCGTGCAGGTGAATGGCGGAAATTTGCCGCATAACAACGTGCAGCCGTGTCTGGCGATAACGTTTATCATCGCGTTGCAGGGGATCTATCCGACGAGAAGTTAGCGGCGTAGGGTTCGGCAGACAGGAACCGACTGCGCGGAAGGCATTTTACGCCTGCCGCTTTCTTCTTCGCACACGCCCGCGCAGCGCGGCCTTGAAGACAGATGGGAACAGTCTGGCGCATAACAACTAGCCTCCGTTCCTGGGCGTTTACTTCATCATCGCCTTGCAGGGAATTTATCCGTCACGCAACTAGAAGCGAGTGGAAAATAGCCGCCGGTGACCCTGTGCGGCGCGGAAGTTTCGGTTCAAGCCCGACCTGGAGGCGCGGTCATGGCCTCAGCCGTCGTGTCCTTACCGTGAAGAGACCCAGTTCCGCGGCTGTGAGTATCTCACCAACAAAAATTCTTAGGCGAAGGCTCGCCGACTTGTCCACCCTTCACTTGAGCGATCATGGTCGAGGCCGTGACGGTCGGGCGAACCCGCATCGCCGCGCCCGTAAGTCCTTTTTTGCTGATTCTTAGTATCTAAAGTTCTTTGACATCCGGACTTTACGGGGAATTTCCTGCTAACTCCATGATTCCATCAGACCCAGCCGGGAGAGGGTATGGTGGTCATGCCTGCTGAACAATGGGCTGTGGAAATGTTTGTGAGCGAGAGACGTTCTGACCGTGGATCGTGCCGGGCGCAGGAACGCCAAAACCCCCGCCCAAGGGGAAAGCTTGAGCGGTGCACCCTCCAGTTGATTTAGGCCGGGCCAGTCCCCCATTCATTTCTCGTGAAACGAAAGCCAGCAGATCCTCACCATTCTATGGGGAAGGATTACATTCACTTCGTCCTCGCGGGCTTCGCGATAAATCTCCTTCCCTGACACAAACCGAGAAGGAGATCTGAAATGACAACGTCCGGAAACCAAAAGAAGCTTTCTTGCAGCCATGAGGCGATGCGAAATGTCCGGTTCTGCCGGGCTTGGATGCGACTCGCCATGGCAGTTGTGATCACCCTGATTGGCGTCGCCTTCGTCCCGGTAGCACAGACTCAAACTGGAAGTATAATCACCGACACGTTCAAGGTTGCGCAGGGAACGTCACAAAATCCTCCCGCGCCAAACAGCATGAAACCCGAGGATGTAAAAGTCCCGGCGGAATCCCCCAAGTACTTTGGTCCCGTCTACCGGCAAGCGCTGCACTCGCCACAACCTCTGAAAGCCGTCACGGATGGAGGTTTCCCGGCCGTGATTAACCAAAGGGAGGAATACGCCAATCCGTCCGGCAGGCTCGGCTCCTATTTACCCTTCGGACCGGTCACGACCAAACAGAATGCCTTCTTCCAGTCTCTCGGAACCAACGGAAGAAGCTGCGCCACCTGCCATCAGCCGCCCAGCGGCATGAGCGTGAGCCTTAAGAACATTAACGACCGTTTTACCGCCAGCAATGGGACGGACCCAATCTTCGCTCCCCTGGACGGCGCCGATTGCCCGAACAAAGTACCCGCGTCTGCAACCTCCGGCTCTCTGGTTGGCGGACTTCTGGGCAAAGGATCGGATCCCAGGTCCGCGCACAAGCTGATCTTGTCGAGGGGAGTGTTTCGCATCTTCATTCCAGTCCCCGACGACGCCCAATTCACCATCAAAGTGCTAAGCGATCCCACCGGTTGTAATTTCGATCCCGATTACGACCAAGAGATCGACTCCACCGGCAAGCTCGTGCAGGTTATCTCCATGTTCCGGCGCCCGCTGGTTTCCACCAACCTGGCATACGTGACCACCACGCGGGCCGACACTCTCACGACCACTACGACGCCGCCTCCGACGGTAGTGCCCAACGCTGCCGCCGTGGACCCGATCACCCATGTGGCTTTGCCCACCGACCCGTTCTCCAACAAGCCCGAGAGCGGGAACATTATGTGGGACGGCCGCGAGCCCACCCTCCAACAGCAAGCCACCGACGCTACCTTGGGACACGCGCAGGCGAAGCTTCCGCCCAGTCCCGCTCAGGTGCAGCAGATTGTCGATTTTGAAACTCAAATCTACAGCGCCCAGGGATGGGGCAAAGGCGTGTCCCAGGTTATTGATCTCACCAGTGCTGGGACGTTGGCCGGCCCCGTATATCTATTCGGCCTGACTCCCTATTCCGGCATCCCATCGCTTCCCGTGGGCAGTCCCAATCCTCCACCACCCGCTTTTCCGCCCACCCAAACCTTCACTCCAACGTTCTTCACCTACAATGCGTGGCAAAATCCCGCCGCCAGCCTTTCGGAATCGGCCTTCCGCGCCTCCGTGTATCGCGGCCAACAGATTTTCAGCGGCACGCCCCTACCCGACGGCTCCACTCGCACCTTCACCATCGCCAATGTCGCCGGGATCAACAATATTCCCGGAATTCCACCGCTTACCGGCGGCAGTTGCTCCAGTTGCCACAATCAGACTTCGGCGGGCAGCGATTCTTTTCCCGCCGCTCAACACGATATCGGCATTGGCGGCGATCTGGTGTCCTTCAATGGGCCAGCTCCGTCCACCGATTTGCCGATCTTTCAGATCACTTGCACAGGCGGGACTTCCACCGCCTTCAACGGATCGACCGTCACCACCAACGATCCGGGGATGGCATTGATCACCGGCAAGTGCGCCGACATTGGAAGATTCTCCGTGGCGCCATTGCGAGCTCTGGCGGCGCATCCGCCCTATTTCAGTGATGGCTCCGCCGCTACCCTCAACGATGTTGTCAACTTCTATAACAAGAGATTCAGCATCGGACTGTCCGCGCAAGATCAGCAAGACCTTGTAAATTTTCTGAGTTCGCTGTGAAAAAAAGTGGGGGGCCACCTTCGAGTTGTTGCCGGCACCCATCACGACTGAGGCTGCCCCTACCTTCCGACTTTCGGAAGGTGGGGGCCGAACGCAGGCAGAACCGATTTTGCTGCTCTTCCCGCACCCGACCACAACGGCCTTGACGCCAAGCACCCGGAGGTGGGTCCGTGGTGCCCACCCTCGCAAAAACGCAAGGGTGGGGCAGCCTCTTTCGTGTGATCCATGGAGAAGCGCACCGCAACTGATCGAAGTCCAGGGACAGGGCACCCACGCAGACTTAGCGCGCGAGAAGCGGGTCCATCCCAGCTCAGAACTTCGCGTAGGCTTTGATGTAGTCGAGCTTGTCGTCGCCCAAGCCGCGTAGGTCTTCCTCGCGGACACGGCCCTTGCGGATGAGACTGCCGAAGACCTCGGGGAGGACAGAGTAGCGGTAGTCGAACTGGCGGTCAATCTCGCGACGGCGCTGGGTCAAATGATTCTCCAACTCCCACACGTCGGACGGCTGCACAATCTTCACGGCCATCTCTTTCGCTTCGCGGATGACCCCTGCCAACTCCTGCTGCAGCGCCGCCTCGAAGACTCTTCTGGCGATCGTTTTCTCCGCCGCCGACCACCTCAGGTCGCGCATCAGGGAGGGTCCGCTATTGATGGCGGGACTGGTCATGTTCGTGTCCTCCGCGAGGAATTGTAGCCCAGAAGACTTGCGGGCGGGGGCGTTTTTCTGTCGTGGTGGAGTTCTACGACCATCTGCACGCCCTGATCGAGGGCGACGAGGAAGCGCAGACGGCGCTCCACGGAGAGCTGCCGGAAGTCGCCCCGCGGCGTCTTGGAGACATCGGGCTGGCGGAGGCCCAACAGGACGGTGCCCTCAACTTGTTTGAGGCGGCGCCGTTTACGATCCTATCGATCTTGAAGACACGTCCGCGATTTCCACAGCACCCTGTGACATCTAACCTTGCACCCCATTTCAAATTCGTTCATCATTGCCCCAGCAGAGGCAGTACCGCTCAATGAGACGAGTCGGGTCGTAACTCCTTTGTTTTCCCGATTATGACTCTAAGTCCTTTGCGCTCCCGATTTTGCGGGGAATTTCTTGCTAACTCGATGATTCCATTACGCCCCATGGGGTAGGGGTATCGATAGAGATAAACTCGGAATCGCGCGAAGCAGCCAGCAAAGCGTTCCAAAGGCGCTGTCGCCGAAAGAATATTTGCTGCCGAAATCCACAGGCCGCAGCATGACGAGTACAGCGTGTCATGTCGAGCAAGTTCTCGGAGAGATCCGCGCAGAATGCTCGGCGTTAGGCGAGTTCGCGGCAGAGCGCGGCTCCGCCGGCGATGCCGGCATCGGCGCCGTAGTGAGCCGTGAGCAGCGGGATTTCCTGGCAATGCGAGTTCACGCACCAACTCGGCAGCCGGCCGCGTATTTCCTCAAAGAAAGGATGCAGCATCGAACCTGCGCCGCCACCGATGATCATCACGTCGGGCTCGAGCAAGTCCACAATATTTCCCAGCCACACGGTCAGGAACAGGGCGGTTTCCTGTAAGACTTCTTTGGCCAGCAAATCGCCTGCAACAAAGGCTCGGCCCACCATCTCACTGGTGACGCTGGCAAGACAGCCTTCGGCCAGTTCGAGGATGGCCGAGCGGCGGCCTGCTGCGATTTTGTCCGAGGCGCGCCGGGCGATGGCGGGTCCGGACGCGTGAGCTTCGATGCAGCCCAGCTTGCCGCATCCGCAGCGCGGGCCGCGATAGTCGATGGTCATGTGTCCGCCTTCCGCGGCGGCGCCGGTGCGGCCGTGATAGATGCGGCCATTGAAGATGATTCCAGTTCCAATGCCTGTGCCGATGGTGGCGCAGAAGACGTTTCGATAGCCACGGCCGGCGCCCCATAAAGCCTCCGCCAGGGCAGCGGCATTGCCGTCGTTATCGACGCGAACCGGCAAACGGTACGCTTTCAAAATTTCCGCGGCCAGCGGGAAGTTGCGCCATCCGGGAAGATTCGGCGGGTTGATGACGACGCCGGTGCGCGGATCGAGCGGGCCGGGAGCGCAGATGCCAATGCCTGCAATCGAACCGCGCAACCCAGGTTGAGTTATGGCGGAGATTGAGTCGATCGCGGAGGCCACGGCCGCCAAACCGGCGGCTGCATCATTGGCCACCATCGGTGTGCGGGTTTGGTGTACGATTTCGCCGGTGGATTTCACCAGACCGGCGGCCACCTTTGTGCCGCCGACGTCCACGCCAATCAGATATTCATCCACTGAATTATGCGTCATGCGGGAATGCTGGTTATTGAGTTGAGGACCCTTGGAGCAACAGGTAAGACTATACAGAGGGCGAGTGGCAGCGGTCGACTGGCTCGCCTCGATTCTGCCGGGCGGATGACTCCCGCGGAGGTGCGGGATAGAAACAGGTTTGCGTTTCCCCGTGCAGAATGGGCTTTGCGTCTCTCGCGGCCGTGCATTCAACGCTGAGGAATGTGTTAAATTGAAATAAAGTGGGCGCGTAGCTCAGTTGGTAGAGCAATGCCCTTTTAAGGCATGGGTCGCAGGTTCGAGCCCTGCCGCGCTCACCAGCCTATCAACCCTGTGGCAGTTGACCCTTTCGGCTTCTGAATCCAATCGCATGCTTTCGGCATCTCGGATCTCGTCTTCGGGTTGCGCCATGCCAGTCGTCACAGGGTTCTCACGGATCTTGAGTGGACGTCACGTTGGCGTGACGGAAAATTCGGCGGATGAGTCAGTCCGCGGACCAAGGAGTAAGCCTGCGACTCAGAGGGCAAAACTCTTGCGGCGGGCTGACTGGAGATTGGGTTATGTCCGGAACGGCAGCCCTGGCCGATCGCGCTTAAGAATCCCGGAAGGGATGCGCAAAGTTTGTGCAGCGTGGCGTTCCTCCTCTTGGGGCGATGATTGCCGAGCTTCATGCAATATCCATTCCGAATGCTCCGTCCTAAAATAGCCGCGCAACAACCGACTGGCACAGCGAGGCTTGAGGAAGGGAGGCCAATCGTAGAAATCGGAGTAGAAATCTATTGCACAGCATCCAGGCATCAGTGAGTAGCACAAAATTCGACCTTCAAGTACTTCATGCCACCGAGCACAAAGAGATCTAAATGTGATCCGCTCCAGACAGCTAGTCTTCCATCGTTGTGATCCGGCAAGATGGGTTTATACTAGGTCTGGTTTGTTACCGTCCAAGGATATGTGCCAAGAAGGAGCTAGCTATGAAAAAGCAACTTTCGATCAAGAAAGTTACACTTCGCGACCTTGATCAGTCTCAACTAACAAGCGTGGCAGGCGGCATGCTGCTACCCCCAACTGGTGCGCGAGAGACTTGCAGTAACTGCCCGACCATTCTCCATTGTGCTATTGCCCCTAATATCGGTGGGGACTGAGATCTGCTTTCTGCCGAAGGATTCGCGGGGATTGCAGCCAGAAGGCCGCCGAACAACGAACCAGCGCCGATCCGAGCCGCCCTTGGCCACCTGTGTCGCCGCACACGAGGCAGGTGGCCG
>Ga0302177_10003242_pt1 | contig 11407 bp, 10 predicted proteins | sample I_Palsa_E1_2_FD_198780 | JGI IMG/M metagenome (GOLD analysis project Ga0302177, IMG submission 198780) | Peat permafrost microbial communities from Stordalen Mire near Abisko, Sweden - I_Palsa_E1_2 | ecosystem: Environmental > Terrestrial > Soil > Palsa > Peat permafrost | place: Sweden... | reverse complement strand
GTCTCGTCGCTGGCGTTCGTCTCGTCGGTGGCGTTCGTCTCGTCGGTGGCGTTCGTCTCGTCGGTGGCGTTCGTCTCGCTGGCGTTCTCGTTGGCGTTCGTCTCGTTGGCTGGGCTGGGTTCTGCTTGCTCTGTACTCATGTAATTATGATTACATCCCTGATCGGACGGGGTCAATCATCTGGTGTCCGCCTAGGGCGAAGCGGCCGGCCGGTGGCATCGCGTTGACCGCGTGGCACCGCTGGGCTCCGGCGGCTGGCGCTGCTCAGCTTTCTCCCGGCTGGCTGGGTCCTTGGCTGTACCTCTGCTTTTGAGGTGCCCGCTAAGCACCGTTTTTCGTGATTGTGGATCGCCACCGTCTTCTGAAGACGGTGGCGATCCACAATGATTTACAAGCCTTCGGATCAGGCGAGGCCGGCGGCTACTTCGGCGGCGAGGCGGGGGTCGACGCGGATGGCGCCGGCGAACTGGGAGCTGAAGTCGGCCGGAACCACCTGGACATCCATGCCGGGCTGGGGCGCCTGAATCATCCACCCGTTGCCCAGGTAGATGGCGACATGGGAGATGTAGCCAGGGTCGGTGGGGTCGGTGTGGTAAAAGAGCAGGTCACCGGGCTCGAGCTGGTCCACGGGCACGGCCTGGCCGGTCCTGGCCTGGTCCGCGGCCACCCGGGGCATGCTGACGCCGGCCTGGGCGAATGACCACTGGACGAGACCTGAGCAGTCGAATGACACCGGGCCGGCGGCGCCCCACACATACGGAAGGCCTTTCCTGCTCTCGGCGGCGCGCAGCGCGGTGGTCAGCTGTGTCGCCGTCATACCGGCACCGTCGACCGCGGCGGGTACCACTCCGGCGGAGGTCCCGGCCACCAGCGTCACCAGGGGCTCCACCCCGGCACCTGACGGCAAGATCTTCTTGATCCGGGCCGCCAGCGACGTCACGTCCGCCGGCGAGGCGCTGATGACGATGGCGTTCGCGGCGGGCACCCCGAGCGACCTGGCGGTCGAGTCCGAGACGACGGCGTCGACCCCGCCGATGCCGACCGTTCCGAACGCGACCACCGGCAGTCGCTGCTGTGTGCGGCCCGCGGCGGTCACCGTGCCGCCCAGCGAGAGCCGGTCCAGGGTGCCCATGGTGTAGGACACCGCGACGCCGCCGTTGGCTACCCCTTGCCACAGTGGGCTGGAGATCGCCATGGCCCGGGCGGCGTAGCCGCGGAAGGTGGACGGGTTCACGCCGAGCACGGCGGTATAGACCCCGTTGATCTTGATCTTGGCCGCTTCGAGCGGCTCGGCGCTGGTGACCGCGGGCAGCCGCGCCACCGTGGCCAGGACCTGTCCCGAGAGCGAGAACGGCGCGACCACCAGCAGGTCCGCCTGACGCAGGCCGTGCAGCGGGGCGACGCGCGCCGACTTGGTGCTCGCCGACTTGGTGCTCGCCGCGGCCGAAGCGCTGGCTACCGGCACCGCCATCGGCTTGCCGCGGCCGTCAGTGTTCCCGCCGAGCAGCGGCACTATCGGCCCGCGGCTTATCGTCGGAGCGGACCTGGAGTTCGCGATAGCGGCGTTCCGCCCGTTCACCCCGGCGGGCTTGGTCCCCGCCGAGGCCAGCACCACACCCACCACGGCCCCGAGCACCGCCAGCACGCTGATCACCACAGGTACCAGGCGCTTACGGGCCCGGGTTCCCTCCGGACCCCCACCCATGAGCCGCCGCCTGATACGGCGTCCGGCGTCCCCCAGAGAATGCATCTCTTGCACCCTATGTCCCGAGAAGGCTCCCGCACTATGTCCCGAGAAGGTTCCGCACGATGTCGCGGTAAGGCCGGCCCGGTCACCAGGCGAGCCACGAGTACTGTCCGCTCGACAGTCCAGGCAACCGCACCGCCGTCTTGGTCCGGGTGGCCGGGTTGATCAGGTAGGCGGTCGACGCTGGGGTGGGTGCTGTAGCAGAGCTGGGCATGTCATACATCCAGGCGAACAGCATGCCGCCGATCGGCAGCAGGGCTGGCTCACCGCCAGTCCAGGTCGCTATCGTGACCGGCGCGCCCTGGCGGCTGGCGCTGTACGCGGTCAGCGTGGTCGGAAGCTTGGCGCCGAGGGAAGGAAGGATCGGCCGCGTCACGACATAGACCCAGTTACCGTCCGGGCTGATCGCCATCGAGAACATGTACAAGAATTTTCTGGGGTAGTCGTAGCTGCCGACCGTCTTGGCCTTGGTCAGGAGGGAGCCCGGCGCCGAGCCGGTGGCCAGCACCATGGCCGCGAAGTGGCTGCCGGGGCCGTTGTACTGGGTAATGAACGCGATCTTGTTCCCGGCGCTGGTCACCGAGACGTTCCCGATGAAGGCTTCGCTATCGGAAACACTCCACTGCTTCACCTGGTTCCCGATCACCACGCCGACGACAAAGGCCCCGCTGGAGCGCTCTCCCGAGAAGGCGATGACGCCGCCGTCCGCGTCGGCCGCCAGCGAGCCGAGTTGGACGGGCAGCGACCCGACGGCCAGCGGGGTTAGGTGCGTGACCGCGCCGCGCGCCGACAGCGTGAGCGTATAGAGCCGGAAGGCGCTCACGTTGGCGCGGGTGTTGGGTGCGGTGGCCACGATGAACTTCCGCGCGTTCGCGGTGGCGGTGACGTCGCCCCACGCGGTGCCCTGCGGTGGGGCGAGCTTGCTGTCCACGTGCCCGGCGGGCGTCCTGACCAGCAGGCTGGTGCCGGTACCCGCGCGGGTCACGATGACCTGGAACGGCGGGTCGTGCGCGAGGGCGGATGCACTGATCCCCGGCTTCCCGGCCGCGCCGGCCGAGCCGGCCGAGCCGGTCAGCAGGCGCGGCAGAGTCAAGCTGGCGCCGATGACAGCGAGCACGGCCACGGCCGCTGCCACCGGGATGAGCGCGTTCAGCCGGCGTGGACGCCGGGCCGATCCGGTGCCGGCCCCCGGCGTGGTCCGCCGCAGGGTCTGCGGCTGTACCGTCCGGCCGGCCGCCTGGTAGGCGTCGCGGACCCGGTCTTCCAGGTCACTGGGCAGCGAGGTGTTCATTGGTCCTCCCGAAGGCGGCGGGCGAGCGCGGCCAGGGCGCGGGAACTGGCCGAGGCGACCGTGCCGCGGCTGACCCGCATGATGGCGGCGACGTCACGTTCGCTGAGGTCGAGGTAGTACTTCAGCGCGAGCACCTCACGCTGGCGCTGTGGCAGCGTGGCGATCGCGGCCAGGACGGCGCGGCGGTCCTCGCCGTCCATGACCGCGGCCTCCGCCGACCAGACCGGCGGGTCATGCTGCACCCGCAGCAGCCGGGCCCGGCCACGGCTCCGGTGCACCGAACGGGCGCCGTTCACCACCGCCGTACGCAGGTACCCGAGCACGGCGTCCGGGTCGCGGACCTTATCCCACGCCCGGTACAAACCGAGGAACGCGTCCTTGAACCACGTCCTCGGCGGTGGACTGGTCGCCGACCAGCATGAGCGCGAACCGTACCAGGTCCACGGCGTGGAGCCGGAACAGCTCGTCGACAGCTGTCCTGGCCGTGGCGGCCAAGGGATCGGGCTGTGACCCCGTGCCAGCCCGATATGTAGGGACCCTCATATCTATAGGACGCCGGCTGCCCGGGGAATGTTGATCGCCGCCGCCGGCTAGCTTCGTGCTGCACCTCGCAGAGCCCCGCCATCGGGCACAGCACGCTAGGACGGAACCGCGAGCACCTTCCTGAGCTGCTCCGGCGTGGTGACCGGGGCCAGGCAGGTGAACTGGCGGCAGACATAGGCGGCGGGCTCTCCGTTGACCAGGACCCGGCCGGCGAGTAGCGGCACGGCGGCCTCCGTTCCGTCGCCGAGCGCGAGTACCGCGCCGGGCGTGGCCGCGTGCAACGCCGTCTCGTGCAGGGCCCGGGTTCGCTCATCGGCGGGGCGGCCCACGACGGCGATCTCGGCCGGCCCGGCCAGCCAGGCTTCGGCGACCGCTAGGCCCATGCCGGCCGCGCGCGGGTACCGGGCCGCGATGGCGGGCAGCACGCCGAGCGCGGCCGCCGCGGCTTCGCGGTGCCGGGCCGAGCCTGCGAGCGCGGAGTACCTGAGCAGCGCGCCTGCCACGGCGAACGCGCCGGACGGCGTGGCGTTGTCGGCGGGATCGGCCGGGCGGAAGATCATCGGCTCGCCGTCGGCCGCGGTGTCGTAGAAGCCGCCCGCGCCGTCGCCGAAGGCGGCGAGCGCGACCTCGAGCAGCTCGCCGGCCAGGGTCATCCAGCGCGCCTGTCCGGTCACCCCGGACAGCGTGAGGAATCCCTCGGCCACGCACGCGTAGTCCTCAAGCACGCCCGGCGTGCTTCCGGTGGTTCCGGCCGAGGGGGTGGGCCCATCCCCCACGGCAGCGCCGCCGGGGGCAGCGCCGCCGGGGGCAGCGCTCCCGGCGATGCCGTCTCGTGAGGTGCGGATGAGCCTTCCGTCCGCGAGGTGGACCGCGGCCAGCAGGGCGGCGGCGTCGCGCGCGGCCGCGATGAAGTCGGGCCGCCCGAGCAGCAGCCCGCTTTCGGCGAAGGCGGAGATGGCCAGCCCGTTCCACGCGGCTACCACCTTGTCATCGCGGGCCGGCCGGACCCGGCTGGCCCGGGCGGTCAGCAGCGCGCTCCTGATGCGGTCAAGACGGCCGGTGTCCTCGGGGTCGGCACGCCGCTGCAGCACCGAGGCGCCGCGCTCGAACGTGCCGGTCTCGGTGACGCCGAACACCCGGGCCGCGAACTCGCCATCATCGGATCCGAGCACGGCGCGCAGCTCGGCGGGACGCCAGACGTAGAACTTTCCTTCTTCGCCCTCGCTGTCGGCGTCCAGGGACGCCGCGAATCCGCCTTCGCCGGTCCGCAGCTCGCGCAGCATCCAGTCGCACGTCTCTTCGGCCACCCGCCGGGCCAGCTCCGATCCGGTGCGGCGCCACAGGTTCAGGTACACGCGAGCGAGCAGCGCGTTGTCGTAGAGCATCTTCTCGAAGTGCGGCACCACCCAGCTGGCGTCGACCGAATACCGCGCGAACCCGCCGCCCAGCTGGTCGTACATGCCACCGCGGGCCATCGCCTCGCAGCTGCCGTCGGCCATCCGCAGCGCGTCGGGCGATCCGGTCCGCTGGTGGTTACGCAGCAGGAACTCCAGCACCATCGACGGCGGGAACTTCGGCGCCCCGCCGAACCCGCCCCGGGCACCGTCGTATTCGCGGTCGAGCGCCGCCACCGCCGCGTCCGCGACCTCGCGGAACCGCGCGCCGGTCGGATCGTCACCCAACCCGTCGCCGAACGCGTCGCCAGCCAGCCTCAGGTCGGCGCCGCCGGGCCCGCCGTCACGCAGCGCACGGGCAGTGGCCGAGGCGTTCTCGGCCAGCGCGGCGACGATCTGCTTCGCCCGGTCCGTCACGTCTTCGCGGTGATCTCGCCAGGCGCGCGAGATGTTCAGGACCAGCTGCCTGAAATGATCCCGCGGAAGGTAGGTGCCGCAGAAGAACGGCTCCCGGTCCGGTGTCATGAAGACCGTCATCGGCCAGCCGCCCTGGCCGATCATCGCCTGCGTCGCGGTCATGTAGACGGCGTCGACGTCGGGCCGTTCCTCCCGGTCCACCTTGACCGCGACCACGTGCTCATTGACCAGCGCCGCGGTCTGCGGGTCCTCGAACGATTCGTGGGCCATGACGTGGCACCAGTGGCAGGCGGCGTAGCCCACCGAGAGCAGGACGGGAACGTCACGCCGGGCCGCCTCGGCGAAGGCCTGGCCGGACCACGGCCACCAGTCCACCGGGTTGTCCGCATGCTGCAGCAAATAGGGACTTGTCGAATTCCGCAGCCGGTTCATGGTCTTAAGTTACGTCCTGGCCGGGGTATGGCTCAGGCCGCAGGGGAGAGGCTACGGGTGGCTAGGCGGCGGCGAGCTGCGGCGTAGGCGCGGGAGAAGAGGTAGAAGGCGGCGCCTAGGGCGCCGACGAAGAAGCCGAGGGGCCAGTTGGACTGGTAGGAGACGGCGATGCCGATCCAGACGGTGATCAGGGCGATGGCCACGGAAAGGGTCATCGCGAGGATGGGCCGGGCCGTCAGCGATCTGGCCGCGGCGGCGGGGCCGATCATCAGGCTGAACATCAGCAGGGCGCCCACTACGGGCACGGTCATGCTGGTGGCCAGGGCCATCACGAGCAGGAACGCTAGTTCCATCCGGCGAGTGGAGATCCCGCGCGCCTCGGCGACCTCGGGCATCGCCGAGGACAGCATCAGCGGGCGGAACATGACGATGATCGCGACGATCGAGGTCGCGCCGAGCACCACGATGGGCAGAACCTCGCCCGCGGCGACGCCGAACACCTCGCCGAACAGCAGGGAGTACGCTTCCTGCGCGTATTCCGTGCTCCAGCTGACGAACAGCGCGCCGATGCCCAGCATCATCACGAACGTCAGCGCGGTGGCCACATCGGGCCGGGAGCGCCGGCTCAGCCCAGCGATGCCGAGCGCGCCCGCCACCGAGAACACCGCCAGGCCCACGAAGGCGTTCAGCCCGAGCAGGCTGGCCCCGGCCGCGCCGGCGAAGGCCCCGTTGGGTATCGCGTGAGCCGCGAACGTGGACCCGCGCAGCACCGCGAAGAAACCCGTCACCCCGGCGATCACCGCGACCGCCGTCGCCGCGATCCAGGTGTTCAGCATCAGGCCGGAGAACATACCTGCTCCGTATCGGGAGCTTCCCGCGCCACGTCCTGGCGGTCCCGCCGCGGGCGCAGGTAGGTGACCAGGTAGCAGCCGACGATCAGGGTCACCACGAAGAAGCTGACCGGCCAGCCGCGCCGGGCGGGCGGCCAGTAAAAGCTGTCGTAGGCGAGCACGATGCCGAGCCAGGTGGCCGCCACGCCGATACCGGCCGCCGCGGCCATGGCCCGGACCGGCCCCTTCGCGACGCGCAGCGCGGTCGCGGCGGGCCCGATCAGCAGCGCGGTGCTCAGCACCGCGCCGATGATCACGGCGGAAAGCGCCACCGACACGGCGAGCGCCATCAGGTAGGCCGCCCCCACCGCCCGCACCGGCACGCCGCGGGCCGCCGCGATGTCCGGGCTCAGCGAGCTCAGCAGCAGCACCCGGGCCAGCACCACGACCGTGGCCAGCGCGAGCAGCGCCGAGGTGATCAAGATGGGGACCGTGGAGGAGGTGATGACGAACATGGAGCCGAACAGAAGCGTGAACGAAGCGCCGGTCGTCGAGCTGTACTGGGTGCCGAGGTACAGGAAGAGCGCGGCCAGGCCGAGGCCGGCGCCGAGCACCACGCCGGTGGCCACGTCCCGGCCCCGGCGGCGCTGGATGCCGATCAGCTCCATGATCGCGGCCGCGCCCGCGCCGAACGCGAGGTAGCCCCAGAACTGGTTGACGCCGATCAGGAAGGCGCCCGAACCCCCGGTGGTGCCGATGTCGGCGAGAGCATGGCCGGCGAACGACTGACCGCGGGTCACCGTGAACACGCCCACCACCGCCGAGGTGATGGCGATGACGGTCCCGACGGCCAGGGCGACGTGCACCGGGCCGCTGCCGAAAAACCCCGGCTCGAAAATGTACCTGAGCACCGTCACCTCACGACGCTTGCGCCCTCGGCGGGGGCCTGCTCGTCGTCGATCCCTTCGACCTCTTCGCTTCCGGTCGGGCCCTGCGGCGCCGCCACCACCAGGATCCGCCCGTGCACCCGGATCACGTCGACGTGCTGCCCGTAGAGGCGGGACAGGACCTCGGGCTGGACGACCTCGTCGGTGCGGCCGACCGCCACCCGGCCTGCGGCCACGTAGACGATCCGGTCCATCACCGGCATCAGCGGGTTCATGTCGTGCGCCGAGAGCAGCACCGCGATCCCCTCGGCCCGGGCCAGCCGGGCCAGCACCGAAACGATGCCCTGCTCGCTGGAGATGTCGAGGTTGGCCAGCGGCTCGTCGAGCAGCAGCAGCCGCGGCCGGCTGATCAGGGCGTGCGCGATCATGACCCGTTGCTGCTCGCCGCCGGAGAGCTCGCCGACCCGCGCGTCGGCGTAACGCTGCGCGCCGACCGCGGTCAGCATGTCGTCGACAAGCTCGCGGCGGGCCCGGGACGGCAGCCGGATGCCGAACTTATGCCCGTCCACCCCGAGGGACACCACGTCCCTGACTCGCAGCGGCATGTCCGGCTCGATGGACAGCTTCTGCGGCACGTACCCGATCGAGGCGTCGCGGGCGGCCCGCGGCGCGCCGTCGATGAGCACCGAGCCCCGGGTGACGGGCTGCAGGCCCAGGATGACCCTGAGCAGAGTGGTCTTACCCGCGCCGTTCGGCCCGATGAGGCCGGTGAACTCGCCGGCCTTGATGATGAACGAGACGTCGTTGAGGATTTCCCGGCCGCCCAGCCGGACCCCGACCCCGTCCAGCCGGAGCAGGCTGGCGCTCACAGGTGCTCGCTCGAGACTTTGCCGGCCACGGCGTTGCGCAGGTCCTGCACTTCGGCCAGCATCCACGACTGGTAGTCATACCCGGGTTCCGGCATCGTCTCGTACACGCCCACCACCGGGATGCCGTTCGCCTGGGCCAGGGAGATGAACGATTCGGTCAGCGAATCCGTCACCTGCTGATTGTAGAGAAAGACTTTCACCTCGTGCTGCGTGAACAGGCTCCGCTGCGTCGCCACGTCCTGGGCGGACGGATCGGTGCCGTTCATGATGTCGGCCTGGAAGGCCCACGGGGTCAGGTTGTCGGCGCCGGCCGCCTGGAGCATGTAGTCCGCCACCGGCTCGGTGGTCGCCACCGGGGTGCCGGCGTACTTCGCCTTGAACGCGGCGATCGCGTTGTTCCAGGCGCTCAGCGAGCTGACGAAGGCGGCCGCCTGGGCCTTGAAGAACGAGCCGTGGGCCGGCTGCAGCGCGGCCAGATCGGCGGCGATGGCGTTCGCCACGGCCGGCATCGTGCTCGGCTGGTACCACAGGTGCGGGTTCGGGGTGCTGTCCGGCAGGCCGAGCAGGTTCTGCACCACGATGAGCTTGCGTGCGGAACTCGGGACCGCGTTCTCGATCGTGTTCATGAACGTGTCGTAGCCGACGCCGTTCTGCACCACGAGCTGGGCCGAGCTCACCAGCCGGGCGACCGACGCACTAGCCTCGAAGGTGTGCGGGTCCGTGTTCGGGTTGCTCATGATCGCGCTGACCTGGACGTATTTCCCGCCGACCTGCTGGATGACGTTGGCGTATTCGTTCTCCGCGCCGACCGCGACGATCTTGCCGCCCGGGTCGGACGCACCGGCCGCGGCAATCGAGCAGCCACTGGCCAGCAGCACCGCGCCGAGCGGCACGGCGACAGCCAAGGTCAGGTAGCGGCTACGCATGACTGGTACTCCTCGGTGGGGTCGGAGGCTTCGTCTCGGCCTTAATGATAATGATTCCCAATTCCGTCTGCAACACGGACGGCGGACCTGGCCGGCACGGGCAGAGGCACGGGCAGAGGCACGGGCAGAGGCACGGGCAGAGGCACGGGCAGAGGCACGGGCAGAGGCACGGGCAGAGGTAGAACGAGAGGCACGGGCGGAGGCATAAGCGCCGGGTCGCGTCCGTTGGCCGGAACGCCGCCGACGATGTACCGTGCGATTGTGAGTACGCCGCAGCCCGAACAGGACGTGCGGGACCGGGCCACCCCAGTCCCCGCCCGCGGTACCCGGGTGCGCGGGACCAGGCAGGCGCATGCGCTGGCCGTCGCGCTCGAGAGCCTGCCCGGCTTCTGCAGCGCCCAGGAGATTCACGCTGAGCTGCGGCGCAAGGGCGAGCACGTCGGACTCGCCACCGTCTACCGGCACCTGCAGGCCCTCAGCGAGCAGGGCAGCATCGACGCTATCCGCGACGACAGCGGCGAGATCCTCTACCGGCAGTGCGAGACGAGCGTGCACCATCACCACCTGACCTGCCGCAGCTGCGGACGCAGCGTCGAGGTGGAAGGCCGGGCCGCCGAGCAATGGGCGGAACGGGTCGCCGCCGAGGCGGGCTTTACCGACGTGGGCCACACGTTCGAGCTATTCGGCCTGTGCCCCGAATGCGCGGCCCAGCCAGAGCGGGTTCAGCGGGGCTAGGGACAGCAAGCGGAAGTCGGGTCTGTGCATACATTCCACCTCGGCCCGACTTGGACCGATATGGGTTAAATGTACCAGTATGGTAGCGGACGGGGGCGGGCTATTTGGCCTGGGCGGCGTCGGATTTGGCCTGCGCGGCGTCGGATTTGGCCTGGCGGGCGGCCTCGGCGAGTTCGGCCTTGCGGTCGGAGGCGTACATGTGCACGTACTCCTGGCCGGACAGTTCCCTGATCGCGACCATCACCTGCTCGGCGATCAGCTGCCTGGCCTTACCGGCGGGACGCTCGGTGATCTCGGGGCCGAACTTCAGCGGCGCGCCGATCCTGATCTCGATCCGGCCCGGCCGCGGCACCGCGCGGCCCGGGGGCAGCACCCGCCGGGTGCCGATCATCGCGACCGGCAGGACCGGCAGGCCGGACTTGAGCGCGAGCCAGCCGACGCCGGCCCGGCCCCGGTACAGCCGACCGTCCGGTGACCTGGTGCCCTCCGGGTAGATACCGAACAGCTTCCCCTCCTGGAGCAAGGCCAGCGCCGCCTCCAGCGTGTCCTGGGCGGCCCGGGCACCCTCGCGGTCCATCCGGAGCTGGTTCGTGTGCTTCAGGTACCAGGCCCACAGCCGGGCGGCGGGGCCGGAGGCGCTGAAGTACTCGGCCTTGGCCGAGAACGTCACCGGCCGGTCGAGCATCAGCGGCAGGAAGATGGAATCGAGCATCGACAGGTGGTTGGCCGCCAGGATGGCGCCGCCGGAGGCGGGCACGTGTTCCTCGCCGGTCACCTTCGGCCGCCAGATCGTGTGCAGGAACGGCCCGGCGAGAATGCGCGATACTTGGTATTGCACGGATGACTTTCTGCTTTACGCGGGCTGGTCGGCGGTCCTCGGCCCGGAAGGTCCGGTTACGGCAGTATTACGATAGCGCGACTGGCCGTCAAAGTGCGAGGTCGCGGCGAGGATCGCGATGCCGAGCGGCAGGGCCAGCGGCAGCGCGGCGGCCGGCACGATGATGCCGGAGTCGTCGGCGAACCAGCCGAGCACCAGCATCAGCCACAACACGCCCATGATGGGGCGCAGCAGTGGCTGGGCCGCATAGGCCAGCGGCACGGTCTTGAGCCGGAACCAGGACGGACGCCACAGCATCAGCCCGGCGACCACGACCACGATGGGGCTCAGCGGGCTGAGCGCGTTGACCGACAGCGAGCCGATGTTCGAGTTGATCTTCCGGAGCAGCAAGCCGCCGGAGTGACCGTGCAGCGAGCTGCCGGCGAACGAGCCGATGTCCGACTTGCCGGTGAACGGCGTGAAGTAGCTGATCAGCGCGAAGATCGCGAACAGGGCGAG